>ERZ824600.5413-NODE-5413-length-10468-cov-3.330164_pt1 | contig 10468 bp, 10 predicted proteins | sample MGYA00519933_ERZ824600 | MGnify/ENA primary metagenome ERZ824600 (study PRJEB31778, sample SAMEA3449178) | human gut metagenome | biome: human gut; feature: human-associated habitat; material: faeces | place: United Kingdom | collected 2010/2012 ... | reverse complement strand
CCTTGCGGATCTTCCGGACAAAAGGCGATTCCACAAAAAACGACTTGCAGGAAATTGCATACGCTTCCAGAGAAATGCGGAAGGAAAACACCGGCATTTCCAAAGCGGATGTCCAGTTTGCGGTAACCTTCCAGACCCCTTCGCAGGTGTCCGGACGATTCTCCACAAAGTGGAATTCGCCGTCGGAAGACGACAGCACGCCGGAACTCCATGATATCGTCAGATCATGGAGTGCGGATGGTGAAAATGTCAGATTCATCGTCTGCATTGTTTTCCGGCGCTTGTCTGCAAAACCTTATTTCGCGGCTTTTTCGTTTTTCTGGAGCACACCGGCTTCCAGAAGTTTATCGATCAGCTGCTGCATGGAGTTGAACGCGGTCAGAAAACCCTGCGGCGGCATGATGATCCGGACGGAAGCACGCACTTCCGGGGCTTTTCCATCCTCCGTCGGCTGATACGTCATGAAATCATAACGCACCATTCCGCCGACGAGATGGATCTGTCCGATACCATCGGCAAAAATTTCTTTTTGTTCTGTCATTCCTTCTCCTTTTATTTGTTGTTCAGGGTTCAACTGTTTTTTTCTTTTCATATTGATAACGGCTCCTCCGCTCCTCGGTTTCCTGAAAAAACCTTGATTGCAGAAGATGGGAAAAGCTGTTTTCGACAGAGGGTATTTTATGAATGTGTTTAACAGGTCTTTTCCGCATCTCTGCAATCAAAGTATTATTTTGTGTCAAGGATCCGGGAAACAGCAAATTCCGGGAAATTCTGAATTCATTGAAATCCCAAATCTCAAAAAATATGCAGAATATTTGGAGAACGTCGTATAATATATATTATGTGACAGTGAAAAATTGGAATTCTTCTTTTCGAGAGAAGCGAATTCTGTTTGTTTTGACTTGAATTCACTTCATGATAAAAAAAGAGGATGATATACGAGTAGAAAAAAGTCAAATACAAATATATGACAAAAAAGGAGGGAAACAGATACAAAAGAGAGCGTTATAATATATATTATGCGACTGATTGCTCTACTTCATTTTGATTTTGAGTTAATATACGCCACTGTTTTGCATCTGTCAAGACAAAAAAACAATAAAATAACAAAAAAAGTCTGTAAAATCTTTTTTTTTCAGATTAGAATCATTTCCTCCATGTAAAAATATGACTATTTCTCTATATTTGTATAGAACATCGATCGCATGTGTCCAGAAAAAACTCCACAAAAAGACACGGATTCCTGAAAAAACAACAAAAAATTCCCCGGACCCTCCTTTGCGAACTTGCTTTTTCCCATCCCATGGACTATTATTCCTCTATGCGGAAGGAGGGCCTCCATTTATGAAAATCATTTCCCTGAGACAATGCCCGGACGAACTGGGACGATTCGTCGATTTTTTCTCCCGTCACTGGGGAATGCGGGAACTCTACCGGAACTGCATGACCGCCTCTCTTTCCACAAAATCTCCCCTGCCCCAGTGGTATCTGCTCGTGGAAGAGGATGACCGGATCGTCGGAGGAGCCGGACTGGTCTCCAACGATTTCATCAGCCGCATGGATCTCTGGCCCTGGCTCTGCGCCCTCTTTGTCGAAGACGAATTCCGGGGGCACGCCTATGGTGCGCTTCTGATCCAGTATCTCAAACAGGAGTCCTGCCGCCTCGGATTCCTGAAACTCTATCTCGCCACGGATTCGACCGGCTATTATGAAAAATACGGATTCCATCTCCACGGAGAAGGAATTCATGCCAACGGAGAAAAAGCCCGAATCTACGAGGCGGTCCTGTGATCCGCTTCCATGGCAATCCTCCCTGTCCGATTGCCGTGGTCCACGGAGGACCCGGCGGAATCGGAAGCGCGGCCGCACTGGCGGAAGAACTCCGAATCCGTCTCCGGAAAAGCGTTGCGGAACCGTTGCAGTCGCAGAATTCGATCCATGCGCTGACCGATGAACTCTGCACTCAGATTCAGCAGCCGGAACTGGAAAATCCTCTTCTTCTCATCGGCCATTCATGGGGCGCATGGCTGGCCGCGTTCGCGACGGAACGATGCCCGGAACGGATTCGGCACCTGATCCTGATCGGGTGTCCTCCCCTGCGGAAAAAAGAAGGGATGGAGGCCGTTCGCCTGGAACGTCTCCCGCAGGACAGCCGAATCCGCTGTCGGATGCTCAAAGACCGGCTGCTGCGGACCCGGGGAGAGGAACAGAACAAAATTTTCCGGGAACTGGCACATCTCTGCGACAGGGCGGATCTCTATGAACCGGCGGACAACCTTCCCGACGAGACCTTCCGATATGATGCTCCGATGTACTTCCGCGTCTGGGGGGAAGCGGAGCTCATGCGTTCTTCCGGAGCACTGGAAACCTGTTTCCGGAATCTTTCCGTTCCCGTCACAATGATTCACGGAGATTATGATCCGCATCCGGCAGAGGGGGTTTTCCCCATTCTCCGGGAGAGCGGGAAATGCTCCGAGTTTCATCTTCTGAAACGCTGCGGACACACTCCGTGGCGGGAGAAATACGCACGGGAAGAGTTTTTCCGGATTCTGGCGGAGGAACTGGAGAGATGATAAAGGAGCTGAAGGGGAAAAAACGGATTCTGATTGTCGGCTGCTGCGGTGCGGGCAAAACGACTCTGGCACTCCGACTGGGAAGCGAGCTGAATCTTCCGGTTCATCATCTGGACCGTCTCTGGTGGCTTCCCGGGTGGGTTGAAAAATCCCGGGAAAGGTTCGATGCGGAACTGGCGGAAATTCTGAAGCAGGAACGGTGGATTCTGGACGGCAACTATCTGCGGACACTGGGAGAGAGACTGAAATTTGCAGACTGCGTCCTGGTTCTGGATTTTCCACGCCGGACGTGCCTGAAACAGCTTTTCCTGCGGCGTCTTACATATCGTCCGGGGAGCAGACCGGACATGGGAGAGGGATGCCGGGAACGGCTGAATCTCCCCTTTCTGAAGTATGTCTGGAATTACCGGAAGGCGACGCTGCCCCGCGTACTCGGGAAAATTTTCGAAAGCGGACTCCCCGCGCGGATTTTCCATTCGCCGCGGGAACTTGAGATCTGGATCGGACAATCCGGGACCGGAGAGGAGCAATCCGACGGTTCCGCCCCCATCATACCTTGAAACCCCAACAGGAGGAAATGTCATGGAAGAACTGCTGCAACTTGCCGCATCGAACCAGGAAACGGCCTGGAAGGTCATCCGGGAAAACGGAATTGTTCCGGCATGGGAGTCCATCGGAGGAGAGGTGCATCTGGTCGGCTCGCTGAAGACGGGACTGCTTCTGAAACACCGGGACATCGATTTTCACATTTACTCCAATCCGCTCCGGGTTTCCGACAGTTTCCGGGCGATGGAGCAGATTGCCTCGCATCCGGGGGTTCAGCAGATCGAATTCACGAATCTTTCCGCCACGGACGAGAACTGTCTGGAATGGCATGCGAAGATTGCCGACGCGGAGGGGAAGATCTGGACAGCGGATATGATCCATATCCAGCGGGGCTCCCGGTACGACGGATTCTTTGAAAAAGTGGCCTCCCGGATCTGTGAACGCATGACCCCCGAGCAGAAGCTCACAATTCTGCGTCTGAAGGATGAGACACCCGACACGGAATCGATTCCCGGAATTGCCTACTGCCGCGCGGTGATCCAGGATGGAATTTGCTCCTTTCCGGAATTTGTAGCCTGGCGGAAAGCGAATCCCGCAGAGGAGATCGACGAGTGGATGCCCTGAGAGAAGGGGACCGCCTCACCAGCGGCGGAACGGAAGATCGGCCATGAATTCGAATTCCGGCTGATACATCTCGCCGGAACTCTGTTCGCCGTAGAAACCGGAGACGGTTACGCCGAGAAGACGGAGCTTCACCGAGCCCGCCTCCGTTTTTTTCAGGAGTTCGAGAACGGTCCGGACAATGGTGTCATCGTCGTTGAAATAATCGGGGAGAGTCCGGCTCCGGGTGATGGTGCGGAAATCGAAGAACTTGATTTTCAGCGAGACCGTCCGAGCGTAGAGGTTCTGTTCGCGCATCTCGTGTCCGACCTCGGCGGACTGGCGTTTCAGGACCGGAACGATCACGGCCATATCGTCGAGATCCTCTTCGAAGGTCTCCTCGGTTCCGAGGGATTTGCGTTCGCGGTCGGCGCAGACCTCCCGCGGATCAATGCCGCGGACGATGTCGTAATAGAACATCCCGACGGAGCCGAAGGCCAGAGCCAGTTCCAGTTTTGATTTTCTGCGGAGGTCGGCGCCGTTGCGGATTCCGAGCTTCCGCATCGCGTCGGCGGTTGCCCGGCCGACGCCGTGGAATTTTTCGATCGGGAGGGAGTCGAGAAGTTTTTCGGCATCCTGCGGCCGGATCACCGTGAGACCATCGGGTTTGCGGAGATCGGAGGCGGTCTTGGCGAGGAACTTGTTGAAGGAGACTCCCGCGGACGCGGTCAGGCCGCCGGTTGCCAGACGGATTTTCCGTTTGATTTCCCGCGCGATCGTGCTGGCATAAGGGATGGATTTCTTGTTTTCGGTCACATCCAGATAGGCTTCGTCGAGCGAGAGGGGCTCCACCTTGTCGGTATATTCGTGAAAGACGCGGTGCATCTGTTCCGAGGCTTCCTGATAGGCGGCGCGGCGCGGTTTCAGGAAAATTCCCTGGGGACAGAGCCGTTTTGCCAGATCCGCCGACATCGCGGAATGGACGCCGAACCGCCGGGCCTCGTACGAAGCGGTGCAGACCACGCCCCGTGTTCCCGGCATTCCGCCGACAATCACCGGTTTGCCGCGCAGACGCGGATTGTCCCGGATTTCGACGGATGCATAAAACGCATCCATGTCGATATGAATGATCTTGCGGATCGGCGTCTCCATCGGATCAGAGGCCCTGCTGCATACCGAGCGAATACGCCATGACCTTCGCGTCGATTTTGACGCCCTCGGCGACGGATCGGCGGAGGAAGGCGGAGAACTCGGATCGGAGAACCGGGAAGGTTTCGATGTGTTCGGATTCATCGAAATCGGTTGTGAACGGCCCCTGCTCCTCCTCCCGGATCTCCATGAGGACGGGGTAGACGAATTCACCGGTCAGTCCGGGCGAATTGTAGGAAGGCGGCAGGACCCCCCGGACGACGCCGTGATAACCGGTCTCCTCGCGGAGTTCGCGGACGGCGGCCTGTTCGGGGGTCTCCCCTTCGTCGATGAGTCCGGCGGGGAATTCGAGCAGCAGCGCATCGGCCGGAGGCCTGTACTGCCGGATCAGCAGCAGGCGATGGGAGGGGAGAAGTTCCGCGATCAGGAGAACCGCTCCGGCACAGCGTTTCCGGGAGACTGTTTCCCAGAAGCGGGTCCGGTCCCCGTCGCGATATTCCAGCTGCTCCAGGGCGAGCCATTTTCCGCTTCCGATTTCTTTGCGTCCGACAATTTTCATGAAAGTTCCTCCTATTCTGAAAAAAGGACTTGACTTTTTGCATTTTTGATGATACAATATAGCACTGTTTTCAAGCAGTGCCACATGTCTGGTCAGTTTATTTTCCTGAATGTTTAACCCCGCACAGATTGCGATGAAAGTTTCCGCGGAGATTTTCCTTTGAAAAGAATTGGATTAACCGGAGCCGCCGGCTGCGGCAAGTCAACTGTTTTAAAGATCTTCCGGGACTTCGGCTGGGAAGCCGTGGATGCGGATGCGATCTGCGCGGAACTGCACAGGAATCCGGAATCGGGAATCCATCCGATTCTGCGGGAACGGTGGGGCGAACGGGTCATCGCAAAGGATGGGACGACGGAAAAGCGGACCGTCGCGGAGATCGTGTTTGCGGAGGAAAACGAACGGAAATGGCTGGAGGAGATCGTGCATCCGTTCATTGAGCGGGAGGCGGAACGGCGGATCGCGGGATTTGCACCCGATGCGCGCGTGATGTTTGACGTTCCGCTGCTCTTTGAATGCGGCTGGGAGAAACGGGTGGAGCAGACGATTGCAGTCTGGGCCTCTCCCGGCGTACAGATGAACCGTCTTCTGGAACGGGGCTGGAGCAGGGAACATGCACAGTACCGGATCGCAAGCCAGCTGCCCGCCGACCGGAAACTGGAACTGGCGGATTACGGCATCATCAATGATTTCGACTGGAACACACTGAAAGCGCAATGCGCGGAACTGAACCGCCATCTGAATTCGTAAGCGGCGCAAACCGCCGTTCAGGAATTCAGACGGCATAAACAATTATTACCCCGGAGAACTTCTTCATCATGGAAAACGAAAACGATCAGCAGCTTCCCCCGCCGGAGACCGCACCTGAAATCAGACCGAACGTCCAGTCCGGACCGGAGGAGAATCCCGTGCAGAACCCCGCGGCGAAAACGGAACGGCGCGGACGCGGACGGCCGAGACAGAGAAAAGAGACCGATCAGCCGGAATCTTCCAACCCCGCCCCGGAATCCGCCGGAACGCTGAATCTGGAATCCGAAACGATTCCGATGCCGCAGCCGAAGAAGAATCTCCGCCGGAAAGAGTCCGCACAGGAGACGGAATCGGAGCCGATTCCGGAAAATGTCCAGCCCGATCTTCTGATTCCGCCGACCGTGGTTCCAGTGGAACCTTCCGCGACCTCGGCACCCTATCAGAACGAGGATGAGACCGCATACGAGGAAGGCTCCGCCTACACGCCGGCTCCGGAAAACGCACCGGCTCCGCGGCGGGAACCCCAGCAGCCGGCCCGGGAAAACAACGAGCCGCAGCAGCGGGAAAACAATTTCCAGAGACGGGAAAACAACAATCGTTCCGGAGAAAACGGAGAGTTCCGTCCCCGCCACTTCGGGGGGAACGGGAACAATCAGCAGAACAACAACCGCTACAACAACCAGCAGAACAACAACCGCTACAACAACCGGAACAATAACAACAACCGCCGGTTTGTGCCGAACGGAAACCGCTACCAGGCGTCGCAGTACCCTGCGCAGTATCCGAACGGGACGAATCCGGGTGGAGCACAGGGCACTGCGGCCGACCAGCAGGGACAGAATCCGGATCAGGCAGCGCAGGAAGTGCCGGTGATCCGGGAAAAGGCGCCGGATCTGAACATCACGGATATGCAGGAAAAATCCATGCAGGAGCTGACGGTGATGGCGCGCGAACTCGGGATCGAGGGAGTCGGAGCGCTGGAGAAATCAAAGCTGGTCTTTGAGATTCTGCGGGTGACGACGGAGCGCAGCGGAGCGGTCTACGGGAGCGGATTCCTGGAGATTCTGCCCGACGGATTCGGATTTCTGCGTTCGCAGGCATACAGCTATCTGCCCTCGTCGGAAGACATCTATCTGAGTCCATCGCAGATCCGCCGTTTTTCGGTGAAGACCGGGGACTTCATTTCGGGTCAGATCCGTCCTCCGCGGGAGAAGGAACGCTTCTTCGCGATGCTGAAAGTGGACAGCATCAATCATGAGCCGCCGGAGAAGAAGCGGGACATCATTCCGTTCAGCAACCTGACGCCGTATTTCCCGACGCAGCGTCTGATTCTCGAGAACGATCCGGAGAACTTCTCCACCCGCGTGGTGGATCTGGTCACGCCGATCGGAAAAGGACAGCGCGGACTGATCGTTGCGCCTCCGCGAACCGGAAAAACCGTTCTGATGCAGAAGATTGCCAATGCGATCCGGAAAAACAATCCGGAAGTGCAGCTGATCGTTCTTCTGATCGACGAGCGTCCGGAAGAGGTGACCGACATGAAAATGAGCGTGGATGCGGAAGTGGTCAGCTCCACATTCGACGAGCCGCCGGAACGGCATGTCCAGGTGGCCGAAATGGTGATCGAAAAGGCGAAACGCCTGGTGGAATACAAGAAAGACGTGGTCATTCTTCTGGATTCCATCACCCGTCTTGCGCGGGCGTACAACACGCTCCAGCCGCACTCCGGCAAGATTCTCTCCGGCGGTGTGGACGCGAACGCGCTGCACAAACCGAAACGCTTCTTCGGAGCCGCGCGGAACATTGAAAACCACGGCAGCCTGACGATCATCGCAACCGCCCTGATCGACACCGGAAGCAAAATGGACGAAGTGATCTTTGAAGAGTTCAAGGGAACCGGCAACATGGAACTGCACCTTGACCGCCACCTGGTCGACAAACGCGTCTACCCGGCGATCAACATTGAGCAGAGCGGAACCCGGAAAGAGGAACTTCTGCTCCATCCGGATGAACTCCAGCGGGTCTGGACTCTCCGGAAAGCGATGAACGGCGTTCCGCCGGTCGAGGCGATGGAGCTGATCATCGGCAAGATGAAAAAGATCAAGACGAATGCCGAATTTCTGATGACCCTCCAGCTCAACTGAGTCGGGAGGGCTCCATGAAATTCCATGCGATCATTCTGGCTGCGGGGTACGGGTCCCGACTCTCCCCGCTGACCGATCAGATCCCGAAACCGCTGCTTCCCATTGCGGGGAAGCCGATGCTGATCCGGATTCTGGAGAAGCTGAAAGAGGCGGGAGCGGACCGGATCGCGGTCAATACGCACCATCTCGCGGAGCAGGTGGAACGGTGCATCCGGGAGTCGGAATTTGCGGACAGCGTCACGGTGTACAACGAACCGGAGATTCTGGGAACGGGCGGTCCGCTTGTCAACGCGAAGGAGCTGCTCGCCGACGGGGAGTGCTTCCTGCTGCACAACTGCGATGCGGTCACGGATTTTGATCTCTCCGCACTGATCCGGGAGCACTGCCAATCCGGAGCGACGGCGACGATGGCGCTGATCGACGGACCGGAAAACCGGGTTCTCACGGAACAGGGAATGATCCGCAGCATCGTGGGCCGTCCGCACGCGGAAGCCGGTCCGGAAGCGAAAAACATGACCTACGCCTGCGTCGCGGCGTTTTCGAGGGATATTTTCGAGTATCTTCCGCAGAGTCCCTGCAACTGCTCGCTGATCGACGGAATCGTCCGGGCGATCGAAGCGGGGAAGCCGGTGCAGGGATTCTTCCCGGGCCCGGATGCGCTCTGGGCGGATATCGGATCCTTTCAGCAGTATTTCGACATTCACCGCAGACTGCTGGGGAAATCGGTGTGCCGGGGGAAAAACTGCAAAGTGGATCCGGAGACAAAATTCAGCGGCTTTGCGGCAATCGGCGACGGAGCGGAAGTGCAGCGGGGCGCGGAAGTGGAAAACTGCATCGTGCTCCCGGAAGCGGTGGTCCCGGCCGGGTATCATGCGTGGGAAGTGATCACGAAACAGGGGGCGATTCACAGGGAGACGCGGTTTGTCTCGCAGCTGCCCTTTGTGAAGGATCTTCCGCGCGACTGGCGGATCCGTTCGCTGAGGGAGCAGGGATCGGATCGGAAGTTTCTCCGGTTCAGCCGTCCCGGGGAACCGTCGCGGATTCTGATGATTTCGAACCGGAACGATCCGGACTACGGGCGGTTTGTCACGCTCGGAAAGTTCTTCAACCGGAACGGGCTCTTCACGCCGGAGCTGTACGAAACCGATGCGGAAAGCTGTACGGTTCTGATGGAGGACCTCGGCGATCAGACGATTCACGGAATTGCGCACGGACATGAGCTCGAACACCGGGAGCTGTATCGCCAGATTGTGCGAACGCTTGCGGAGTTTCAGATCCGCGGGACCTCGGCGCTGGACAAGGACTCGCAGGAGATCCGGGTGTTCACGCGCCCGATGCTGCTGTGGGAGACCTCCTACTGCCGGGAGAACTTTTTCCGCCGTCTCTGCGGACTGGAGATTTCGGAAGAGGCGAACCGCCGTCTGGATGCGGAACTTCTGGAACTGGCGGGGGAGAACGAGCGCAGTCCGTATCTGCTGATTCACCGGGACTTCCAGTCGCAGAACATTCTTCTGCACGAGGGACGGATCCGGTTTGTGGATTATCAGGGGGCGCGGCTGGCGCCGTTTGCCTATGATCTTGCATCGCTGCTCCGGGATCCCTACATGAGCATCCCCCCGGCGATGCGGAAGGAGCTGGCGAAGGAGTACCGGGAGGCGCTTCAGGCGCTGGATTATCCGCTATCGGAGGAGGAGTTCCGGCGTCACTATCTGGCGGCCTCGCTGCAGAGAAACATGCAGGCGCTGGGGGCGTACGGATTCCTTTCGCTGACAAAAGGGAAGATGCGGTATCTGGATTATGCGGAGCCGTGCCTGGAGCTGCTGATCGACGGACTGAACGAGTGTCCGCTCGAACTGCCCCAGCTCCGGGAGACCTGCGCCCGGGCGCGCGAACGGCTTCCGGAACAACTTGAACTATACAGGAGGACCTTATGAAAAAAGTTGCTGTTGTGCTTGCCGACGGATTTGAGGAAATTGAAGCTCTTGCGCCGTCGGACATTCTGAAACGTCTGGGCTATGACGTTGTTCTTGCGGGGATCAAACCGGGTGTAGTCCATGGCTCGCACGGTTTTCCGGTGCAGGCGCCGGCATTTCTCGGCGATCTTCCTGCGGAGGGACTCGACGCGCTCGTTCTTCCCGGCGGACTTCCGG
>ERZ824600.5410-NODE-5410-length-10477-cov-3.930148_pt1 | contig 10477 bp, 10 predicted proteins | sample MGYA00519933_ERZ824600 | MGnify/ENA primary metagenome ERZ824600 (study PRJEB31778, sample SAMEA3449178) | human gut metagenome | biome: human gut; feature: human-associated habitat; material: faeces | place: United Kingdom | collected 2010/2012 ... | reverse complement strand
GGGTGGAGGCGGTGGGATAGCAGCCGGGGTTGGCGATGAGCTTCTTGCCCTTGGCAAGATCACGCATGACCTCAGGGATGCAGTAAACAGCGTCGTGGGTCATCTTGGCGTCGGGGTGCTTCTGGCCGTACCACTTCTCCCAGACGTCGACATCGCGGAAGCGGATATCGGCGCCGATGTCGATGATGGCGCAGTTCTCGGCAAGGACGATCTCCGCCCACTTGGCCACGTCGCCAGAGGGGACCTGGATCATGATGACATCGCTCTTCTTCGCGGTCTCGCGGACGTTCTCCTCCGTGAGGTCCATGATGACCTGATCATAGAAGCCGCGCAGAGCGGGATGATGCGTGGAGATGGCATCGCCGGCGCCGTAGGTATCGAGCACGTTGACAAGCTCTCCCTCGTGGTGGTTGACCATCATGCGGAGCACTTCGCCGCAAACATAACCGGTAGCACCGATGCAGGAATAATGGATCATGTCTGTTTTCCTCCTTGTTGATTCGACATTTTGTCTGACAATTTTGTACTGCTTGGAAAATCCCGTGTGTAGGCATTGAATTTTCTTTGGTGATATTGTATAATCCAAAAGCAGTTTTGAAAAGCGAATATATTTTTATATGCGCATTCCAAAATGGAATCTTTGAGATATTGTTGATTATTGAGGGCATTTATAATGAGTATTCGTAAATATATTGCCTATCTCCGCACTGTGGAGACCGGCAGCATCACTCAGGCGGCGAACGAATTGGGCTATACACAGTCCGCCGTGAGCAAGATGATCTCCGACCTTGAGCAGGACTGGCAGGTCAAGCTCTTAACGCGCAACCACTCCGGCATCGAGATCTCCTCCGACGGCATGGTGCTCCTACCCACGATCCGCGAGATCGTCAAGGACTACGAGGACCTCAACTTTGCCGTGTCCGAGCTGCATGGCGTGCAGTCCGGCACGCTGCGCCTCGGCTGCTTCACGAGCCTCGCCGTCAGTTTGCTGCCGGAAATTCTCAAGTGCTTCCACCAGACCTATCCCAACATTCAGATCCAACTGATGACGGGCGAATATTACGAGATCTCCGAGTGGCTGCGCCGCGGCGCGATCGACTGCGGCTTCCTCGCCACTCCGGCTTCGAGCGACTTCGACACAACGCCCATTCTGCACGACACGATGGTCGCCATACTTCCCGAGGATCATCCGATGGCAGGCGCGTCCGTCTTTCCGCTTGAGCAGCTGCCCCACGAGAATTTTGTGCGCCTGATGGAGATCGAAGACTACGAATTCAACCGCCTGCTCGACCAGTGCAATATCCACCCTGAGATCACCTATGATACAACAAGCGATTTCGCCCTCCTTTCCATGGTCGAAGCGGGACTCGGTGTGAGCATCGTCCACAGCCTGATGCTCAAGCCCGAGCGCTATCATGTCGCCATGCTGCCGCTCAATGTCAAGCAGTCGCGCGAGATCGGCATTGCGGTCAAAAAGGGCTTCCTGCCCTCGACCATCACGCAGCTTTTCCTTCAGCACGTGATCGACTACACGCGCAGCATCGACGAGAACAGCGCCAGACGGTGATCGAACTGTCAATTTTGGGGAAAACTCGTCTTTCCAACCGCAGGTTGGAACAAACAGCCGTCGGTTCAACCACCGCGCCATTGCCAAACCGGCCTCCCGCCCCTATACTGAGCCCATACCGGTGACCCAAAAAGGCCGTGGCCGAACACACAGGGCAAAGAAAACTGAGCACACGAAAGAGAGGTTAGACAATTGGAAGAACTGACAATGGGCGCGCGTATCTCGGCGCACCGCAAAAATAAAGGACTCACGCAGGAGGCACTGGCAAACACTCTCGGCGTGAGCAATCAGGCCGTTTCCAAATGGGAGAGCGATGTCTGCTGTCCCGACATCGCGCTGCTGCCGCAGCTTGTCGACGCGCTGGAGATGACGCTCGATGAGCTCTTCGGCCGCGAGAGCAAGGCGGCCATCGCAAACGATCAAATCCTGCCCGTGGCGGCGGAACTGCCGTGGGAAGATGACGACAGCATCCACGCCGTGCTCTTTCAGGGGCACCGGCTGCTCCAGCCGAAGGAGGGCAGCCTCTTCCGCCGTGATAAATACGATGAAATTCGCAAGAGCGTCGAGCTGCACTTTTCCGGCACGGCGCAGGATATTTACAGTGACTTTTCCGTCGTCTGTACGAATTCGATGATTCAAGGAAGTGTGAGAGCCGGCGACGGCGTCACCTGCACCGATGTTGGCGGCGATGTATCCGCAGGAGACAGTGTGACCTGCGGCAGCGTCGGCGGCGACGTGCAGGCAGGCGATGGCGTCACCTGCTCCGGCAACGTCATGGGCAATGTCCGCGCGGGCGACAGCGTCAGCTGCGGCAGCGTCGGCGGCGATGTGCAGGCAAGCGACAGCGTGCGCTGCGGCGATGTGCAGGGCAACGTCCGCGCAAGCGACAGTGTGCATTGCAGTACCGTCGTCGGCGATGTGAACGCCGACAGCGTCCGCTTCACAAAGGACGGTAAAGGCTTTTCCTTCACCACCCGCTGAAGCAGCGCAAAAGCGCGGCCCCCTGACCGGCGCCGCGCTTTTTTCCTTGTCATCCCCCGCCTTTTGTGTTACGATATGCTTGAGAAAGAAAAAGGTGGGAGCATCATGGAAAATACCTTCAAGAGTTCCGTCTTCGGCGGCTTCAACCGTGACGACGTGATCCGTTATATCGAAAAAACCGCGCTCGAGAGCAAGCAGCAGATCGAGTCTCTCGAGCAGGAGAGCGACGGCCTTTGCCGCGAGAATGCAGAGCTTCGCGATAAGCTTGCCGCCGCCGAGCGCGAGCGTGACAAGCTCGCAGAGTCCTACGACACTGCGTCCGGCGCGCAGGAAGCTCTCAAAAAAGGACTGACCGCCGCGCAGGAGACCATCACCGAACTGCGCGCGCAGCTTGAAGAGAGCGCACAGCGAGCCGCCTTCGCGCAGAAGGAGCACGAGCGCCTGCGCGCGGCGCAGAAGGCCGAGCACGAGCGTGAGATGCAGAAACTGCAAGCAGAACTTGAGACGCTGCGCGCGCAGGCCGAGGAATACGGCCGCGTGAAGGCGCACATCGCCGACATTGAGCTTTCCGCCCGCGAGCGGGCCGACGCGCTCGACGCCGCCACGCGCGCCAAATTGCAATCGCGCATCGCCGCCTGCACGCAGCAGTGCGCGCGGGTGCTTGCAACGCTCGGCAATACCTGCGAGAGCGTTTCATCCGCGCTGCGCCACGCAGATGCCGCCGTGTCGCAGCTGCCCGGCGCGTTCACCACGCTGGAAGGCCAGCTCGACGAGCTTAAAAAGTTCGAGCAGTAACAAAAAACAAAGAAGGAGTGCGTTCCCGTCGGGAACGCACTCCTTCTTTATGATAAAGCTGCGTACTGGTCAAAAAGCTCTGTAAATTCTTCTAAACGGTCGCGCAGGTCATCGCCCGCCGCAGTGCGAAAGTAGAGCACCTCTCCCCCGCGGCGCAGAATGAGAAACTGCGTATCTCCGGAGGTATTTTCCGCGTAGTACGCCTCGTCAAAGCCGTCAATCGAAAGCGTCTGCGCACCGTCTTCCATAAAATAGTCTCGCAGCTCATGTGTCAAGGGCGTTGCCAGCACAGAGATACGCGGGGCGTAGAAGTCTACCTCTGTGCTCAGCTGCTCCCAGTCGTCAATCATTCCCGCATACGGCGTTTCGCCGACAGAATACACATGCCCGCCGAGCGGCGTCGAAAGATCGCGCTGATAGCACCAGTCAAACGGATCGCCGCCGAGCTCTTCGGCGCGAAGATAGGGCAGCGTCGGCTCGTCATACGCTTCGCTGTAAGGTGAGCCGCTCCCCACTGAAACGATCAGCATGAGCGGCAGCACGCTCATCACGATGGCGAACAGCCGGTTCAACCTCGCCCAGCGGTTGCGCTGCATCTTTTCCGTGCGCTCGCACGCCTCCATCGCGCGCTTGAGCGTCCACATCTCGTTTCTCTCCTTTGCCTCGCTCAGGATACCGAGGATACTGCCTAAGATAATGGACACAAACTGAATGACCTCGCTCTTTTCCATCGTGAGGAACGACATCACCGGGAGACTCAAGGCACTAAAAAGGAAATAGACGAGCCAGATGTCCACCACCAGGAAGATCATCGGCAGGAAATAGCTGCGGCGCAGCTTTTTGCGCAGCCGCCGGTAGCCGTAGCTATCCGTGCAGGGGCGCGGCGAGGGCGCACGCGCACTCATACCTCCGCGCCAGATATAAAAGATGCCGTCCTTCGTCCGGCAGACATAGTCCCAGCCCATCTGGGCGCGTGTTTCGCGTGTTCGCTTGTCGGGGTCGGCATCGTCCAGCGCAGGTTCGAGGTGATAGCGGCATTCGCACGGCTCACCGATCACAAATTCATCTCCGCGCAGGAGCAGCTTACCCTCCGCCGCGCGCTCGGAAAGCCACTGCTCGATGCCGCGCGGATCGTAGGCGCTGACCTTGAAGTGAATGCTCTTGGTCTTGAGCTCGTCGGCTTCGGCCGCCGTGGTCTCGTTCTTCTCCGGAAACTCCGTTGCTTCGCGCAGGTTTTCGTCCATCTGCGTCCACTCCCCCCCCTTTTTCTCTATGCAGAGTATAGGGGAGCGCGCGGGTTTTTTCAAGCAAGTTCAGCGAGCATTGGGAAAAAGTGCGCGCAAGTTTAGTGTTACATCGCAAAAAGGCAGGAAGTTCCTGCCTTTTTGCGCTTCACAGCAGGATCGGCTGAAGCTGTCTCCCCGCCATCGCCGCCTCGAGCGTCGGCATGATCTTGCGGAAATCCGCAATGAGCGATGTGGGCTTTTCCGCAGCATTATCCTGCCCGAAGGGGACAAAATAGTAGTTTTTTCGGTTCAGGAGCGTGGCGATGTTCGCGGCGCTCGCGGAAAGCCCATCGTTCGTCGCCAGCGCGAGCACGACAGGTTTGCCGTTTCGCAGGTGCCCCTTCGCCGCCATCGTCACCGCCCCGTCCGTGATGCCGTTGGCGAGCTTAGCAAGCGTATTGCCCGTGCAGGGCGCGATGACGAGCGCCTCCATCGCCCCCTGTGGGCCGAGAGGCTCCGCCTCCACGATATTCCGCACAGCACGGCGCCCCGCGACAGCCTCCACGCGCGTCACAAAGTCCTCCGCCGTGCCGAAGCGCGTCGAATACTTTGCCGCGTTTTCCGACAGAATCGGCACGATCTCGTGCTCGCGCGCGATGTCCTCGTAAATTTTCAGCAGCCCGGGGTGGTTGCAGAACGAGCCGCAAAAAGCAAATCCAATTTTCATGTATCCTCCTCCATGAGTCGCGTCAGCGTTTTTTGAATGGCACGCGCCGCTGTCTCCGGCGCAACGCGCCCCGGCAGTCCCGGCGCGCGCAGATAGGAAAGGCGCAGTCTTTCCACCGCGTCCATGTCAAAGCCGCTCGCACCCGCAAGCTCGATGAGCAGGCAGTCTCGCGGCAGCTCTGAGAGCAGCGCCTCGTCCAGCACCCGATGCGGCACGGTGTTGAACACCACGCGGAATACCCCCAGCGTACCGGAAAGCCGGTTTGTGTGCAGCGGCGCATAGCCGAAGGCGTCGATCCACGCAAGGTCGGAACGCTTGCGCGCACTGACGCTCACCTTCGCCCCCAGCGCGTGCAGGTCGTGCGCAAGCACCTTTCCGATGCGGCCAAAGCCCACGACAAGGCAGGGCGTACCATGCAGCGTGACGCTTGTATGCTTCATCGCCGTTTCGATCGCGCCCTCCGCCGTTGGGACGGCGTTGCGCACGCTCAGTTCCTCTACGGCAAAATAGTCCGTGATGTGCAGCCCCAGCGCGTCCGCGAGCGCCATCGCCTCCCCGCTCACGTTTCCGGCAAAGATCCGATGCTCCGGCCGCAGCGCGCGGAAAAGGCGTTCGGTTGTCAGCTCCGTGCCGCTTAAGTATCCGTTTTTCTCCATTGGCAGCGGCAGGACAATGACCTGCGCCTTCAGCGCATCGCACAGCGCCTGTGGGTTCGGCGCTCCGGAAAGCTCCCACGAGCAGACCTCGTACCCATCCGCCGCCATCATCTGCGCGAGCAGGCGCATCCGCTGATCGCCGCCCAGGAATGCTATCGTCTGATCCATCTCATTCCCCCTTTTCCATAAAGGGTATGCGCGATGCGGCCGGAAGTTTCCTCTCTGCGTGTCGTCCGTGCATTTGCGCCTGCACCCGTGAGGCGCAAAAAAGGAGCCGTTTCCGATTTGGAAACGGCTCCCCGCTCTGTTTAGTTTTCCTCCGGCAGCAGGATACGAATGGTCGTCCCCTTGCCCTCCTCGCTTTGAAGCTCCACCGTGCCGCGGTGATACTGCACGGCGTGCTTGACGATGGAAAGGCCGAGTCCCGTACCGCCGCTTGCCTTCGAGTGGCTCTTGTCCACGCGGTAAAAGCGCTCGAAAATGCGCTCCTGATGCTCCGGTGCAATGCCGATGCCCGTGTCGGAGACGGAGACGACCGCCTTGCCGTCCTGTTCGCCGACGGTCATCTTCACGCTGCCGCCCTCAACATTATATTTGATGGCGTTGTCGCAGAGGTTGTAGATGACCTCGTACAAAAGCCGCCGTACTCCGTCAAGGCAGGCCGTCTTTCCATCGACGGTGACAGAGACTTTCTTCTCCGCCGCCGCGGTTTTGAGATCGTCCGCCGCCTCCTGCGTCAGCTGTAACAGATCGACCGTTTCGCGCGGCATGACGTCGCCCTCGTCGAGCTGCGACAGGCGAATGATATCACCGATGAGCGTGACAAGGTGCTGCGCCTCCTTGCGGATATGCCCGATAAAGCGGGGAACGTCCTCCTGCTTCACCATACCGTTTTCCAGCAGTTCCGCGCTGCCGATGATGCCCTGAAGCGGGGTTTTGAGCTCGTGGGAAACATTCGCCGTAAATTCCCGGCGCGTCTGCTCCGCCGTTTCGCGCTCGGTAATGTCAAATGCCAGCAGCACCGCGCCCACCGCCGCGCCGATGCGGCTGACGTCGAACTGCCAGATCCTGCCGCCGCGCTCCACACGCGCTTCACTGTGGCCTTCCTCCATGGCGTCCTGAATGGCAAGACTCACATCATGGCTGCGGTCGATGGTCAAAAAATCCTGCCCGATACAGCTTTCATCTGCGCCAAAAAGCTTTTCCGCCGCGGGGTTGATGCTCAGCACGCGCTCCTTCTCATCAAGCAGCACAAGGCCCTCGCGCATGCTGCCGGTGATCTGCGAGAATTCCGTCTGCTGGCGCTGCAGCTCGCCCATCTGCTCGTCGATCTGCCGATGCTGACGGTTGATGCGCCCGAGCAGCGGAGCAAGCTCCTCGTAGGCGTCGTTTTCGAGCGGGTGCTCAAGGTCAAGTTCATTGAGTGGTCTCACAATACGGCGCGAGAGGCTCTTCGCCAGAACGCCGGAGAGGATCAGCGCCACAATCAGCACCACAAGAATGGGCTGTATCATGCCGACAAGCAATACGCCTGCCGTCGCGCGGCTGATGGAAATGCGCAGCACGCTCCCATCTGAGAGCTTTTGCGCGCTGTACATCGTTTTTTGCAGCAGCGTGGAGGAATAACGCGAGCTTTCGCCCTCTCCGTATTCGAACGCACGCTTCACCTCTTCGCGGTCGGCATGATTTTCAAGGCTCTCCGCATCGGTCTCCGTGTCGAAGATCACCGCGCCGTCCGGCGCGATCCATGTCAGGCGATAGTGTCCAGAGGAGAGTTTTTCGAGATAGTCCGTCCCGTTTGCCTCCACAGCGGCAGCAGCAAGCGCCAGTTCATCATGCAGCTGCTTTTTTTCGACGCTGCCGAAATATTCGTACAGGCAGCCCATGATGACAAGCAAGCTCGCCAGCAGCACCGTTCCGGCCACCGCCAGAATGGAACGGAAGATTTTTTTGGTCATGCCTTTCCCTCCATGCGGTAGCCCACGCCGCGCACGGTCTCGATCTTTTCACCGTAAATGCCGAGCTTCTGCCGCAGCGTACGAATGTGCATATCCACCGTGCGCGTCTCGCCGCAGTAGTCGATCCCCCACACATCGGCCATCAGCTGGTCGCGCGAAAACGCCGTACCGGGATGCGAGAGGAACAGCCGCAGCAGTTCGAACTCCTTATAAGTCAGCGTGATGTTTTCGCCGTCCGCTGTGACGGTGCGGCTTTCCTCGTCCAGAACAAGTCCGCCCAGGCGACGCTGCTGTGGCACGCTCCTGGCCCCGCAGCGCCGCAGCACCGCCTTGACGCAGGAGACCAGCTCCATCACGCCGAATGGCTTGACAAGGTAGTAGTCCGCGCCCAGATCAAGACCGCGGATCTTGTCGTACTCTGCGCCCTTGGCCGTCGCCATGACGACCGGGATATCGGAAAGCCCACTGTCCGCGCGCATGCGGCGCAGCAGCTCCATTCCGTCGATGCTGGGAAGCATCACGTCCAGCACGACCAGTTCCGGTCTTTCCGTGCGCAGCGCCTCCCAGAACGACGTGCCGTCTTCAAAGCCTCTTGCTTCAAAGCCGGTCGATTGCAGGGCATATACCTCAATATCGCGAATACTGGCATCGTCTTCCACACACCAAATCATGGCTGATGTCCTCCTGTTACTTATCCGTTGCTTTTATGCAGGCCGGTCACGGAGAAGATAACCCATTCGGCGATATTAACCGCGTGGTCGCCGATTCGTTCAAAATACTTGGCAATCATCAGCAGATCCAGCGCATATTCTCCGTCGGACGGGTTTGCGGCGATGGCATCAATCAGTTCTGTTTTTACACGGTCAAAATAATCATCCACCGTATCGTCGTCCGCGATGACCTTTTCTGCTAACATTATATCATGTTTTACGTACGCATCAACACTTTCCGTGACCATTTTTATGACGGCTCGGGACATTTCCTGCAAAAGATCCGCATTTTCGACGGTGCGGCCGTTCAGAAACTGCACGATTTCGGAAATATCCTCGGCCTGATCGCCGATGCGCTCCATATCCGTTATCATTTTCAGCGCCGCGCTGATCTGCCGCAGGTCGCTGGCCACCGGCTGCTGGCGCAGCAGCAGCTTCAGGCACAGGGCCTCGATATCCCGCTCCTGCTGGTCGATGCCGGAGGCGCGGGGCGGGATCTGGGCCGCCAGCTCCGTGTCGCCCTCCATCAGGGCCTTGGCCGCGGCGGCGATGACCTCCTCGCACAGCGCGCCCATCTCGATCAATTCCCGGTTCAGCAGCGCCAGCTGCTGGTCAAAACGGCTTCTCATGCTTATCCGAACCTCCCCGTGATGTAGTCCTCTGTCCGCTTGTCCTGCGGCTGGGCAAAGATCTGCTCCGTGTCGCCGCACTCCACCAGCTCGCCCAACAGGAAAAAGGCGGTGCGGTCAGAGATACGGGCGGCCTGCTGCATGTTATGGGTGACGATGACAATAGTATACCTGTCTTTCAGCTCAATGGCAAGCTCTTCTATGCGGGAGGTGGAAATGGGATCCAGGGCGCTGGTGGGCTCGTCCATCAGCAGCACTTCGGGCTTGACCGCCAGGGCGCGGGCGATGCACAGGCGCTGCTGCTGGCCGCCGGACAGGCCCAGGGCGCTCTTTTTCAGGCGATCCTTCACCTCATCCCACAGGGCCGCACCCCGCAGGGAGCTTTCCACCAGCTGGTCCAGTTCCGCCTTATTGCGCACACCGTGGAGCTTGGGGCCGTAGGTGATGTTGTCGTAGATGCTCATGGGGAAGGGGTTTGCCTTTTGGAACACCATGCCCACCCGGCGGCGCAGGTCGGTGAGCTCCATGTCCCGGGCAAAGATGTCCTGCCCCTTGAGGCGGACATCCCCCTCGATGCGCACGCCCGGCACAAGGTCGTTCATGCGGTTGAGCGTTTTCAGGAAGGTGGACTTGCCGCAGCCGGAGGGGCCGATGAGGGCCGTGATCTCCCGCTCGCCCACGTCCAGCGAGATATTTTTCAGCGCCTTGAAATCCCCGTACCAGAGGTTCAGGTTTTTTGCCGAGATGACCGGCATCGTTGTGCTTTCCATAGAGTACCTCATGTTTTAAAAACTTCTCAGATCTCCATCCGTGAAAAGGCGTTTGGAGCGGCCCGCAGGCCGCGACAAACGCAACGATTAAAATCACTTTCCGCTGAAGATGGCCAGAGCGCAAGCGGAGGCCATTTTTGATCCTCCGGGGACCGAGAGGTTTTACTGTTTCTGTTTCAGTTTTGCTTTGGCCAGCCGGGCCGCCAGATTGATGACCAGCACCAGCACCAGCAGCACCGCACCGATGCCCCAGGCCGAGGCAAAATCGCCGTCCTCAAAGGCACGCAGGTACAGCAGCACCGACAGGGTGGCACCGTTGGAGGTGTAGGCCTTGACCACACCCTTGGCGATCACTTCCGCCGCACCGGCGGTGAACAGCAGCGCGGCGCTCTCGCCCACAATGCGGCCCACGGCCAGGATGCAGCCGGTGACGATGCCGTCGATGCTGCAGGGCAGCA
>ERZ824600.5409-NODE-5409-length-10481-cov-3.269806_pt1 | contig 10481 bp, 9 predicted proteins | sample MGYA00519933_ERZ824600 | MGnify/ENA primary metagenome ERZ824600 (study PRJEB31778, sample SAMEA3449178) | human gut metagenome | biome: human gut; feature: human-associated habitat; material: faeces | place: United Kingdom | collected 2010/2012 ... | reverse complement strand
ACACCGCGTATAAGGGCGTTGTGACGTGTGAAAATCCGACCGCGTAAAGTTTTAGTCCTAACACGGTAGTAGGGGCGACCAGTGGTCGCCCGCTCCTTCGGCTCTGCCAAAATGCGGGGATGAGGTACGCACATAGCCCTGCGTCGGGGCGCGAAGTCTGTACAAACCCCGCCGTGAAACAACCACATTTTGCACATAACCGACCTGTCCGCTTGCGTCACCGTGAGAAAGTCTCCTTTGTGTAAAGGGAGCTTTAATCCTTAATTCCGTCTGCATAAAAAAGCTCTGACGTTTCGGCGGACTTCATATTTGCGAAGCCCAAACCCTTCCCCTATTAAAAGGTTTTGGGGATCTCCAAGGACCTTTCCCAAAAGGTCCTTGGACGGGGTCCGGGGCAGCGCCCCGCGCATCCCCGCGTCCTTTCCCATGCGTATTGTTTTGAGAGGAGAAATAATATTGGATTTGGAAAAAATCATGCTCGTGACCGAATCGGAGGGCGGACTGTACACCCTGCGCGACACAGAGAGCGGCGAGAGCCACGCGCTTCGCGCCCGGGGCGCGTTCCGCCATCGGGGCGTAAAGCTGCTGGTGGGCGACCGCGTGCGTTGTCGAAAGGAAGCGGACGGCACATACGCCATGGAAGAGATATGCGAGCGGCAGTGCGCCCTGATCCGTCCGCCGTTGGCGAACCTCGACATCATATACGCGGTGATCCCTGCGGCACAGCCGACGCCCGATCTGATTTTGACCGACAAGCTGATCTCCATTGCGGAGCATGCGGGCATTCAGCCCGTCGTGGTGATCACCAAGAGCGACTGCGACCGAGCGTCAACCGAGCGGATCCGCGACATTTATGCGGCATGCGGCTTTCCCGTGTTTGTGACCTCCTCTGCCACGGGCGAGGGCACGGACGCGCTCGGCGCATATATCGATAAGGAGAGCGCAGGCAGGATCAGCGCCATCGCGGGTGTCTCGGGCGCGGGAAAATCGTCCCTTCTGAACGTTCTGTTCCCGTCGCTGTCGCTGGAGACGGGAGAGCTGAGCCGAAAGATCGTGCGCGGCAAGAACACCACACGCAAGGTACAGCTGTTCGAGCTGAGCCGTCTGCGCGGGACGGGCGAGCAGGGTGCGTCCGAGGGCTACATTGCCGACACGCCCGGATTCAGCCTGTTGGATTTCACGCGGTTCGATTTCATGAAATTAGAGGATCTGCCTTACACCTTTCGGGAATACGTGCCGTATTTCGGCAAATGCCGTTATACCAAATGCTCCCACACGCGAGAGGAGGGCTGTGCCATCCTTGCCGCCATCGCAGACGGTACTCTGCCGCGGGAACGGCACGAGAGCTACTGCGCCATCCGCGAGGATCTGCGGAATAAGCACGATTGGGATAAATAAACGCAGATCGCGGCATTCGATGCATACCTTGATCTGCGGTGAAATTTCGACGGCAGGTACGGAATGCACCCTTTTTCCTCTCCGGCATAAGATAACAGTGAGAGACCTTCACAGTTTCACAAATGAAGAGAGGTTACCGCCGATATGAAAATCGTAGTTGTACGCTCCCCGAAGCTCTTAGCTTCGTTTTTGCGGAGAGTATTCCATATGCAAAAGGACGCAAACTGAGCGTTTTCGCCATAGCAGACCGCTTTAGAAGCAGAAATCAAGTTTTTTGGGAAAAAGTATTGACAAAGCGCTTGAAATCTGTTATAATATCAAACGCGTGGAACGATGCTGCTATGGCTCAGTTGGTAGAGCACATCCTTGGTAAGGATGAGGTCATCAGTTCGACTCTGATTAGCAGCTCCAAAAAATCCTCACTTGTAAGAGTGGGGATTTTTTATTTTGCTTTGTAAATTTCATACGTTTTTGCGATCGGTTTGCCATGTGCGTTGTGTGGACGAAAGACGGTTACCCGCTGAAAGTCGAACGTATTCCGCCATGTTATCGACCTGTCCGCGTGTGCCACCGCGAGAAAGCAAAGGGTGCCTGCGTCTTGGCTTTGTTTGTACGATGGATGAAGAGCGGGCGACCACCGGTCGCCCGCCCTTCATCCACTGCACAGACAAAATCAAGACGCACAGCTCTTTTATGCAAAGTGAGCTGACGGAGGGGTCGGAAACGATCAATTTGCGTCCGAACGATCCCTCTGTCGCGCTTTTTCCTCGGCGCGGGCGAGGGTCTGTCCGTTTGCACTGTTGTGCGGGCGAGATTCCGACCGATATATTCGGACAAAGGCAAGAGCGCCTGTGAGGGAAAGAACTGCGGACACCGCGCAATGTCTGACCTCGGACAGGGTCATTTCCTGCGCGTGGGACTGTGCAAGCACGGCTTCCCGCTCGGACACGGCGTACCCGAGCGCCTCCGCCCGACGGATGTCGGTTCCGGTCATGTCGATGCCGTCGAGCATGATCCTGACGAGCCGTGCACCGTCAAGCGCCGCCCCCATTCCGACGCTGACGGCATAGGCGGTGTCCGCGTTGCCCTGGGCATAGTCACGTTCCGTCAGCCACTGGTTGTAGGCGTCCCGGTACTTGCTGTACTCATCGTCTGCCAGATCACCCAGCATGCCGTACTGCTGCTGCATCCGGTCGCCCTCGTCCTGATACTGCTGATAGGCCATCTGGTACAGCTCCGGCACCACATCATTCAGCTGCTGCAAATAGGCGTCGTACTGCTGCTGGCCCACCGCCTGCCCGTAGGTGCTGGCATAGCCGCCCGTCAGCGCCGCCGCCTGCCCCATGGTGTCCATCATGGCCATCCGGCCCTTTTCGGCGTACTGCTTGGCATACTGCTGGTATAGCTCGTCCTGATTGATGTCATACCGGAACTTGTCCCGGTTCACGATCCGGTCATACAGGTCTTTCAGCTGATCCTCGTAGCTGTTGGCGTAGGTGGGGGCGTTCTTCTGGGCCTCCAGCAGCGCCTTCAATGCCTCCTGATACGCCTGATCCCCCGCCGCGTCATAGGTAAGCGTCGGGGTTTTGGACGTGGTGGTGCGCGTTGTCGGCCGCACCGTGCCTGTGCTGCTGGGCACCGTGCTTTTCCCGGTGGTATTGCCGCTGTTCCCATACAGCGCCCCCTGCGTGTTTTTCCCGGCAACACCGTCAACGGAAAGCCCCATGTCCTTCTGATATTTCTTCACGGCGGCGCTGGTGGACGGGCCGAACTTGCCGTCCGCGCCGCTGCTGCCCACGTCATAGCCCGCGCTCATCAGCGCGTTCTGGAGCTTGCGCACCTCCTCGCCGCTGGAGCCGATGGAAAGCTTGTTATATGTCGCCATTGGTCATCATTCTCCTTCTTCGGAATTTTTCCATTTGCCGATGCAATGGATGTGAACATCGTTGATTATCACGCTGCCGCCGTAGCTTTGCCACACACGGTAGTTCACGGCGGCAGCGGTGACAGCGCATGCCTGCGCGTTCGCGTAAGTGTTGGTCAGGGCATTGGCGGTACAGCAGACCGGCGCAGCGGCAAAAACGCCATCCGGCAGATCCACAGAAGCGTCTTTGATATTGTCCGCACTGAACACGCCGTCCTCCACCTCTTCCAGAGAAACAGCCCCTAAACTGCCGGAGTGCCACCATGCTTCCGAGATCCCGCTTGCCCACTTGCGGTATGTCCAGCTGCCGCTTTCGCCCTGCTCGATCACAACATCTTTCAGGTTGCCCGCCGAAACATTGCCGCGTATCTGCACATTTCCGTTCGCGTGGATATCCCACCACACTGCCAGCACATCATCATACTCAGCGATCTGCCCGAAAGCAGCGCCCGTTCCTCCCGCTTTCAGGTGGAAAGCCACGGATTTGGTGGGAACCATCTGCTCGTATACCGTCTCCGTACCAATGGCGTCCGTTACCTTCAGCCTGACGATGTAGCTCTTATCATCGTTTACCTCCGTGCTGTTGACCAGTTTCGGTATGCCGCCCTGCATGGAAACGTCCGCGCCATAGGAGGAAGCACCGGACTGCTTATATGCGCCTTTCAGCTCCGCGCTGTTCTTGCCATTAAGCCCCGTGTAGTTGATCGTGCCTTTTGCGCACAGGTATCTGCCGTCATTTTTGGGCTGCATCTGGCTGTCGCTGCGGAAAACGGAAATGTCCGTGATCGTGGGCGGCGCGTAGTCCAGCAAAGTGATCGTGTGGTTTTCGGTCGTGCTGAACCCTCTGCTGTCTGTTACTCTCACAATGATAACGGCAGACGTAGCGGAGAGGATTCCCGTCTTGGCCGCATTATCCACCGCCGCCGTTGTAAAGCCGCCGTAGGTCACAGAAAACCCGCTTACCGAAGATCCGTATTTCGGAGATACCTTGGACGCGTCAAATGTGACAACGGCCTTGGAAAAGCCCTTTATCCAGTCCTCAATTCCAGCAGCGGCAGGCACATTCTCTCTCACCACCGTGTACCAGCCGCTTTCCACCTCAGGCAGCGCATCGTCTGGCGGGTACAGGATCAGCGAGACGATATTTGCTCCTCTTTCATTGCCGTTATAGTAGGTCGTGCAGGTGATCGCGCACGGTGTGCCCGCCGATGTGACCTTATCAATAAGACTTGTCGGCGGCGTCCATGTATAGTTCGAGGTCACATTTGTTGCAATTGTTCCCGTCTCGCCGTTACACGCATAGGTAAGCGTATGCCTGTAGCTCGTATTCTTCCTGTTGGTGTAGATGATAACGCCCGTGCCCAGCTTGGTGGACGCCGCCGAAAGCGTGGGGACAGACGCAGGCTCTGTAGCAGGCGGGACATATGTGCCGATGCTCGTCCGGTAGGACATATCCAGGTCGCCTCTGCTGCCGCCTTGCGGATGTACATTGATGGAAAGATAAATGCTGCTTGCCGTTGTCGCCCCGGATATCGGGAAAGATATCGAGTTCGACCATCGGATAGAGCCTGTGGTGTTGTTCTTCAGCAGCTTCGTCGTACCGTTTACCGTTACTTCGATCCAGTATTCATATGTCCATGTGTGGTCGGGAGCCTGTCCAAAGGAGCCGGAAACCGTCACAGTCCCTGAGTAGTATTCGCTGTCAGACGATAATCTGGAAATATCATCCGATACGCTGATGGTGATGGGAGGCTCAGTCCCCCAAACTGTTGACGCCATTACGTCCCACCTCCGATCCACTTAAATGCAAGGCCGTTACTTCCGTCAATAGCCCAGTTCCCCGCCACCTCCAGACTTCCGGCCGACATTCTGCTTGCCGTCAGCGCATTGTTGGCGAAGTAGGCCACCTCGTTGCCGTTGACGTAGAAAGACAGCTTCTGCGTCGTCCAGATGGACATGTTGTGCGACTTGTCGATGATGTCATATTCCACACCGTTGACGGTCTCTTTCAGTCCCGTCACCGTAATGTCCTGCCCGATGGCAATACCGATCAGGGGCGTAAGGCCGTCATACCCCACAATACCCTGCCGGATATAGCCGTTTGTCGTGGAAATGTAGTGGTCAACGATCTCACTGGTGGCCGTTATGTCTCTTTGGAGCGCTTCTGCCGTCTCTGTGATCTCCGCTTGTACATTCTGCTGGAAGGTTCCGAAGTCGCTGACGGCCACATAGTTGCTCTCAAGTTCGTGGGTGATCCTGTCGATCTCTTGGCGCACGAACTTGGCGTTCTTGATAATCAGGCTTTTCAGCTCGTCCTGCGTCTGGCTGATCTCCTGCTTCGCCTGCTCTGTGAGGGAACCCCCGCCCAATTCCTTGGCGGCAGCGGGGGTAAAATTCTCCACTGTCAGGCTGTTCAGGCTCATGTTTAACTCCTCCACAAGCCTGAACAGGTAGCGCCGCACAGAAACCAGCTCCTCGGCGGACTTCCCCGCCACCATGGGCGGTGTGGACAGATTCACCATTATGCGTCACTCCCCGTTTCCAGTATCTTTGCAAATGAGTATACCCGAACCTCGCCCTCGCCCTCTATCCTCAGCCGGAAGTGGTCGCAGCGCCGGGGCCGCACTGGCAGCAGAAAGCTCTTTGTGCCCACGCCCTCCATGTGGCCGCAGTGATGCCACACGCCGTCGGAATCATACTGGATGGCCATGTCCGCCTTTGCGCCTTTCGGCAGCAGCATCCGCAGATTGAACCGGCTCACATATTTCTGCTCCACTGTGGTATAGCCGATCAGGCCCGTCTCCGCCGCCCACTTCACCGCCGTCTCCGGCGTACCCTGACTGCCATGCAGGGCAAGCAGCTGCTTTGTCTCCGCGTCGATGGCGTACAGCTCCCCGTCCATCTGGGTAAAGCACAGCGCATGCAGATCGTCCTCTCTGTGCCACAGGCCCTTTGCCGTGTCGTAGCAGAACATGTGCCACGCGTTGGCCCCATCCCGCATGGACAGGTAGTACTTTCCGCCGCACCCGCCGCCCACGGCATTGTGATAGCGCACATCTCCCTGCGCCTCTCCCACAGCGGAGGGGAAGCTCCCGTCATAGGCGCATACGCCCTCACGGGCCTTGTAATACAGCACCTCGTTCACCACGCACAGGCTTTTGCCGCTGCCGTTCTGTACGCCGCGTCCCACCGTTTCTGTCACCTGATGGGCGCCCGCAGAGCTTATGGCGATCCGGTGGATCACGTTCTCCTTGAAAAACGTGGGGTAGCCCAGATAGTTGGCCGCACCTGTCCACGCGCCGTCCGAACCCACGGATGCGGCCCACGCGTCGGTGGCGATGCCCAGAAATCGGTTCCAGTTCTTGAAATCGCCCAGTGCGCAGCAGTACAGCTCATTCACGGCCTTGCCGTCCACCATGCCGTACTTGCAGCCCCACACCCGGTTCTGGCTCTCACACACATAGTCCATATCCGGTACGCTGCGTGAGACCGTCACAGTGCCTGTGGTCTGCGTCACCGCCACGTCAACAAGGCCCACCACCACGATGTAGTTGTTCTCCGGATCAACGGCATAGATGGCCTTTGTGCTGTTGAGCGCGTCATACTGCTCCTTTACAGCCGCGCTCTCGCCGGGATAGGCAATCCCGGAAAGCTTCACGCCGTCATACTGCTTGAACCCCATGCCGATACCTGTCGCCTGTATGCGGACATATACCGTGGGAACCGTGGCCCATGTCGCGGAGGAAACGCTATATCTCCGCAAAGAATGGGGCGTCTGCGTGGTATCGAGCCAATACTGGCCGCCCTCCGGCTCTTCCGGCTGCGTGGTAGCAATGTCCTGTATCACGGCGCCGTTCGCGTCGCAGATATCATACCGGACATTGGATTCCGCGCAGGAAACAGCCACCGTGTTTTCCATGTCGCCGAAGTCGCTCATATCCTTGGTGTTGAGATACTTCTTGTCCGGCCAGATCAGCAGATACGCACCCATGCTCACCAGCTGCTTTTCGCCCGCCGTCAGCCTCAGGCCCACGATCTCATAGCCGTTGTAGTAGAGCTTCCCGTTGTCCACATAGGCCAGTGCCTCCTTGGCCAGCATACCGCCCGGTGCGGTCAGCGTAGCGTCCAGAACGCCCCGCCGCTTCCGGCTGGCCAGCATGGGGTAGTAGTCGGAGGTCAGATTCTGCATCTCGTAGAATTCCCCGTCCCCGATCCGCAGGTCATGGTGATAGCCCCGGAACACGTCCGTCACCTGCTGCGCGGTCTTGGTCTCCTCCACGGTGGGAAAATACGGCATACTGCGCCCCTCCTCTCAAAACCGGAAGGCCGCTTCCGCAGGCAGCGGCACATGCGTCCGGTTGTACCAGTTCCAGAACGTCTGATAGGCGTTGTTGTACAGCACCACGCTCTGGTTGTACTTGGCCATTTCCCCGTTCTCCTTGTCGATCTGGGATTGCAGGAAATAGTTGTACACATCCTCGTCATAGGGATACGGCACCAGCAGCACCGTGTCCGGGTCGGCCTCCCCGTAGCCATCGAACTGCGTCAGCGTGCTGCCCTCGTGGGTGGCGATGACCTCCCAGAAGATCATCCCGTCCAGCTTACTGAGCCACCGCACCTTTGTCTCGTGGTCGTACTGGTTGGGCTTCATGCGGTCAACCAGCTCCACCGCTTCATTGATGGTCATCGTCATATCCTCCTTTGAAAAAAGGGGAGCCGCCGCTCCCCTTCCTTGTGTCCTGTTGTTACTGGGGCTGCTTGGCAGCCTCCAGCAGTTCTTCCTTCTTCTGCTCCAGCATCTCCTGTGCCTCAAAGGCCCGGCGAATCTCCTCCGCCACACACTTGGGCACCATGCTTTTCTTGCCCTTGGGCAGCAGGTAGTTGGTGCCGTTCACGCTGACAAAGAAGTTGGGGTCGTCGTTGGACTGTCCGCGGGGGATATATACCTCCACCCGCTCCTCCACAGGCGCGGCTTTCTTTCTGGTTTTCTTCTCCTCTGGCTGGGTGGTGGAAGCGGCAGGATCGACCTGCACGCCGTCAGGGTTCTGCATATTCACGTTATTATCTGCCATGTTGTCCTCCTTACAGTATGAGAGGGGCAGGGCTTTCCCTGCCCCTCATGGGTCGTCAGTTGGCCGTGTCGGTGGCGCTGTAGCTGGATACCGCCATCACGCGCAGCATGCGCTCGGGGTACAGCATCGTGGCGCCGTTGGTCTCGAACTTGTAGCCGATGGTGCTGAACTGGTTCAGCGGGCCGCCGATCTCGCTCTTGTCGTGCACGATCATCTCCGCACCGCCGCCGTCGGGATCGATGATACCGAAGGAATCCTTGCCGAAGGCGTAGCAGGCGTAGGTAGCGCCGTTGGCCTTGTTCTTGTAGTTGTTGCCGGTCAGCACCGGGGCAAACACGTCCTCGATGAAGCGCATGCCGTGCAGCTCGCCGATCTCGCCGTTGAACAGCTCCGTGGTGGCGGCGTACTTGTGGGCCTCCACCCAGTCCTTGCTCTTGCGCAGATCATAGGCTACGCTGGGGTGGATCACCATCGCGTACTTGCCGTGGATGGTGGGCACGCGATCCTTCTTCATCTTGGTCACGGCCTTGGCCACCATGTCGGGGGTCAGCTTGGCCCAGCCGTTGGGGGTGGCGCTGTCGCTGCTGCCGGTGGTGCCGCCTGCCGCCATGGTGGCGCAGCTGGTGGGGGTGGACACGAAGGTGCCGTCCTCGGTCACATTGTCGCAGTACAGCACGTTGGTGTTGGTCAGCAGCGCGTCGCGGATCAGCACCTCCTGGGTCTCCGCCAGAGACGCGCCCATCTCCTCGGTGGCGCCCAGGATCACGTCGTCATAGGCGTGCAGCTCCAGCTGGTCGGACACAGCGGCGAAGGTGCCGTACTGGTCGATGGAAGCGGTCTTGACGCTCATGCCGAACTTCTGGCCGGTGGGGATCACGCCCTCGGTCAGCTTACCGGCACGGGCGAAGGTGTTCCACTTGCGCCATTCCACGGTCTTGCCCCGGCCTCTGGGCAGAGGCTGCTTCTTGGCAAACTGCGCATACACCAGCTCCACACGGGCGTTTTCCAGCAGCTCCGTGTCGTAGAAGGTTTTCAGCTCGCCGCTGAGCGTGTTGGCGCCGGAAAAGGCGGTGGTGGTGCCGTCATAGGCGTTCACATAGTTGCCGGTGGCGTTCACCACAGTGCCCGCGTCGGCAAACAGCTGCAAATTGATGGCAAAGACCATCAGCTTGGTTGCGATAGTTTTCATGTACAATTCTCCTCTCGTCGTCACAGAGGGAGAAGCGCGGCTTACTTGCCGGGATAAATCTTCTGCCCTCTGGCCGCAGCTTCCCTGATCTGGCGCTTCAGCGCCTCACGCTGCTCACGGGAAGCATGGGCATAGTCAAATGTGGTCACAGAGGGAGCCTGTGCCTGCGTCCCGTTCTCCACAGGGCGGGCCTGACCGGATCGGATGGCGTTGGACATCTGCTCCGCCGTCTTCTGCGCTGCCGCCTGCATGGCGGCCTGCTGGATCTCCTTGCGGTGGATGGCGTAGTAGGCGTCCTCCACGCTCAAACCGCTGTTGGGCGAGGTCATGCGGGAAAACACGGGGTTTTTCAGCTCCTCCAGCAGATCAAAGGACGGAAACGTCTTTTTCAGCGCCTCGCCCTGCTGGTGAAGGTTCTCCATGTGAGCGTTGAACGCCTGCTGTGCGGCGGACTGCTCGTTCTGGGCCTGCAAGCGGGCGTTGTCCCGCCGCAGCTGCACCACGGCGTAGGGCTCCTTCCCGGTCTTGGGGTCCTTCAGGCCCCGGGGCTTCAGGGGGCCGTAGCGCAGGGTGTCCCGGCCCCGGCGGGCCATGACCTCCACCGGCATGCAGCCCTCAAAGACCTGGCTGTCCTCAAAGCCGTGGACCTCCGCCTCCTGGGCGTGGATCAGCTCCTGCCAGAAGGCCTCATACTCCTCCTCCGTCATGGGGCAGTTGACGTAATCCGCTGTTCCCTTATCGTAGCGGGAGCCGAACCAGGCGCTCTCCATGTCCACACTGGCGGCGCTGACCAGGGGTGCGGCGGCGTCGTAAAAATGAAAGCCGCAGCCCTCCCCCAGGAGTTTTTCCAGGGTCTCCGCCAGAGCGTCCGAGGTCAGGGGACCGGAGGCGACGACCA
>ERZ824600.5405-NODE-5405-length-10493-cov-3.384652_pt1 | contig 10493 bp, 12 predicted proteins | sample MGYA00519933_ERZ824600 | MGnify/ENA primary metagenome ERZ824600 (study PRJEB31778, sample SAMEA3449178) | human gut metagenome | biome: human gut; feature: human-associated habitat; material: faeces | place: United Kingdom | collected 2010/2012 ... | reverse complement strand
TGTTTTACCTCTTTAATATATACGTGGGCGGAGATGGATTCGAACCACCGAAGTCGTAAGACAGCAGATTTACAGTCTGCCCCATTTGGCCACTCTGGTATTCGCCCTTTTTTATTTTCACTCTCACTGCGCCACAACAGAGAAAAGAGACTTGGCGCTACTCCCAAATACCGGCGGAAAAACTTTTGCACCCGCCTCTTTAACCGGAGGAGCTATCGGTGAGAAACGGGTGCAAATTTAGAGACAATTTTTAATCCACCAAAATATTTCGACTTTTTTTTTACTTGGAACGCATTTTTTCTTTGTTTTTCTGCAACTGGCGCACCAAGGCATCGAGCGAAAGATCGATGGCTTCTTCGAATGTATCGGCCACTTTGGAGGAGAAAAGCTCCTCAGTACGAGGCACTAAGAGTTTTACTCCCGCCTCTTTGTTCTGCGAAGTCTCGGGTTTTAGCACTTTGAGCGTAACTTCGGCCGCCAAAATGTCATCGCAATAACGATTGAGCTTCTCTATTTTTTTCTGTATGAAATTTTCCAGTTGTTCCGATGCATCGAAATGAATGGATTGAATTCTAACTTCCATAATGACCTCCTTTTTTTATGGCCCTGGGGTGGGCCTGTTTATAATCACGTTTAAGCTCTTCAAATGTTATATGGGTATAAACCTGTGTCGAAGCGAGCGACTGATGCCCCAACAACTCTTTTACACTATTCAACTCGGCGCCATCGTTGAGCAGGGCCGACGCAAAAGAGTGCCGCAGCACATGGGGACTCCGCCGCGAAAGCGTGGTCACCTCGGAGAGCCGTCTGTTGACCAGCCGATAGACATATTGGGGATAGAGTGGCTCGCCATCATCTCTGACCAAAAAGGATGGCGATTCTTCACCGACAAACCGCTTACGGGCGGCACGGTATGTATCTATCTCGGCCTTCATCTCCCGACCGAAGGGTACAAGACGCTGCTTATTCCGCTTGCCCAGCACCTTAAACTGCATGGCTCGGGTATCGACATCGGCATCGAGCAGTCCTACCAACTCGGCCCGCCGCATTCCCGTCATATAGAGTATGGAGAGTATGAGATGATCGCGCAAAGCGGGGAAATCGTCGTCAGACACCTTTTCATCGAGAAGAAGATCCATCTCGGCCGGCCTGACAAACGACGGAAGCGATTTATGTATCTTGGGCGGTACTATATCGCGCATAGGCGACTCGGCTACAACGCCCTGCTTCTGCAAATAACGATAAAAAGTGCGCAAGGCCGAGAACTTGCGGGCTACCGTACGCGTAGAGACGCCCTCTTCCATAAGAGAAGCCGCCCAGTCGCGCACGTGGTCTCGCTCGGCCACCTCGGGGGCAACGCCACCTTCGAGCTGCGAGAGATAATTCTCGAACTGCGACAAGTCATGCTTATATGACAGAACGGTATGAGAAGAGTAATTCTTCTCATACCGGACATATCTTAAAAATGACTCTATCCACTTCATCGTAGACTCTTTAACGTTGTTGAGCTACGAATATAGGGAATAGTTTTGAATTTTCCAACTTTCCGGGCACCTTTTTCGCGGTTCGTGCCCCAAAAATCTTCTTGGTCTATTATTCCTCTGCTTGCTGCATTTTCTGCACGTAGATGGCGCGCATCATTTTTTTGCGGTTGGTTACAGAGGGTTTTTCATAAGCCTGACGGTTTCTCAATTCTTTAACAATACCGGTTTTCTCAAATTTTCTCTTGAATTTTTTGAGAGCTTTTTCGATGTTTTCGCCTTCTTTTACAGGTACTACTATCATATTATTTTGTCTTTTAATGTTTTCTTCTGCAAATTGCGGGGCAAAATTAAAACATTGTTTCCTGATAAACAAACCTTTTAGCGAATTTTTCTTTTCAAAAAAAATATTTCTCCGCCTTATCGGGTATCGGACAAAACGCTACGCACAAGTCCGGCAGACGACATCTTTCACTTTTTTAATCCATGCATCGACATTATTTCGTATATTTGCTGCTAAACGAAACAACATATATCATAATATGAATACAACCGACTATTCTTCCCGCATAGCGGCCCTGCGTCAGTGCATGCGCGAGGCCGGTGTCGACGCCTTCATCGTTCCGAGCGCCGACCCTCACCTGAGTGAATATCCTGCCGACCGATGGAAATCGAGAGCCTGGATTTCGGGCTTTACCGGTTCGGCCGGTACGGCCGTCGTTACCGCATCGTCGGGCGGGGTGTGGACCGATTCGCGCTATTTCTTACAGGCCGCCGAGGAGTTGAAGGCCTCGGGACTGCAACTGTTTAAAGAGGGACTTCCCGAGACACCGTCGCTGCAAGAGTGGCTGGCCGCAAGCCTTCCAGCCGGCGCAACGGTGGCCATCGACGGCACTACCTGCTCCTGCGCCGAGGGTAAAAAGATGAACGACTTCTTCGCCTCAAAAGGATTGACATTCAAAAGCGATTTTGCACCGTTTGACAGAATCTGGGCCGACAGACCCGAGGTTCCCGCAGGCGAAGCCTTTGTCTACCCGCTCACATACAGCGGCAGCAGCTTTGCCGAGAAATGGCAGTCGGTATCGGAGGCCATAGCCAAACAGGGCGCCAATGCCGTTCTGGTGAGTGCCCTCGACGAACTGGCCTGGATACTCAACATCAGAGGCAATGATGTTGCCTATAATCCCGTAGCCGTGGGCTTTGCCTACCTCTCCGCTACACACCGCATACTGTTTATGAACCGATGCAAAATTTCGGACGAGATGGCGGCCTATCTCCAAGCAAACGGCATAGAGAACCGACCTTACGACGACATATACGATTTTCTGCCACAGGTACCTGCCGGCGAGAAGGTGTTCATTGATCCCGTGAGGACCAACTTCCGGCTGGCCAGCCTGCTCCCGGCCAACGCCAAGAGTGAAGGAGCATCGCCCATAACCTGGCTGAAAAGCCTTAAAAACGAAACCGAGATGAAGGGGCGCCGCGAAGCCATGGTACGCGACGGAGCCGCCATGGTACAATTTCTCTACTGGCTCGACACCCACATCGGCAAAGAGAGCATCACCGAGCTCGACATCGACGAGAAACTGCGTGAGTTCCGCAGCCGCCAGCCGCTCTACAAGGGAGAGAGTTTCGCCACCATTGCCGGCTACCGCGCCCACGGCGCCATCGTTCACTACCGCGCCACACCCGAGAGCAGCAGCCAGTTGAAACCCGAGGGTTTTGTTCTTGTCGACTCGGGTGCCCAGTATCTCGACGGCACGACCGACATTACCCGCACCATCGTACTCGGACCGCTCACCGACGAAGAGATACGCGACTACACCCTCGTGCTGAAAGGGCATATCGCCATCGCCACCTGCATCTTCCCGCAAGGTACCCGAGGCGACCAGATTGACATTCTGGCCCGCCGCAACCTGTGGAACGTATTCCGCAACTACCTACACGGCACCGGACATGGCGTCGGGCACTTCCTCAACGTACACGAGGGTCCGCAAAACATTCGCCTCGAACAGAACAACACACCGCTCACCCCGGGCATGGTTACCTCGAACGAGCCGGGTGTATACCTGGCCGGCCGGTACGGTATTCGCACCGAGAACCTCACACTGGTCACCGAGGCGGGCGAGAGCGAATTCGGCCGTTTCTACCGGTTTGAGACGCTCACCCTCTGCCCCATCGACAAGCGGGCCATCGACCGTTCACTGCTCACGGCCGACGAAATAGAATGGCTCAACAACTACCACCAGACCGTATACGACCGCGTGAGCCCGCTGCTCGACGACACCCACAAAGCCTGGCTGAAAAACGCTACCGCACCACTGTAACAGAAAGGAGGAATAAATCATGGCATTGATAAGAAAAGTGCGGGGATTCACCCCCAAGATAGGGAAAGACTGCTTCTTGGCCGAGACCGCCGTGGTCGTGGGCGACGTTACCATGGGCGACGAATGCAGCATCTGGTACAACACCGTGCTGCGCGGCGACGTAAATACCATCACCATCGGCAACCGGGTGAACATACAGGACGGCTCGGTGCTGCACACGCTCTATGAGAAATCGGTCATCGAAATCGGCGACGACGTGTCGATAGGGCACAACGTCACCATACACGGCGCCAAGATATGCGACGGGGCCCTGGTAGGCATGGGCTCGGTCGTGCTCGACCATGTCGTCGTGGGCGAAGGCGCCATTGTTGCCGCAGGTGCCGTGGTACTGAGCAAGACCGTCATCGGCCCCGGCGAACTGTGGGGCGGCACTCCGGCCAAATTTATCAAGAAGGTCGATGCCGAACAGTCGAAAGAGTTGAACCAGAAGATAGCCCGCAACTACCTGATGTACTCCCGTTGGTACGACGAAGAGTAGACGGACGCTGTCTTATCGACCCGAAACGAGAGGGCGCAGACGGAATCCCGTCTGCGCCCTCTCGTTTTACACCAATAGTAATCATCAAAGCGATACCGCCGTTAGAGCCGTCCCTCGTCGGCATAGGAGTAGTAGGCCGTGTCGGTCACAATGAGATGGTCGAGCACCCGGATATCGAAAAGGGCCGCCGCCTCCTTTATTTTCAGGGTCAGCTGGTCATCGGCCCGGCTGGGAAGGCGGTTTCCCGACGGGTGGTTGTGAAAAAGCATCAGCGACGAAGCCTGCTGCAACAAGGCCGGCTTGAACAGCAGCCGCATATCGACCAGGGTCGAAGTCGTGCCGCCCTGGCTCACCCGCAACGTGTCGATGATGCGGTTGGCGGTATTGAGCAACACCACCCAGAACTCCTCCTGCGGCAGGTCGGCCAGTTGCGGGTATATCCACTCATAAGCCTCGCGGCTCGACGTGATGCGCCGCCGCTGGGCCACCTCCTCGCTCTTGCGCCGTCGCCCCAGTTCGAGAGCCGCAATGATGCTGATGGCCTTGGCCTCGCCGATACCGTCGAACGCGCTTACCAGCTCCTCGACCGTGAGCTTGCTCAGCGTGTTGAGACTGCCCCCGACACTGTTCAGGATACGTTGCGAGAGCTCCACAGCCGTCTCCCGCTTGTTGCCCGAGCCTATGAGTATGGCTATCAACTCGGCCGACGACAGGGCCCGTGTGCCTTTCGACATGAGTTTCTCCCGCGGGCGGTCTTCGAGGGCCCACTCGGTAATGACCAGCTTCTCTTTTTTCTCCATGACAAACGGAATGTTTTCGGGAAAGATAACCATTTTCATGCCGGGAGAAAAATATCCGGGGAGAAAAATTGACGGTACACGCGCAGAAAGAGAGCCGGGCACACGGATTTTCCGTTTTTTATAACGATATTTGCCCGTAACAAAAACTTCAAATCATGAGAAAACGCATTTTGGTTACCGGCGGTGCCGGATTTATCGGCTCACACCTCTGCGAACGGTTGCTCAACGAAGGGCACGAGGTTATCTGCCTCGACAACTTCTTTACCGGCAACAAGGACAACATCATTCCGCTGATGAAAAATCCGCACTTCGAGGTTGTGCGACACGACATCACCATGCCCTACTTCGTCGAAATCGACGAGATATACAACCTGGCCTGCCCGGCCTCCCCCATACACTACCAGTACGACCCCATACAGACCATCAAGGCCTCTATCATGGGCTCCATCAACGTACTGGGCATCGCCAAGCGCACCGGCGCCGTGGCCCTGCAAGCCTCGACCAGCGAAGTCTACGGCGACCCGCAGGTACACCCGCAGGTCGAAAGCTACTGGGGCAACGTCAACCCCATAGGCTTGCGCTCCTGCTACGACGAGGGTAAACGCTGTGCCGAGACTCTCTTCATGGACTACCACCGCCGCGAAGGGGTGAAGGTAAAAATCATCCGCATCTTCAACACCTACGGTCCCAACATGCACCCGCAGGACGGCCGTGTGGTCTCGAACTTCATCGTGCAGGCCCTGCAAGGAAAAGACATCACCATCTACGGCACCGGACAACAGACCCGCTCGTTCCAGTATGTAACCGACCTCATCGAGGGTATGGTGCGCATGATGGAACGCACCGGCGACGACTTCACAGGGCCTGTCAATCTGGGTAATCCCGGCGAATTTACCATGCTCGAACTGGCCGAGAAGATACTGCAACTCACCGGGTCGAAGTCGAAAATCGTCTTCATGCCGCTTCCCTCCGACGACCCGACGCAACGCAAGCCCGACATCTCGCTGGCCAAGAAAGAACTCGACTGGCAACCGGGCATCGCCCTCGACGACGGTCTGCGCGAGACCATCGACTACTTCCGCCGCATCTTGTAAGCCGACGGCTGCCATATACGCACTGCGCCGCCTCTCCTGCCGGGAGAGGCGGCGCAACTGTTATAATGACGAGGGGGGAACATTCCGTTACCGGAACGAGAGAGAGCCTATTTCTTCTTATAATGTTTGGCCAATTCGGCCTCCCGGTCGACATCTCTTTTCAGCACAACCTTGGTAATAAAGGCCTTCATAAATCCGAGGCCATAGCCACCGAGCTGTATCGTACAGGTGAGAAGCGAAAGCAGGGCGATGGGCAGACTCCTGTTCTTGACCAGAGATTCCAGAAACAGCAGTCCGTAATAAAAAGCCAGCGGCAAGAGAGTCCACGGCCAGAAGAAAGCCCCTGCCAGCAAGGCCACCACTCCGCACACGAAACAGGCCGGCAGGAGATGTACCACCTTCAACGACTCGGGGTGCAACCGATACAAATCGACCCGCGCCATACCGAAGACGTAGACCTGCCGGTAGAACGAGCGAAAACTCACCCGCCGCTTGTGATAGACATAGGCATCGCGGAAAAGCGCCGTCGTAAAGCCGGCATCGCGTATGCGCAGCGACAGGTCGATATCCTCGCCGAACATATCGGCGAAACCACCTACCCGGTCGTACACCTCCTTGGAAAATCCCATATTGAAGGTGCGCGGTGTAAACTTCTCCATCGACCCTTTTCCTCCCCGTATACCACCGGTCGTGAAAAACGAGGTCATGGCATAGTTTATCGCCTTTTGCAGCCGCGAGAAAGAACTGTGGGCCGCATCGGGGCCTCCGTAACAGTCGACATAGTGCTCGTCGAGCCGACGACGCACCGTCTCGAAGTAGGCGGGGGGTATGATGCAGTCGGAATCGAAAAAGACCAGATAACGGCCCGTGGCCCGCTCCATGCCGTAGTTGCGGGTGAGACTGCGGCCCGAGTTTTCCTTATAGAAATAGCGTATGGTCAGGCGGTCGGCATACTCGCGTGCCACCTCGTCGCAACGGCGCGTCGAGCCATCTTCGACCAGCAGCAATTCAAAATCCTTGCAGGTCTGCTCGGCCAGGCTTTCGAGCAGCTCACGCACCTCGTCGGGACGATTGTAGACGGGAATGATGATGGAAAAATAGGGTGTTGTTTGAGACATAATCACAAATTTGTCTCACAAAGATAATCGATGTAAACGGCCCCACCAAATTTCCCGGTGTTTCCCGTGCAGAAGTACCCCTGCCGGGCTTTTCGGGCCTGTCTCAGGGATTCCGTGAAGCGCCTCTCCGGCACCGGCTGCCGTCATGAGAAACCGCCGGGCATGACACACACCTCCACAATCCGAAAACTTCCGGCAGAATATACGGGAAAACCCTGTGCTTCTCTGCCCGATTTGCGTATCTTTGCCCCGACACACTTTTATCTCCGCTCCGAAAACATGCCCACGCCATCTGCACGCATCGAATATATCGACATGGCCAAAGGATTCTGTATCCTGCTGGTGGTCTTTGCCCATATACACCCCGACCTCACCCGCTATGCGTGGGGAGTGTTTTTCGACTCGTTCCGTATGCCGCTCTACTTTTTTCTGTCAGGCATCTTCTTCAAGAGATACAGCGGCATTGGGGAGTTTGGCCTGAAAAAAATCAACAACCTCATCATTCCGCTCCTCTTTTTCTACGCGCTCACCTACCTGTACGATGCGCTTTCGTGGGGCATCTTCCGGCTGAACGGCACCGACACATCGGCCTATGAGCGGCTATCGTGGTGGCCCTTCTGGGAGATAGTGCGCACCGGGTCGTCGTATCACAACTCACCGCTGTGGTTTCTCACCGCGCTTTTCGAGGTAAACCTGCTCTACTATGCGCTGCAACTCGGCTTCAAATCGTGGCGACTCGACATCGCCGTGTGGGGGCTGGCCGTCGGGGGCTGGCTGCTGGCCAAGGAGGGTATCGTTCTGCCCTATTATGTGGGGACAGCCCTTGTGGCCCTGCCGTTTTTTCACGTCGGCACCTGGCTCAAACGGGGAAACCTCCTTCCCTACTCCCCCCGCGACAAATACCTCTATGCGGCTCTTCTGCCGCTGGGTGCGGCCGTGTGGCTGCTGGCCGAGCCCATGCGGCTGCACGAACTGCTGTTGCCCCGCCGTTTCCTGACGTTCTACTTCTGCGGCATCGGCGGGACGCTCGTCATCGTATTCCTGAGCAAAGCCATCAGACATCTGCCGGCCATCTCCTACTTCGGACGCTACTCCATCATGGTATTCGGCACACACTGGCCCATCTTCCACACCTACCGGCATGTGGTGGCACACTGGCTGCCCGACGGCAACCCGGCCTATATTCTTGTATTTGTACTGACCATGATTACCGAGATCGGTGTCATCGAAGGGCTGCGACGTTACTGCCCGCGCTTCACCGCCCAGCAGGAGTGCATTCCCACCACCCGCTTCCATCGCGAAGGGTAACCGGCTGCGGCCGTTACCGGTTGCGACGGCTCAGGTAGCGTTCGAGACCGGCCCGACGCAACTTGCAGGCGGGACATTCGCCGCAGCCGTCGGCCATCACACCATTGTAGCAGGTAAGGGTCTCGTTGCGCACAATATCAAACACGCCCAACTCATCGGCCAGCTCCCACTCCTGCTCCTTGTCGAGCCACATGAGTGGCGTGTGTATCACAAACTGGCTCTCCATGGCCAGGTTGAGCGACACGTTGAGCGAGCGGATAAAGGTGTCGCGGCAATCGGGATAACCGCTGAAATCGGTCTGCGAAACCCCCGTCACCAAATTCCGTATTCCCTTTTCATAAGCCTTTACGGCCGCCAAGGTGAGAAATAACATATTGCGCCCGGGCACAAACGTATTGGGCAGGGCATCGGCCGGTTTCTCCTTGTCCATCACCACCGAAGCATCGGTAAGGGCGTTGTGCGTCATCTGTCCCAGCAGCGACAGGTCGAGCAGCGAAAACGCCACACCGGCTTTCTCGGCTATGCGACGGGCCACCTCCACTTCGAGCGCATGTTTCTGTCCGTAAGAGAAGCACACCGCTTCGACGTGTGTAAAATGTTTCAATGCCCAATAGAGGCAAGTAGTGGAATCCTGTCCGCCCGAAAAAAGTACCAAAGCCTTCTTGTCTGCAAAACCACCGGCCATCTTGAAGTCCTTTTGAAATCATTAAAAGCCGAAGGATTCTACGGCGAAATTGCTCTATCCAGAGTCAGCATTCGCTGTCTTTGCTACACTTTGGCATATATCATTGATATATCTTCTGAGCAAAAAAATGAGAAAAACCGCAAAAGTCTTCATGTCCGGCCGCAGTCAGGCCGTGAGACTGCCGAAAGAATTTCGTTTCGACACCAAGGAAGTCTGGATCAGCCGCAATCCGGATACCGGAGAAATTATCCTCAAGCCAAAACCCGACCTACCCGAAGGGTTCCAAAACGGTCTGCAAGTCTTCATGCATGAAATGGCTCAGCTTAGACAGGAGCTCGGTGACGATTGGGAACCTCTCGAAATCGAACCAAGAGAACCCTGGAATCCCAAGGAGCTTTTCAAATGACCTGCTACCTGTTGGACACAAATATTTTGATCGCCGCTGCCAACGACACGTCGGCCATTCTTAACAGCCATCTTGCGAAACATGCCAACGATGAACTGTTTACATCTTCTTTGAGCTGGATGGAGATTTACCACGGAATTCTGAGAATAAGTCCCGAAGGAGTGATGACTCATAAGGCCAGAATGTATCTCAAAGTTTTCGAAAAACTTGAGTCATCGATTCAGATCGAACCTTTCACCAAGGAAGACGCCGAAGCCGCTGCCAAGCTTTACGGTCACTCTCGCCGACTTGGCCGTATGTTGTCATTTCAAGACGCATTAATTGCCGGTCAGGCACTTTCCCGAAACTTTGTGCTTGTCTCCGGCGATCGTCGAGCCGGCTTCGAGCTTTATGCCGACATGGGATTGAAATTCGAAAACTGGCTCGATCCGATTCATCAGACGCCTCCTTCCATTCTACTCAACGATCTGCTATAGCAAGTAGGCGCCGAATCTACGTCAGGACTTGACGCCAATCCACTCATAGACACGCACCGGCACTCGCTTTCCTTCGTCAAGCTTGGGCGCCTGTGCGCATGATCCCGAGCAAGCACCGCTTGCGCAAGCCGGCAGTACCTTCGTGAACCGCACCTTGCCTTTGGTTCTCAAAGTCTCCATCACCATTTCCACCATCTCGAAGGTGGTACGGAACTGTTGCGCGAGTTCCGGTTGTGTAGCCGTTCCGTAACGGCGCAGAT
>ERZ824600.5401-NODE-5401-length-10499-cov-3.185178_pt1 | contig 10499 bp, 11 predicted proteins | sample MGYA00519933_ERZ824600 | MGnify/ENA primary metagenome ERZ824600 (study PRJEB31778, sample SAMEA3449178) | human gut metagenome | biome: human gut; feature: human-associated habitat; material: faeces | place: United Kingdom | collected 2010/2012 ... | reverse complement strand
ATCAAGACAATTACTTCAAGAATTAGGACGTGACCCAAAACCAGAAGAAATAGCAAAAGAAATGGATATGTCTGAAGAAAAAGTAAGAGAAATAATGAAAATAGCTCAAGATCCTGTTTCTTTAGAAACTCCTATCGGGGAAGAAGAAGATAGTCACTTAGGAGACTTTATACCTGATGAAGACGCATTAGCTCCAGCAGAAGCTGCTGCATATTCATTACTTAAAGACCAAATAGAAGAAGTATTAGGTTCATTAAATGAAAGAGAGCAAAAAGTACTAAAACTAAGATTTGGTTTAGAAGATGGAAAGGCAAGAACACTTGAAGAGGTTGGAAAAGAATTTGACGTAACAAGAGAAAGAATACGACAAATAGAAGCAAAAGCATTAAGAAAATTAAGACATCCAAGTAGAAGCAAAAAATTGAGAGATTATATGAATTAAATATATTTTGCTAAAACTGTTGTTTAACTAATTGAAACAACAGTTTTTTAAGATATATAATTAAAGGAGTATCAGATGGAAAATTTAGAGCAAATTATTAGTAAATTAAATATTGAAATTGTAATTCAAATTATTATAGCAATAGGCATAATATTAGTATTTAGAGCATTAAGTTCAGTAGTATCAAGTATTATAATAAAAATGCTAAGACCAAAGGGAAAAGAAAAAATTAGTGTAAAGAAGAATCCATTTTATTTACCATTAAGAACAATTTTTACATTTGTAGGGATATATATTGCATTAAATATAATAAAAAATGCAACAACAATTAGTCCAGAAATACAAGTTATATTAGATAAAGGAATAAAAATACTATTAATACTTTTTGTTGCAAAAGCATTTGGAGATGGATTAGATGAGAAGAATAGGGTATTTGTAAAAATAAGAAATAAAAGTAATAAAGATATTGACAAATCAACAATGAATGCAATATTAAGGATAACCAAAATAGCAATTTATGTTCTTGCAGGATTTATGGTAATATCAGAACTAGGATATAATATAAGTGGTCTTATAACAGGACTTGGATTAAGTAGTGTTGTAATAACACTTGCAGCACAAGATACTGCTAAGAGCTTAATTGGTGGACTTGCAATCTTTTTAGACAAACCATTTAAGGTAGGGGATTATATAAAAGTTGACCAATATGAGGGAACGGTTGAAGAAATCAGATTTAGGACTACAAGCATAAGAACGTTAGAAAATACAGTATTACATATTGCCAATTCAGAAATGTCTGTTGCAGCAATTATAAATTATAGTGAAATGGAAAAAAGAAGATATTATGCAAAATTAGTATTAGAATTTGATACAAATCTTAGCAAGATAGAGAGTGTAAAAAATAAAATAAAAGAAATATTAATGAAAATGGATGAAATTGAAAAGGAAACTATAATGATTAATTTTCAAGAAATTTCTGATAATGGAATGGATTTGGTGGTAATAGCATATATTAATAAAACAAATTATGCAGAATATCTTGACATAAAAGAACAAATTAATTATGAAATTATGGAGATATTAGCAAAAGAAAATGTTGAAATGGCTTATAATACACAAACTATGTATTTGAGAAAATAAGGATAGTTATTAGTTGTGATATATTTTTGAAATATATATTTAACGGGGAGGTTAAATATATATGTTTTTATTAGTGTCAAGAAGTTTCGGAAAATAATCCGATAATATAATAAATTTTTATGAAACATAAAGATATAAAAAAGTATGTTTATGTGATAGTGTAAAATAAAGTGTGTAAGTTAGAAGGTACCAAAACTTATACACTTTACTTTTTTTAGTAAACAAAATATAATAATAAAAATGGAGGAATTATAAATGGGGAAAAAAATACAAAGAGATCCACAAAGTGTCGCACTAGCACAAACGATATTAGAAAAATATCAACCAGAAACAAAGGAAGATGTACAAGAAGCAATGAAAGATATATTCGGACCAATTTTTGAAGCAATGTTACAAGGAGAAATGAATGCACATCTAGGATATTCAAGTAATAATCACGATTATAAAGAAACACCAATAAATGTACCAAGAGATAGAGAATCAACATTTGAACCACAAGCAATTCCCAAAAGAACTAGAGATGTCTCAGGAATAGAAGATAAAGTGCTATCAATGTATGCAAAAGGAATGAGTCAAAGAGATATAGCCTCAACGATAGAAGATATTTATGGATTTAATATTTCAGCAGAGACAATATCTGAAATAACAGATAAAGTCTTAGAAGAAGTTCAAGAATGGCAAAATAGGCCATTAAAAAAGTTTTATACATTTATGTTTGTAGATTGTATGTATATGTCAATAAAAAAAGAATATGAAACAAAAAATTATGCAGTATATACAATACTAGGATATGATGTTAATGGATGTAAAGATATATTAGGAATTTGGCTTAATGAAAGCGAAAACAAACATAATTGGATGCAAATATTTGATGAATTAAAAAACCGAGGAGTTGAAGATGTCTTATTTATATCAATGGATGGAATATCAGGATTAGAAGAAGGAGCCAAAGCTATATTCAAGAATGTAGTAGTGTAAAGATGTATAGTACATTTAATAAGAAATTCTATCAAATATGTACCAAGTAAAAGTTATAAGTCATTTACAGCACAATTAAAGAAAGTATATGGAGCACCGAGTTTAAAGGCTGCAGAAGGAGAATTTGAAAAATTTAAACAGACATGGAATGAATATCCAGGAGCAATAGATATTTTGACAAGAAACTGGAAACATGTTGAGCAACTATTTAATTATGGAAGTGCAGTAAGAAAAGTAATGTATACGACAAATGCAATAGAAAGTGTAAATTCAAGCTTTAGAAAAGTTACTAAAATAGGTTCATTTCCTAATGAAAATGCATTGTTTAAATTACTATATTTAAGAGTAACAGAGCTTTATAAAAAGTGGAAAAACAGACCAGTTGGAAATTGGGCAATGGTTAGAAATCAACTTTCTATAAATCCTGAAATGCAATCAAGAGTAGCTTTATATGAAAATATATAGTACAAAGCATGCGTAATATTATGTCAAGTTAGTATAAAGACTAACTTTTATTAAAAGTGCTTACTATCTTATATATATTACTAAAAAAACGATGACTTGATTATTGAGTCATCGGAGCCTATAGAAAATCTTGTGTAAATCGGATTTCCTTCCGATTGATAACTTGAAAAAATTTAATATTTTATTATTAACATTATTTTAATAATACTTTTCTAAAAAATCAATACTTTAGAAAAAGTTGTGTAAATTTAATAGGCAACCAAATTTGCAATTTTATGTAAAACATGCTATAATCATATATAGTAAACATTTTTGATGACTCCGTTTATAACGGAAACAAACATTTATATAGCGTAATTACGCAAAGGAGGACATATTATGGCATGCATCGTTGACAATCAGCAGCAGGTTATCAATGCTTTTGATCTCTTCGGAGATGAGGCAGAAAAGCTTCTTGAAACCTGTTACAAGGTTTTTCAGGATTCCTTGTATCCTTATAAGGGGATTTATCGATCTCCTCTTCGCCCTTCTATTTTGGAGTATCGTCAGGAATACTTTGATAATGGCGGAGATTCCCAGCATTTCATTTATTTCGCAAGACATGAAAGAAGATTATGGGAAAAGCAGCACCCAGAAGAACTGGAAAAGGAAGCAAAGGCAAAAAGAGAATGGGACGAGAGCCGTGAAAACGATTTTCGGCTTATTGCAGAAATCGTTTCTCGTCACAACCTTCAGGTAGAATGGCTCGGTGGAGTATATTCCGATATCTGGAATATCTACTCCAATGATATCCATCGTAGCCTGATTGCTCAGATTCATTGTATGTAATTATGTTACATCGAGTAGGAACTAAGTGATTATTTCACTTAGTTCCTCTCACACCACCACTGCATGTCGTTCAGCACAGAGCGGTTGGCTGATGCACTAATCATTTATTTGATTAGTGTTTTCTTTAAAGATTTAACCCAAGTGTCATCAACCTTCATAACATTTCTGTTACTACTATGCTATCTGCTGACTTCTGGTATTTCACTCTAATATGTGATTTCTGTTCGTCAGACCGAGACTTTGCTATTGGCTTCTTTCAGATTCCACCTCAAAGAGGAATTCCTACTAAAATAGGAACCCTTCTTTTTCTTACAAATCAATTTAATTTATCCCTTAATCGATATGAATTACCACTAATATTTATAATTTGTTAATTTAATATAATTACTCATTTTATTTTATCATTAACAAATTTTATCCATAAAGTTAAATTATGTAAATTTATAACAGTATACACGCTTGCAATTTTTATGTAAAATGTGATATAATCAATATATAAGAACAACATTGATAAACTCCGTTCAATCAACGAAAATTACAAAAAAGCATAATTATGCTAGGAGGTACATATATGGCATTCATCATTGACACTACCAATCAACAAGTTATTTCCCCTTCCGATTTATTCGGAAACGAATCTAACAGTCTCTTAGAGGCCTGTTACAGAATTTTCCAGGGGTCTCTGTACCCATACAAGGGAGTTTATAACTCCCCCCTTCGTCCCAGCATCTTGCAGTATCGTCAGGAATACTTGGCAAATGGAGGAGATCCAAAGGATTTCATCTACTTTACTAGACATGAAATAAAATTCTGGAACGAGTCTCACCCTGAAGAAATAGAGAAAGAGGCTCGTTCCAGAAAGGAATGGGAAAAAAATCGTGAAAACGATTTTCAGTTTATTGCTGAAACATCTGCACGTCATAACGTACAGCTCCAATGGATTGGAGGAGCACATCCAGACGTATGGAGCATTTACTCCAACGATGTTTCTCGTAAGATGATTGCTGAAATTCACTGCATATAATATTACTATTATATGCAAAGAGGATGTCCTATTTTAGGGCATCCTCTTCCCGTTACAGATGCCTCTATGTTAATGTTTTGCCTCTCAAAAGTAAGTTATGTAAAGTACAGCATCGCAATCTTGCAATTTTATGTAAAATATGGTATAATCAATATATGGTAAACATTTTTTGATAACTCCGTGACATCTCATGGAAGTAACGTTTAAATCGCGTACATACGCAGGGAGGAAAAAATTATGGCAAGCATTCTCAGCAGCAATGGTACCAACCTGAACTACACCGGCGAATTCACTAAATTGTTTGGGCAAGAAGACGCAAACCTCGTAATTGATTTGTTCAAGGAGATCCTTCATGGATCTTGGGATAGATATTACGGGTGTTACAGCTGCCCTGACAGAGGCATTGTTCTTATTAAAGCAAAAGAGCAGTGGCTCAAAGCAGGAAACCCCAGGAACATGTTCATTCGACATGGACGTTCGGTTCTTCGTGAGTGGGAAAAAAACCACCCCGAAGAAATCGAACAGGAAGAACTGTCTAAGAAGCGCTGGCGCGCAAAGCGTCGGAACACGTTTGATGAAATCAAACGTCTTGGACAGAAGCATCACCTTTTCCTTATCTGGAGAGGCCTTGATGATCCCGAATTCTGGGATATCTATAAGATGACCAATGTTGAACATGTTGGTTTCATCAGTTGTCTCTAATATGCTCTTGTCAAGAGTGGACCTAAAATAGGTCCACTCTTTTCATATATATAAGAAAAATACCTTTCTTACAAATCAATTTTTACATCCTCTTTTTTTACTTCATCAGTCTCAAAAAAATCCTTTTTAGTCATTCCCTTATTTTTAGCAATGCAACTTGTTGGAAACGAAACTATTAATTGATTATATGATGAAACTTTCGAATTATAAAGTCTTCTTGCAGCTTGCAAGTGTTCTTCTACATCTGCTATTGATTTTTGTAAAGTTTTATAATTCTCACTAGACTTCAATTCTGGATAATTTTCCGCAACTATATTAATCTTTTTAATATTTTCATCCATAGCACGATTTGCTTCATTTCTTTCTTTTATTGACATATCGTCACGAAGTTTAATAACTTCAAATAATGTTTCTTTTTCATGTTTAGCATAAGCTTTAACAACATCAATCATTTTGGTCAACACATCATATCTTTTAGTTAAAGCCACATTTATTCCAGAAAGTGCCTCATCAATTTCAGTAAAAACTGATTTAAGAGATTCTAGCACAAATGTCTCTTTAAATGCTAAAATAAACTCTCTTTAGATTGTCTTATCGATATGATCTTACAACAGAGAGTGAGGGGAACAAATGGATTGCATAAAAAACATTACAGATTTTGGATAAGCCAATCTTACCATTGAAATTCTAATAGACTCAAATGAGCCTCTTTCACTCAGGCTCAAACTTATAAGTTTGCCCGTGAACATTCCTCATTTTATTCTATAAGAATTTCTAATGTTAAGATTAGATACACAAAATCTTTCATTAATTTTATGCAATCCATTTGTTACCCTCCCTCTTTGTTGTAAGACGTACTGCTATCCAATTACTGAGTATCTATTCTCTATATATTTATCGTAATCAATATTTATGTTTTATTATGTTAATATTGCAATATAAGTAAATAATTGTTATACTTGTTTTAGTAAATTTTTACATTGCAAGGAGGTATTATAATGGAAAAAGAAATTATTTCTTATTTATCAAAAAAAATCATTCGAAAATTCCAAAATAAATTTGGAAACCGAATAAATATTGAAGAAGAACTTAATATTTTCTTAAAAAGCTCATTAAGTGAGGACAGTAAGAAAAAAACTTTAGAATTGTTATATTTGTTTCAATTATATAATGATGCTTACATTGGTCCTGACCCAAGAGGTAAATCCACTTTATTAGGATATGTTTCTTCAGTATTACGTTCGCAAACTGAAGATGAATTTAATACTAAAATTGAAAATTTAGAGCATGCTGTTGAAATGTGTAAACTAGCTGAAACGCACCCTATTTCGACCACTAAGAGAATGTTAGAAGATGCAGAGAAATATAAAAACTCTCATTTTTAATTATTTTATTACAGCAAAAATAAAAAGCCCAAATCGTTGGTTGGAAATGGTATATTAGCATTTTTGCTAGTATACCATTTCCTTTTTTATATATTCAGTTTATTATTCATCATTTCAAATATAAAATTCGATTAAAGAATTTGCATCTATTTTTCTTTGTCAGCTAGTTCAAATACAGCTTTTGTATATTTTAATAATTCTTTTTTGTTTTCAAATCCACAAGTTTTTGCAAAATAATCTGCATATATTGTGTTCTCTTTTACTACTCCTGTTTGTATTGCTTTATTTATATTATAACTTTCTTTTGAAGATACATCTCTTAATCTTAAATATTCTGTTACAGTTAAATTTAATTTTTTGGCTTCTTCTTTCACTTTTTTAGTACTTACTATTCCTTCAATTATTTTAAGTTTATTTTCAACATATTTATCTTCTTTTATTTTATAAGCTTTTTTATTTGATATGGCTTTTTTAAAATTATTACTTTTGTATTTTACAAAAGCATCTTCTTTTATTTCTTTACTACTTCCTTCATTTATTATCTCAGCTGAATTTATATTATATACTAGGTTTAAATAATTTGCTGTTAGACTTTTTAAAAAAGTAAGAGTTCCTGTTCCATCTGTTAAGGCATGATTAACTTCTAGATTTATTTTTCTTTTATAATATGTTACTTCAAATAAATGATTACTAGAAAAATCAGAACATGGAGATTTAGTTTCTTCTTTTGCAGTAAAATTTTTATTTGTTTCTTCAAGATAATACCAAAATACACCTTTTTTTAAACTTGATTTAAATATAGGATACTCATCTAATGTTTTTTGAAGTGCTATATTTAGTTTATTCTTATCTATATTTTCTTTTAAACAGCAGCTAAATCTAAATATTTTTGGATCATTTTTGCTTTTAGATGGGGGGAATATTTTAGCAGCATTATCTAATCTATACCATTTACTCAAAAGTATCACTTCCTTTTAAAAATTCTATAGTTAAATCTCTATATTGATGAAAAATATTATTAGTTAAAAAAGCATGGGGAGCTCCATCTATATCTAAATGTCTAACTGGTATTAAAAATCTTTCTAATTTTTCTTTTAATGCTATACCTTCATCATGGAGTGGATCTAAAGTTCCTGTTATAATTGTTGTTTTAGGGAAGCCAAAAAGCCAGTTGTTTTTAAGTAAGTTTACATATGGATTTTTATAATCTTTATCGTTTCTTAAATACATACTTAAATAATCACGAAGAGATTCTTTAGTTAAAAAAAGTTTTACCACTATTTTTTAATACTGATTTATATTTAGTATTGCTTGTATAGTCTGTTTGAGTTGCAGGATATGCTAGTATTACTTCTTTAAATTTTAATTTTTTGTTTTTTATAGCAACTGCAAAAGCTAGATTAGCACCAGCTGAATCTCCCATTATAGAAATATTATTATATTTTTTAAATATTTCTTGGCATACTAAATCTATTTCATTTAAAGCTATTGGAAATTTGTTTTCGGGAGCTAAAGGATAATCAAGTGCTATAACACATGTATTTAGTTCTTTTGATAGTTTATAACAAATATTAGAGTGAGTATTTAAAGAACCTGATACCCAACCACCACCATGCAAGTAAATAAGGGTTTTATTACTATTTTCATTAAATATTCTGACATCCATATTAAGTATTTTATCATCTCTATAATTTTTCTTAGATACTGTATTTATACTTGTTAATTCATCTATTTTACGATACAATTCTATATTATCTTTTATTGAAACTTTCAATTTTATCACCATTTATATTTTATCACAAACAGAAAAAGAAAAATAGATATTAATCTATTTTTCTCCTTCTTCAAGCATGGTAGTTATAAAAAGTCCATAACCAGACATGGGATTATCAATTATAACATGAGTTACAGCTCCGATAATTTTATTATTTTGAATAATCGGAGAACCGCTCATACCTTGAACAACTCCACCTGTTTTTTCAAGTAGTTCTTTGTCAGTTATTTTAAATGATATATTTTTTATTTTAGCATTTTCATCTATTTTATTTATATCTATATCATAATATTTTACTTCTTCTTTATTTAAAACTGTTGCAATCTTTGCACTACCTATTTTAACTTCTTCTTTAGTTGCTACTTCAAGCATTTCTTTATTTGGTATTGTAGATTCATATAATCCATATATTCCTACCCCAGTATTTTTCATAATACTTCCATATTTGGTATTATAATAAAATTTGGCATTTTTACTTCCAGCATAACCAACTCTACTTTTATCAATGCCAGTTATATAATTTCTAAATATTGTACCTGTTTTAATTTCTACGATATTACTTGTATTACTTTCAATTATTTCATGACCAAGAGCACCAAATATCTTTGTTTCTGGATCAATATACGAAAGTGTACCTGTTCCAGTTATGCTATCTTTAACATATAAACCAGTTTTATAAATATCACCATCTTTTATAAGTTCTAACTTACTTGTCTTTTCTTTGCCATTTCTTTTTATAGTAACATTTATTTCTTTTTTATCTACATTACTTTCAATAGCACTTGTAAGTTCATCTATTGTATTTACGTATGTATCATTTATTTTAATAATATAATCTCCGGCTTTTATAGTAGGATTACCTTTATTATATTTACCATTTATTTGATAAAATCCTATTACCATTACTCCATCACTATTTATTTCAATACCAAGTGTTTCTCCACCAGGAATTATATAGTTTGAATATGCAAATACATTTATTGGTAATAATAAACTTATTAATAATATTTTTATTTTTTTCATATATACCACCTATCTATACTTATTATGGATATTTTTAAACAAAATAAAAAGCCAATTATTGGCTTTTATATTGTATAAGTTTTGCTATAGCCATTAGTTTATGCGAATTGGTGAACTTTGAGTTCCATCACCTTCAGCATAAGTTACGGAAGATGAGAGGTAGAAGACTGGGCGCACCGCAAGCGCACTAAGGTCAACCCATTGGTAGCTCACGATGCCGGTGAAAGACACACGGAACGCATGGTCCGAACGGTCCGCACGACGGGAAATAGTCCATTCTACAAGCCCCATATACATCCAATTAACATTTTTAATGGCATCGCCATTATAAGTATTTAAATTAGCTGTCCATGCACTTGGTGCTGCTGCAAATCCATAGTCACTTGCATACATTAAGCCTATTTTTTTATTATCTTCTGTTTCTCCATTTGATGTTGTACCTGGATTTGGTTGTACTACTTCATTTTGATATGCTGTTTTGGCTGGTTGTTTAGCTATATTATCATTTGTATTTCCTCCAACTTTCCATGTTGTTTCTGCTATCTTTCCTTTTGTTGTTTCATCAAATGTATTTATAAATTCATTATTTAAATATGTATTTAGACTTGATGTTGACCATGTACTAGAATCATTAATATCCCATGCTTTATTTCCTACAGATGTTGATTTGATTAGTTTTACTTTATCTCCGAATACTCCGATTATTCTATATAGATTATTCTCTGGGCATGGTGTTGT
>ERZ824600.5397-NODE-5397-length-10505-cov-9.511579_pt1 | contig 10505 bp, 8 predicted proteins | sample MGYA00519933_ERZ824600 | MGnify/ENA primary metagenome ERZ824600 (study PRJEB31778, sample SAMEA3449178) | human gut metagenome | biome: human gut; feature: human-associated habitat; material: faeces | place: United Kingdom | collected 2010/2012 ... | reverse complement strand
ATGATTATCAAACTAGGCATTTTGTTAATGATGACGGAACTTTTGACATGACAACCAATACTAAAACAATAACGCAAATATTATCTTCAAAAGGGATGAAAATGAATAATACATATCAAGAATTTTGTGATATTACAATATACCCATCCGATTATTTTTGCCCGATTGATTGGAAGACGAAAGAAAAAAATATAACCCCAAATACCCATACAATTCATTGGTTTGCAGGTTCATGGCTTCCCCAAAAAACATTTACTCAAAAGGTAAAAGAGAAAATAAAAAAATACCTTGTGAGTTTGTTTGGTGAAGAGAAAACTGTTTTGATTATAAAAAAACTAAAGGGTGGTAAATAGTGAGTAAGAATATTGCTATAATAACATGGCATACCTACAATAATTATGGTGGGATTTTGCAAACATTTGCATTACGAAAAAAACTTGTACTTTTAGGGTATGAGAATGTTGATATAATTAATTATCCTCCACACTCTAGATATTTCCCTATGAGTGAGAGAATAAAGCCTAAAAATGCATATGAGTTTTTGCTAAAGAAAAAATATAATCAAATTTGGGGCAAAAGTGTAAAAGAAAAATTTGATAATTTTAGAAATGATTATTTAGAAATGTCAGATTATTTTGAAAAAAAAGATAATCCAATCTTTCCACAAGCAGCTGCTTATATTGTCGGAAGTGATCAAGTATGGAACCCTTTTTTAACTGGTGGTGTTGATAGAATATATTTATTAGATGAAATAAAAGATACAAAGAAAATATCTTATGCTGCTAGTAGTGGAAATTTAAAATACATTGATAATAAAAAGGATGAATTTTTTTCAAAGTATAATAATTTTGATAGAGTTTCTGTAAGAGAAGAAAAATTAAAAAAATATTTAGAGAAAAATAGTGAAAAAAAGGTTGATGTAGTTGTTGATCCTACTTTATTAATGAGTAAAGAAATGTGGAGAAATTTTGCTGGTGCTGAAAGAATTGAAAAAGAAAAATATATATTTGTATATAGTGTAAATAATTCAAATGAATTATTTGTAAATTTTGTAAATAAATTTGCAAAAGAAAAAAATTTGAAGATTATTTATTTTGATAAAAGAGACATCATGAACAAATTTAAAGTTAGAAAAAAATCTTATTATGAAACTGGACCTAAGGAATTTGTAAATTTATTATATTATTCAGAATATGTTATTACAACTAGTTTTCATGGAACTGCATTATCATGTGTTTTAAATAAAAAATTTTATGTTGTCTTATCTACTTTTCCAGATAGACTTGACACTATTTTAGAAACTCTTGATTTGAAAAGTAGAGTAGTTAATGATATGAAAGATTATGATAAAATACTTGCTGATAAAATAGATTGGGAAAAATCTAATAAACTTTTAGAGAAAGCGAGAAATAAATCTTTAAAATGGTTATTTGATTCGATTGAGTGTGATAAAAATGAGTAGAAATAAAGATTTAGTTCAAAATACAATAATAATTTTTATTGGTACAATTTGTACTAAATTATTATCTTTTATATTACTCCCTTTATACACAAACGTTTTAAGTACTTCAGAGTATGGTGTGGTTGATTTATTAACTACCTTAATATCGTTAATTTCACCAATAATTAGTTTACAAATTAGCCAAGGATTATTTAAAAATTTAGTAGATTGTAGAAATAATATTGAAAAGCAAAAAAAAATAATTTCCACTAGTATTACTTTTATTTTAATAAATTCTATTATATGTGTAATTATTTTTTTGATAGTAAGTCCATTCATTAACAATAATTATAAGTGGTTTTTAGCTGCGACAGTTGTAATCAGTGTTTTTTCTGATTTACTATTGCAAATTGCAAGAGGTGTAGGTAGAAATGATATATATTCAATCGCAGGTGTTGTTACAGCGATATTTACGATTTTTTGCAATATTTTGTTTTTAGTTTTTTTACATTTTAAAGTTAATGGAATGCTTTTTGGTACTTTGATTGGTTATATGATGGGAATTATTTATTTATATTTCAAATTAAGATTGTACAAATTAGTTAACTTTAAGTATTTTAATAAAAAAGATTTTAAATTACTAATGAAATATTCTCTTCCGTTGGTACCTAATGCATTATCTTGGTGGATATTTAATGCATCTGACAGAGTGATTGTTTCATTACTACTTGGGTTGTCGTTTACAGGAATATTGTCTGTATCCTATAAATTTTCAAGTATAATTGTTTTGTTTTATAATATTTTTGATAAAAGTTGGTGTGAATCCATTATTTTACATATTAAAGATAACGATATTATTGAGTATTTTAATAAAACTTTCATTAAAATATTTAATTTGTTTTACTCTTTTAGTATTTGTTTGTTAGCTTTTATGCCAATACTATTTAAAATATTAATTGCTGATAGTTTTATAGATGCATATAATATTATTCCTATTGTATTAGTTGCTTCTATTTTCCAAGTTATTGTTGGATTAGTTAGTGTTGTATATGCTGCTAATGATGATACGAAATCGTTGGCTAATACAGCTATTTGGTCATCTGTTGTGAATTTGATTGTACATTTGGTTTTAATCAAATATATTGGAATCTATGCAGCAGCAGTTTCTACTTTATGTTCATATTCATTTTTTGCTATATATAGAGCATATGATGTGAGTAAAAAATATATTCCACTAAAATTTAATGTTAAATATTATTTACCAGTTATTATATGTTTACTTATAATTATAGGGTGCTATTATAGTAATTTGATATTAATAAAAATATTTGGTATGATAATAGCATTATTATATTCGATTATATCTAATAAAAACGAAATATTTTTAATTAAAGAAATTGTATTAAAAAAAATAAAAAAAATGAGAGGATGATTTTTATGAGTTGTTTATATACTGATGAAAAAAGTGTACAAATTATTATTTCACTTTTAAAAGCACATAATGTTAGAAAGGTTGTTTCAAGTCCTGGAACTATGAACGTTACTTTTATTGGGAGTATTCAGGATGATGATTTTTTTGAAATTTATTCTTCAGTTGACGAAAGGTCAGCTGCATACATTGCCTGTGGATTAGCGGCAGAAAGTGGTGAGCCAGTTGTTCTAACTTGTACTGGTGCTACAGCTTCTAGAAACTATATGCCAGGGTTAACTGAAGCTTTTTATAGAAAATTGCCAATTTTAGCTTTAACTGCAACACCACCTATAGAAAGAATCGGAAACAATATACCACAAATAATTGACAGAACAAACCAATTAAATGATACATTTGTTAAATCCTTTTTTGTTAATTCATGTAACACAATTGAAGATGAAAATAATTGTGTAAATATCGTTAATGATGCATTACTGACTTTAAGAAGAAATGGTAGTGGCCCAGTTAATTTAAATTATGTTTCTTTTGCAAGTAAAAATTTTAACGTGAAGGAGTTGCCTAAAGTTAGAAAAATAGACAGATATACTGCTGAAAGTAATTTGCCTAATTTAGTGGATAAAAAAATTGGTATATTTGTAGGCGCACATAACATAATGAGTGATAATTTAATTAATTTGATTGACAATTTTTGTGAAAAATATAACTCTGTTGTATTATGTGATCAATCGAGTAATTATAAAGGAAAATACGGAATAAGTGCATCTTTAATTATGCAACAAGATTTTTATATAAGTCCTTGCAATAATTTTGACATAATCATTGATATTGGAGAAATTTCTGGTTCGTATATTAAATTTTTAACAAAAGAATCATGGAGAGTTAGTTTAGATGGTGAGATTAGACATAGAAATTATCCTATAACAAAAGTTTTTGAAATGTCTGAGGAATATTTTTTTAATCAGTATAATAAAATGTCTAATTTTAGTTCTGATTTGTCTATTTATAATAGATGGGTGCAAGAAGATAATGAACTTAGAAAAAATATACCTGAATTACCATTTTCTAATGTTTGGATTGCTCAAAATATGTATACAAAACTTCCAGAAAATTCAAATGTTTATTTAGGTATTTTAAATACACTTAGAAGTTGGAATTATTGTCCATTATTAAAAAAACAACATGTATATTGCAATACAGGGGGATTCGGTATTGATGGGACTATTTCTTCATTATTAGGTGTTTCTTTAGCATCAGATAATATTTCTTATTGTATTTGTGGTGATTTAGCATTTTTTTATGATATGAACAGTTTAGGTAATAGATATGTTAATAAAAATATGCGAATTATGGTCATTAATAATGGTAAGGGGACAGAATTTAGAAATTATTCTCATATGGCTTCACAATTTGGCGAAAAGGCTGATAAATATATTGCAGCAGGAGGTCATTATGGTAATAAATCTGAAATACTAATAAAAAATTATAGTGAAAGTTTAGGATTTAAATATATATCAGCAAGTAACAAAAATGAATTTAATGAGCAAATAGATAAATTTTTAGTTATAAAAAGTGATTCTCCTATAATATTTGAGGTGTTTACTAATTCTGAAGATGAAAGTAAATCATTAAAGAATATTAGAGCAATTAAACAATCGCTTAAAGGAAAAATTAAAGAAAAAATTGGTAAATCACTTAATACAGAAACAAAAGAGAAATTAAAAAAAATTGTAGGGAGATAAATATGAAATTAGTTAGTTATGTTAAAAGGGCGATAAAATATATTCTTTATGAGTCAAAGCCTAAAAAAATATTTGTTAATTCTAGTACAATGTCACCTAATGATATATTAAAGGACAAAGTTGTATTAATAACAGGTGGTAGTGAAGGTATTGGATTATCTATTGCGAAAAAATTTGTTAAGCAAGGTGCTACGGTTATTATTTCAGGGAGAAATGAAGATAAATTAAAAGAAGCATGTAAAAAATATAACATTAAAGATTATGTAGTAAATGATATAAAAGAAATAAATAAACATGATAAGTTGTTAGATTATATTTATGATAAATATAACAATTTAGATATCTTAATAAATAATGCTGGGATATCAATGCATGAGAGTGATTTCTTAGAAGTTACAGAAGATGGATTTGATAATCAGTTTAATATAAATTTTAAAGGAGCATATTTTATAACTCAAAACTTTATAAAAAGAATATTAAAAAGTAATGAAGTATCTGAGTCTATTATTATATTTATTACATCAGAAAGAGGCAATCAATGTGACTTTTTACCATATGGTCTAACTAAAAATACTATTAATAGTCTTATTGAAGGATTATCTTGCAGATTTATAAGAAATGGTATTCGTGTAAATGGTATAGCACCGGGAGTTACAGCTTCTTCCATGACAAAAATAAATGATAATGATGATCTTTTTGCTGACAATTATATAAGTGGAAGAAAATATTCTTCTGATGAAGTATCAGAAATAGCATTGTTTTTATCAAGTAATTACTCAAAATGTATCTCTGGTGAAATAATACATTGCAATAATGGAAATCATTTAAATCCGTGGTTTAGAAATAGTATTAAGTAATTTTATAGTTAAATTTGTATTAAAGAAGAAAAGTGTCATAATTCGACATTCTTCTTCTTTTTTTATGTTATTTTAAATAAAAATTATGGAAATAACTGGGAAATTTTTGTCGAAACTAATGAATTTTTAAAAAAAAGTATATAATATGTCGCAAGTAGCGCAATGTTGTTAAATAATGCTATTGTGATATGCAAAATTGAAAGGAAGTAAAAAGTATTTAAGAAATAAAAAGGAATTTATATTTAAAAATTAAGAGGTACAAAAGATGATAAAATATCATCTTCAGAGTGTTGACAATTTAATTTTTTTAATATTAACTATTAAAAATTTAAAATATATTTGTTATAATTATTAAAAGATATAGTAGGTGTTTTATGAAGAAGTTTTTATGTATATTAATTATGATAGTTATATTACTATTTCCTAGTAATATATATGCTAAAAGTGTTAATAATGAAAAAAATTATGCTAATGTAGTATTTTTTACATATTTTAATGGTGATTTAGAGGGTAAAAAATATATGGAAGATAATTATAAAACTATAATGGAGTATTATAATGGTTCTAGTGAAACTAGTGTTAAGAATTATTTAGAGAATATATCTTATAATAATTTTCATATATATAATTTATTTCCTCAAATAAATGATAGTACTTTTATTCCAATTGAACTTAGTATTACAGAAGATGATGCGAATAATTCTAATTATGATTCAATTATTATTAGTGATGTTTTAAAAAAATATCCAAATGTTAGTGGAACAATTGATTATGATAATGATGGTATTGTTGATAATTTAACTATTATTTTAAGGAATAAAGCTGATAATGCTGGTTCTAATTCATCTCTTGTATCTCATAAGAGTGATTATCCTGGTGGTAATGATATAACATTATCTAATAAGTCTTTAGGTACTTATAATATGCTTAATACATATTCAATTAGAAATACTAAGAGTTCTGTTATTATTCATGAATTTATGCATTCTTTAGGTTATCCAGATTTATATAATAGTAATAATGATTATCCAGTATTTACTTGGGATATTATGGGTAATGTTATTTCACCACCTCCATATTCACTTGCTTATTTAAGAAGTTATTTTACAAATTGGCTTAGTATTGATGAAATTACTAAATCTGGAACTATTACATTAAATACTCAAGATAATAAAGATGGTAATCAAGCATATATAATTAAATCACCATTAAATGATTATGAATTTTTTGTTGTAGAATATAGAAAGAAACCAACTTTATTTGATAAGATAGACAGAAGTATAAGTAATAGTGGTGTTATTGTGTATAGAATTAATACAACAATAACAGGTTTAAGTAATAAATTTGGTTCATACGGTGTATATGTATATAGAGATAATTCTTTTGCTTTAAATAGTACTCCATCTTCAGCAGTTTATAATACAGTTTTTTCTAAAGAACTTGGTAGAACAACTGTAGGTAATAGTGATTTAAATAGTAAAGATAAAGCATTATTATATAGTGATGGAACTAATTCAGGTATAGTACTTAGTGAAATAGGTTCATCAAGTTCAAACAGTATTACATTAAATGTAAGTATTCCAAATAAAGATAATTTAGATGTTTGGAATGAATTAAAATATGATGATATTAATAAAAATAGTGGTTATAAAGTTCAAACATCTATAGAAATGAATAATAAAATATATGTGGGTTCAATAACAAATAATAAATTATATACTACTGTTTATGATAATGGTAATTGGAGTACTATATCAAATGGTACTAATATTGTTATTGGTGATGTATCTCCAAGTACAATGGAATTTAAAATAATTAATAATAAATTATATTTAATATATGGTTGTTGGAATAAAATAGGTGTTTATTCTTTAGAAAATAATATATGGAAAAAAAGAGCAGAATATAATTATTCAACTGGTTATATGAGTACTGAAGTAATAAATAATGAATTATATATTGCTAATATGTATAACAATAATAATGCTGAATTATTAAAATATAAAGATGATAATATAACTAAAGTAACTAATTATTATAGTGGTTCATTTGTAGGTGATCCAAAAGTTTTGTCAATTAATAATAAAATATATTTAATGGTAAGAGAACTACTATATAATTTGATTGAGATAATGTTACAAGCTTTTTTAATCCATAAAAACTAACTTCTGATTCCATATCTTTTTTAATCTTATCTTGTATTTTCATAAACTTACCTTCACCTAAGTTTTTATTTTCATTTATATCCATAACTATTATTCTCTGCTCACCAGATAAATTAATTCCTATATATTTAGCTTGTTCTAAAACCTCCTCTACTTGCAAATGTTCTGAGTATAAAATAGTTGATAAAATTCTTTCTCTTGAATTAATATTACTCTCTTCTTCAACTAAAGCTTTACATACTATTTGAGATAAATCTATAAGATGTAAATTTACTGATAGTTCATATAAGGGTAACTCTATTTCATTACAATAATCCTTAACCCTTTTAGATATTTGTCCCTCATTTATAACAAAAGCTGCTATTTCTTTTTCATTCATAACTTTTATCATATCTATAATTTTTTCATCATTATCTGTTAATCTTTCATTAGTTACTATAACTAACTCCCCACCATGTATAAGTTCAACTAAATTAAAATCATCTTTCAAACATTGAATACAATCAGCAAAATAAATCCATCTAATATTTCTTCTAATGCCCTTTTCACCAGCAATTAATTTCATACCATCTTTAATTTGTTTCATATTCATTAAGTCTTCACAATTCATTGTTATCACCTCATATATTACGATTTTAACATAAACATTTAATATTTAGTGCTAGAGAAACAAAATTATTTGTGCACAAGTTACATTGTAATATTAAGATAAAAAGTCCATAATAATATCAACAAGTTAATTAAAAAACACAGCAAAGGTGCTAGGAAATACAGTTTCTAGCACCTTTTTTATTAAAAAATATGTTATGTGCATTATAGGAGGAATATATTATGGAATACGAAATTCAAAAACATTTACATTATGGAGGAATACCAAGCTTTAATTTATATCCAGTAACAAGAGACTTAGAAGGTGTTGATATAGCTATTATGGGAGTACCTTTTGATAGTGGTGTTACAAATCGTCCTGGAGCAAGACTTGGTCCTAGAGCTATACGTAATATGAGTCAACTTTCTAATTGTTTTTCATATCCATGGGATTATAAAATTAGCCAAGTAGCTAAGATTATTGATTATGGAGATGTAGGATATTATGTTGGTGCTAATACAACAAAGGTTATGTTAGAAGAAACTTATGAACATGCAAAAAAAATATTAAATGCAGGATGTAAATTCCTAACCCTTGGTGGTGACCATACAATCCCTTATGGAATGGTAAGAGCAGCAAGTGAAAAGTATGGAAAATTAGCATTACTTCACTTTGATTCACATCAAGATAGTACACCATGTACAGATGGAAATGTATCACATGCAAATTTTGCATATGATTTACAAGCAGAAGGTTGTATTGACCCATCACATTCAGCACAAGTATTTATTAGAACAGAAATGACAGAGTGTGGTTATAATATTATCTATGCTCAAGAAGCAGTATTTATGGATATGAAAGATTTAGCAGCTAAAATAAAATCAATAGTTTGCGATATGCCAGTTTATTTAACCTTTGATATTGATGCTTTAGACCCATCAGCTGCACCTGGAACTGGTACTCCAGTTATAGGAGGTCCATCTTCAGCTCAAGTTAGAAAATTATTATATGAACTAAAAGGAATAAATGTTGTAGCTGCTGATTTAGTTGAGGTTCTTCCTGCATATGACCATGGAGAAATAACAGCACTTGCTGCAGCAACAATTGCTCAAGATTTAATGTACTTAATGTACAATAAATAATAAAAAAAGAAAGGTAGGTAAATATTATGAAGAAAAGAATTTTAAGTTTATTTTTAATAGTTATAATGTCACTTTGTTTATGTGCATGTGGTAATGATAGTAGTTCATCTTCTGATGAAAATGGATTACCCAAAGTTACATTAGGAACAACCTCTTGGCCTACAAATATGTTTTTCTATTTAGCTAAAGAAAAAGGTTATTTTGAAGAAAATGGTGTTAATGTCACAATTAAAGACTTTTCATCAACAACTGAAAGTACTAATGCTTTTATAGGTGGAAAAATTGATTTTTGTACCTTTGCTTCATCTGAAACAATATCACCATTTGCACAAGGTGGAGAATTCTCTATTGTATTAGAAACAGATAAGTCAAATGGTTCAGAAGGACTTGTTGCAAAATCTGATATCAAAAATATTTCTGATTTAGCTGGTAAAACAATTGCTACTCAACTTTATAGTGTTGATCATATGCTTTTACTTACTTTATTAAATGAAAATGGTATGACTGAAAAAGATGTAAATATTGTAGATATGTCTATTCAAGAATCAGGAAATGCATTTATAGCAGGACAATGTGATGCAGCATGTATTTGGGATCCATACTTTTCACAAGCAAAAGCTGCAGGTGGTACAGAATTATTTTCATCAGCTGACAACCCTAATTTAATAACAGATGTATTAGGTGCTTCTAAATCTGTTATTAAAAATAATCCTGATGCAGTTACTGGAGTTATAAAAGCTTTCTTTGAAGCAGTTGATTATTGGAAAGAAAATTCTGATGATGCAAACAAAATTATGGGTAAACAACTTGGAGTAACAGAGGAAGAATTTGCAGAACAAATGAATGGATTATTAATTCCAACTGTAGATGATGTTGTAACTGCTTTTACAGAAGCTGATGATTATAGCTACTGGGGATATACTCAAAATACAGTACGTGACTTTATGTATAAATTAGGTGTATTTGATAATAATAATTTTGATTGTAAAGATATGATTGATGATAGCTTTGTAAAAAGCTTAGCTAATTAAAAATTTAAACTGCCAGAGTAAATAAACTACTGGCAGTTTTTTTATATGCTATTTTATTTTTTTATTAATTTTTTAGATGGTTTATATATTATAAGTGTAATAAAAATCA
>ERZ824600.5392-NODE-5392-length-10518-cov-2.547644_pt1 | contig 10518 bp, 8 predicted proteins | sample MGYA00519933_ERZ824600 | MGnify/ENA primary metagenome ERZ824600 (study PRJEB31778, sample SAMEA3449178) | human gut metagenome | biome: human gut; feature: human-associated habitat; material: faeces | place: United Kingdom | collected 2010/2012 ... | reverse complement strand
CAACGCTGAAATGTGCTTTATTGAACTCGTTGATTACAACGAAAACATGTTGAAGACAGCTACAGCTAAGAAAGCGACTAAGACAAGACGTTCTCGTAAAAAGTCTACAGCTGCTGCTGAAACAGAAGCTCCTGTTGCAGAAGCACCGGTTGCAGAAGAAAAAGCTGCTGAATAAATTCCGGCTTATTCAACAAACAAATAAAAAAAGCCTGTCTGCCTTTCGCAGACGGGCTTTTTGCGTTTTACCAGAGCCTGACCCTAACAGACAGTCTCAAATAGAGGTTCATTCCTCTTTTCAAGATCCTGATAATCAGGGAGAGGAAAACTTTCAGGGCTGATGGGAGGTGTTTCATCCGGTACGGGTTTAAAGTGGAACAAAAAATTCAACAAAGCCAAGATAAATTCAAGAACCTTTCTGATCTTTTTCATGATGGATAGTCGTTTAGAGTTTATAATACATTGCACTTGATGCGGGGTCGCAAAAAGACGGACCTTATCAATCTGATTTTTGTAGCGTCGGTTTTAATGCGATCCCGCGTCAAGCGCGGGAACAGGATAGTTTTGACCCCTCCCTATGGGGTGGTTGTTTGGTATGACATACGGTTGAACCGTTATTCTCCGATTAACGCCATCACCGCCTGTATCGTTTGTGTGATCTGGATGATACTGTGCCGGTACGTTTCCCGATTATCGCCGTTCAGTTCGCTGATGTAAGGACTGTAGGCGATCTCCTTTGCATAGGCCTGCGGGTCGTTGCTTACCTGCCAAGCGGAGCGATAATTGTTCCGTATCAAGCGGGCGAAATCGAGGAAGGAATTCTCTCGTGTGTCGTAGCGTCGGAAATTCAATGGATAGGAGGATGCCTTTACGGTAGTTTTCCCGCCATGCCAATAAGCGTTGCTGCATCCATAGGCGGTCAGTCCGAAATAGTTTCGGCACTCCTTTGCCAGATTGCTCGTTCCCCAGCCGCTTTCAAACGCCGCCTGTGCCAGAATGACCAGCGGATTCAGGTTGAAGGCGGCTCCTGCCGACACAGCTGCCGGTAGGCATTCTTTTACGAAGTTGATTTGCGCTGGTTTCATAATTCTCCGGGTCTGTCATCTTCACCACCTGCATTGGACTTATCTGTCTCTTGTCCAATACGTTCAATACTCACTTTGGCGATCATTTCGCGCAGCTTAACTCCCGGAGAATAGATTATTCGCGGCTTCCTGATCAATGATGCGTGAAAATCATCCGCATTTACCACTCCGGAGCTTCCGAGTGAGAGCCGGAAGTTGCCCAATGCACCCAATTGGACCACTTCGCCACGCAACAACGCTTCCTGCATGCAACGGATCAGTCCCAACAAGACGAGAGCCACGTCACCGTCGCTGGCTGTTGAACGGTCTGCCACCACATCGCAGATCGTGTCGAAATCCATCATACCAGTGACATTGGCCGAGGCATAATACCGCTTGGCATCGGCTGCCGCACCTTTGGTCAAGTCTTTTTTTAAAACAAGTTTGTACTTTACTGACATACGATTAATAGATTAAGGGTTAGTGATTTACTACATTACAAAGATACGGTGTCCTGAGGTCTGGCGGGAAAGGTATATACGGTTAGCTGAGGTTTTGGCGGTATTTCTTGTTTTTTTTGTAAAATAATTGTCGGATTCCTTGCATGGTACCAAAAAATGTCGTACATTTATAATGTATTAGAATGTTTAAATCAAAATTATTATGAATGATAAAAAAATAGAGCTTATATCGGCAAAAGGAGCCATGGGTGTTACCGAATTCGCGCTCCTTTATTTCCCGGAATCTCCCCCTGAGACTGCCTATAAAAGGATGTGGGTATGGATACGGACTTCGCGTGGTCTGAAAGAAAAACTTTTGGCTGCGGGATGGGTGAAATTCCAGAAACTTTATACGCCGAAGCAGGTCGCCTGCCTGGTTGAGCACTTGGGGGAACCTTAGAAAGAATAAACAACCGAAAGAGCCGCACGAAGCGTTCCTGCGGGAACTGTAGCCTTTCATTTAATACACAATAGTATGGTAATACAAAAAGAAGTCGAAGGTACTTACTTCGACTCTGCGTTCCAGACAGGGAGCGCCAGTTTGATGACCTTGAATCAGTACATCGGTAAGGTGAAGAGTGGTGAGTATGCGAGACCGATCGCCTATCTGCGTGGGCTTATCAAAGCCGGCAAGAAGGATGAAGCTGATGCTTACAAGAAAAAACTGCCCCTCTATGTCGCCGGCGGCGTGATGGAAGGAGGTCGTAAGTTGGAACACATGGCGCGCTATAGTGCTTGCATAGTGATCGATATAGACGATTCGCCTATACCCGTCCTTGAATTGCTCCGCCGGGCGGCTGAGTTCCCGTATGTGAAAGCCGGTCATGTCAGCCCTTCCGGGACCGGCGTCAAGCTCTTCATAATGGTCGACAGTGATTTGAAAAATCATAACTTGGCCTTTGAAATCGTCAAACACCGTGTCGAAGTGGATCTTCCGGGCGTGAAGGTGGACATCAGTGGAAAAGATCCGAACCGTGGCTGTTTCGCCGGCCATGATCCGAACGCTTTTTATAAGGAAGAATCTGAAGCGATCGAAATCCCCGTTGCTGACCCGGAGCCTCAGGCCGCTTCCGGACATTCCTCCGGAAGCGTGTGCTCCGGCACGCGGCTTTCGAACTACATTGACAAGTATGAACAAAGCAATACTTTTGTTGCCGGTAACCGTCATTCCTATCTTGTGAAGCTGTCCTCTGTCTTGAACAATGCCGGCTTTTCTCTCTACGACGCTGTCAGTGAGTGTGTCCGCCGCTACGGTTCGGCCGACTTTCCGGCTGCCGAGGTCGAGACAACAGTAAACGACATCTACCGACGCTACAGTGCCTCGCATGGGAGCTGTGCGTTCCGTCCGGACGGGACCAGTTCCGTCCCGAAGTCTGCCAAATCTGCCAAGTCTGCCACCCCCTTTCCCAAAATGGCACAAAAGGATGCAGAATACGGTGAATGTGATGATATAGAGCTGGATAACACCCTTCTTCCTTGCTTTGACGAGAATATCTACGATCACTTGCCACCTCTTCTCACGGACATATTGAAATGTGCGTACAGTCGTACGGATCGCGACATTTTGCTGATTTCTTCGCTGACGCTTCTGAGCAGCGTGTCTCCTGGTGTCAAAGGTTCGTTGGGCGAACACGATTACACACCTGCCTTTTATTCGATCATAACCGGCGGTTCTGGAAGTGGGAAAGGGCGTATCGCTGCCCTGCAACGGATGCTCGAACCCTGGCAACAGTATATTTATGACAATTCTCGTCACCAGGTTGAAGAATATGAAGAGTTGCAGGAAGCATACGATAACTACAAGATGCATAAACGTCAGAAACAGACCTCCAAACAGCCGCTCGGTCCGGCTCCGTCAAAGCCGAAGGTGGTGAAACAGAGAAACCTTGCGCTGACGGGTAACGTCACGCAGGCCCGGCTCGTGGAACTGCTCGAAGCCAACTATCCTTACACATCCTGCATGGTCGATACAGTGATGGAGACGGTCTTGAGCATGTTCTCGCAGGATTTTGGCAAATATAACGATGTGCTGAACAAGTCGTATCATCATGAACCTGTAGGCAGCTCGACGAAAAGCAGCGGATCGTTTATGGTCAAACGGCCCAACTTGGCACTACTGCTGAGCGGTACTCCTGCCATGCTTCCCCGCCTGATCCCTTCGACCGAAAACGGTCTCTTCAGCCGTATTCTGATGTACCGCATACCGGGAAGCGGGACCTATCGTCCGTTGACTTCGGCCGACGATAGCCCGGCAGCATCCGAATATTTTGAAAGTTGGGGGCAGCGTGTGCTCGATATCGGAGTTTTTCTCGACAACTCTCCGACCTGGGTCAAATTTAGTGATGCCCAACGTAAACGCCTCGATCGTTTTTTCGAGCGCGAGTACTACAATGTCCGTTCTTTCGGTAACGAAGACATGGAATCGACGGTCCTGCGCTATCGTCTGGCTATTTTTCGCATAGGAATGCAACTGACCGCGTTGCGCAAGGGCGAGAGTGGTTGCTCGGAGCGTGTCTGGACGATCAGCGACGATGATTTCGCCACCGCCTTCCATCTCGGCAAGGTTTGTCTGCAACATGCCTATGTCGTGGCTACATCGTTGCAGAGTGCTTCGTCGGAAGTGCACTTCCGGTTTCCACACCATTTGCGCAACTTGTTTGTCTCCCTTCTTGATTCTTTCAAACGCATTGACGTGGTCAAGGAAGCGAATGTCCGTGAAATTTCAGAATCGACTGTCGATAAATTCCTTCGGAAACTGCAAAAAAATGACTTAATCATCTCAGAAGGAAATGGTTATTACCGGAAGACGGAACGGGGAAAGCAGGTCGTCGAAATTTAAAAAGGCCCCGGCAGACTTGGCGGACTTTGGCAGGTTTTTCACTGAAAATCCGAAAAACTTCAAAAAACAGACCGGTAAGCATCGGGTCAATGACGGACAAGCACCCTTTCGAAACACAGTAGGCATCGGGGTTTTCTCTAAAAAACACCGATTTTTGAACGAAAGTGGTATTAATGAATTTTTAGAATGCTGTTTTTGTAGATAAATCTCTGTGGATGAGCTATTTGGTGGATGTAAAAATGACGAAAAAAAACGATCGTTTCTTTTCGTCATTTTTACACCACAAAAATACATATACTTTTTAAAACCACAACCCTTTTCCTGAAAAAAAATCTTATCTCTATATCCTTTCTTATCAATCAGATAGCAATTTAAGGACAAAAAAACACCTTTTCAACACGAACTCCAAAAAGAGGCGAAAAAAATGACGAAAAAAACGATCGTTTTTGCTATCAAAATACGAAAGTTAACACGTGTACATTATTAACGCGTGTACATATATATAGGACGAACATTTCAATTATTGTATTATTAATATTAAAGTTTAGATTATGAACAAGAAGATTTCTACTCTTTTGACAGCGGGCTTACTGATGGTAGGTGCGTTGTTTGGTTCTGCAAACGCTGCTCCTACAGCGGAAGCCGCCAAAGGTGATCTGCAGAATGGTGCAAAGTTCTACTTAGGTAACACAAATGGTTTCATCAAAGTAGATCAAACTTACAAAGTAAATGGAACGTCTGTTTCCACTTATAATGCTACAGGTGATGTTGCTATCGAAAATGCTGCTTTGTTTGAAATTGCTGATTATGCTTACAATGCAATTGGTGACTTTTCTACGTTTACATTGAAAGCTGATGGAAAACCGTTTTATGTGACGAAAGCAAATGGTAATGCGTTAAGTGGTAATGTGACAGATGTTGCAACTGTTACAAACATCTTTACTGTAGAAGGTAAAGGATTGGATTTTACAAAACTTTCAGTTTTGAATTTGGCTGGTCAATTTGAAGTTAATTCAACTGCCGTTACGACATATGATGTAAGTGCTGCGGGAACAGCAGCTACAGCATGGGTTGCTAAAACAGACCTCACTGTCGATGATTTGAACGCCAACCTTTCCGGTCAAGGCTTCAAGTTTGCATTCCCAAATGCAGTTTCTGATCCGGATGTCAATCCGTTTGCAGATCAGATGATTGCTGTAGATGCATCTACTGTAGATGGTGCATTGACTACAAGTGTAATTTCTACTCCTGCAACATCTGGTATGTATTTTGTTAAAGCTGACGCTGCCGGTAAGAAACTGTTGGCAACTGGCTTTACAAAAGCACAGGTTGAAGCTGCCACATTTATCGTATTGAATCCGGAAAAGAACTTTGGTATCACAGGCTTGGTTGCTGCAGATGGTGAAGGTTACGACTTTACAACTGTAAAAGGTAACAAGTTGGCCGATAACAACGTTAAGAAAGATGGTAAAGTTGCAAGCGTGAACGGTGTTTTTGCTGTTTCAGAAGACGATCCTCAGAATGCAGAAGGTGAATATACGATTACATTGGCTTCTGCTAAAGTTGAAGGTAATGACAACACGGCTGCTTCAAACTTGTTTGTAGGTGCTTACTCTTTGACTACAGGTGGTATCAAGACTTATATCACGACTGTTGGTTTCGGTAACGCCGACAAACTGTCTTTGGCTATGACAACAAGCAACACTTGGGCTGCTGCTGCTGACGTATTGAAAGCAGACGATGCTGCTATCTACAACATCTCTTTCTTGGGAACTAAGCCGGCTAACACTACTGCTGCTGCTGCTTCTTTGTATGGCAAATATTTGATCCCGACTTATGGTGCTGCTGCATTCGGCGCAGCCGTAGCAGCTCCGGAAGATGTAGATGTAAATGCTCCGTTGGCTCAGTGGGTTGTTTCTGCTGTTAGTGGACGTAACTTCGAATTCAAAAACCGTGAAACAAACGTGACTTTCACTGTCAGCATGTATAAGACTGACAAGGCTGGCGAATATGCAATCAGTACTGCTGCATTGAGCACAGGTACTGCTGTTACAGGTATTGTTGCAGGTTCTGTGAACTTGACCGATATTAGTAACTGGAAATATCAGATTGTCAAACTGACTCCGACAACTGAAAGCGAAGGTTTCTTGGCATTGACAGATGCACAGTTGAGCCAGCAGACTGAATTGGTATTCAACGGTACTGGTTCGGTAACGGTTGAAAAGCTGTACATGGCTTACAAAGGTACTAGTCCTTACTTTGTTCCTATCAACAATCCGGCTTATAGCGTTCAGTGGATGTTTGAAAAGGCTGAAAGCGTAAAAAATAAGATGAAATATGCTTATCTGGACGGAACAGATGTAAAACAGAAAGACTCTGTTGTAAACGTTGCGACTTCTTATTTGCTGTACAATTTGAAGAACGATAATTCTAAGCAGTATTTTGGTGGTGTTACTAGTGATTATAAAGCTGCAACTGCTAAAGACGATGCCAAACGTGTATTCTTCAAGAAAAATGTAGATGGAACGTATGCTATGATTGAGTTGGGCAAAACTGATATTACAGCTGGAAATGATGAAGTAAATTACAGTGGTCTGATTAAGTATGATGCTAACAAATGGTCTGTAAATACAACAACTGCTGTTTTTGACGCTGCTTCTGCAACTTTGGATGAACTGAATGCTCCTTATTCAGCTGTAACGGTTGACTTTAACGCTCTTTCTGAATCATTGGAAGCTGTAGCACGTCACGCTACATTCAATAGCGAAGAAGGTGCTGTTGCTGTGAAACAGAACAAGAACGGTATCTTGGAAGGTATTATCGGCGAAGGTATGACATTCTGGTTGGATACAGCTGATATCGACAAGGATTTCCATTCTTTCTATATCTCTAAAGGTAATGGTGAAGAAGAAGCAAGAGACTTCTTGTATTTCGCAACGGATTCTATGCTTCATTGGGATGCTAACAAGGCTGATTATGTATATAATGTAAACTATGCTTTGGAAGGTTCTTATACAGAAGTAGATGGAAGTGATGGCGATTTGAAAGCTATTTTCCGTCCGGCAACATTGGCTGGTCTTGACACAATCTCTACGACTGTAAACGGCGAGACTGTTTTGGTTGCAGAAGAGGAAGAAGAAGATGTATGCTTGGGTGGTGTTGATAACTTCAAGTTCTACATTATGAAAGCTTCTGAAAGCAGCTATGTAATCAGACCGATTTCTGCTCCGAATTATTATTTGTACAACCTGAACGGTAAGTTAGGCTTTACAAATCAGGTGGAAAAAGCTCTGGTTGTTACATTGGGCGAAGGCGATGCAACAGCTAACGAGGACGTGGAAGTTGCAACAGTTAAAGTTGTATCTGGCGAAGGCAACGTAACAATTGCCGGTGCTGCCGGCAAGAAAGTTGTCATCAGCAACATCTTGGGCCAGGTAGTGGCTAACACGGTTGTTTCTTCTGACAACGCTACAATCGCTGCTCCGCAGGGTATCGTAGTTGTAGCTGTTGAAGGTGAAGAAGCTGTAAAGGCTATCGTTAAATAACGGTTGATACTAAAAAACAATACTGTCTATCGTAAGGGCGGTTCACGTACCGCCTTTACAGACATATGACATTTTATAATCAAATAATTCTAAATATCACCGTGCGGTATTTCCCGGACAGCCGGCCTTGCAGCCGTTACTTGGGAGCGACCAATTACCCCGCGAGGGGGAACAAGCGGTGAATATTAATACTAAAGTTAATGAAATTATAAGAAGTTCTTCTGCCCTTCCTTCTGTGAAGACCGGAGGCAGACAAAAAACAAGCCCCTGCAATCGTTTGGTTGCAAGGGCTTCGTTATATGATTACGTTGCAGTTCTTCTTGATCCTTCAAGGCTGTAATTCATTTCAATAGCGCCTCTACCTCTTTTTCCGGCAGTCCCGCAGTTTTGGCGATGGTGGCAAGATCCATGCCTGCTTGCTTCATGTTCAAGATGATTTTGCGCATTCCTTCGGTGATGCCTTTAGCTATTCCTTTTTCCTCCCCCTCCTCAAAACTTGTAGCCATGCAGGCAGCCAGGTCGCGTTCGGCTGCAATGCTTAGTTCGTATGCTAAGCGTTCTTTAGCGCTCATGCGTTGTAGTTCGATAGCGCTTTTGAGTTTTCGCAGGAGTTTGTCGTTTTGTATTGTTTCTTTTGATAACTGTCCCATAATGTCTATGTTGTTCATCGTGTATAAAAATTTTTTGTAAAACGTATCGCATTCCTCAAAGTTCAAGTTGAACTTTGGAAGCTCCAAGTAGATCTCATTCAGTGTTTCGCTGAACGGAATTTTCAGTTCACGGTCCATGCGCACGACATCCCAACGATATTTGTCTGTGTAGCGCGTATCGAGCCGGAAGTCCAAAAAGCAGACTACATACACTTTGTTGATATGATAGTTCCACCGTCTTCTCTCCTCCTCCTTTGCCAACCGGAACTTCTCGCTTTCTATATCAGCCTGCATTTGTATAACAAACGAAGCGTAGTAAAGTACACGGTCGGAGAAGTACTTTTGTCTCTTTTTCTGGATTTCGACAATGAAAAGCTCTCCATCCGATCCTTCACAAAACAAATCGAATACAGCTTTCCTGCTATCAGTATTGTTGCCTTGCATTTCCACGTTGTGGAATATGATATCTTTGATATCCTTGTTAAGCAGGCTGTTCAGGAAGCCGATTGTAAGCTCCTTGTTCGACACAGTGCCGAAAAACCTTTTAAACGCGTAATCCGATTTCGGATCAATAAACATGTCTGATTTCATAGTTTGACAGGTTTTAGGTCGCTATCCAATGCCGGATAGTGTAACAAAGATAATCGTTTATCTGAAAGCCGGAAAGTTTTGTTCGGAAAAAGTAGGGGAGGTGGCATTTCCTTTTGGGATTCGTTATGTATAAACATTCTATCGCATTATGAACGCTTTAGGATGTCGGATCGAATTGTCGATGTCGTTGTAAATGGGGCGATAGACAATATTGATCCCCTTTCCCCAACAAAGCCTCGTCCTCTTTTGTTATATTTATACGAAAGATAAAACTCAAATAGTAAAAGTATGGAAATTGTAAAAGTAGTAGGACGAGAAGTTCTTGATTCACGTGGTAACCCGACTGTTGAAGTAGATGTACATTTGGCTTCCGGCGCTTTTGGCCGTGCAGCTGTTCCCTCTGGTGCCTCTACCGGTGAAAACGAAGCAATCGAGCTTCGTGATGGCGACAAAAAACGCTATGGTGGCAAAGGCGTTCTGAAAGCTGTCGATAATGTAAATAATGTAATTGCTCCCGCTATCCTGGGCATGAGTGCCCTGAACCAGCGTGAGGTCGACCATAAACTGATTGAACTCGACGGTACGAAGACAAAGTCTAATTTAGGCGCCAACGCCATGTTAGGCGTTTCTCTGGCTGTTGCCAAGGCGGCAGCAAACTATTTGGACCTGCCTCTTTACCGTTATATCGGCGGGACGAATGCATATGTATTGCCTGTCCCGATGATGAATATTATCAATGGTGGTTCGCATTCTGATGCCCCGATCGCTTTTCAGGAATTTATGATCCGTCCGGTTGGAGCTTGCTGTTTCCGTGAAGGTTTGCGTATGGGGGCCGAAGTCTTCCATGCTTTGAAGAAGGTGTTGCACGATCGCGGTCTGAGTACGGCTGTCGGTGACGAAGGTGGTTTCGCTCCTGCTTTGGATGGAACGGAAGACGCTTTGAACTCCATCATGGCCGCTATTAAAGCTGCCGGATACGAGCCGGGTAAGGATGTGACGATTGCTATGGACTGTGCTTCTTCCGAATTCTATCATGATGGCGTATACGATTATACGAAATTTGAGGGAGCCAAAGGTGCTAAGCGTACTGCCGAGCAGCAGGTCGCTTATTTGTCCGAATTGGTTGCTAAATACCCGATCGACTCTATCGAGGACGGCATGGACGAAAACGACTGGGCCGGTTGGAAACTGTTGACTGAAGCGTTGGGAAGCAAATGCCAGTTGGTCGGTGACGACCTGTTCGTGACAAACGTAGAATTCCTGAAGAAAGGCATTGAGGAAGGCTGTGCCAATTCTATTCTGATCAAGGTGAACCAGATCGGTACGCTGACC
>ERZ824600.5389-NODE-5389-length-10526-cov-2.892847_pt1 | contig 10526 bp, 9 predicted proteins | sample MGYA00519933_ERZ824600 | MGnify/ENA primary metagenome ERZ824600 (study PRJEB31778, sample SAMEA3449178) | human gut metagenome | biome: human gut; feature: human-associated habitat; material: faeces | place: United Kingdom | collected 2010/2012 ... | reverse complement strand
CACCATCGAAATTTTCTTGCCATATAGATTCATTTTCTACGTTTGTTTCGTTTTGTAATGTTATGGATATTTTATTGTCGTCTTCTTTTTTTATAAATAAGTCTATTCCGGTATACGTTCCGTCCCAGCAAAATGCCGATGGTGTGCTATTATCGTTCCAGTTTATATTGTTTTCGGTTCCGGGGAAAGGGCAGTAGGTATCATTTATATTTCCGTAACTTTGATTGTTACTGGTAGGAATGGGATAAGTTGACTGTGAACAGACAATATAACACCCTTGGGGGTGAGATGAGTTGATGCTGTTTGTGTAAGCCATATTTTCTATATCTTTGTGTATATGATAGATAAGAAGGCCTTCTCCCGGATTGTTGATATCAAAATTTTCGCGACGGCGATTTTCGAGTAAATAATATTCATTTTTGACAGGAGTGTCAATGCGATATATTTCATTATTATTCCAATTGGAACTGTGTATGATATTTACTCCTTTTTCAAGATATTTTATTTTACACCAACCAAAATTATAAGCTTTAACATAAGGGTTGAAATTAGCTGGTGTTATACCGTCGTTGTTCCAACTGCCCGATGCCATAATATCCCATTCTCCTGTACCTTCATAGTAGCCATCCGTACTATAATTTGTATCGTAATAGTCCATGGCACCCAAAGCGTGTCCCATTTCATGGCAGTGCGGTCCGATGCGGGAAATACCTGTTCCACTGTTTCCTCTTAATTCGGGTGCGCAGGAATATTTGTTTATCATCATGTTTTGTATGGTAATGGGAGAAAAAGTCATTTCATGTGACCATATGGTGTATGAGGGGGCTCCTGCTTCTTCGCCATATCCTGCAAAGACTATGTGTATATTATCGACATATCCATCACCATTACCATCGTATTCTGATAAATTTTTTTCTTTAGCAGCCTGTTCGATAGCTTCTAAGAAAAGAGTATAAGGATTTATATCATATCCGCCAATGCCACTATTTGTCCCGTAAAAGGGCATATTGTGTTCGGCTGTGAAGGGGCCTACCAAATCGCACGTAAAATTCAGCTGGCCGTATGACGCGTAATTAAAAAAATCATGTACACTGCCTTTGGCCCCATCGGTTGCATATTCGGTTTTATTGAAAAGATCATCAAGTTCTTCATACGTTTTCGTAAAATGACAATCGGGAAATTGCATAAGAATAACGAGAGCCTTTCTATAACCCGAAACAGATTTTGATACAGCTTGTTGATGACTTGTCTTCTGAATAATTTGCGTGTGAAGAACCTCTTTAACGGGAATATTTTTCTTTAATGTAGAAAGAAATATTTTTAATTTCGATTTAGAGTCGGTTATCTTGTGGGAAGATGGAATTGCAAAACCAGATTCATCTTCTTGGGCATACACCCAAGAAGATGAATCTGGAAGTAATGTATAATTATCTTCTGTCAAAGCCCATTTCGTATATTCATCACCTTGTAGTGTGATGTAAATGGTACCGTCTTCTGTCTTTATTTTTATTTTGCGTGGATAGGCAGGTACACCATTTGCAGTAAAAGAAGCTATGAATATAAGTAAAAAGATAATTATGCGTAACATAAATCAATCTTTATAACCAGTGAAGGTCGTTATTGTTCCAAAAATATTTAAAAACGTGATTGTTAAAGATTTACCTTGTATCGAAATATTCACTTGAGAATATTCTGAATCTGAATTTGACAAGATGTATTGTCCATTGGAAGATGATACATTGAAATTTACGCTACCGTTGAATAAATCGGCATTTACTTTTACCACGCTGCTTGATATGCGAGTGATGGTTACTACATAAGCGTCTCTGATAACTTCTCCTCCACTAACTAATTTTCCCGTATAAGTACCTGAAACATATGTACCGGCATCTGTATTACCAACAGTAGAATCGGTATAAAGAGAATTTTCCTTATCTTCATCTTTGTTGCATGAAGTGAAAGTAAAAATTGAACTAAAAGTTACGGCGGCCATTAAAATAGCCAGAAGTCTGAAATTTTTCATGAGATAATTTTTTAATAAAGTTTTCTAGGTTGCAAAGATATATATTATATTTTTCTAAAAATAATTTTTATGAAAAATTTTTGTTTATAGGTATATTTATTGTTGTTCGGGTAGATGAAGGAGAAATGAGTTTGAAAGAAATAAAGTGGAATTTATGACCGATAATGTCGGACAAAGAATTATTTTTACGCCGTGAAATAAAGTTATGGGTAAAACACGGTTCTCTCTCTTTATCCCTCTTCTTTTGGTGGCCGCATTCATACAAGTGATTTTCGGTAACCCCGACCTCTCTGTTTTTGCTTTTCCGGTAAATGCGGCTATTGTTCTGCTGTTGTTTGGCGGGCTCTATGTGTTCAACAGAGAGTACGCTACGAACCGTTTTTTAGTGACCCTTTCGTCGGGTCGCACCGCCGTGTCGGCTATTGTACTGACCGGTATGGCGGGGCTGGTGATGCTCTTTTTCCCCTCTCTCGAATTTCAGAAGTCCTGGATTTTCGACGCCGTGCTGTTGCTCCTCGTCTCCAATCTTTTCCTGGCCCTGCTGCGGTACAGGGGACGGCACAGGTGGCGCTTTTACCTCAACCATGCCGGTTTGCTCATACTGGTAGTGGGGCTGGCTTTCGGGGCGGCCGACATGCGTGTGATGCGGGCACCCGTGAAGGTGGGCGAGAGCATCGACAAGGCCTATACCCGCGAAGGGGTTGCCCGTCCGCTCGGATATACATTGACACTGAAACATTTCGAAATAGAATATTACGATGCCGCCCGGCAGATACCGGCCGATTTCCGGGCCGAGGTTGTTGCCGACGGTGAGAGTCGCACCATCAGGGTGAATGCCCCTTGGCATAAATCCTGGAAAGAAGATATTTATCTGGCTGCCTATGACACGGCTGCGGGTGGCGGGAGCGAGTATGGTGTGCTGGAATTTGTCGTGCAGCCGTGGAAAAACGTCGCCCTTGCCGGTCTGCTGCTGTTTGTGGTAGGTTCGCTGCTGATGGTGTGGGGCGGTAAAAAGAAAAACTTGTCATGAACTGGGAACATTTTCCATACATCGCCGCCCTCTCGGTGCTCTTGTCGCTTGCGGGAGCCGTATGTGCCCTGCGCAACCCCCGACGGTCGCCGACGGCCCTGCTCCTGTCGCTGGCCGGTGTGGGAGTGCTGGCCTTTTTCATCGGCGGGTTCTGGCTCTCGCTCGGACGGCCTCCCATGCGCACCATGGGCGAGACACGCCTCTGGTATTCGCTCTTTGTAATGATGGCGGGGCTCTTCGTCTACCGGCGGTGGAATTACCGGTGGCTGTTGTTGTTCACCACCGTGCTGTCGGGCGTGTTCTGCATCATCAACGTGGTGAAGCCCGAGATACACGATGCCACGCTCGCACCGGCATTGCAGAGTGTCTACTTCATACCGCATGTGGCCGTCTACATGTTTGCCTACGGTCTGCTGGCCTGTGCCTTTCTGCTGGCTGTGGCCGGTCTTGTGCAGGGCAGGTATGGCTATTTGGAGTCGATAGACAATCTGGTGTACATTGCCACCGGGCTGCTCTTTCTCGGCATGCTCTCGGGTGCCTTGTGGGCCAAGGAGGCCTGGGGCGATTTCTGGGGCTGGGATCCCAAGGAGACGTGGGCTGCCGTTACGGCAGCCGGGTATCTGGCCTACATACACCTGCGCCTCACCCGGGTATCGGAGAGCCGCTGGCTCTATGTCGTGGTGGTGGTGAGCTTTCTCCTGCTGCAAATGTGCTGGTATGGGTATAAATACTTACCTTCGTCGGGCGAAAGCCTGCATCTCTATAATATGTAAGAGACTAAATTTCAGTATAAACCAAAAACCTAAACGTACAGAAAAATGAAAACAAGTTCGAAAACCATTCTTGTTGCGATAGGAATCGTCGCAATAGGAGCGATTGTTTACCGGGCTGTCAACACGGCACCTCCCGAGTCGATGCCGGCCGATGAACGAATCGTGAAAATCTTTGAAGATGGCGGTTGTGCCGAGTGCCACACGGCCGACCCCGCGCTTCCCTTCTTCTCCAACTGGCCCATTGCCCGTAAAGTCATTACCGAAGATATTCTCAACGGATACAAAGCCTTCGATATCATACCCATGATGGAGGCCATCAAAAACGGCGAAGCCATAAACGAAGTAGACCTGGCCAAGGTGGAGAAGGCCGTAATGGACGGTACGATGCCGCTGGCCAAATATGCCGTGATACACTGGGGCTCGTCGCTCACCCGTCCGAAGACAGACATGGTGCTGGCCTGGATAAGCGACCACCGCGCAAAGTTCTATCCCAATACGCTGGCCGCTGCCGAGTTTGCCAACGAGACCATCAGACCGGTACCCGACTCGGTGGAGTATGACCCCGCCAAGGCTGCTCTCGGTGAACTTCTCTACCACGACACCCGCCTCTCGGCCGACGGTACCGTTTCCTGTGCCACCTGCCACGGTATCAATACCGGCGGTGTCGACAACCTGAAATATTCCGAAGGCATCGGCGGACAGCTCGGTGGCGTGAATGCCCCCACGGTGTTCAATGCCGTGTTCAACTTCGTACAGTTCTGGGACGGACGGGCCGCCACGCTGGCCGACCAGGCTGCCGGACCTCCCTTGAATCCCGTAGAGATGGGTTGCGCCTCGTTCGATGAAATCGTAGCCCGTCTGGCCGAAGACAAGGCTTTTGCAAAGGCCTTCAATGCCGTCTATCCCGAAGGGTTGAGCCAGGCCACCATTACCGATGCCATTGCCCAGTATGAGCGCACGCTCGTTACCCCCAACTCGCCTTTCGACCGTTATCTCAAAGGCGACAAGGAGGCTCTCACCGCCGAGCAAGTCAAAGGCTTTGAACTCTTCAAGGAGTACAACTGCGCCACCTGCCACGCCGGTGTGAACATGGGCGGATTGAGCTATGAACTGATGGGTCAGCGGGCCGACTACTTCAAAGACCGCGAGCTTCAAGAGCGCTCGGGCCTGACCGATGGCGACAACGGCCGTTGGGCTCAGACCGGTATCGAACGCGACCGTTTCCGCTTCCGCACCCCCGGCTTGCGCAACGTGGCTCTCACCTATCCCTATTACCACGACGGTAGTGTCGAGACCCTCGAAGAGGCTGTGGGCATGATGGCCAAATATCAGGTAGGCAAGGAGCTGTCCGATGAGAACATCGCCACAATTACCGCTTTCCTGCGCGCCCTCACGGGTGAGTACAAGGGCGAAACTCTTGTCAACGACAACATGAAGTAAACGTTTTTTCTCTCCTGCCGCTCTCTTCGGGCGGTGAAGTATGTAGACTTTTCAAGGCGTACACGGCTCGCAAGGGCAGGCGCCTCGGAAAGTCTGCTTTTTTACGCTATCCCCCCATCGCCTCCTGTTTGCCCCGACGGCTTGCACCACCGGCAGCAAACCGCCGTGCATCGTCGGCCGAAAATCGACAGCCGTAACTGTTTTTCCGAAAAATAGTTGCAAAAAAATCGTTGTTTTAAAATAATCCTGTATATTTGCGAAACATCAAAAAACACAATACCGCTTTCGAGCCTTATCATACACATATTATCCTTACTCAATCGTTGACATCTCCGGGTGTCGCCAATGTCTGCACGACTACATTCAGCCGCGCCGTTTTCTTTTTCATGCGCATTTAGTCGCACCGTTTTCCATAGAGTGTAGGGTGAGACAGAAAAATAACGTATTCAAAAAAATCAAATCAGTTTTTCGTAAAAAAATATTATGGGATTAATGCTCTTATACCTATTCGTGGCATTAGGTGTATCATTTACTTGTTCGGTACTCGAAGCCGTGTTGCTCTCGACGCCGATGTCGTTTATCACGATGAAGGAGCAGGAGGGAGGCGGAGCGTCGGCCCGACTGCTGAAAAAATACAAACAGAACATCGACAAGCCCATCTCGGCCATACTTTCGCTCAACACCATCGCCCATACCATCGGTGCGGCCGGTGTGGGAGCCGAGGCGGTGAAGATTTTCGGTGAGGCCTATTTCGGTATCATCTCGGCCATACTCACCATACTCATTCTCGTGCTTTCCGAGATTATACCCAAGACCATCGGCGCCTTGTACTGGCGCAGGCTGGCCCTCTTCTCGGCACAGGTGATACGGGTGTTTGTCTACATCTGCTATCCGCTCGTGCTGCTTTCGGAGTTGATAACCCGCGTATTCTCTCCCAAGGAGAAAGAGGTGTCGGTAAGCCGTGAAGAGGTATCGGCCATGCTCACGGTGGGCGAAGAAGAGGGAGTCTTCGAGTCGAAAGAAAACAAAGTGATACAGAACCTTATCCGACTCAACAACGTGAAGGTAAAAGAGGTGATGACCCCCCGCGTGGTGACGGCCGTGGCCTCGGAAGAGATGACCCTGCGCGACTTCTACAACGAGAAGTCCTACCGTTTCTATTCGCGCATACCCGTCTATGGCGACAGCAAAGACTACATCACCGGCTATGTGCTGCGGCGCACGGTGCTCGAAAACCTCACCGAAGACAAGTTCGACATGAAACTCAAAGACATACGCCGGCCCATACCCTATTTCTCCGAAAACAAGTCGGTATCGACCGTGTGGGAAAAACTTCTCGAACACAAGGAGCAGATAGCCCTCATTGTCGACGAGTACGGCTGCTTCCGCGGCATCATCACCATGGAAGATGTGGTAGAGACCATCTTCGGCCTCGAAATCATAGACGAGACCGATACCGTCGTCGATATGCAGCAGTTGGCCCGCGACCGCTGGAACGCCCGCCTGCAACGCTACAAGGAGATGTAGTGTCGTCGTCGGTGCGACAAACAGGAGAGAGGCTCTGCCACGGCGGCAGAGCCTCTCTTTCTTTTTATTAGTCGGAAATCTCGATAGCGGGGTTGCGGCGCGACAGTTCCCTTACAAAAGCGTCGAGCTCTTTGGGCGAGACGAAGAGCGGCCGTTTCGCCCCTCTCAGCCTCAGCACGACACCGCGGCGGGAGAGGGCATAGGCAGCCGCAAGCGGGCAGCGCCGCACGGTGACGGCCACGCCGGTGATAGCCGTTACCGGCACACGGCAGGTGGCCAGATAGCCCGAACGCACGACAAGCGTGCCGTCGTCGAGAAAACGGTATTCGGTACCGGTGATGCGGGCAATGAGAAACACCGCTCCCAGCATACACACCACCCATGCCACCACATACCCCACCCACAGGCAGTAGAGCATGGCAGCCGTCGCCACCGCCAGCAGCGAATAAAACGACGTGCCGTCGATTCCCGATTTAAACGTGCGCATGGGCAGAATACTTTTGTTAAACTAATTCAATTTCTCAGATAACGCGGTTACCTTGAAAATGTTGTTTTACTCCCGGTATAACATACCGGCATTGCGGGTTATGTTGGCTACCACGTCGCGCAGCCACGAAGGTGACTCCACCTCTATCTCATCGCCGTAGGAGAGTATTTCCTTGACAAAGTCGAAAGAGGGTCGCAGTTGGTATTCAAAAATCTTGAAATCCATCTCTTTGTCGGTCTTTATCTCTTTCTGGCTGTGATGCAGGGGCAACGAACGTATGTATTTGTATTGGTTGCCATAAACGATGAGGCGTACCGTCTCTATCTTTTTGTCCGGCTCCACGATAATGCCGAAACAGGAAGAGAAAAATTCCTGGGCATCGAAGTCGTCCGGCAAAGAAAAAGACTGTTCGGTTATATGGATAGAAGAAATGCGATCCAGCGAAAAAACCAATAAATCGTTTTGCCGGCAGCTGCGTGCCAATACATACCAGCGTTGACGGAATATTTTTAGGCAGTATGGTTCTATGTCGAACGTTTTGGTCGATTTTTTCCAGAAACTTTGATACGAAATGGTTACCACTCTATTGCAGCGCATGGCTTCGATCATGGGAATAAGGTATTTTTCGCCCGAAGGTATGTTCTCCAATAGAATTCTTTTTTTGAGGAGATGATTTTCATTAATGATATTATTTACGGCGAAAGTATTCAGTAACCATTTTTTTATATCATTTTTTTCGATGTCTTCAACATTTTCGATGTAATAACAGTATCCGTTGCGTCTCTCACATTCGATGTTGATATCGAAAATATCTTCGATGGCTTTTCTGTGATTATGGAATGTGCGTATGGGTATGGTCTCTCCCTCGCTCATGTCGGAGAGTAACCATTTTTCATTGATTTCTTCGAGCGAAATTTTGCCTGCCCGATAAATGGTATTGATGAGCCAGATGTATCTGGTAAATAGATTTTTTGCCATAATGTACAAAAATAGTGAAAGGCGAGAGCAGAGACAAGGAGAAAACGAAGTTTTCATCGATGGCTATGCCGAGCCGCCTCCTGTATTCTGAAAATAAAGTGAAAGGCGAGAGCAGAGACAAGGAGGAAAAGATAATTTTATATCGAGCCGCTTAGGTTCTGTAATGAAAAAATAAAACAGGCAAGCGTAAGCTTGCCTGTTTTTATTTTAGCTGCGCTTGGCCCATGATCTACCTTCGGTTGTTGAATAAAACAGTCCTTTGGTCGTTTGGGCTAAAATTTCTTTTCCATTATCGATCAAATCCAGAAAATCTCCGATATTGGAGTTTGGTTGGAACCGAACGGTCCATGATCTTCCGTCCGTGAAAGAATATTCGAGTTTCCCTGCTGAAACCGGGGAGATGCGGATAAGTTCTTTTCCGCGTTTAATCATTTTGGGCATAAGTATTTGTTTTTAGAGTGGTGCCTCATGTTTACGGTCTTTGGCATTACCGGCATATATCCATATGTCATTATTCTGGGGTTGAGAGGTTATCCCGTAGTTCATGTTTGTAATAGGTCAAACTTTGGAGAAGAATGACCCGGGAAGAATTATTTTTCCGCCTACCGATAGTTTTTGAGGCAGCGCGGTGATGCATGTTTCACTCAGATCGATATCCCCCTTCACCGACAGGTTTTCAGGCAGGGCGGTAATGCGTGTTCCGCTCAGGTTGAGGTTTCCCTCCACCGACAGGTTTTCAGGCAGGGCGGTAATGCATGTTCTGCTCAGGTCGATACTTTCACCTACCGACAGGTTTTCAGGCAAGGAAGAGATGCGTGTTTCACTCAGGTCGAGATTCCCCTTGACAGATAAATTCTCAGGCAGAGCGGTGATGTGTGTTCCACACAGGTAGAGATCCCTTTCTACCGATAAATTTTCGGGCAAGGAGGAGATGCGTGTTCCACACAGGTCGAGATCCCCTTCTACCGATAAATTATCAGGCAAGGTGGTGATGTCTGTTCCGCTCAGGTCGATACTTCTTCCCACCGAAAAATTCTCAGGCAGTGCGGTGATGCGTGTTCCGCTCAGGTCGATATTTCCACCCACTGACAGGCTTTCAGGCAGTGCGGTGATATCGGAGTAGCTCAGGTCGAGATTCCCTTCCACCGATAAATTATTGGGCAAGGAAGAGATGCGTGTTCCACACAGGTTGATGCTTCCTCCCACCGACAGGTTTTCGGGCAGGGTGGTGATGTCGGAGTAGCTCAGGTCGAGATCACCCCCCACCGACAGGTTTTCAGGCAGGGTGGTGATGCGTGTTTCGCTCAGGTCGAGATCATCAGGATAGTAATATCTGTTCTCTCTTTTTTCCAGTTTTATATGAAGTATTTTTTCTATTTCCGTTTCGATGGTATTCATACCGATAAAGAGTTTTGTTGTGTAGAGAATTGTCGAGTCTTTACCGTCATCGGTTAGATCGAGGAATGTCAAAAGTTTTGTGGATAGCCAATTTTTCGCAATGGACACTATTTTTTGAGATTGCATAGAATGTCTTCAATGATTGCGTCGAAATAGGCTTCCATCGTACCTTTTCCTTTATACATGAATCCGCGTGGGTGAAAAGTACGATATGCCCATTTTATGCCCGGAATTTCAACCCTGGCTATTTCTTGGCCATCGGCCGAGGTCAGGGGAGAGAACGTAACCTCTTGAATGTGCTTGACAATGACAGGGTCGTATGATGGTCCCGTGAGGAATAATGCGACATCGGGTTTCAGAATGCGCAGCTCTTCTTCCACGACAGGGAAATATCGCATCTCGACCTCCTGTATCTGTTGCGGAGGAATGCCGATTGCATTTTTCTGCCCCGGAAGCTTTCCCTATCTTCACGATATTGTTCCATACATATTCGATGGTGCGTCCCGGGCATTTTTCGCGAAGGCGGGATATGAATTTCTCCATGCCGTGCATGAATATTTTTCGGCTGCCGTCGCCATAATTGAAGTAGCCGTTGTAAATTTCTTGTATCCGGTCTATTTCTTCGCGGGGGGCGATGTTTTCGGCAGAAAACGTACCACCCCAATCGTTGTTCTCACGACCGAAAACAACAACACGCAAGTCGGCTTTCTCGTAATCGGCTCCGTCGTCTTTTACGAACAGCAGAAGCGGATTGGTGGGTAGGGCGGTGCCCTCAGTGTTTGTTGTCACCGATTTCATGGCCTTGCAGAAGTCGGGCCATAACCCGGAGTACAGATCCATGAGTTTGTCATTTACATCTTTTTCCATAAG
>ERZ824600.5384-NODE-5384-length-10532-cov-3.970125_pt1 | contig 10532 bp, 8 predicted proteins | sample MGYA00519933_ERZ824600 | MGnify/ENA primary metagenome ERZ824600 (study PRJEB31778, sample SAMEA3449178) | human gut metagenome | biome: human gut; feature: human-associated habitat; material: faeces | place: United Kingdom | collected 2010/2012 ... | reverse complement strand
TTGCTGCTGCGTCAGGATAATGCTGATTTGCGTTTGACGGAAAAGGGCAGAGCTATTGGTTTGGTTGATGATAAGCGCTACGGCATTTTCACTGAAAAGCGCACCGCATTGGAGCGCACGGTGAGCGAGCTGGGCAAGCATAATATTTCTCCTAGTGCGGAAAACAATGCGAAGCTAGAGGCTATGGGTACGGCGCCGCTGCGCAGCGGTAGCAGTCTTTTGGATTTGCAGCGCCGCAAGGAGGTTACCTACAGCAAGCTGCAGCAGGCCTTTGACCTGCCGGAGCTGGCACCGCAGGTAGCGGAGCAGGCAGAGATTTTTGCCAAGTATGAGGGCTATATTACCAAGCAACGTCAGGAGGTTGAGCGCTTTATGAAGCTGGAAAACAAGCGCCTGCCTGATGATATAGATTATCATGCAATTAAAGAGCTTTCCAGCGAGGCCGCTGAAAAGCTGGACAAGGTGCGTCCGGCGAATATCGGTCAGGCATCGCGTATCAGCGGTGTGTCGCCGGCTGATATCAGCGTGCTGATGATTGCGTTGGAGCTGAAGCGCCGAAAGGAGCAGGAAGAATGACCTTTGCAGAAATTTTAGCCGAAAAGGGTGCGGAGGCCGGTTTGAGCTTTACGCCGCTGCAGCTGGAGCAGTTCAGCCGGTATTACGAGCTGCTGGTGGAGTGGAATTCGTTTATGAATCTGACGGCGATTACGGAGTTCGATCAGGTGATTACGAAGCATTTTCTCGACAGTCTGTCGCTGGTGAAGGTCTGTGATGTGGAACAGGCGGGACGCATTCTCGACGTGGGAACGGGAGCCGGTTTTCCGGGAATCCCGCTGAAAATCGCATTTCCGGAGGTGGAAGTTGTACTGCTGGATTCACTGAATAAGAGGGTGAAATTCCTGAATGAGGTGATCGGACAGCTTGGCCTTTCGAAGATTACGGCAGTTCACGGAAGAGCCGAGGATTTCGCACGCCAGAAGGATTACCGGGAGCAGTTTGATCTCGTGGTATCGCGGGCAGTGGCAAATTTAAGCTCGCTTTCGGAGTACTGTCTGCCGTATGTGAAGGTGGGCGGACGGTTTGTTTCGTATAAATCGGGCAAATTGAATGAGGAGCTTACTGCGGCCCAAAAAGCGATTCATGTGCTTGGCGGCGAGGCAAAAGAGCCGGTTTATTTCCAGCTTACGGGAACCGAGGACGAGCGATCGTTTGTCTGCATCGAGAAGGGGAAGGCAACGCCGAAGAAGTATCCGAGAAAAGCGGGAACACCGGCGAAGGAGCCGATTCAGTAAAGAATAGATTTTTTGAGAAAGCTAAAAAAGAAACAAAAGTGTAAAAGGTGAAATCAGAAGAGATTGTTATGCCGAGTAAGTTGGCATAATAACCTCTTCTGATTTTTTATGTATATATACGATTAAATGTCTGGAAAATTACACTTTTGAGCAAAAAAACAATTCTCCTATTTGCAGTATTTTGCGCTGAATATTTTGTGAAAATATGATAATTGTTAAAAAAATTATATCAGTGTATGATGAGATAAATAGATCGATTGTGAAACGTAAAAGAAAATATGATAGGGGGGAATGGCATGAGGAAAATATTAAAAATATTTGTTTGCTTCATTGGAATTATGATATCAGCATCTACTGTATCGGCATCTAAACTTGAAATACTATCGGAATCTGAAGATTATGAAAAAATAGTTGAGCTGGCTGATGAAATTGTGTCTGTTACAAATGGAGGACCTGTTGAGGATCCGTTTGAGGAGGGAATCCGTGTATCGGATATTGATTTTGATAATGCATTAAAAGAGTATATTGATACGCCACTTTTGACCTCAGAACTTCTTTCTGTGTCCGAAGTAGAAAGCGCGTTAGAACAAAGCGATTATATTTGGATTATCCCGATTAGAGCATATGGACATTTGTATGAAGCATGTGCGGTAAGGGCAAATGGGGAAGATGGACAACCGATTGATCAATGGCACATAAGTGGAGCCAGAGGATATGAATTAGACGATACGCCGACCTATATAGAACAATTAAATATTTCACTTGCTGCAAATTCAGATATTGTATGGGACAATTATAAATTTCGACTTGTTGGAGGAGTAGATCCGATTCGTTTTCCGGTCTGGATTGCATTAAATGAAACGCAAGTGGAGTATCTGATACCGGGACGTGAAGATGCTGCAGCGTGTCTTACAGACAGTTCGGAAATAGCGGAAGATAGACTTGATGGTGAAGAAGAATTCCATGCATATAGTTATGCTGCGGTTGTTGCCGCAGTTGCTGATTCGTCTTATATCGAAACTGACGATGCACAAGGAGGAACCAATATTGTCCTTGATGTTGCAAATCAGCCGGTGAAACATCAAAATAAGATGTTGGTAATTATTTTAGGAATTGGGATTCTGGCAGTTGGTATTATAGCTGGTTTGGCAATTAAAAGGAAACAAAGAAAGTGAAAGGGAAGCCCGGATGAAACATTTCTAAAAACGAAAAGCTTGTAACGAAGAAACAGGTGCTATCTGAGAAAAAGAGACAGCACCTGTTTTTTATAGAAATTCCGGAAAATAATGCCAAAAATTCAGCACGGCAGAACGTGAATTACTGCGTTACAAATTTTTTATACACAGCAGCCCGGAATCAGAAATCCGATGTAGCTGATGAGGAACAGTACCAGCCAGATCGTTCCAGGCAGGAGTGTCAGATGGCAGGAGGCGCGCTTCCACTCGGCGGGAAGTTTCGCGGTGAGAGAAGAGTAGCCGTCGTCGATCCAGATCATCAGAGGGACGAGCGCCGGCATCAGGTAGCGGCCCTGAGACTGGTAATCGCTGAAATACGTGTTGTACATGTCCATGAACAGCGTGACCAGGCAGGCGAGGAACAGCATCACAAAGAGGAGAAGCTGCGGCTTTTTGCGGAACCAGTGCGGAACCATGCCGAGGAACAAAAACACTAGGAATCCGAATGCCATCAGGGCGCCGTACAGCAGATAAAGCACCATCGGGAGATGGACGGTCATGTAGGAGAACGAGCCGATGAAGCTGCTGACGGTCGAGAACAGCCAGTTGGAGGTGCGGCCCTCCGGGGTCTGTAAATACGTCTGCTGGAAGCTCCAGCCTTCGGATGCCGGGGTCTGACGATTCTCTGGTTTGTATTCATCGGCTGCGTACAGCGCTGCGGATTCATTCGAGGTGCGCATGCCGAGCAGATCGCCGTCGTGGATGACGGCATTGCGGATGAAGAACCAGCCGCCGATCAGGAAGGCGATAGCGAAAACAGCCAGCGCTTTGACAAAAATTTCTTTTGCCGGTTTCCGGAAATGAATCATCAGCGCGAAGAACAGCAGAATGCTGCACAGCAGGTACGCGTAGGCGTTATAGTACGACAGCGCGCAGAGTCCGCAGCCTGCTCCCAGGCCGATACAGTCTTTTTTGCAGAATGCGCTTTTCATGCCGCGAATCCAGAAATAGATGATCAGTGCGACCGTGAAAACGGCGAACGAGTCGTTGTTCACATAGCAGGAGAGGAACACAAACTGCGGCAGAAAACCGACGAAAATACCGCCGAGCAGTGCGGATTCGCGCCGTTCAAAGAGCTCTTCGCCGATCAGAAACACAACGATCAGTGTGCCGGTGCCGGAAAGGACGCTGGTGAGGCGAGCGGCAGTTAAAAGAGCCGCTGCACTTTTCGTAAACAGCGATGTAATGGCCATAAACACGGAGCTGATGATCGCGGTCAGATACGGATACAGCGCATAGGAAAAGCCCCACAGCGGATGGCGCACGGCTTCCTCCATGCCGTTCGGCAATGCGTGGTGTGAGACGATGTATTCCGGAATCAGCATCCGCATCGCCTCATCGGGGGCGTGTTCGGTTTTCAGGAAAATCGAGGTGCCAAAAGAGATGCAGAAAAAGCTGAAAATCAGCATATACTTGGCCCAGTAGTAGTCTTTTTTATTCATAGAGTCTCCTAAAATCTCCAGTCCCGGACGGGAAAAGTCCGGCGTAATGTTTCGCGGCGGAACAAAAATGGAAAAGCGTCCGTCCGCGGATACGTTATAGTATACATGATTCTTATGGTAAAAGAAATTGATTTTTCGTCGAAAAACAAACAAACTGCTCCATGGCTTCACCGTTTTTTCACAAATTTTCCAGCAAATTATCACATTTTCAGAATAAGATAAAGTGTCTTTAGAAAATGAGAGCATCTCCGGCTCTTTCACCCCCAAGGGCGGGCTGGGACTGCTTTAAGAAACAAGGAGGAAGGAACATTGATAGAGGTTAAAAACCTGGTGAAACGCTATGGCGACCACGTAGCTGTCAACAACCTGAGTTTTACCGTAGAAGAAGGCCAGATCTATGGTTTCCTTGGCCCAAACGGTGCCGGAAAATCAACGACCATGAACATCATCACCGGTTATCTGGCATCTACGGAGGGCGAGGTGCTGATCAACGGGCACAACATCCTGGAGGAGCCGGAGGAGGCAAAAAAATGCATCGGCTATCTGCCGGAGCTGCCGCCGGTCTACACGGACATGACCGTTCTGGAATATCTGAAATTCGTGGCGGAATTAAAGAAAATTCCAAAGGATCAGAGAAAGAAACAGATTCTTGAGGTCATGAATCTGGTGAAGATCACCGATATGCAGAACCGTCTGATCAAGAATCTGTCGAAAGGATACCGACAGAGGGTCGGACTGGCACAGGCAGTGCTCGGTTATCCGCCGATCATCATCCTCGATGAGCCGACGGTAGGCCTGGATCCCAAGCAGATCATTGAGATCCGCGACCTGATCAAATCACTGGGTAAAAAACATACCGTTATCTTAAGTTCCCACATCCTCTCCGAGGTCAGCGCCGTCTGCGATTACGTCATGATTATCGCAAAGGGACAGCTTGTTGCGAGCGACACCCCGGAAAACTTAAGTAAACTGATGCTTGGATCGAACACGGTTACATGTACCGTTCACGGAACGAGAAAGCAGCTGGTTCCGGCGCTTAATGCGCTCGATGCAAAAGAGATCCAATATGAAAATACGCCGAATGAGGAGCAGATTAAGGTAAAAATTACCACTGAAAAGGATAGGGATATCCGCGAGGAGCTGTTCTATGCACTGGCAAAGGCCAACTGTCCGATCCTCGAGCTGACTTCCTCCTCGATGTCTCTGGAAGATGTCTTCCTGGAGCTGACCGATGATTCCGGAATGGCTGCAAGAAAGCTGAAAAAAGCAGAGAAAGAACAGCTGAAGCAAAAAGAACGTGAAAAAGAATGTGAACCAGAAGCAGACAAAACGGCTGTCGGGGAAACGTCTGAAGAAAAAAGCACAGATGCAGCGGAATCAGCCGCTGAAACAAAACAGGAGGAGGGAGACGCACAATGACGGCGATTTATAAAAAAGAGTTAAAAAGCTATCTGACAAGCATGATCGGATATCTGTTTATGGCGTTTACTCTGGCGCTGTTCGGCCTGTATTTTACGGCCATCAACCTGCAGCAGGGTTACCCGGAGATCGGATACGCGCTGCAGAATTCCGCATTTATTCTGCTGATCGCAGTACCGGTTCTGACAATGCGTGTCCTGTCGGAGGAGCAGAAAAATAAGACGGATCAGCTGCTCCTTACCGCACCGGTAAAAATTTCCGATATTATCCTTGGAAAATATCTGGCACTTCTCACCATTTATGTGATTCCAGTGCTGATTATGTGCCTGTATCCGCTGCTTCTTGGAACCCACGGAACAGTTTCCTACGCTGTATCCTACACTTCGATCCTTGGCTATTTCCTGCTGGGAGCAGCCTATATTTCGGTCGGTGTGTTCGTTTCCTCCATCACCGAGAGCCAGGTCATCGCAGCCGTTGTCGGCTTTGTGATCCTGTTCTTGTGCTACGTGGAGAGCGGTATCGCAAACTTCTTCCCGGAAGGAGCCGGAAGCTCTTTCTTTGCTTTCTTTATCATCATTGCACTGGTATGCCTCTGGATCGGCAGTATGATTAAAAACCCGATCATTACCGGTGTGATTGCCGTGATCGGCGAGGGTGCGCTGACGGCAGTTTACTTCACAAAATCCACCCTTCTCGAGGGCAAAATCCAGGATCTGCTCGGTGTATTCAACATGGCAGGCCATATGGATAACTTTGTGAACGGTATTCTGGACATTGGCAGTGTTGTTTACTACCTGTCCGTCATTGCAATCTGCACTTTCCTTGCAATGCAGTCCCTGCAGAAGAAACGCTGGAATTAGGAGGTGGAGACGATGAGCAGCGAAAAGAAAGAAAAGAAACAGCATAAAATGAATTTCAATATCAAAGAAAAGCTGAAAAAGACGTTCTCCAAAGAACATCTGAAGGAAGTGTTTACCGGCGAGGAGCAGAAAAAGCACCTGAAACAGGGCTCCTATTCTTCGATTATGACGGTGATTGTTCTGGCTGTGATTGTGGTTATTAACCTGATTGTGGCGCAGATTCCGACCAGCAAAACACAGATTGACCTGAGTACGCAGAAAATGTATTCCGTTACAGATGAGACGAAAACGGCATTAAAGGATCTCGATCAAGATGTTACCCTGTATTATATTGTGCAGAAGGGTAGTGAGGATGACACCATCGAGAAGCTGCTGGAGCACTACGATGAACTTTCGGACCATATCAAAGTAGAGACAAAAGACCCGGATCTGTATCCGAAATTTACGAGTCAGTATACCGATCAGACGGTAGCTGCAAACAGTGTAATTGTCGTATGCGGCGATAAGAGCAAGGTGGTCAGCAACAGTGATATGTGGGAGACTTCCACAAACTATCAGACCTATCAGACACAGACAACCGGCTTTGACGGCGAGGGTCAGATTACCAGCGCCATCACGTATGTGACGAGTGAAAACAACCCGAAGGTTTACTGGGTAACCGGCCACGGCGAGGCTTCTGAGAGCGATCTCTCTACAAACTTCAGTGATGCCGTTAATAAAAACAATGTGGAAATCAGTGATCTTGCCCTGATGACAGACGATATCCCGGAGGATGCCGAGGAGCTTGTGATCATGTCCCCGACCACCGATTTCTCCGAGGATGAGGCAAATAAAGTCATTACCTACCTGGAAAACGGCGGAAAGCTTCTGATGTTCACCAGCTATACCGGAACGGATATGCCAAATCTGGATTCCATACTGGAGAACTACGGCGTGAAACGCTCCAGTGGAATTGTTGTAGAGACCGATTCCCAGCATTATTATCCGCAGATGCCGTATTATCTGCTGCCGAACATTCAGAGTGATGACATTACAACCGAAGTAAAGAGTAATTACATTCTGATGCCGGTTGCACAGGCAATTCAGAAGCTCGATTCTTATCGTGATACCATTACGATCAAGAGCCTTCTGACGACCACCGAGGACGCTTATATTGAAAATGATCCGGAGAACAGCACCTGGTCGAAGAGCGCAGACAGTGAGACGGGCGCATTTGACCTTGGTGTTTCCATCACAGAGACCGTAGATGATAAAGAGACACAGATCATTTATTTCTCGAGTGCATCGATGCTGAGCAGCCAGATTGACCAGGCAATCAGCGGTGCGAACTCGAAGCTGGCAGCGACTGCACTGACCTCCATGTGTGATGTGGAGCAGACCGTTGTTATTCCAAGCAAGAGCACAAGCTATACAAACCTGGTATTTACACAGGGAGCAGTTAACACCTGGTCTATTATTACCATTGCGGGAATTCCGCTGGTACTTGTTGTGATTGGCGTGATGATCTGGATGAAGAGGAGAAAACAGTGATGAAGAAAAAAGGAAAGATGGCGGCCTGCCTGATCCTTTTGGTACTGCTTCTTGCCGTACTGGTGGTGCTGACGAAGAAAAACGGCACCGCCGATGCGGACAGCAGCAGTTCGGATTCTGGTGCAGACGCCGAAAAAGTGGTTGATTTTTCAAAAGATGATGTAACAGCGCTTTCGTTCCAGATCAACGGAGAGACGGTGTCCTTTACGAAAACAGCAGGAGACGATGATACTGATATCTGGACATACGACCAGGAGGATGGATTCCCCTTGGATGCCAGCAAGATAACGAGCGTTTTAAGCTCTCTTAGCAGCATGACAGCAGAAAGAGTCATTGAAGGCGATGAAATCGATTCTATGGCCGATTTTGGGCTCGAGACGCCGTCTCAGAAGGTTGTAGTGACTGCGGGAGACGAGAAAACGACGATTCATGTCGGAGATAAGAACAGCTCGAGCAGATACTATATTTATCTGAACGATGATACGAGTAAGGTTTATCTGGTAAGCACATCGCTTGGAACGATGTTCCCGTCCGATATGATGGAGTGGGCGACAACGGAATCCATGCCATCTGTGACGGCGGAAAACATTACAAAGCTGCAGGTGGAGGGTGAGAACGGATATACGCTGACAAAAGAAGTAAGCGCTGCTGATTCGGCACTCCAGACGGATGAATGGCAGGTTGTGGACGCAGATGGAGCGGCACATGGCGGTGATGCGGATTCGATCGGCACCATGACAAGTGCGGTGGCATCTCTTAGCTTTGGAGATCTTGTTACGTACAACGCATCGGATCTTTCCCAGTATGGACTTGATCAGCCAAAGACGACGATCCGCGTGCATTACACGGAAGAGCAGGAGGTTGAGGCTGACGATACAACAACGGCAGATACTTCTTCGGATTCCACAGCAGATTCTTCATCAAGCGACAGCACTGCAACGAGCTCTTCTTCCGAAACGACAACCGTTACGGTGGAGAAAGATTTGGTATTGTATGTCGGCAATGCAAATGAGGACGGCGGTTCTTATTACGTGAAGCTGGACGGCTCGAATGAAGTTCATCTGATGACGGCTTCGAACGTTGAAAGCTTCACCGGAAAGAAGGCATCTGATTTCTGGAACATGTATATCGGCATGGAAAATGTATCGGATCTGACGAGCCTTGATATTACGTATAACGGCGAGACGAAGACGTATGTACGCCATGTGGAGGAGAAAAAGGATGACGACAGCGATTCCACAACACAGGAAATCAGTTACACCTGCGGCGATGAAACGATTGATAAATCAACGTTTACCACCTTCTATTCTTCACTCATTGGCCTGAAGGCACAGACGAAGGATGAAAGCCTCGTGCAGGCCAAGGATGCCGAGTTTACCGCAGTCTTCCATATGACAGACGGCGACCTGACATTTGCTTACAGCCCGTATGATTCGAGCTTCTATTACACGGTAGATGAGGACGGAGTTCCGTCACTCGTGAATAAAAATAACGTGAAGACCATGCTGGAAAATTACGAGACACTGCTTGCGGCAAAGACGGAGGATGACAGTTCTTCGGATACGGCGGAGTAAAGAGTCATTAAAGGCTGGTTAAAATTGAAAACGGAGGATTTACTGAGAGTGAAAAAATCAGTAAATCTTCCGCTTTTTTATGGGAAAATGAAAGCGGAAAAAGTATAATGGGAGTATAACAAAGACGGTGGATGGGGGTGAAAGGATGAAAAAGGTTTGTTTGACAGTATTGTGTATTCTGCTGGTGGGCTGCGGTAATGCAGAAACGGCGGAAACAGAGGAGAAAATGCGGTTTGAAAATCTGGATCCGGCAAAGGTAAATATGCAGTACGGAGGGTTGAAGGAGTGGGATCGGTTTTATAATAGCTTTTATGAGCAGAAAGAGGGAAGCGATCTCATTGTTCTGGGAACGGTAGAGGATTATAGCTGTTTTGCCGGGGGAATTGAGATTGCAACCGATATTTCACTGCGGGTGGATGACGTTTTGAAAGGTGATATGGAAGCCGGAGAACTGGTACATGTGATCGCGGATGCACACATATATGACAGACATATACCGATAGTCAAGGAGCTGATAACAAGACCTACACATCCTGCTCCAAAGTTCTATATGAATCCGGATGTCAAAGATTTCTATGACTTTACTCTGGATGATTTCAGGATAGAAGACTATGAGACAGGACCACAGATTAAGAATATTCCTATTGCGATATAAGACTATGAAGCATGGGACGGGAATTATACAGATGGAGGACATATGAAGTTTATTGCAGCGGTAGATAAGAATTGGGCCATTGGAAATAAAGGCAGATTACTGATAAGGATATCGGAGGATCAGAGAAATTTCAGACAGACCACGATGGGGCATGTCGTTGTTCTCGGAAGGAAGACTCTGGAGGAGTTTCCGGGCGGAAGACCGCTCAAGGGAAGGGCAAATATAATTCTCAGCAGGAATCCTGAATATGCAGTTGAGGATGCGGTGGTTGTCCACTCAATGAACGAACTGTTTACAGAACTGGCAAAATATGACACGGATGACATTTTTGTCATAGGCGGACAGACTATCTACGATGAGCTCATACCATATTGTGATGAGGCAGTAATCACCAAAATAGACAGGGAATTTGAGGCCGATGCCTTCATTTCGAATCTCGACAAACTGGACAACTGGGATGTGACGGATGAGAGACCGGGTGAGGATGTGTCAGAGGTGAATTTCACATTTGTCACATATAAAAAT
>ERZ824600.5382-NODE-5382-length-10534-cov-9.520756_pt1 | contig 10534 bp, 10 predicted proteins | sample MGYA00519933_ERZ824600 | MGnify/ENA primary metagenome ERZ824600 (study PRJEB31778, sample SAMEA3449178) | human gut metagenome | biome: human gut; feature: human-associated habitat; material: faeces | place: United Kingdom | collected 2010/2012 ... | reverse complement strand
CTCGGCGGGGTCTGCTTCTTCCGGAACTTCTGGTTCTTCCCCGTCTACCATAGTGCCGACACAGCGGTTGATGGGCTGGCCCTGCTCGTAGAATTTGGCCTCGTAGTCCGTCATGACCCCCACGGGGCCGCCGGCGTGAAGGTCCCGGGTGACCTGGGACAGCCGGAAGCCGAATTGGGGGATCTCCTCCAGGGACCACTCGAACAGCTTGTCGTTGTCGCTTTTGAAGTGGATCTCGCCGCCCATGGGCAGCACCCGGCGGTACAGCTGCAGGAAATTGCCGTGGGTCAGGCGGCGCTTTTTCTGGTTGCTTTTGGGCCAGGGATCGCAGAAGTTGATATAGATGCGGTCCACCTCGCCGGGGGCGAAGAAGTCCGGCAGGCAGGCGGCGTCGCCGTCCACAAAGAACACGTTGTGCAGCCCCGCGTCCCGGGCCCGCTCCATGGCCACCACCATTGCGTCGGGGACCTTTTCCACGGCGATCAGCAGCACGTCCGGCTCGGCGGCGGCGGTCTCCGCGGTGAAGCGGCCCTTGCCGCAGCCCAGCTCCACCCGCAGCTCCCGTGCCTCCGGCATCAGCTCCCGCCAGCGCCCCCGCAGGGCGAACGGGTCCCGGATCAGGTACGCGCCGCAGGCTTCCATCCGGGGCGCCAGATTTTTTTTCTTCCGCATCCGCATATTCATGTCCTCGCCATTTTACGATTTTCTCCCATCATACCCCATCTTGCGCCGGGATACAAGCACGTTTTTCCCTGATATCCCTGTTTGCTGCGCCCCTGCCCGAAAAAGTGTGCAAATTCCGGTGCCCACTTTTGTGGAAACCGCTAAAAAAGTAAAAAGCCGGTGGGTTGGACTTGATAAATTTCTAACGGGCCACTATAATGTGATATGTATGAGGAGGCGTATGCCCACCTGCCGGCCCCGTGCCGTTTCCGGGCGCTGCGCCCACGGAAAGGAACCATAAGGAGGAACTTGACATGACCAACATTCTGCTGGAAAAGAAGGGCCTCATCGCCGTGGCGACCATCAACCGTCCCAAGGCGCTGAACGCGCTGAATTCCGAGGTCCTGACCGACCTGGACGAGCTGGTGTCCACCGTAAAGGCGGACGCGGATATCCGCGCTCTGGTCATCACCGGCAGCGGTGAAAAGGCCTTCGTGGCCGGTGCCGACATCGGCGAGATGAGCACCCTGACCAAGGAGGGCGGCGAGGCCTTCGGCAAGCACGGCAACGATGTTTTCCGCGCTATCGAGACGCTGCCCATCCCCACCATCGCCGCGGTCAACGGCTTTGCCCTGGGCGGCGGCTGCGAGCTGAGCATGGCCTGCGATATCCGCATCTGCGCCGACACCGCGGTCTTCGGCCAGCCCGAGACCGGCCTGGGCATCACCCCCGGCTTCGGCGGCACCCAGCGTCTGGCCCGTCTGGTCAGCCCCGGCATGGCCAAGCAGCTGATCTATACCGCCAAGAATATCAAGGCTGACGAGGCCTACCGCATCGGCCTGGTCAACGCCGTCTATCCCCTGGACGAGCTGCTGCCCGCCGCCGAGAAGCTGGCCGAGACCATCGCCAAGAACGCGCCTATTGCCGTCCGCGCCTGCAAGCAGGCCATCAACGAGGGCCTTCAGGTGGACATGGACAAGGCCATCGTCATCGAGGAAAAGCTCTTCGGCAGCTGCTTCCAGTCTGCCGACCAGATCGAGGGTATGTCCGCCTTCCTGGAGAAGCGCAAGCACGAGCCCTATCAGAACAAGTAAGTTAATTGACAGGCACACCGCCTGATAATTAAGCAATTCATGTAAAAATTTAAGTAGGAGGAACTATCATGAAAGTAGCAGTATTCGGCGCCGGTACGATGGGCAGCGGCATTGCCCAGGTTTTCGCAGCGAAGGGCCACACCGCCCTGATGTATGCTTCCAGCACCGCCAGCGCACAGCGTCATAAGGACAAGCTGGCCGCCTCCCTGAACAAGAAGGTCGCCAAGGGCAAGATGACCCAGGAAGCCGCGGACGATATCATGAGCCGCGTTCTGGTCGAGGAGGTTGACGCTGCCGCCGATGCCGATCTGGTCATCGAGTGCGTGGCCGAGAACATGGCCGTCAAGAAGGAACTGCTGGGCAAGCTGGACGCCATCTGCAAGGACGAGACCATCTTCGCCTCCAACACCTCCTCCCTGTCCATCACCGAGATGGGCCAGGGCCTGAAGCATCACCTGATCGGTATGCACTTCTTCAACCCCGTGCCCGCCATGAAGCTGGTGGAGGTCATCGCCGGCGGCAACACCCCCGCCGACCTGGTGGACTATATCAAGAACCTGTCTGTGGAGATCGGCAAGACCCCCGTGGTGGTCAACGAGGCCCCCGGCTTTGTGGTCAATAAGATCCTGATCCCCTACTGCAACGAGGGCGTTTGCGTTCTGCAGGAAGGCGTTGCCTCCGCGGAAGATATCGATATTGCTATGCAGCTGGGCTGCAACCATCCCATGGGCCCCCTGCATCTGGGCGACCTCATCGGCTGGGACGTGGTGCTGAACATTATGGACGTGCTGTTCAACGAGACTCACGATAGCAAGTATCGCGCAAACGTGCTGATCCGGAAGATGGTTCGTGCGGGCAAATTGGGTATTAAGTCCGGCGAAGGCTTCTTCAACTACAACAAGTAAAATCAGAAAAAGGAGAAAAAAGTATGGATTTCCATCTGACGAAGGAACAGCTGCTCGTTCGCAAGATGTACCGCGATTTCGCGGAGAACGAGGTCAAGCCCCTGGCCGCTGAGATCGACGAGGAAGAGCGCTTCCCCATGGAGACCGTCGAGAAGATGGCCAAGCTGGGCATGATGGGCATTTACTTCCCCAAGGAGTACGGCGGCGCTGGCGCTGATGTGCTCTCCTACGCCATGTGCGTCGAGGAGCTGGCCAAGGTCTGCGGTACCACTGCTGTTATCGTTTCCGCCCACACCTCCCTGTGCGCCGCCCCCATCTTCGAGAACGGCACCGAGGAGCAGAAGATGAAGTATCTGCCCGACCTGTGCTCCGGCAAGAAGATCGGCGCTTTCGGCCTGACCGAGCCCGGCGCCGGCACCGATGCCCAGGGCCAGCAGACCACCGCCGTGCTGGACGAGTCCGGCGAGAACTACATCCTGAACGGCTCCAAGTGCTTCATCACCAACGGCAACGTAGCTGACACCTTCGTGGTCATCGCCGTCACCGGCAAGACCGTTGACAAGCGCGGCCGCAGCATGAAGGAGATCTCCGCGTTCATCGTGGAGAAGGACGACAAGGGCTTCTCTCAGGGCAAGCACGAGAAGAAGATGGGTATTCGCGGCAGTTCTACCTGCGACCTGATCTTCGAGGATTGCGTCATTCCCAAGGACCGTATGCTGGGTAAGAAGGGCGAGGGCTTCAAGATCGCCATGAAGACCCTGGACGGCGGCCGTATCGGTATCGCCTCTCAGGCCCTGGGCCTGGGCGAGGGCGCTGTCGAGGAAGCCATCAAGTACACCAAGGAGCGCGTTCAGTTCGGCAAGCGCATCTCCCAGTTCCAGAACACCCAGTTCCAGCTGGCTGAGATGCACACCCGTATGCAGGCCGCGCAGTTCCTGGTCTACTCCGCCGCTATGAAGAAGCAGAACCACGAGCCTTACTCCATGGACGCCGCCATGGCCAAGCTGTTCGCCGCCGAGGCCGCTTCCGATGTGACCCGCCGCGCCGTCCAGCTGTTCGGCGGTTACGGCTACACCCGTGAGTATCCCGTGGAGCGCATGATGCGTGATGCCAAGATCACCGAGATCTACGAGGGCACCAGCGAGGTCCAGCGCATGGTCATCGCCAGCAATCTGGGCGTGAAGTAAGGTAGGAGGTAAAAGGAAAATGAAAATTCTCGTAACTGTTAAGCAGGTCCCCGATACCTCCGGTAAGGTGGCCGTCAATCCCGATGGCACTCTGGACCGTGCGTCCATGCAGACCATCATCAACCCCGACGATCTGAACGCCGTCGAGGCCGCCCTGTCCCTGAAGGACGAGCTGGGCTGCAAGGTCGTGGCGTTCACCATGGGTCCTCCTCCCGCAGAGGGTATGCTGCGTGAGCTGATGGCCATGGGCGTGGACGAGGGTGTTCTGGTCACCGCCCGTGAGTTCGGCGGTTCCGATACCTACGCTACCTCCCAGATCATCGCTGCCGCTATCGATACCTACGGCATCGAGAAGGACGACATCATCCTGGCTGGCCGTCAGGCCATCGACGGTGATACCGCACAGGTGGGTCCCCAGATCGCTGAGAAGCTGCATCTGCCCCAGGTCACCTATGCCGGCGAGATCACCAAGGACGGCGACACCCTGACCGTCAAGCGCATGCTGGAGGACGGCTACATGACCATCAAGGTCAAGACTCCCTGCATGATCACCTGCATCAAGGAGCTGAACACCCCGCGTTACCTGTCCGTGGGCGGCGCGTTCGAGTGCTACAGCAAGCCTCTGGTCACTATGACCTACGAGACCCTGAAGGATCACCCCCTGATCGACAAGAGCACCATCGGTCTGGCCGGTTCTCCCACCAATATTCTGACCTCCTTCACGCCTCCTCAGAAGGGCGCGGGCATGATGCTCGAGGGCGCTGACAAGGCTACCACCGACAAGCTGGCCGGCATCCTGGCCGCCAAGCACATCATCTAAGGAAGGAGAAAAGAAAATGGCTTTTAATAGTGCTGATACCGCTGCCTTCAAGAACGTATGGGTGTTCTGCGAGCAGCGCCAGGGCGTGATGATGCCCACCACCTTCGAACTGATCTCCGAGGGCCGGAAGCTGGCCAATGAGCTGGGTGTCGAGCTGTGCGGCATCCTGCTGGGCGACAACGTTGACGGCATCGCCGCCGAGCTGGGCGAGTACGGCGCCGACAAGGTGTACGTGTACAACTCCCCCCTGCTGAAGGACTTTACCACCGATGCCTACACCAAGGTGATCGTGGAGGCCGTTGAGGAGCTGAAGCCCGAGGTGCTGCTGTTCGGCGCCTCCAACATCGGCCGTGACCTGGCCCCCCGCTGCGCGGCTCGCCTGCACACCGGTCTGTGCGCGGACTGCACCCACCTGGACATCGACATGCCCAACTACAAGGGCTTCCTGCGCGAAGCTTCTACCCTGCCCGAGGAGCGCATCGAGAAGCTGGGCACCGTGATGATCAACCGTGAGCCCCACGATGTGTCCCGCGACCTGAAGATGACCCGTCCCGCTTTCGGCGGTCACCTGATGGCCTCCATCATCTGCCCCCGCTTCCGCCCCGCTATGGCGACCGTTCGCCCCGGCGTTATGAAGAAGCGCGAGTGCAAAAAGAACGTGGAGATCCTGCATCCCGCTTTTGAGCTGGCTGCTGCTGACATCCACACCGAGGTCACCGAGACCGTCAAGGCCGCCAAGAAGCTGGTTGACCTGATCGGCGCTGACTTCATCGTGTCCGTTGGCCGTGGTATCTCCAAGGACGTGGAGGGCGGCATCAAGCTGGCCGAGGAGCTGGCTGAGGGCCTGGGCGGCGTCGTGGGTTCCTCCCGCGCCTGCGTGGACGCCGGCTGGATCTCCGCTGACCATCAGGTTGGCCAGACCGGCAAGACCGTCCATCCCAAGGTCTACGTCGCTCTGGGTATCTCCGGCGCCATCCAGCACAAGGCTGGTATGCAGGACTCCGAGTGCATCATCGCCGTGAACAAGAACGACACCGCCCCCATCTTCGAGGTGGCTGACTACGGTATCGTCGGCGATCTGTTCAAGGTCGTTCCCGAACTGATCGAGTCCATCAAGGCTGCCAAGGCCGCCAAGTGATCGGACCCAGCACAATATAAAAAAGAGACGCCCTCGGGCGTCTCTTTTTTGTCCCCGCAAGTCTTTTCCTTGACCTTTCCTCCCGTTTCCTGTATACTGTAAGCACAAAAAAAGGGAGGATGACCTATGCCTTACGTCGCGTCGATCGGCCTGTATTTCGTCCCCGTTCTGTGCCTTCTGGGTGCCGGCTGGAGCTATGTCCGCTGGAAAAACGAGGAGGACGAGGCGCTGTCCCAGCGTGCCCGCAAAAACTGTAAGCGCTTCCTCATCGCCGTACCGGTGGCGATCGCCGTGTTCCTGGCGCTGAAGCTCACGTTCCCGATCACATAACAAACAAAAAGCAGCGCAAAGCGCTGCTTTTTGTTTGCTGCTGCAGAGTTTTCAGAATTCCGGATAGCCTTCCTTCAGCGCCTCGTCATAGTGCGCCCGGTCGCCGCCGATAAACTTGGGCCGCGTCCGTGCCGCCAGCAGAATGGCGTCGCCGATGTGGTTCTGCGCCAGACGCACCGGCACCGCCACCTTCTTCAGGTGCATACCGATCAGCGTCCCGCCGATGTCCAGTCCCGCGTCGGCTTTGATCTCCTCTACCGCCACCGGGTGGGCGCAGGCCTTATAGGTGGCCGTGGCGAAGGAACTGCCCGCCTTGGGCTGGGGCACCACATTCACGATATCCAGCGTGGGCACGGCTTCATGCTCCACGATGATGGCCCGGTTCAGGTGCTCACAGCACTGGGCGGCGATGTACACGCCCATGGGGCCGAATACACTGTGCAGCCCCGCGAAAATGGCGTCTGCCACCTCCGGCGTGGACCAGCTGCCCACCTTCTTGCCCACCACCTCGCTGGTGCTGCATCCCACCACCACGATCTGGCCCCTATGCAGATGGGCGGCCTCCGCCAGCTCCTGTGCCGCCGCCGCGGCCTGCTGCCGCACCTGCGCCAGCAGATCTCTGTTCTCTACCTCATGCACGATACCTGCCATGACAACTACCTCATTCCATGTAAACTATGGCGGGCCGTCAGACGACCCGCCATAAGTATATCACACGCAGACCTTTTCTTCAAGATGCGTCCGCCGCGCTACCTGCAAAAGCAGGAACCCGGCCACCAGGCCCACAGCACCCTGCACCAGATTGCCCGGGATGCTGGCCGCCGCGCCGATACCCTTGCCCAGCAGCAGCGCCGCGTAGCCGAAATACCCGGCCACCATCACGACCTCTGCCGCCACGCCGCCGACCAGCGCGCCCACGGTGTTCTTCTTAAAGGCCTTAAAGACCAGCGCTGCCACCAGCGCCATTGCGCCCTTGATGATGAGCGTGCCGGGCGCGTAATGGCCGTAGCCCAGCAGCAGATCCGCCAGCATGGAGCCGATACCGCCGGCCGCCGCGCCCCACCAGGGTCCCAGCAGCCAGCCGCTGAGAAGCACAAAGCAGTCGCCCAGGTTCACAAAGCCGTTCATGGGGGAGGGGATCTGCACCACCATCGTGGCCACGCAGGACAGTGCCGCCAGCACCGCCGCCGTTACCATCGTTCTGATCTTCTTGTCGGACATAACACATTCTCCTTTACGAGGATTTTTTCTTTCTGCTATAGGAGGCGGCCCCCGCCCCGCATGGAAACGGGGACCGCCACAGGGGGGGTGAGAGGGTAGCTGTTGAAAAAGCCCTTGCTTTCGTTGACGATTTGTATTATAGTAGCAACTGGTATGATTAAAATATCCATTTTGATTTTACTTGTTAATACCAGATGAAAGGAGTCCGCCCCATGCTCACCTATGCCCTGGACAAGCAGGCGGGACTCAGCCTGTATGAACAGCTCTATCGCCGGGTGAAGGCGGACATTCTCTCCGGCCGTCTGGCGGCAGGGGAGAAGCTGCCCAGCAAACGCGCCCTGGCTGCCCATCTGGAGGTCAGCGTCATCACCGTAAAGAATGCCTACGAACAGCTGATGGCCGAGGGCTACCTCACCGGTGTGGAGAAGAAGGGCTATTTCGTCAGCGCCGTGCTGCCGTCGCCTGCGGCCGTCCCCGCGTCCCCGGAGCAGCCGCCTCCGCCCCGCGAGCCCGCCTGGTTCCTGGATCTGGCCACCAACTCCATCGCCGCCGAGGACTTTCCCTTCACCGTCTGGGCCCGACTCATGCGCCAGACCATTCTGGAGCAGGGTACCGGCCTGCTGCGATCCACGCCGCCGCAGGGCGCCTGGGCCCTGCGGCAGGCCATCGCCGCCCACCTGCGGCAGTTCCGTGCCATGGAGGTCACTGCCGAGCAGATCATCGTGGGTGCCGGCACCGAGGTGCTGTACAACCTGCTGGTGCAGCTGCTGGGCCGTGATCGTCTCTACGGCGTGGAGGACCCCGGCTACGGCAAGATCGCCCATATCTACCGCGCCGCCGGCGCGGAGGTGACGGCTCTGCCCCTGGACGAGGCGGGCGTATCGGTGGAAGCCTTGCGCCGCAGCGACGCCGATGTGGTCCACATCTCTCCCAGCCACCACTATCCCACCGGTCTGGTGATGCCCATCGCCCGCCGCCAGGAGCTGCTGCGCTGGGCGCAGGAGGTCCCGGCGCGGGTCATCCTGGAGGACGATTATGACAGCGAATTCCGCTTTGTAGGCCGTCCCATCCCCACCCTGTTCTCCATCGACGGCGGCGAGCAGGTGGTCTATCTTAACACCTTTTCCAAGACCATCGCCCCCTCCATACGTATCAGCTTCATGGTCCTGCCCCGCCGCCTGCTGGCGGACTTCCGGCAGAAGCTGGGCTTTTACGCCTGCACTGTCTCTGCCTTCGAGCAGTACACCCTGGCCCAGTTCCTCGCCGGCGGCTGGTATGAAAAGCACCTGAGCCGTATGCGTAAGCACTACCGCCAGAAGCGTGACGCCGTCATCGCCGCCGTGTACAAAAGCCCGCTGGCCCCCTATGCCGCCATCACCGAGGAGGATGCGGGCCTGCATTTCCTGCTGCGGCTGGACGGCGCGCCGTCGGACGAGACACTCCGCCGTGAGGCGGAGCAGCGCGGTATCCGTCTGGCCATGCTGTCCGATTACTACCAGCGTCCCCAGGACGCTCCCCAGCACGTGCTGGTGGTCAACTATACCGGCATCGACCTGGACCGGCTTCCCGCCGCCCTGGAGCGTCTTGCCGCCTTATGGAAGGAGAATGACCATGTATGATGAACTGACACGCGCCGACCTGCAAAAAATGCAGGAGGAGATCGACTACCGGGTGCAGCAGCTGCGCCCCAAGCTGATCGAGGATGTCCAGACCGCCCGGGCCTTCGGCGACCTTAGCGAGAACTTCGAGTACAAGTGCGCCAAGCAGGAGAAAAACCGCAACGACGCCCGCATCCGCTACCTCCAGCGGATGATCAAGACCGCCAGGGTCATCGAGGACAAGTCCGCCGCTGATACCACCGGGCTCTATGACACCGTGGAGATCTTCATGGAGAATTTGGGCAAAAGCCGAAAGATCCAGCTGGTCACCACCCTGCGGCAGGACGCCCTGAAGGGCTGGATCAGCAAGGAATCCCCCGTGGGCCGCGCCGTTATGGGCAGAAAGGCCGGCGACCGTGTCTATGTGGATATGGGCAGCGGCAAGGGCTACTATCTCCAGATACGCGCCATCGAAAAGGGAACGGACAACGGCGATATCCCCATCGGCAGCTTTTGAATGTGCCGCCGATTTCACACGGAAAAGCGAACGGCGCTTTAAAGTAACGAAGCATACAAAAACAGCACGGAAAGGCCACAAATCGCGGCCTTTTTCTGCATAGTGGAACGCGGGGCACAATTCGCCAAATTGCACAAAAAGGGACGAAAAAGTTTTGTGGTTTTGCGAGGGGGGAATTCTCCGAAACCCCCTTGAGAAATCGGCCAAATGGTGTTATTATCAACATTGGTAGTATATGGGTAGTCTGCGTAGCGCACATCTCATATGTCTGCGGAACAATTTTTAGGAGGAATTTAATATGAATGCTTATCTGGCAAGCGTGCTCGAGAGCGTCAAGACCAAGCATGGCAACGAGCCCGAGTTCGTGCAGACCGTCGAGGAAGTTCTGTCCTCTCTGGAGCCTGTGATCGAAAAGCACCCCGAGTATGAGAAGGTCGACCTGCTGGGCCGTATGGTCGAGCCCGAGCGTATGTTCACCTTCCGCGTTGTGTGGTGCGATGATAACGGTCAGTGGCACACCAACCGCGGCTGGCGCTGCCAGTTCAACGGCGCGATTGGCCCCTATAAGGGCGGCCTGCGCTTCCAGAAGAACGTGTACGAAGGCATCATCAAGTTCCTCGGCTTTGAGCAGACCTTCAAGAACAGCCTGACCGGCCTGCCCATCGGCGGCGCCAAGGGCGGTTCCGACTTCGATCCCGCCGGCAAGTCCGACGCCGAGGTCATGCGTTTCTGCCAGAGCTTCATGACCGCCCTGTATCGCTACATCGGGCCGGACATCGACGTTCCCGCCGGTGACATGGGCGTGGGCGGCCGCGAGATCGGCTACCTGTACGGCCAGTACCGCCGCCTGAAGGGCGTGTGGGAGAACGGCGTCCTCACCGGTAAGGGCCTGAGCTACGGCGGCTCCCTGATCCGTCCCGAGGCCACCGGCTACGGCGCTATGTACTACCTGCAGGAAGTGCTGAAGCACGAGAATGACACCATCGAGGGCAAGCGTATCGCCATCTCCGGCTACGGCAACGTGGGCTGGGGCATCATGAAGAAGGCCGCTCAGCTGGGCG
>ERZ824600.5381-NODE-5381-length-10534-cov-9.621815_pt1 | contig 10534 bp, 7 predicted proteins | sample MGYA00519933_ERZ824600 | MGnify/ENA primary metagenome ERZ824600 (study PRJEB31778, sample SAMEA3449178) | human gut metagenome | biome: human gut; feature: human-associated habitat; material: faeces | place: United Kingdom | collected 2010/2012 ... | reverse complement strand
CAGCTCCACGCGCAGCTCCCGCACATAGCCGCCCGGCCCCAACACGTTCATCGGCTGGTGCACGTAGGCCTGGCCTTGGCCAAGCCGCTCGCCCTGCCGGCTGTAGACCTGCAGCTCCTCGTCCAGCTCCGCCTCGTCGTCCGCAAAGCAGACGGTGGCAAGGCCGTCCTGCAGCGCCTCCACGCTGCCCTCGATGTTCTCGCCGTCCTCGTTTTCCAAGGTCAACTCGTCGTTGAGCCGCAGGTCGCCGGCCGGGATGTCCACGGCCAGCTTGCCGTCCACGGAGAGCAGCAGCAGCCCGCCATGCTCCTGCATGGCCGCCCGGGCGTCGTTGCCCTCCCGGGCGTAGATGCGCATCACCCGGCCGGAAACGCCGGCCTTGACGGCCAGCGTGGCCTCCTCATCGGGCTTGGACGCCTCGATCTGGCCGTCCAGCAGGGACAGTTGGTCGAGCAGCTCCGCCTCCCTGCCCAGCACGGAGGTGGGGCTGACGCGCAGAAGCGCCTGGCCCTGGGACACCCGGTCCCCCTGCTCCACCAGCAGCTCCTCCACGTCCACGCCTTCGGGCAGCTCCACGTCCAGCCGCTCGCCGTAATAGGCGGTGGTGATTTCCTTCGCATAGGAGGGGCTGACGGTGGTGACGGCGTCCGCCATGAGCATGGCACCCTTCATCAGGTTCACGTCGCCGTCCATGCGGAGGGTGCCGTCATCGTACCAGCCACGATCCAGACCGAAGAGCTGGTCTACGCTGTCGCTGCCGTAGCGGCCCTGATACTCAATGTTGTGAATGGTGAACACCGTGCGGATATGGCGTATCTCCCACCAGCGGGTGGCCGCGTCCTTGAGATAGATGGGCACCAGCGCCGTCTGCCAGTCGTTGCAGTGGAGGATGTCCGGCATCCAGTCCAGGCTGGGCAGCAGGTCGACGACCGCGTGGCTGAAAAAGGCGAAGCGCTCGCCGTCGTCAAACTCACCGTACAGGCGGCCGCGGCGGAAGTATTTTTCGTTGTCCACGAAGTACCAGGTCACGCCCCGGTCATAGAGGGAGAACAGGCCGCAGTACTCATGCCGCCAGCCCAGGTCCACGTAGATATACCGGCGGAAGGTCATTTTCTCCCGCCACTGGGGGCCGATCTTGTCGTACAGGGGCAGAATGACGGCGGTCTCGACACCCTCCGCCGCCAGGGCGGGGGGGAGGCTGCCGGCCACATCGGCCAGGCCGCCGGTCTTGCAGAAGGGATAGGCCTCGCTGGTCACATACAGCAGCTTCATGGCAGGCTCCTTTCTCTTACACCGTCGCGCCCTTGGCGATGACGATGGGATAGCGCTCGTGGCCCATCAGGGTCACATTCTCGCTGACGGTGACGTATTTGTCGGTGATCACGCCCCGCAGTATGGCACCGCGCTTGACCACCGTGTCCTTGAACAGGATACAGTTTTCCACGCTGGCACCCTTTTCAATACGCACGTTGCGGAACAGCACGCAGTTTTTTACGCTGCCCTGGATGTCGCAGCCGTCGGCGGCCAGAGAGTTGACGCAGCCGCCCTCCGGGTCGATGTAGCTGGAGGGGGAGTCGTTTTCCTTGCCGTATACCGGGCGGTCCGGGCAGAACAGGGCGCTGCGGGTGGCGGTATCCAGCAGCTCCATGCTGCGGTCGTAGTAGTTCTGCAGGGTGCTGATGTGGGCGGCGTAGCCGTCGTAGACATAGCTTTGCAGATGGAGGCGGCTGCTCATGCCCTGAAGGATATCCCGCCGCAGGCTGTAACGGTTGTGGCTCAGGCACTCCGTCACCAGCTGGATGAGCAGTTCCGTCCGCAGGACAAAGATGTTCAGGCAGCGATAGCCCTCCGGCGTGTGCAGGCCGTAGGCCGTGTCGGTGATGCGGCCCCGGGCGTCCAGCCGGAAGTAGGTGTCCTGCCCGTCGCCGGGGACGGCGGTGCAGACGGCGGTGATGTCCGCGCCGGTGTCGATATGGCGGCGGAGCACGTCCTCCAGGGGCGCGTTGATGACCGTGTCGCTGTCGGACAGCACCACGTAGTCCTGACGGATGCTCTTCAGGTAGTTCATCACGCTGCCCAGGGCATCCACGCGGCCGCGGAACTGGCCGTCGCCGCGGTGCTGCTCATTATAGGCGAAGGCCGGCAGCAGCGTCAGACCGCCGAAGTTGCGGCTCAGGTCCCAGCTCTTGCCACTGCCCAGGTGGTCCAGCAGCGACTGGCACTTGCCGTGCATGATGACGCCCACGTCCGTGACGCCGGCGTTCACCATGCTGGAGAGGATGAAGTCGATGATGCGGTAGTCACCGCCGAAGGGGATGGAGCCGTGGACGCGATTTTCGATGAGCTCCCGCAGACCGTTTTCCTTGTCGTAGGAGAAGATGATCCCGTGCATTCCGTTCATGGCCGCACCTCCTTGCCGTTTTCGCCCAGCATCATTTTCGGTTCGATGACCGCGCCGTCCGCCACGGAGGTCCGGGGCCCCAGCACGGCGATGCCCCAGTCCTCAAAGGGGACGCTGCCCGGGGCGCCGCCCACCACGGCGTTTCTGCCTACGCGGCAGCCCTCGCCCACGATGGCGTAGGACACCTTCGCGCCTGCCTCGATGACGGCGCCGGGCATGACCACGGAATAGGAGACGGACGCGCCCTCGGCCACGGTGGTGCCGGTGCTGAGGACGGCGTTCTTTACCTCGCCCAGCACGGTGCAGCCCTTGGCCACGGCGCTGTTGCCCACATCGCCCGTTTTACCGATGTAGGTGGGCGGGCAGGTGGGCGTGCGGCCGTAGATGCGCCACTTCTTGTCCAGCAGGTTCAGCCCGGAGCCGGGGGAGAGCATATCCATGTTGGCGTCCCACAGGGAGTCCAGCGTGCCCACGTCCTTCCAGTAGCCCTCGAAGCGGTAGGCGGACATCCTCTCACCGTTTCGCAGCATAGCGGGGATGATGTTTTTTCCGAAGTCGTTGTCGCTGCGGGGGTCAGTCTCATCATCGATGAGGTACTGGCGCAGCTTTTTCCAGGTGAAGATATAGATGCCCATAGAGGCCAGGTTGCTTTTCGGTTCCTTGGGCTTCTCGGCGAACTCGGTGATGTTGTCGTTGCCGTCCACGGCCATGATGCCGAAGCGGCTGGCCTCCTCCCAGGGGACCTCCATGACGGAGATGGTGCAGTCAGCGCCGGTGGCCTTGTGGCGGCGCAGCATCAGGGAGTAGTCCATCTTATAGATGTGGTCGCCGGAGAGCACCAGCACGTACTCCGGGTCGTACAGATCCACGAAGCCGATGTTCTGGTAGATGGCGTTGGCGGTGCCCTTGTACCAGACGGCGCCGCCGGCGCTCTGGTAGGGCGGCAGGATATGTACGCCGCCGTTGACACGGTCCAGCTCCCAGGGCTGGCCGCTGCCGATGTAGGTGTTCAGCTCCAGCGGCCGGTACTGGGTCAGCACGCCCACGGTGTCGATGCCGGAGTTGGTACAGTTGGACAGGGGAAAGTCGATGATGCGGAATTTGCCGCCGAAGGGCACGGCGGGCTTGGCCATGCTGCCGGTGAGCACGTACAGGCGGCTGCCCTGGCCGCCGGCCAGCAGCATCGCCACACACTCTTTTTTCATCCTTGCGTACCTCCTGTGTTCTGTTTTTTCCGGGGGCGTTTTCCCTCCCGGCGCAGCAGCACCGCGCCCAGGGGCGGAATGGTCAGGGAAAGGGAAGTCTCCCGCCCGTGGGAGGGGATCTCGTCCACGTCGATCCGGCTGCCCGCCGGAAGGGCGCAGCCGCTGCCGCCCCAGCAGGCGTCGTCTGTGTTGAACAGTACCTCGTACCGCGCCGCCGCCGGCACGCCGAAGCGGTAGTTGTCCCAGGGCACCGGCGCAAAGTTCACCGCGCAGATCAGCTCGTGGTCCCTGCGGTCCCGCCGCAGAAACACCAGCACGTTGTTGTGGTTATCATCGGCCACCAGCCATGTAAAGCCGTCCCAGTCCCGGTCATTTTCCCACAGGCACCGGTTGCGCTTATACAGCCGGTTCAGCTGCCGCAGGCACTCATGGCTGGCCCGGCAGGCGGGATCGTCCAGCAGATACCAGTCCAGCTGGCCGCGGAAGTCCCACTCGTGCCACTGGGGCAGCTCGCTGCCCATGAACAGCAGCTTTTTGCCGGGGTGGCACAGCATATAGGCCCAGAAACTCCTTACACCGGCCAGCTGCCGCCAGTCGTCGCCGGGCATCTTGCCCCGGAGAGAGCCCTTCATGTGGACCACCTCGTCGTGGGACAGGGGCAGGACGTAGTTTTCCGAGAAGGCGTAGACCATGGAGAACGTCACGTCCCGGTGGTGGAACTGGCGGAAGTAGGGGTCCATCTTCAGATAGTGGCACAGGTCGTTCATCCAGCCCATGTTCCACTTCAGGTTGAAGCCCAGACCGCCCTGCTCCGGCGGATAGGTGACCAGCGGCCACGCGGTGGACTCCTCCGCCACCATCAGCGCCGCCGGGTCGGCGGCAAAGGCTGCGCGGTTCAGCTCACGCAGGAAGTCGATGGCCTCCAGGTTCTCCCGGCCGCCGTCCTTGTTGGGACGCCACGCGCCGCCCTGTCGGTCATAGTCCAGATACAGCATGGACGCCACCGCGTCCACCCGCAGCCCGTCGATGTGGTATTCCTTCAACCAGTAGACGGCGGAGGACAGCAGGAATTCCCGGACCTCCGGCTTGCCGAAGTCGAATACACGGGTGCCCCAGCCGGCGTGCTCCCATTTCAAGGGGTCGCCGTACTCGTAGAGGCAGGTGCCGTCAAATTCGATAAGCCCGTGGCTGTCCTTACAGAAGTGGGCGGGCACCCAGTCCAGTATCACGCCCAGCCCCGCCCGGTGCAGGGCATCCACCAGGGCCATGAAGTCGTGGGGCGTGCCGTAGCGGCTGGTGGGGGCGAAGTAGCCGGTGCACTGGTAGCCCCAGCTGTCGTCCAGGGGGTATTCCGTCACCGGCAGCAGCTCTACGAAGTTGTAGCCCATGGCCTTTACATAGGAGGGCAGCTCCTTTGCCAGCTCCACATAGCTCAGGGGAGAGCCGTCCTCGTGGCGCTTCCACGAGCCCAGATGCACCTCGTAGATCAGCAGCTCGCCGTTCACCGGCGGCTTTTCCAGCCGCTGCCGCCGCCAGTCATCGTCCCGCCACTGGTATCCGGACAGGTCGTAGACCTTGCTGTCTGTCCCGGGACGGGTGGCCGCGTGGAAGGCGCAGGGATCGGCCTTCCACACTACCCGGCCGTCCGCGCCGGTGACCACATATTTGTAGGCGTCGTAGACCTTGGCGTTCTCCGCCGCCGTTTCCCACACGCCGGTATCCAGCCGGGTCATGGGCTGGGGCTGCCAGCCGTTGAAGTCCCCGGCCAGCGCTACGGCGCGGGCGTTGGGCGCCCACACGCGGAAGGTGAAGCCCTGCTCCGCCGGGTGCGCGCCGAGGTAGGTGTAGATGTCGTGGGCCGGGTGCCGCGTCATGTGCTCAGCTCCTTTTCTCTCGCTCTGCTCGTCTGCTCTATGGTAGCACGCCTGTTCCGTCAAAGGGCGCGAAACAGGTCGCTGGTAACGTTACCGACATTGTACCCCATTTTTCCCGTCCCGTCAACAAACAAGGCGCTTTTTGTGCCGCGGCGGGGGCGGAAAAGGGCCGCAAGCACAAAAGGGAAACGCAGGCGCGCTGCGTTTCCCTTTTCGTTTACTCATCCCGCTGCTGCACGGCACTGCTGCCGTTCAGACCGAAGTCGTCCGCCACGCTGGCGGTGTCCCGGCGCAGCATGGTCTCCATCACCCGGATATCGCTGTCGATATCCATGGCATCGGTGCGGTACAGCTCGTCCAGCTGGTGCTCGAAGCCCGCCACGATGCTGTCCATGGTCTTTTCGATCTTGGCCTTGGCCTGGCTCAGGTTCTCGCCGCTGACGCCGGCCTCCTCGAAGCTGGCGTAGTTTTCCAGCAGCTTCAGGGTGGTGGGCAGGTAGTAGTTCAGGAACGTGCCGGCGGCGTCACGCTTGGCCTCGTCCTCTTCGATGAGTTTGAAAATACGGCCGGACACCTGCTCCATGCGGTCCAGCTTGGCGCTGATGGCCTCGTCGGCGATACGGTCGTTCAGCTCACGGATCTGGGCCAGGATGGCGGCGTAGCCCGCCGGCGCGGGCGCGGTCTGTGCAGGCTGACCCTGCTCCGCCTTGGCGCGGTGGGCGGCATCAAAGTACGCCGTGGCGGCGGCCTGGGACTTGAAGAGCATACCGCTGCCCATGTCGATATAGGCCTCATCACCCCAGAGGCCCTTTTCCAGCATCAGGTTCACGTCCTTCTCCACCCGGCGGCGGGACACGTCGGCGGCCCGGGCCAGATAGTCCAGGGGCACGGCCTGCTTCTGCCCGACGGTGCGGAGGTAGGTGGCAAAGCGCCGCTGGCGGCGCTTCATGGCGCCGCTGCCCAGCAGCAGGGACGCGCCGCCGGCCATCATGCCCAGGGGATAGAACAGCTGCCGCAGCAGGTCCATCCATTCATGCCATTTGATGGCGTAGCGCAGTTCAAAGTAGTCCACCTGCTGCACCAGGAAAAACACGCCCAGAATACCCACCACCGCGCCGATGATCTTCATGGTTTTGGCGCCCTTGTCGGAGTAGTTCGGCGTCTCTGTGACCTTGCGGACAGTGTTCTTCGCCGCGGAGGCGCGCGCCTGCGCAGGCTTCGCCTCGGCGCTGCCCGCCGCCGTCCGCTGCCACGCATCCCGCGCCTGCTGGCGCATTTTCCTGCCGCCGCCCTCGCTGAGCTTGCTCAGCAGCAGGATCAGGCCCACAGGCCAGGCCACGGCAAACATCACCGCGATGAATATCCACGAACCCAGGTCGTTATTGTTCTTTTTCGGCGGCTTCGGCTGAAGACCGTTGTTCTCGTCGTATTCGTAGCTCATGCTTCCCCTTCTCCCTTTCCCCGCAGCTTTCGCTTGTTGCCCTTTTCGTCCACGATATAGGTATTCTCCAGCACGCTGCGGGCATTGGCCATTACCGCGTTCAGGTACTCCTGCCGCAGTGCAGCGCGCTCCTCGATCTCCGCGTCTGTCAGCCCCTCGGCCTTGGCCTTGCGGGCCAGCTCGTTGATGCGTGCTATCTTCTTCTCGTCCATAGCTGTTTCTCCCTTATATGTATCGCCGTATGTCCACCGGCAGGCGGCCCTTTTTCGTGGGAGCGCCCACGCTGTCCAATACGCATTTTCCCAGACCGCGGCAGGTGATGGTATCCCCCGCCGACACGGGCTTGTCCGGCTTCACACAGGTGACGTAGTTCACCTGTACGGACCCCTTTTCCACGGCCTCCGCCGCCCGGCCCCGGCTGAGAGAAAATCCCGCCGCCAGCACGTTGTCCAGCCGCAGGGAGGAGACGGTGTCCCGCAGTTCCTTCACCGCCGCATGGGGGACCGCCAGCGCCGAAAGCGGCAGCGGTGTTACGGTGAGCTTCTCCCGGCCGGCGCTGTCCCAGTTCTGCAGCAGGAAATCCGTCATGGACGGGTCCAGCAGCACCTGACAGCCGCCCTTTTCCACAAGTATATCGCCTATCTTCTCCCGGGTCAATCCCAGAGCCATCAAACTGCCCAAAAAATCCCGGTGGGTCAGGTCGCCGCCGCTGCGGCACGCGGCCCGCACCGCCGCGACCTGGTCGTCAGGCGTCTCCAGCCAGTCCGGCAGGAACACCAGCCGCCGGTGCTCCGCGCCGTCATAGCCGCCCCAGAAAATGCCGGACTCCCGCGCGCCCAGCAGCACCAGAAAGCCCTGCGCTGCAGCCTGCTCCGCAGGGGAGAGAAAGCCTGTGGCCGTGGGAATGTTCCGCGTGCGGCACTGCTCACACTTATCCCACACGCGGCTCAGCAGCAGCCGTTCCTCCGGGCTGTGGGCGGCTCTGTCCAGCAGTTCTCGTCTGTCCATGTTATGCCCCCAAATCCTGCGTGCGGTACAGTGTGGCGTACACGCCGTTCTTCGCCAGGAGTTCCTGGTGGGAGCCCTGTTCGGCGACGACACCGTCCTGTATCACCAGTATCCGGCCGGCCGAACGAATGGTGGACAGCCGGTGGGCGATGATCAGTGTCGTGCGGCCTCGGGCCAAACGGTCAAAGGCGCCCTGGATGCGGGCTTCCGTCACGCTGTCCAGCGCGGAGGTGGCCTCATCCAGTATCAGAATGGGCGGGGCCTTCAGAAACACCCGGGCGATGGCCACCCGCTGCTTCTGCCCGCCGGAGAGCAGCGCGCCCCGCTCGCCCACATAGGTGTCGAACCCGTCGGGCATGGCGCAGATATCGTCGTAGATCTCCGCCTGCCGCGCCGCCTGCTCTACCTCAGCGTCGGTGGCGTCGGGGCGGCCGTAGCGAATATTCTCGCGGATGGTGTCGGCGAACAGGAACACATCCTGCTGTACGATGCCGATGGCCCGGCGCAGGGAGCGCTGGGTGACGGCGCGGACATCGCGGCCGTCGACGGTGATGCTGCCGCTGTCCACGTCGTAGAACCGGGGCAGCAGCTGGCACAGGGTGGTCTTGCCGCCGCCGGAGGGCCCCACCAGGGCCACCGTCTCGCCGGCGGGGATGTGCAGCGTCACGTTGTGCAGCACCTCGGCCTTTTCGCCGTAGGCGAAGGAGACGTCGTTCACGTCCACGCGGCCCTGTACATGTTCGAGGGGCCGCGCGTCCGGCGCGTCCTGAATGGACGGCTCGGTGGCCATCAGCTCAATGAAGCGGTGCAGGCCCGCGAAGCCGTTGGAGAACATTTCGGCGAAGTTGGCCAGCTTGCGGATGGGACTGACGAAGGCGGTGACGTATAGGGAGAAGGTGATCAGATCCACATAGTCCATTTTCTCCCCCATGATGAGCCAGCCGCCCACGGCGATCACCGCCACCGGCAATATGCCGGTGCAGAACTCCATCACCGCGTTGAAGCGGCCCATCTCCTTGTGAAAGCCACGCTTGGCGGTCTTGAACACCTCGTTGGCCTCGTCGAACCGCTGCTGCTGGGCTTCTTCGTTGGCAAAGGCCTTGGTGGTCCGCACGCCGGACAGGCCGGACTCGATGGCGGCGTTGATGGTGCCGGTCTTGACCTTGGCAGCCCGGGAGGCGGCGCTCATCTGCCGGCGGCGGCGCAGGGCCATGGTCAGCAGGACAGGCAGCAGCACCAGCAGTACCAGCGCCAGCTCCCAGCGCAGGGTGAACATCACCGCCAGCGCGCCCACGATGGTCACCAGGGAGATGAACAGATCCTCCGGCCCGTGGTGGGCCAGCTCCGTCAGTTCAAACAGGTCACTGGTCAGGCGGCTCATCAGCTGGCCGGTGCGGTTTTTGTCGTAAAAGTCAAAGCCCAGGTCCTGCATATGGGCGAACAGGTCCCGGCGGATATCGGCCTCCACCAGGATGCCGAAGGTGTGGCCCCAATAGCCCACGATGAAGTAAAGCCCCGCCCGGAGGACAAAGGCCGCCACCACCAGAGCCATGACCGTAAAGAAAATGGAAAACTGCTTATCCGGCAGCCAGTGGTACATGGCGGTGCGGGAGATCAGGGGGAAGGCCAGGTCGATGACGGCAATCAGGAAGGCGCAGCTGATATCCAGCAGGAACAGGCCCCGGTGGGGGCGGAAATAGGACAGGAAAATGCGCAGCGGTCTGCGGGTCTGGTAATCTTTGGTGGTCATGGTCTCTCTCTTTCTGAAAAAATGGGCACAATTACCCAGTGTGTTGTTATACATAGTATAACACACCGCCCCCCCTGGCGCAAGGCGGTGTTTTGTGTTAATATGTGTTCAAAAGTGAGAAAAATTGCCGTGGGTTTTGGCCCTGCGGTGTGTACTATAGAGTAGAGAGAAACACACATGAGACTGTCGAAAAGCTCAGAAATCTTCCGCCATCGGAAAGGAAGATAGTTACGAAAGAAACCCATCAGGGGTGTCTTTCGTTTGCAATCACAGGTTTTTCAGAACTTTTTAAGTTCTGAAAAACCGCACTCAGCTTGTCAAAAAAGACTTTTTTGACAAGCTGAGGGAGGACGCCATGATCTTCTATACCGCCGACCTGCATTTTCACTATGAACCCTTTCTGCCCTCCCGGCCCTTCGACACCGTGGAGGACATGGACCGCCAGCTCATCCACCGGTGGAACGAAGCCGTTTCGGAGGAGGACACCGTGTATGTGGTGGGGGACGTGGGCTATAACCGGGGCCTGGTGCCCGGGGACGCCCTGTCCCGGCTCCGGGGCCATAAGCACCTGATCCGGGGCAACCACGACACCGGCTTTGAAAACGCCGGGGAGCTGTATCGCTATTTTGAAACCGTCACCGACTTCAACGAGATCGACGACGGAGAGGTCCACATTATCCTCTGCCACTATCCCATTCTGTACCGCAAGCGGGGCTATATGGTCCACGGCCACCTGCACCAGGCCCGGGGCCCGGAATACGACATTCTGCGCCAGCTGCCCCGGGTGCTCAACGCCGGGGTGGACGTGAATTTCTACCGCCCCGTGACCCTTCCCCAGCTCATTGAGAACAACCG
>ERZ824600.5370-NODE-5370-length-10551-cov-4.398247_pt1 | contig 10551 bp, 9 predicted proteins | sample MGYA00519933_ERZ824600 | MGnify/ENA primary metagenome ERZ824600 (study PRJEB31778, sample SAMEA3449178) | human gut metagenome | biome: human gut; feature: human-associated habitat; material: faeces | place: United Kingdom | collected 2010/2012 ... | reverse complement strand
ATAATAGACACAATACAAAGTGGAAACAAAAAAGGTTTTAACGGACAAGTATCAATGTTTGACATAGGAACAAAACAAGAAAAAGAAGACATGGAAAAACAAAAATACAAATTTGAAGAATACGAAGAAATGCCAGAAAAAGAAATATTATCAATGGAAAAAGAAATGCTTGGAATATACATATCAGGTCACCCATTAGAAAAAATGAAAGAACAGATAATACATAGTACAAACATAAATAGTTTGGATTTAAGCAAAATAGCAGAACAAGCAGATACAACCAATATAGAAGAAAATACACAACAAATTCAAACAACAAAACCAAAATTTGTAGATGGTCAAAAAGTAAAATATGCAGGAATAATAACATCAATAAAAAAGAAACACACAAAAAACAACAAAATAATGGCATTTATAACAATAGAAGACTTATATGGTACAGCTGAAATAATAGCCTTTGAAAATGCAGTGATAAATGCAGGAAAAAGCCTAATAGAAGAAAATATAGTTGTAGTAGATGGCCGCCTAAGTATTAGAGATGACCAAGAACCAACAATAATAGCAAACGAAATAGATGTATACAGAGAAATACTAAAAACAGACCAACAAATGTTTGAATTTTTTACAAATTCTTTTTTATTTCATATGTTTTTTACTTTTGATAAAAATTCTTTTAATCTATCATCTTTCGGATGATTAAATATTTCTTCTTTGGTACCTTGTTCAATTATTTTTCCATCTTCCATAAAAATTACTTTAGTTGCAAATTTTTTTATAAAATTCATTTCATGTGATACAACTATCATAGTCATTCCTTGGTTGGCAATTTCCTTCATCAAATTGGTTACTTCACCTATCATTTCAGGATCTAGAGCTGATGTAGGTTCATCAAATAACATCAAATCCGGATGCATAATAAGAGCTCTTATAATTGCTATTCTTTGTTGTTGCCCTCCTGAAAGTTCATAAGGATAATAATCTTTTTTATCATATAAATCTATTTTCTTTAATAAACTTGTAGCCTCTTTTACTGCTTCATCGTGTGACATTATTTTTAATTTTACAGGGGCTAAAATTATATTTTCAAGTACAGTCATATTACTAAATAGGTTAAATTGTTGAAATAACATTCCTATTTTTCTTCTAACTAAAGTTAAATTTTCTTTAAAATTTAAATTTTTTCCTTCAAAGTTAATTGTACCACTTGTTGGTATTTCAAGTAAATTTATGGTTCTCAAAAGTGTTGATTTACCACATCCGCTTGGACCTATTATACCTACAATATCGCCTTTGTTTACTTCTAAATCTATACCTTTTAATACTTTTTTAGAGCCAAAATTTTTCTTTAAAGACTTAATTTTTAACATTTTTCAACCTCTTTTCAATTAAATTAACTATTTTACTTAATCCATAAGTAATAATTAAATATATGGTTGCAATTAAAATTAATGGAAAGAAATAATCATATGTTCGAGATGCAATTATATCACTTGCTTTGGTAAGTTCAACTATACCTATATAAGCACCTACTGAAGTTTCTTTTACAAGTGTTATAAATTCATTTCCGAGTGCAGGAATAATATTCTTTATTGCTTGAGGTAAAACAATATACCTTATTACCTTGTTATAATCTAATCCTAGTGCATAGCCTGCTTCTATTTGTCCTCTATTAACAGAGTTTAATCCAGCTCTTATAATTTCTGCTACATAGGCTGCACTATTTATTCCAAACGCTAGTATTCCAACCAAAACAATATTAATAGACACTGATTTAAATATTACATAATATATAATCATGAGTTGTAATATACTAGGTGTTCCTCTTATAATTGTTATATATAATCTTGCTATTGCATTTAATAATTTTAGTTTATTGGTATTATCATGATAATTTCTAATAATAGCTAGTAATGTTCCTAAAAAAACTCCTATTATAACTGCTCCTAGTGCTATTATTAATGTATTTAATAATCCCGTTAATATATATTTATATCTTCCATCTAATATAATACTGTTATATAATCTATCAAAAATTGTATTTTTATTTACCTTTTGGTCTATTCCCATATGAGTTAAAATAATATTATCTATCTCACCATTATTTTTCATTTGCTCAATTACAATATTGCATGAATTTAATAATTCTTTATTATCTTTGGATATAACCATTCCATAATTATCAACTACAAGGGGATTTGGAAGTATAATCATATCTTTTGTTATTAATTTTTTGGCTGGCAACTCATCCATTACGACTGCATCAACTTTATTATCTTTTAAATCTTGGATGGCTGCTAAAAATTTTTTTTCGCGAATTAATGTAATATTTGGATACTTTTCTGTTAGATAAGAATCAGCGATTGTCCCTAATTGAACCGCAACCTTGCCTTGTAAATTATTTGCATCTGTTATTAAACTATCATTTTTAACTATAATTACTTGTTTGCTTGATGCATAATTAACAGTAAAATCTACTTCCATGGCTCTTTCTTCTGTATAAGATATTCCGGCTGCTCCTATATCACTTTTTTTGGTTTTTACTTCATTTATTATTGAATCAAAAGCAACATCTTTAATTACTAATTCTTTATTAAGATAATCAGCAATCTTACGGGCTATATCTATATCTACACCTACAATTTTACCATTAGAATAATATTCATATGGAGCAAAGCCTGCCTCTGTTACTAATATTAGTTCTCCCTTTTTTTCTTTTCTACATCCTGTTAATATAGTACATATAGTAAATATTAACAATATAATGCCAAACAAATTCTTTTTTTTACTACGTCGAATAAACATTTCTCGACAACACCTCTCTTTCTATCTCAGTTAATTACTTTTCTTGTTGTCCTTAACTTAATCAATTTCAAAATTTAGACAATAGTCTTTATAAATAATCATTTATATTTCAATACTTATTATTCTTTAATTTATTTTAAATACACTTTTACATAAATAACTTTTTATGGTTATTATTTTTATGAAATTCCTATTCTATAAAAAGAGTTCTTTTGAACTCTTTTGTATTTTTATAAAACTAACATTGCAATTGTTAATATTACTATATTTGCAAGCATTATACAAGCTAATACTTTAAATACCCATTTTAACCAGGTTGTGTATTCTACTTTTGCAAGTGCTAGGCCTCCCATTATAGCGCCACAAGTTGGTGTAAATAGATTTACAAATCCGTTTGCTGCTACCATTCCCATTATAGTAGCTTCAACATTGTATCCTACTTGATGTGCAAGTGGAGCCATAATTGGAGTTGATAATGTTGCAAGTCCACTACTAGATGGAACTAATACAGAAAGTCCGACATGTAAAATATAATTTAATGGAGCAAACACTACCTTTGGTAAAATTTTTAGTACATTTGCAGCATTATAAATTATATAATTATCTAAGTGTGTGTCACTCATTAATACTGATGCTCCTCTTGCAAGTGCAATTATTAATATTACACCTACCATATCATCAGCACCATCAATTATTTTATCAACAATCTCGTTCTCTTTCATACGATTTACAAGTGCAATTATTATGGTCATTATTAAAAACCATAATGTTGCTTCTTGGAAATACCATTGACCAATTGGCACGCCAACTAACCATGATAAACCAAATACTTTAGAGTTTACAAAGGCTGTAATACCAAAATCTTCCCAAGGGATAAAACTCATAATCATAATAACAAAAGTTAATGCAAATAAAATTAATGTAATTTTTTGTTTTCCAGTTAATTTAGCTTCAGCTCTTTCAATATCTTCGCCATAAGTAGCCTCCATATTTCTTTGTTCTTGTAAACTTAATATTGTTGAGCCTTTTTTCTTAATAACTTGTTTTGCATATAGCATTACAAATATTATAGAAATTATTAAAGTTGACAACCATAACATTGTTCCTAATCCAATTATTGTTCCTTGATTTATAGCTACTCCTGCTGGTAAGGTTGACTTTGCAGCATCAACTGCAACACCTACAGCAAAGGGGTTTACTGTTGAGCCAAGAACTCCTGATCCAGCTCCTAAAAGTACAATAGCTGAAGATACAACAGTATCCATACCTGCTGCTACCATAGCGGCAGCAAGTAATGCATAGAAACCAACAGTTTCTTCAAGCATGCCATAAGTAGTACCACCTATTGAAAATATTATCATAAGGATAGGAATTAATACTAATTCATGTCCATGAAGTTTTTTAATTAAGACTTGAATTCCTGTTTCGATAGCTTGAGTTGAATTCACTATTTTTAGGAAAGCTCCAAGAATTAATATAAATACACAAATATCAATAGCATCTGCAAAACCTCGAATAGGCGCCAATAATGTTTGGGATAATGTAGCTCCTACTACTCCACTACCATTTACTATTTCTTCACCAATAAATGATGCTTTAGGAAGTAAATGTGTAATTATTGCAAGTATAAATATTAAAGCTAGGATTATAGTAAATGCACTAAGTGAAAATGAGATTCTCTTTTTCTTTTCTTCTTTCTTTACTTCAGGTTTATAAATTAATGTGCCTGTTTTACCTTCTAATGCTTCTTTTGCTTTAAATAAAGATGTAATAATTGCTTTATTTCCTGTAGCTTTAACAAATCCAATAGAAGCCTCTATTTTTGGTAACATGCTTCCTTCTTTAAATTCATCATGTCTAATACCAACTCTTGCTTCAGCTATAGATAATTTATTTATTTCTTCTTCATTTTTTTGTTTGTAGTTATAAGATACTTTTTCAACATCAGTTAAAATTAATAAAGTATCTGCGTTAATTTCTTGAGCAAGTAATGCGCTTGTTTTATCTTTATCTATAACAGCATCTATTCCCTCGTAGCCGTTTGTTTTTGTCTTAACTACAGGTACACCACCGCCACCACAAGCAATTACTATTGTGCCTTGCTCCATTAAATTTTTAATTGTGCCAAGTTCTAATATTTTCTTTGGCTCTGGAGATGCAACTACTTTTCGATATCCTCTGCCTGCGTCTTCTTTATAAACAGCTTTTTCTTGTTTTTGTTTTTCTAATGCTTGCTCGCGAGTCAAAAATTCTCCTATTGGTTTAGTTGGATTTTTAAATGCAGGATCTAAAGGATTTACTTCTACTTGGGTAATTACTGTTACAACTTCTTTTTTTATTTTTCTTTTATTCAACTCATCTTTTAATGATTGTTGTAATTGATAACCAATATAACCTTGTGACATTGCTCCACTTTCAGCAAATGGAACTTTATCTTCTTTCATGGAATCATAAATCATTCCTACTTGTGGACCATTTCCGTGGGTGATAACAATTTGATTTCCAGCTTGTACTAAATCTATTAAATATTTTACTGTACTTTCAATTCTATCATGTTGTTCTTGAGGATTTTTACCTAATGCATTTCCTCCTAATGCAATAACAATTTTACTCATTTTTCATAGTCTCCAACATTACAGCTTTTATTGTATGAAGTCTATTTTCTGCTTCTTCAAATACTCTAGATTTACTTGACTCAAACACTTCATCTGTAACTTCCATTTCTTTTATTCCAAATTTTTCTTCTATTTCTTTTCCTATTCTTGTTTCATTGTTATGAAATGATGGCAAACAATGTAGGAAAATAGCGTTTTCTTTAGCGTTTTTCATAACATTCATATTTATTTGGTAAGGGCTTAAAAGTTCAATTCTCTCTTTCCATATTTCCATAGGTTCTCCCATTGAAACCCATACATCTGTATAAAGTGCATCTGCATCTTTTACACCTTCCATAATATCTTCAGTCATATTTATTGCAGAACCGTTCTCATAAGCAATTTTTTTACATTTATTAACTAGTTCCTCTTCTGGCCAAAGTGTTCTTGGTGCGCAACATGTAAAATTAACTCCTAATTTTGAACATGCTACCATAAGTGAATTTGCTACGTTATTTCTAGCATCCCCACAGAACACTAATTTTCTTCCCTTTAAAGATCCAAATTCTTCTTGGATAGTCATAAAATCTGCAAGCATTTGGGTTGGATGAAATTCATTAGTTAGACCATTCCATACAGGAACTTTGCTATATTTAGCAAGATTTTCTACTATTGCTTGATCAAATCCACGATATTCAATTCCATCATACATGCTTGCTAAAACACGTGCTGTGTCTTCAATTGTTTCTTTTTTTCCAAGTTGAGAACCGGTTGGTCCTAAATAGGTTGCTGCCATTCCTAGATCATGAGCTCCTGCTTCAAAAGCACATCTAGTTCTTGTAGAGTCTTTTTCAAATATCATAGCTATTTGTTTTCCTTCTAAATATCTATGAGTTATATTATTTTTCTTTAGATTTTTTAAATCTATTGCTACATCTATTAAATGTCTAATTTCTTCAGGCGTATAATCTAATAGTTTTAAAAAATCTCTGCCTCTTAAATCTACCATTCAACATCCTCCCTTACAAGTGGCATAGACATACATCTTGGGCCTCCGCGTCCACGGCTTAATTCTGCTCCACAAATCTCAATTACTTTAAGACCTGCTTTGCGTAATTCATTATTTGTTACATCATTTCTATCATATACAACAACTACTCCTGGTGCTATACATAATGTGTTTGATCCATCATTCCATTGCTCACGCTCGCTGGCTACTTTATCTCCTCCAGCGCAAGGAATAAGAGTTACTGGGTGATCTAAATATTTTTCCAATATTTCCTTTAATGATCCTTTTATTTCTTTTACATTTAAATCTTCATAAGTTGTAGGATCAAACCCTTCAGTTATTTCAAATACTTGTAATGTATCTGAAATTGCAGGATGATATGTAAATGTATACTTATCTATTTGTGTAAATACTGTATCAAGATGCATAAATGCTCTTGATACTGGAATATTAAATGCTAAAATAGTATCAATTTTACAAGTTGGATCTTTAAAAAAGTTTTTAGAAATTTGATCTATAGCTGATGCTTCAGTTCTTTGTGAAATACCAATGGCTACAGTATGTTCATTAATATTTAATAAGTCTCCACCTTCTGTATGCCAATGATAACCTCTATTATAATATAAAGGTGTGTCTTTAAAATCTGGATGATATTTAAAGATATATTCGGCATAAATGCATTCTCTATTTCTTGTAACTGAATACATGTGATTTAAATTTGCTCCCTCACCAACGCTTGCAAAATTATCTCTTGTAAAGTATAAATTTGGCATTGGAGCTGCTATAAACTTTTCAGGCTCATCAACTAAATCCACCAACGTTTTTTCTATTTCCCTTTTTCTAAAAGGAAAGTCTTTAATTTGAATTCCTTCCATGGTTTGTAGTACTAATTTTTTAGAATCTTTTATTTTATCTAAAAATTTGTAAGTTAAAATTTGATACTTTATAGTATGAATTCCAGCCTCTATAATAAATTGTCGAATAAATTTATCACGAATTTTTTCATCACTATCAATTACTTCTGCTACTAAATCTTCAAGATAAACAACTTCTATGTCATTTTCAATTAATGCTTTTGCGAACATGTCATGTTCTCTTTGTGCTTCAGCTAAATAAGGAATATCGTCAAAAAGTAATTCATTTAAAGTATCTGGAGTTAGATTTAATAACTCATTTCCTGGTCTATGAAGTAATACTTTTTTTAATTTTCCTATTTCACTTGTCACATGAATATTACTCATTTCTCTCCTACCTTTCTAAACAATAGTCTTCTTTACTATCTATAATTATTATATCAAATTTTAAATTAATGTAAACCCGTCTTTGATCATGTCGACATGTATTTTGCTTGATACTATGAATTCTTTTTTGATGTATTTGTTTGACACTAAACGTAGATAAAAATTAAAATTTGATATTTTCGTCTTTTACTTATAATTTCCTGTTTCAAATATAAAGTAACCTTTAGTATCCACAGACTTAAATTCCGGTAGTTGCTATCTTTCATTGTTTTTTATTATGTTTTTATTAGTTATTAGTCGTATTTAGATAATTTGTTTTTAATCCTTAAATTTTATACTTTAATATTATGTATATCATGCGTTTGTTTTTTTAACATGAAATTCTTATTGTATAAAAAAAGATAGTTGCAAATACTGTCTGATTATTAGCAACTATACGTCTTTTAATGACATAAGTATTAAAAATATTAATGTTTTTTAAAGGTTTGTCAATCAAAAATAAAATTAAGAATTAATTTACAAAAAATTTAATCCTATCACTATAATATTAAGAGATTTTATTGTTGTTTAATTTGCTAATGATGATCTTGTCAGCAGGAGCAAATTCATAGTTTTTTAGATTAATATATCAATTAAATTTAAAAAAATCATATACTTTATAAATTAAGTTAGTTTATATATGCATTTTGCTAAGTTTATTACCTTTTTTCTTTTTTGATAATTATTAAAAATCTTTTTGTAGTAATAAATATATTCATTGTTTATTTTATTGATTGTTTCTTGTTTATTAAGGTTGTTTTCTTTTTCTATTTTTGTCATTTTGTTAGCGTAGTTATCAAATAAGTATAGTATGTTATCATCATTCGTTATATTTGTTATTACTAGGTCTTTTAAAAGATTAAATAGATTTTCAACATCTGTTAAATTATCTAAATTATAGCTATATTTTATTTTTAATTTATTTAATTCTTGAATGGGTATATTGTTTCTGATTTGTTTAAAAATAGTTAGGAAGTTATTAACGATTGCTTTTTTCATGGAATAAATAATAAATTTATCGTTATGTTCTTTTAAATTAATGGGTGTAGTTAAAAATCCTGGTATATTTGTTGTTAATATTAACTCTAAAATTTGTCCTTTTTCTTTAATTGATGGGAAATTAGTGTGAAAGAAATCAATAAAGTAAGTTAGTTTTTCAATAAATGATCCTTCAATATTCTTATTTTTTATTATAGAATTGTTGTTTAGAATTTTATCAAATATTTTATTGTTAATTAATTCTTGCATTAGTACATAATATTTTGGTTTGGTACTTGTAAGATATTGTAGTATTTTAGTTTTATAATTCATATAATTACCTATTTTCTTTTTGTTTATATACATTATAATAGCATATTTTTACCAAATATATCCAAGTTTTATAAATAATTATTTTTTTAATGTAAAAATTAATATAGGTGGTTATGAGATGTACGAAAATAACTTGAAATATATTAGAGAATACATGGAAATGACACAAAAGGAACTTGGAAAGGTTTTTAATGTGGCTGAATCTACCTATAGTGGATGGGAAACTGGCAGAGATGTTATTCCTTTAAAACATTTGTATAAATTTAGTTTGATATATGGTTATTCTATGGATTATTTACTTAAGTTAAATAGTAAAAATGTTAAGTATGATAAACTTGATAGTATTGATAGAAAAATGGTTGGTAACAAATTAAAAAGAATTAGAAAAGGTTTAAACTTAACTCAACAACAAATTGCAGATGAGTGTATGATATCTCAAACTACTTATAGTAATTATGAATTAGGTAATAATTTAATTTCTACTATGAGTTTGTATACAATTTGTAAGAATCATAATATTTCGATGGATAGTATATTTAAGTAAAAATAAAATTAACAAATTCAGTTGTTTTTAGTTATTTATATGTTATTTGTAAATAAAGAATACTAAAACTAGATGAATTGATCTCATCTAGTTTTTTGTTTCTATACCAATATACTTTCTAATTTCGTCTGATTAATTTGGTTCCTTACAAAATTCTATAACTTTATTTCTAATTTCTTCATAAAATTTTGAAGAAGGCAATCTATATTTTTTCATTTTTCGAATTATAATTGGTATTCCTAAATGTCTATTTTCAATTACTGATTTCTTTTCTTCAAGTATTCTTACTTATATTGGATTACGTGATTCCATTGTAGTAGCAGTTCCTAATTTTTCAATTATATTTTTACCATATAACGTTCTAGGATTGATAATTTCTATCTTATCTTTATACATATTTACATGTACGTGAGGACAATGTTGAGCTTTTCGGATTTTATTCCATGCAGGAGTTAAACTGCTTTAAAATGCTTATATCTGTATCCGGAGTCGGTCCGAAAGCAGCTTTGTCAATTCTTTCGGATATAGACGCTCAGAGATTTGCGCTTACTATAGCGTCGGGTGATAGCAAGGTATTTACTAAAACAAAGGGCGTAGGTCCTAAGCTTGCTCAGAGAATAGTACTGGAATTGAAAGATAAAATTGCAAAGGAAAGTATTACAGCTTCGGATATAAAATCGTCAGGTAATATTTTTGTGCCTGAAGGCGATAATTGTGCGGAAGCGGTTTCGGCACTTATGGTTTTAGGATTTTCACAGGAAGAGGTTGCCGCTGCCGTATCAAAAATAGATACATCTCTGGATACGGGAGAAATTGTGAAACAGGCTCTTAAAATAATAGGTAAAAAATAATAATCACGGAAAGGTGAAAATAAATTGATAGAAACAGGAGATATGGAGTTTGAGAGCAGGGCTGTGGCTCCTGAGTATACCGAATCAGATGCGGAAACCGAATTCACACTTCGTCCTCAGACTTTACAGGAATATATCGGGCAGGATAAGGTAAAAGAAA
>ERZ824600.5365-NODE-5365-length-10569-cov-9.931425_pt1 | contig 10569 bp, 9 predicted proteins | sample MGYA00519933_ERZ824600 | MGnify/ENA primary metagenome ERZ824600 (study PRJEB31778, sample SAMEA3449178) | human gut metagenome | biome: human gut; feature: human-associated habitat; material: faeces | place: United Kingdom | collected 2010/2012 ... | reverse complement strand
ATCAGCTGATACTTCAGGGAAGAAGAGCCGCAGTTAATAACCAGAACTTTCATCTGTGTTGCCTCCTGTATGTTTTTGCTCTGCCCGCCGTTTTTTGGAAATCTGCGGACAGAATTTTACAGATTCCTGTGTTTATTATATAATAGGAACAACGCCTTTTCAAGGCACAATCCGGGCAAAGCGGTAAAACTTGTGTACAAGGCTTTTGTACACCCTGCCTACAAATGCAGAAAAACCCGTAGGTTTTCTGTATATACGATATAAATTTAACAATCTTCCGGGGCACGGAACAGCCTTTCGCGCCCGGAAAGGAGCATGACGATGAAGTTTGCGGGGATCATTGCGGAGTACGACCCCTTCCACAACGGGCACGCCTGGCAGCTGGCGCAGGCGCGGGCGCTGGGGGCGCAGCGTGTGGCGGTGGCCATGAGCTGCGGGCTGACCCAGCGGGGAGCGCTTCCGCTGCTGCCGGAAAGCGTGCGGGTGCGCGCCGCGCTGGAGTGCGGGGCCGACCTCGTGTTTGCCTTGCCGGCCCCCTGGGCCTGTGCGGGGGCGGAGGCCTTTGCACGGGCCGGGGTGCATCTGCTGGCGGCCACCGGGTGCGACGCTCTGGTGTTCGGGGCCGAGACCCCGGACGCTGCCCTGCTGCTGGAAACCGCCCGGGTGCTGAACAGTGCGGCCTACCGCGCGGCACTGAAGCAGCAGCTGGCCGCCGGGGCGCGCAGCTTTGCGGCAGCCCGGCAGGCGGCAGTGCAGGCCGTGGGGGCCGACCCTGCCATGGCGGCGCTGCTGAGCCAGCCGAACAACAACCTGGCCGTGGAGTACTGCCGCGCCATCCTGGAGCAGCGGGCAGGCATGACCCCGGTGCCGCTGCCCCGCAGGGGGGCCAACCACGGGCAGACGCTGGAGGAGAGCGGCCACGCGCAATTTGCCAGTGCCAGCGCTCTGCGGGCTCTCTGGGCCGAGGGCGGAGCCGAGGCCGTGGCCCCGTTTGTGCCGGAAAAGGCGTTTGAATTGTATAAAACGGCGGAAAATGACGGTGCGTATACGGATTTTGACGCGGCAGGCCGGTGTGAGCTGGCACTGCTGCGGGCAGCCTGCGCAAAGCCGGAGCCTTTTGCAGCGGTGCGCGGAGTGTCCGAAGGGCTGGAACACCGGTTGGAACACGCGGTGCGACAGAGCACCAGTCTGCCGCAGCTGCTGGATGCCCTGACCACGGTGCGCTACCCCCGGGCCCGGATGCGCCGCCTTGCCATGGATGCTGCATTGGGCTATACGGCCGACACGGTGCCGGCCCTGCCGCCGGTGCTGCACCTGCTGGGAGCACGGAAGGACGCCCTGCCGCTGCTGGGGCAGGTGTCCCTTCCGGTGTCTCACTCGTTGGCAAAGCTGGCCCAGACCGGCCCCGACGGTGCCCGGATGGCGGCGGCACAGGCAGCGGCCAGCGACTTTGGGGCCCTGTGCCGGGCAAACCCGGCCCCGATGGGCGGAATATATCGTCAAAAAAATATCTTTTTGACGAATTGACAAAAAAATCTGGCAAAAAATCAGCAATTCCGCTCTTGTAACCGTGCCGTATTGGGTGTATCATTAGAGCAATGCAATGTTGGATACAACATGTGAGAAGAAGAAGGAAAATCGGCCCCGCCGATCCAAGGAGGAACGCATGGCACTTCATGTTCTGGACGAAGCCAACCGCTGCCTCGGCTGCAAAAAGCCGCTGTGTCAGGAGGGCTGCCCCATCCACACCAACATCCCCGAGGTGATCCGTCTGCTCAAGGCAAACCAGATGGACGCCGCAGGCCAGATGCTGTTTGAAAACAACCCGCTCACCACCGTGTGCAGTCTGGTGTGCAACCACGAGAACCAGTGCGAGGGCCACTGCGTGCGCAACCGGATGCCCAGCCACGACCCGGTGCACTTTTCCATCATCGAGGACTACATCTCCACCACCTACGCCAACAAGATGACCGCCGGCCCGGCCCCCAAGAATGGCATGAAGGCGGCTGTGGTGGGTTCCGGCCCGGCGGGCCTGACCATTGCGGTGCTGCTGGCACGCTGGGGCTACGATGTGACCATCTTTGACACCCGCGACAAGATCGGCGGCGTGATGCGCTACGGTATCCCCAACTACCGCCTGCCGGACAGTGTGCTGGATGATTTCCAGTACCGCCATCTGGAGCTCAAGGGCATCAAGGTACGGCCCAACACCACCATCGGCAAGACCATCACCATCGACGACCTGTTCCGCGACGGCTACAAGAGCGTGTTCATCGGTGCCGGTCTGTGGAAGGCCAACGCCATGCACATCAAGGGCGAGAGCCTGGGCAACGTGGCCTTTGGCATCGACTATCTGGCCAACTCCAAGGCCTTCCGTCTGGGCGATGACATTGCGGTCATCGGCGTGGGCAACTCGGCTATGGACTGCGCCCGCACCGCCATCCGCAACGGCGCCCGTCATGTGACCTGCTACGCCCGCCGCGACGAGAGCTGCATCAGCGCCTCCGAATATGAGGTGAGCTATGCCAAGCTGGAAGGCGTGGGCTTCCGCTTCTGCAAGGCTCCTGTGGAGATCCGGGAAAACGGCCTCATCTGCCGCGACACCGTCAAGGGCGAGGACGGCAAGTTTACCCAGGTGGAGGGCAGCGAGATCTTCTACCCCCACACCGGCGTTATCGTGTCGGTGAGCCAGGGCTCCGAGAGCAACCTTGTCAAGACCACCACCGGCATCGAGACCAACCAGAAGGGCCTGCTCACCGTCAGTGAGGACGGCAGCACCACCCGCGAGGGCGTGTTTGCCGGCGGCGACGCCGTGATGGGTGCCCGCACCGTGGTCGAGGCTGTGGCTGTGGCCAAGAAGGTGGCCGAGTCCATGGACGCCTACATGAAGAGCCTGCCGGTCGATGATGCCGCCGACCCCTATGCAGACATCCCGGTGTTCCAGACCCCCACCTCCGACGTGCTGGCCAAGCAGGAATTGTAAATTATCTGTATCTTTGCCGCCCCGTCGGTTGACGGGGCGGCAGTTGCTTTGTATACTTTTTATATACGTTGCACAAAAATGTACAGAACGGAAAGGCGGTGGACGCGATTTTAAAAGCATCTCTCCCCAAACTGCGGGAAAAACTGCTGGAAGCCCTGCAGGCCGTGCTGCCCATTGTGGCCATTGTGCTGGTGCTGTGCTTTACCATTGCGCCGGTGTCGCCCAGCATCCTGCTGTGCTTTCTGCTGGGTGCGGTGCTCATCGTGGTGGGCATCATGTTCTTTACACTGGGCGCAGAAATGAGCATGACCCCCATGGGCGAGCGTGTGGGTGCTGTGCTCACCCGGAGCCGCAAACTGCCGGTGATCCTGGGCGTCGGCTTTCTGCTGGGGTTTCTCATCACCATTTCGGAGCCGGACCTGCAGGTGCTGGCCAATCAGGTGCCCTCCATCCCCAACCAGACCCTGATCTTCTCGGTGGCGGCGGGCGTAGGCCTGTTCCTCACCGTCGCGTTCCTGCGCATGCTGCTGGGCGTGGCGCTGCCGCCGCTGCTGGTGGCATTTTACGGCCTTGTGTTCGTGCTGGCTGCCTTTGTGCCCCGGGAGTTTCTGGCCGTGGCCTTTGACTCCGGCGGTGTGACCACCGGCCCCATGACGGTACCTTTTATCATGGCGCTGGGTGTGGGCGTGTCGGCGATCCGCGGCGACCGCCATGCGGCGGACGACAGCTTTGGTCTGGTGGCACTGTGCTCAGTGGGCCCCATTCTGGCGGTGCTGATCCTCGGCATCGCATTTCGCGCGTCCGACAGCACCTACATCCCGCCGGTGCTGCCGGAGGTGAGCGATTCGGTGGAGCTGTGGCAGCTGTTCCATGAGGGGCTGCCGGAGTACGTCAAGGAAATTGCTTCCTCGCTGCTGCCCATCGTGGTCATGTTCGGGGTGTTCCAGGCCGTGGCCCTGCGGCTGGACAAACGCACGCTGGGCCGCATTGCGGTGGGTCTTGCCTATACCTATGTGGGGCTGGTGTTGTTCCTCACCGGTGCGAACGTCGGCTTTATGCCGGCGGGCAACTATCTGGGGCAGGTGCTGACCGGGCAGAGCTACTACGGGGTGATCATCCCCATCGGCATGCTCATCGGCTACTTTATCGTCCGGGCAGAGCCGGCGGTGTATGTGCTGAACAAACAGGTGGAAGAGGTGACCGATGGTGCCATCTCGGCTCAGGCCATGGGCATGGCGCTCTCGGCGGGTGTGTCCATTTCGGTGGGGCTGGCCATGGTGCGGGTGCTCACCGGCATTTCCATCCTGTGGTTCCTCATCCCGGGCTATGCGGTGGCCATCGGCATCTCCTTTGTGGTGCCCAAGCTGTTCACCGCCATTGCCTTTGACGCCGGCGGCGTGGCCTCTGGTCCCATGACGGCCACCTTCCTGCTGCCGCTGGCACAGGGAGCCTGCGTGGCCGTGGGCGGCAACATCGTTACGGACGCCTTTGGCGTGGTGGCCATGGTGGCCATGACGCCGCTCATTACGGTGCAGCTGATGGGCCTTGCCGCTCAGCTCAAAACCGGACGGCGCAGGGCTGCCCGTGCCGCCGAACCCGCGCTGGCCGGGGTGGCAGCCTATGCCGACTGGCCGGATGACGACATCATTGAACTGTAAGGAGGGCAAGCGCTGTGAGTTCGCTGTTTCTGATGAGCACCATCACCGACCGCCGCACTGCCGACGCCTTTCTGCAGTTGTATGAGGCCCACGGTGTGAACGTGACCCTGCGCACGGTGGGCACCGGCACGGCGGTGCAGGAGACCCTTTCCACCCTGGGGCTGGAAAAAACCGAAAAAGCTGTGCTGCTGGCGGTGGTCACAGCCCAGACCTGGCAGGAGGTGCAGCGGGACCTGCGCCACAAAATGCGCATCGACGTGCCGGGCACCGGCATTGCATTCACCGTGCCGCTGAGCAGCATCGGCGGAAAACGGGCCCTTGGGTTCCTCACGGAGCACCAGACCCTGACCTGGAAGGAGGAGAGTACCTTGAAGGATACCCGCTATGAACTGCTGTTGGTGATCGCAAATCAGGGCTACACCGGTTCCATCATGGATGCGGCCCGCGCAGCCGGTGCCGGCGGCGGCACCGTGATCCACGCAAAGGGCACCGGCATGGAAGGGGCCGCCCCCTTCCTGGGCATGGAACTGGTGAACGAGAAGGAGCTGGTGCTCATCGTGAGCCGCACCGCGCAGAAGAACCGGATCATGAAAGCCATCATGGACGGGGCCGACCGCAGGGCGGGGGCCATCGTGTTCTCGCTGCCGGTCACCGACACCGCCGGTCTGCGCCTGCTGGAAGAGGAAGAACCGGCTACAAAATAATCAAAAAAGGATGAATATTCTCCACGTTTGTCGGCAAAAGCTTGATAAACGTGGAGTTTTTCGTTATGATAGAAGAAAGTGATTCAAGAACAGAGGTGTAAAGATGATTCAACTTTCATATAAGCAGCAGATCGCCTTCAGCTCGCTGTCCATCATTGCGGGCAACGCACTGTACGCGCTGACGGTCGTGCTGTTTCTGGTGCCGTCCAGGCTGATCACCGGCGGCGCCACCGGCATCGCACTGGGGGTCAACCGTGTGCTGGGCCTTCCGGTGTCCGGGGTGCTGTTTGCCATCAACATCAGCATGCTGGTGCTGGGCTGGATGGTACTGGGCAGCCGCTTTGCCCTTACCACCATTGCCAGCACCATCCTCAGCCCGCTGTTTCTGGCCCTGTGGGAGCGGGTGTTTGCAGATTTTGTGCTCACCGATGATCTGGTGCTCAACACCATCTTTGCCGGTCTGGGCGTGGGCATCTCGCTGGGCATCACCATCCGTGCCGGTGCCTCCACCGGCGGCATGGACATCCCTCCGCTGGTGCTCAACAAGTGGTTCCACCTGCCGGTGTCGGCGACCATGATGGTGTTCGACCTGATCATTCTGGCGGTGCAGGCGGCGTTCAGCCCGCTGCAGCAGTGCCTGTACGGCATCGTGATGGTCATCGTGTACACCGTTGTGCTGGACAAAGTGCTCATTTTCGGTTCCACCCGTACCGAGGTCAAGATCATCAGTCAGCATGCGGACGAGATCCGGGAAGCCATTTTCTCCCAGCTGGACCGCGGCGTGACCATCCTGCACGGTGAGGGCGGCTATAGCCGGAACAGCGAACAGGTGCTGCTGAGTGTTGTCAGCAACCGGCAGCTGCCCAAGCTGGAAAAGATCGCCCACCTGATCGACCCCACCTGCTTCATGATCGTGAGCCATGTGACCGAAGTAAGCGGCCGCGGCTTCTCGCTGGAAAAGGATTACAAGGAAGAGGACTGATTTTGCCCGCAGATACTTGCAAAATACAGGCCAGTTGGGGTATAGTATAGAAGAACGGTAGGTTTTGCCGTACATTACCCGATCAAGAAAGGAAATCCATCATGTTTGATATTTTCAATATGCTCAAAAAAGAAGAGAACGCTGCCCCCAAGCAGGTCACCCGTGACACCATCATCGGCGACATTCTGGACATGGACCAGAGCACCGCTCCCTACTTCATGGAGATCGGCATGCACTGCCTGGGCTGCCCTGCATCCCGCGGCGAGAGCATCGAAGAGGCCTGCGCGGTGCACGGCGTGGACTGCGACGAGCTGCTGGAGAAGCTGAACACCCACCTGGCAGCCAAGAAGGCCTGAGTGCTGCCCACACTGGATGCGCGTCTGACGGCGGCGGCAGAACTGGTGCGCCCCGGGCAGCCGGTGGCAGACATCGGCTGCGACCACGGCAAGCTGACGGCGGTGCTGGCTGCTTCGGGCCGGTACCCCAAGGTCATCGGGGCCGACCTGCGCCCCGGCCCGCTGTCCAAAGCCCGGCAGACGCTGGAACATGCCAATTGTCAAGACCGCGCTGAGCTGAGGCTCGGCGACGGTCTTTCTGTGTTGTCGGCCGGTGAGGTGGGCAGCATCGTGCTGGCGGGCGTCTCGGCCCAGACCACCTGGGAGATCCTGGAAAAGGCTCCGTGGGTGTTTACGGTGGGTGGGCCGCGGATCATCATGATCCCGGCTACCCGTCACAGTGAACTGCGCCGCTGGCTGTGGACCCATGGCTTTGCTTTTGTGGCCGACCGCCCCGTGCAGGCGGCAGGCCGCTGGTATGCCGTGATGGCAGCCGCGTACACCGGGGAGCGGCACGAGCCGACCTTTTCCGAGTGTCTGCTGGGTGGCACCGGCAGCTGGCCGGAGGGCGCGGGCTATGCGGCCTGGCAGAAGGCCAAGCTCCCCCGTATGCGCCTTGGTGTGCCGGACGGCACCCCGCTGGCAGACGAGATCGACCGACTTTTGAAAGAGGGGACCGGACTATGACGACCGTACAGCAGCTCTATGAAGCCATGCAGGCCCTGGCACCGCTGGAGCTGGCAGAGCACTGGGACAACCCCGGCCTGCTGGTGGACTGCGCCGGGGAAGTGACCCGAGTGCTGGTCACGCTGGACATCACCCCGGAGGTGGTGGCAGAGGCCGCCGCGAAGCACTGCGAAGCCATCGTGGCGCACCACCCGGTCATCTTTGACCCACTCAAAAAGCTGGGGCCGCAGGATGTGCCGTTCCAGCTGGTGCGGGCGGGCATCTCGGCCATCTGCATGCATACCAATCTGGATGCGGCTGCCGGCGGCGTCAACGAGGTGCTGGCCGGTATCTTTGGCATGCAGGACCCGGAGCCCTTTGCCGAGGGCTGCGGCCGGGTGGGCAGCATTGAACCCATCACGGTGCCGCAGCTGGCCCGCAAGGCACAGCAGGAGCTGGCCGCCCGCTGCAATGCACCGGACGTCGGCTCGGCGGTGCAGGTCAAGTTTGCCGACACCGGCAAACCGGTGCGGCGGCTGGCCGTCATCAGCGGTGCAGGCGGCAGCCTGTTTGAAGAGGCTCTTGCCGTGGGCGCGGACTGCCTGCTGACCGGCGAGGCAAATCACCACCACGCCTGTGATGCAAAGCGGCTGGGCTTGTCGCTGATCGCGGCGGGGCACTACGCCACGGAGTTCCCGGTGACCGCTGCCGTGGCAGAGAAGCTGCGTGCCGCTCTGCCCGGCGTGGAAGTGCTGGTGAGCACAGCCAACAAGGACCCGTATACTTATTTATAATAGGGGAGGGCTGTAGCTTTCCGCAACGGCCCCTTTCGTGAAAAAGCAATCGGAGCAGCCCGCAGGCTGCTCCGATTGTAATTAAAAAAGAACATTCCGCTGAATATGGCCAAAGCGAACGCGGCGGCCATTTTAATGATAAGAACGAGGTAACACACATGGCATTGGATGCCGCGACACTGGAACTGACGGCCCGGGAACTGAAAACCGTTCTGGCCGACGCCAAGATCGCAAAACTGTTTGAACCGACCCGCGATGAGCTGGTCATTACCCTGCGCACCCGCACGGACACCTACGCGCTGCTGCTGTCGGCCCGCAGCGGTTCCGCCCGGGTCTGCCTGACCGAGGAGACCTTTGAAAACCCGGAGACGCCGCCCTCCTTCTGCATGCTGATGCGCAAGCACCTCACCGGCGGCAAGCTGCTGGATGTGCACATGGAGCCGGGAGACCGCATCGTCTACTTCGACTTCCAGTGCACCAACGAAATGGGCGACCTGGTGCGCAACACCCTCTGCGCCGAGCTCATGGGCCGCTACTCCAATCTGGTGCTGGTGCAGAACGGCAAGATCATCGACGCCCTCAAGCGGGTAGATTTTGAGGACAGCGACATCCGGCAGCTGCTGCCGGGCCTGACCTACACCACGCCGCCCAAACCGGCCCGGCCGGATTTCCTGCAGGTGAGTTCCGCTTCCATCGTGGCAGCGGCCTGCCAGCGGGACCTGCCGGTGGCGGATGCCCTGAACAAGACCGTGGCCGGGGTCGGCCCGGTGGTCTGCCGCGAAGCCGCCTGGCGCGCCTTTGACGGGGAACACCTGCTGGCCAATGAGCTGACCGAGGAGCAGAAGCGCAGCCTGATGGCGGCCATCGACCAGCTGAAAGAGCTCCACGACCAAGGCGGCTGCCCCTGCAGCGTGACCGATCCGGACGGCAAGCCGGTGGAGTTCACCTTCTTCCGTCCGCAGCAGTACGGCGAAAACTACGCGGTGAAGGAATGGCCGTCCTTCAACGCGATGCTGGAGGGCTACTACGCCGAGAAGGACCGCGCCGAGCGCCTGCGTACCAAGAGCAAGGAACTGCACAAGGCCGTGCACAACATGTACGAGCGTGCCGTCCGCAAGCAGGCAGCCCGGCAGGAAGAGCTGGCCGCCAGCGGCAAGAGCGAAAAGCTGCGCCTGTACGGTGAGCTCCTTTCGGCCAACCTGTATCTGGCCCAGAAGGGCATGAAGAGCATCACGGTGCCCAACTGGTACGATGAGGGCAAAGTGGTGACCATCCCGCTGGACCTGCGGTTCACTCCCAGCCAGAACGCCCAGAACTTCTTCAAGAACTACAAGAAGAAGCAGACCGCCGCCCGGATGCTGGTAGACCTGCTGGCAGAGGGTGAAAAGGAGATTGCTTATCTGGAAACCGTACTCTATGAGGTGGAGACCGCCGCCGGTGAGGCGGCACTGAACGAGATCCGGGCCGAGCTCAAGAGTCAGGGCTACCTGAAATACTACAAGCAGCGCGACAAGCGCCAGAAGCCTGCCGACTTCCTGCGCTTTACCTCCAGCGATGGCTTTGAAATTCTTGTGGGCCGCAACAACGCCCAGAACGACAAGCTGACCCTCCACACCGCCCGGGGCAAGGACCTCTGGTTCCATGTCCAGAAGGCTCCCGGCAGCCATGTGGTCGTGATGAGCCGGGGCGAGGATATCCCGGACACCACCCGGCAGGAGGCCGCCGAGCTGGCCGTGATCTATTCCAGCGCCTACAAGGCCGGGACCGGTGCCAAGGTGGCCGTGGACACCACCGAGGTGAAGAACATCTGGAAGGCCAACGGTGCAAAGCCCGGCATGGTTCTGTATGAGGTGTACACCACCGTCTACATCACTCCCCGGGATGGGCTGGAAGAACAGCTGAAACAGAAAAAGTAAAAATCGACCCTCTTTGTCAAAGCCTGCGGGCCCTGACGGAGAGGGTCTTTTTGTATAAAGCGCCCCATTCCGGTGCATCCTGAGAGGCAGGGGAGTTTTCCACGCGAAAACGTGGAACGCGGTATGCAAAATGCACAAAAAATGCGCCAAAAGACCGTGCGAAGAAAATAAAAAAGAAAAATACGATTTTTTTGAAAAAACACTTGCCAAATGCACGCAGATGTGATAAAATATCTCTCGGCTGCAAAGGGCTTGTGCGATACAAGTCGTGCAGGCCAGCGATATGCGTAGATGCGGGAGGTTGTCATCCGGCAATAGTCGTGATGGGTTATTTCCGCGGAGTATGTCCGATCTTAGAACCGGGCGAAAAAATTACTGACAGCGATGGAATACGTTCCCTCGGCGGGGTGACCTGCGAAACGGGCGGAACCAATGTTCGGATTTGATTTGCTAATATATCTCCGGGAGAACTGCCAAGCGGTTCACCGGTTTTTCTAGTGCCAAATCGAGGAACACCCGGAACTGTGTAGA
>ERZ824600.5364-NODE-5364-length-10571-cov-7.400342_pt1 | contig 10571 bp, 10 predicted proteins | sample MGYA00519933_ERZ824600 | MGnify/ENA primary metagenome ERZ824600 (study PRJEB31778, sample SAMEA3449178) | human gut metagenome | biome: human gut; feature: human-associated habitat; material: faeces | place: United Kingdom | collected 2010/2012 ... | reverse complement strand
GCTTCTCAGGGCACGCCCCTGGTCAACCTGGACTACGGCAAGACCGCCTTTGAATTCATGAACGCCGCGGGCTATGACGCGATGGCGCCCGGCAATCATGAGCTGGACTGGGGCATCGACAACCTGCTGCAGAACGCCGCCAAATTCACCGCTGCGGGTTCCGTCACGGTCTGCTGCGACAAGGACGACAGCACCCGCAAACTCCGCATCCGCGTAACCGACACCGGCATAGGCATCGCCCCGGACAAGCAGGAATGGGTATTCGACCGTTTCACCAAGGTAGATTCGTTCAAACCCGGGTCGGGCATCGGCCTGTACCTCTGCCGCCTGATCGTCACCCGGCTCGGGGGCGCAATCCGCGTATGCCCCGACTACCGCGCGGGCTGCTGCATCGAAATCACGCTCCCGTACTGACCTCCGGCATGGAATCCGCCCAGAAACGGGCGGATTTTTCATCCCGGGACAGCCCGAGGATTGCAATCCGGACATAAATGGCTATCTTTGCACCCTAATCCGGAAAACCGATGTACAGTTTCTCGAAATACAAAGACCAGTACAAATCCAACCTGCGGCTGGCCCTGCCCGTCGTACTGACGCAATTGGGACAAATCCTCACGCAGGTGGCCGACAACCTGATGGTCGGCCGCTACGGCGGCGACGATCCCGTGCCGCTGGCCGCCGTATCGTTCGGCGGGGCGGTGTTCTTCATCCTTTTCATCGCCGCCATCGGCATCGCGCTGGGCATGACGCCCCTCGTGGGCGAACTCTACGCGCAGGGCGACCGCGAGAAGTCGGCCGGGCTGCTGCAAAACGGCATCCTGTTCTACACGCTGCTCGGGTTCGCGATGGCCGCCGTACAATATGCGGTCATCCCGCTCATGTACGACCTCGGCCAGCCGGTCGAGGTCGTCGACATGGCCATCCCCTACTACAAGATGCTGGTATTCAGCATGCCGTTCGTCATGCTCTTCTTCGCATTCAAGCAATTTCTCGAAGGCGTGGGCAACACCAAGGTCGAGATGGTCGTGACGATCATCGCCAACATGGCCAACATCGGCTTCAACGCGGTGTTCATCTACGGCCGCTTCGGGCTCCCCGAAATGGGTGCCGAGGGTGCCGGGCTGGGTACGCTGCTCTCGCGCATCATCGCCCCGATCCTGATGATCGGCTACTTCTACAACCGCCACAAATACCGCGGCTACCTCGACGGGTTCTCGCCCCGCAACTATTCGTGGGCCACGGTGAAAAACCTGCTGCACATGGGGCTCCCGATCTCGATGCAGATGTTCCTCGAAGCCTCGGCGTTCGTCGGCACTGGCATCATGATGGGCTGGTTCGGCAAGGAGACCATGAGCGCCAACCAGATCGCCGTTACGATCGGCAACTGCGCCTTCATGATCGTCATGTCGATCGGTGCGGCCACCACCATCCGCGTGTCGCACTGCTACGGCGCCCGCAACATCGGGGAGCTGTCGCTGGCGGCCAAGGCGTCGTACCACCTGATGCTCGCCTGGAACGCTTTTGCAGCGCTGGTCTTCATCACCATGCGCAACATCATCCCGACGTTCTTCTCGACCAACCCCGAGGTGATCGCCATCGCTTCGCAACTGCTGGTCTTCGCGGCGCTCTACCAGCTTTCGGACGGCATCCAGAATGTCTCGGTAGGCATCCTGCGCGGCATACAGGACGTGAAAATCATCATGCCGATCGCCTTCGTATCTTACTGGCTGCTGAACCTGCCGGTGGGTTACCTGTTCGGCTTCACGCTCGGCATGGGTCCGACGGGGCTTTTCCTCGGCTTCTCGTTCGGCTTGTCGGCCGCGGCCGTGATGATGATCGTCCGCATCCGGCGCAGCGTCCGCAAGCTCCGCCTGGGCAATTGAGACAACGATTTAGGCAGAGTGGCCGCCGGATAAAAAAAATTTCGTATCTTTACGCAAATTATGCCCACAAATGGACACCGAAAAACAATATACGAAAAAGTGTAAACCCGAAATAGGCCGCGGATGCAGTTTCTGCGATTGCGGCGCAGAGTGCGAGGCGAAGCTCTGCGACGGGTGTTTCAAGCTTCACGAAACGGCGTGGCTCGAGGAGTACCCCGAGAATATCCCAACCGACATCGTGGAGGTGCGGTTCAAGAACACGCGCCGCTCGTTCTACCAGAACGCCAACAACCTGCAGCTCAAGCGGGGCGACATCGTGGCGGTCGAGGCATCGCCCGGACACGACATCGGCGTCGTTTCGCTCACGGGCGACCTGGTAGCACGCCAGATGCGCCGCACGGGATTCAACCCCTACAACGGCGAGTTCAAGAAAGTTTACCGCAAGGCCAAGCCCTACGACATCGAGAAATGGCAGGAGGCCATCGCCCTCGAACATGAAACGATGATCGCATCGCGCCAGATCGCCGCCGACATGGGACTCAACATGAAGATCGGCGACGTGGAATACCAGGGGGACAAGATCAAGGCTATTTTCTACTATATCGCCGACGAGCGTGTCGATTTTCGCGAACTGATCAAGGTCTTCGCCGAGCGGTTCCACATCCGCATCGAAATGAAGCAGATCGGCGCACGCCAGGAAGCCGGGCGCATCGGCGGGCTGGGTGCCTGCGGGCGCGAGCTGTGCTGCGCATCGTGGATGTCGAGCTTCTCGAGCGTCACGACGGGTGCCGCCCGTGCACAGGAGATTTCGCTCAATCCCCAGAAACTGGCCGGACAGTGCTCGAAGCTCAAATGCTGCATGATGTACGAATACGACACCTATGTCGACGCCCGCAAGGAGTTCCCGCGCCTGCGCGAACCGCTCCAGGCCGCCGAAGGCGAATGGTTCTGCGTCAAGAGCGACGTGCTGGCCGGAACGATGACCTTCTCTTCGTCGAAGGAGGCGATGGCCAACGTCACCACGTTGCCCGTTTCGCGCGTGCGGGAGATCATGGCGCTGAACCGCCAGGGTAAGAAGGTCGAACGGTTGCAGGACGCCGACGACATCCGCCCGGAGATCGAGGAGCCGACCTACCGTTCGGAGGAGGACAGCATCACCCGCTTCGACCAGGCCAAACGCCGCAAGCGCGGCGGCCGCAACAACAAGGGCCGCGGCGAGCAGGGACGCCCCGCAGGGCAGAACGGACAGACGCCGCAGGAGTCCGGCGGGGAGACCCGCCAGCCGCGTGAAGGACAGCCCGGCCGTCCCGACAGGCAGCCGCGCCGCAACGACCGTCCGCGCAACGGAGGCAACGGAGGCAACGGAGGGGAGCGTCAGAACGGCGGCAACGGCGAGCGTCCGCACAACGGCCGCGAACCCCGTGAAAACAACGGAGGCGGCCGCGAAGGCGGAAACCGCAGCCGCAACAACCGCAACCGCCGCCGCGGAAACGGAAACGGAAACAACGGCGGAAACGCCCCGGCCGGCAATAACGGCAACGGAGGCGGCAGCGAAGGCGGCAATAACGGCGGAACGCATCAAAACCAATAGCGCGGTGAAACGCTCGGCAGGGCATATCGCGGCCGTGGCGGCCGCGCTTCTGGCCGGAAGCTGCGTCTCGCCCCACCAGTCGGCGGTCACCGACGTCAACCCCGCCCGGTGGGACTCGCGGGCCGAAATCCGCCTGCCGAACGCAGACACCGTGTCGCTGCGCGACGCCGTGATCTTCCTGCGCTGCAACGACCGCTTCGCGGAGGACACGCTGACGGTCCGCATCGCCACCGTAACCCCCGATTCGCTCCGCTTCGGGGAGTGGTTCCTGCTCGTCATCCCGCACCCGAAAGGTCCCGCGGCCCTGATGCGCGAGGCAGCGATCCCCTACCGCCGCCGAATCCGCCTCACGCAGCACGGCGACTACCGCTGCTCGGTCACGCCGGTCCGCCCCGTCCGCGGGGTCGAAGCCGTCGGCGTCGACCTGCAGCAAAGCAGATAACCGAAAACACATTACCGTCCTGCCGGCCCCGCAGTCCGGCGGAACAACAGACCACTATGGGCAAAGACAAGCTCCGCAGGTTCCGCGAGAACCTGACTTTCGAATGTTTCGTGCAACCCGAATTCGACGAGGTGTTCCACCGCGACCACCCGCTGAAAGGGAACTGGAACCGTGATTTCTTCCGCAACGACAATCCCATCGTACTGGAACTGGGCTGCGGCAAGGGCGAATACACCGTCGCGCTGGCTCAGCGCGACCCGCAGCGCAACTACATCGGCATCGACATCAAGGGCGCACGCATGTGGCGCGGCGCGAAGACCGCCACGGACCGCAGGATGCACAACGTAGGCTTCCTGCGCACACGCATCGAGTTCATCGACGCGCTGTTCGCCGAAAACGAAGTGTCCGAAATCTGGATCACCTTCCCCGATCCGCAGCTCAAGACCCGGCGGGCCAAGAAACGTCTCACCTCGCCGCTCTACCTGGCCTGTTACGCCCGCCTGCTCCGGCCCGACGGGTGGATCAACCTCAAGACCGACTCCAAGCACCTCTACGCCTACACGGGCGAGGTCATCCGCCATTACGGGCTGACTTGCGAGGTCTCCGAACCCGACATCTACGGTTCGGGGTTCGCCGACGAGGTGCTTTCGGTCAAGACGGCTTATGAAACCCGCTTTCTCGAAATGGGACTTCCGATCACCTACACGCGCTTCGCGCTGGACGGCCGGCACGAATTCCCGTGGTTCGACTGGGAGGAGGACGACAAGGAGGAGAAAGACAACGAGGCCGAACGGCAGCTACGATAGTCTCGCTCCCAGCTCCGGCCTCTCCGACCAGGCCTCTCCACCTTTCTTATAAACATAGGTATTAATTATTTCGGGCTTATCTACTAAATTTTTAGATCGAAAATTTGTTTTACTAAAAATTTAGTAGTAATATTGTGTCGTAAACCCGAAACAACACGACCTATGAATACCAAGATTACGGAACTGACTCGCGGCGAGGAGGAGATCATGCAGATTCTCTGGCGTCTGGGCGACGCGGTGGTCAACGACATCATCGCCCGGACCGACGAACCCCACCCCAAGTACACCACCGTCGCCACGTTTCTCAAGATTCTGGAGAACAAGGGCTTCGTCAGCCATACGGCCGAGGGCAAGAGCCACCGCTATTTTCCGCTGATCGGCCGCGAGGAGTATGCCCGCGGCGTCATGTCGTCGATGCTTTCCAGCTATTTCGACGGCTCGCTGGCCCAACTGGTGTCGTTCTTCTCGCGCCATGAAAACATCTCCGCCCGGGAGATGGATGAAATTCTCGAAATCATGCGCAACGCCAAAAAATAACCGCCGTGAAAACCCTCGCCATCTACGCCCTCGAAGTGCTGGCTTGCAGCGGCGTGCTGCTGGCGGCCTACGCCATACTGCTCGAACGGCACGTGCGGTTCGGCTGGTGCAGGGCCTACCTGCTCGCATCGACCCTCCTGGCGGCGGTCATTCCGCTGCTGCGCATCCCCGTCTGGCCGGGCAAGGTGATCGAGGTCGCCCCGACGGTCGCACTGCCCGCGGCCGAATGGACCGCCGAGGTGGTCGAAGAGGCGGCTCCGGCCGTCACGCCCGAAGCGATATGCCTGGCGGTATACCTGATCGGGGTCGGGCTGGTCGCGGGCGTCATGCTGTGGCAGGTCGTGCGCATCCGCCGGCTGCGGCGCGGTGCGGCGATCACCCGCACGGAGCGTTTCACGCTCGTGCGCACCCCGCAGCGGATCGCGTCGTTCTCGTTCTTCCGCTCGATCTACCTCTGGGACCAGATCCCGGCCGGAGAGTTGCAGGCCATCGTAGCCCATGAGGCGAGCCACGTCGCCCACCGCCACTCCGCCGAGCGCGTGGCGATGGAATGCATGAAGGCCGTGCTGTGGTGGAACCCCTTCGTATGGCTCGCCGCACGGCGGCTCACCGAAGCCGAGGAGTTCGAAGCCGACAGCGACGTGCTGGCCGAAGGGTACGACATCGAACATTACATGAAAACCATATTCAGGCAGCTATTCGGTTATAGTCCGGAAATAGCCAACGGGCTGCGGGATTCCTTAACCAAAAAACGCTTTAAAATGATGACAACGAAAACTTCCGGCAGGCACTCCCTGCTGCGGCTGGCGGGAACGCTTCCCGCCGTGATAGGACTCCTGTGCGCTTTCTCGCTGACCACGCGCGCCGCCGAGGTCCGGATTGCAGAGACCGAAAAGGCCCCGGCCGACGAAACGGCGTCCCAGGACGCAACGAAGAAAAAAGTCTCCGTAACCGTCTTTCAGAACGGCCAGCCGCTTCCGGGCGCAATCGTACTGATCAGCGGATCGAACGTCGGAACCGTGACCGGCAAGGAGGGCACGGCGCAGATTTTAGCGGCTCCCGGCAATGAACTTGTCATCTCCTACGTCGGCTGCCAGACCCGGAAAGTCCGCGTCTCCGACAAATCCGGCGCAGAGAGTTTTGAAATCACCTTGGAGACCGAGAGCAACAAGCTCGACCCCGTCAGCGTAACCCTCGGCGACCAAAAAACGCCCGCGCCCCAAAGCGCCGCAGGAGCCGAAAAGGAGCGGAAAGCCAAACCGCTCTATATCGTCGACGGCGTCGAGCGGACGAGCATCGACGACATCGCCCCCAATACGATCGAACGGATCAGCGTCCTCAAAAATCAGTCCTCCACCGCAGTGTACGGTTCGCGGGGTAAAAACGGCGTGATCGTGATCACCACCAAAGGCGCAGCCAAACCGGCGGCTGACGAAGCCGTTTTCAACGAGAAACCCGGATCGGTCGAAATCGCCTCCGCGTCCACGGAAGACATGCCGTTTCTGATCGTCGAAAAGATGCCTTCGTTCCGCGGCGGCGACCTCAACGACTTCCGCGCGTGGGTGCAGGAGCACCTCCAATACCCCGCCGAGGCCGTGGAACGGAACATTCAGGGCCGCGTGGTCGTGACGTTCACCATCGAAAAGGAGGGTTCGGTAAGCAACATCCTGGTATTGCAATCGCCCGACAAACTGCTTGCCGACGAGGCCCGCCGCGTGATCGCCTCCTCGCCCGCCGGAGCATGGACGCCCGGCGAGCAGCGCGGAGAGAAGGTGCGCGTGAAATATACGCTGCCCGTCGATTTCCGCCTGCCCCAGACCGAAAGCGCAACCGTGCAGGGCGCTCCCGACGGTAACGAACCATTCCTGGTCACCGAGAAGATGCCTTCGTTCCGGAGCGGCGAGATCAAAGACTTCCGCAACTGGATACAGATGCACATCCAATACCCGGCCGAAGCGATGAAAAACAATATCCAGGGACGTGTCATCGTCTCGTTCATCGTCGAAAAGGACGGTTCGGTAAGCAATATCCTGGTATTGCAATCGCCCGACAAACTGCTTGCCGACGAGGCTCTCCGCGTGATCGCCTCCTCGCCCGCCGGAGCATGGACGCCCGGCGAACAGCGCGGAGAGAAGGTGCGCGTGAAATATACGCTGCCCGTCGATTTTTACCTCCAAGGCAGCGGGGACAAGCTCTCCGAACGGCCTGAAAAACCCCAAGGCAGTCTCGACGGAATCCTCGTCGTGGGCTACGGCGCAACCTCAAAATAGCCCCCTTCTTACCATCAGCGACGGGCGGCGTCCACCCCAAGTTCAGCGGATGCCGCCCGTTTTTTGCCCTGCCCGCCGAAATCCGCCGCAAAAACACGGCATTCCGGGAACTTTTTACTACATTTACACGACTTTAACCGCTCGTAACATGGATGTAAAGATAGCCCCCGACTGGAAGGAACTCCTCGCCCCGGAGTTCGAAAAACCCTATTTCGCGCAGCTCACGGAGTTCGTACGGCAGGAATACGCCTCGCGGCGCATTTTCCCGCGCGGCAGCAACATCTTCCGCGCCTTCGACAAATGCCCGTTCGACCGCCTGAAAGTGGTCGTCATCGGCCAGGACCCCTATCACGGTCCCGGACAGGCCAACGGGCTTTGTTTCTCGGTCGCGGACGGAGTTCCCTTCCCGCCCTCGCTGCAAAACATCTTCAAGGAGGTCTCCGACGACACCGGCACGCCCATACCGTCTACGGGCAACCTCGACCGCTGGGCCGAACAGGGAGTGCTGCTGCTCAACGCCGTGCTCACGGTCCGCGCCCACGAAGCCGCATCGCACGCCGGCCGCGGCTGGGAGACCTTCACCGACGCCGTGGTGCGCGCCATCGCCCAGCGCAAAGAGGGCATCGTCTACATGCTCTGGGGCAGCTACGCCCAGAAGAAAGGCGCCATCGCCGACCCGCAGCGCAACCTGATCCTCAAAGCCGTGCACCCTTCGCCGCTGTCGGTCTACCGGGGATTCTTCGGCTGCCGCCACTTCTCGCGCGCCAACGAATACCTCCGCTCCGTGGGCAAGGAGCCGATCGTGTGGTAACAACATTTAACAGAATCACCCAATTAGACAACTCGCACTTCTGATCACAGTCATGCTGTTGGAGCCTGCTCCCCAGACCCACCGAACACACGGTTACAAAAACGCCACGATCCATTAAGACGCGTAGCCATTTCCTTTTTTTAAAATTCCGAAAAAATTTGGAATATAAAATTATCGCCCTATATTTGTAGTGTACTACTACACTAATACACAAAAACAATAACAGCCATGATTGCTTTTCAAAACGTTTCTTTCGGTTACAACCGTCGCCGGAAGGTTTTCGCAGATCTCTCGCTGACGTTCGGCGAAGGGCACATCCACGGCCTGCTGGGACGCAACGGCACTGGCAAAAGCACGCTGCTGCAACTTATCTGCGGACTGCTCGAACCCGATACAGGGCACATTGCCGTCGATGGATTCACCCCGCGGCAGCGGAGCGTGGATTTTCTGTCCAGGCTGATGCTGATCCCGGAAGAACTGAGCCTGCCGAATATTCCACTCCGCCGTTTTGCCTCACACACAGGTGTCTTCTACCCCGGTTATTCAGCAGAAATGTTCGAAAGTCATTGCGAAGCACTCGAAATCGATCCGTCACAAAATCCCCACGACATGTCCATGGGCCAGCGCAAAAAAGGCTACATCGCCTTCGCACTCGCCTGCAATCCACAGTTCCTGCTACTCGACGAACCGACCAACGGTCTGGACATCCCGTCGAAAACAATCCTACGCAGCCTGTTGGCGGCCTACGCCGACGAGAAACGCACCATCGTGATCTCGACCCATCAAGTCCGCGAAGTCGAGAACCTGATCGACAAAATCGTCATCCTCGACGAACAGGGCCTTGTGCTCGCCGCAACCACGGAAGAATTGTCGCACCGCCTCACGTTTGGGCCGTTGCCCGCAGACGCGAAAACGATTTACAGCACCCCCTCGTTCTCGGGCGAAGAGGGCATCGCCCTCAATACGACCGGCCGGGAAAGCCGTCCGGACCTCGAACTGATCTTCGCAGCCACCACCCACGACCGCATGACCATTCCCTCGATTCTTCACACAAATCCCACCAATCATGAATAACTCCATCTCTTTTCGGCGCACTGTATTATATGCACGCAAACATTACGTTGAAAATGCCCGCTACTACGGCTACGGCCTGCTGGCAATTCTGATTCTGCTCTCTGTCTTCGCGTGGTTTTACGGATCATGGCGCAGTGATCCGGGGGAATTCCGCGTAACCGCCTGCTTCACGATGTTGGGATTCATGTATTACGTCACCCGCTTGAGCTGCCGTAACCTCTACAAGCGGCTGCCGATGGTACGCTCCTACACGCTGCCTGTCACGGCGGCGGAGAAATACCTCTTCATCTGGTTCAACACAACGGTTATCGCCACCCTGCTTTTCAGCCTCGTCTTGTGGCCTGTCACAGCCGCGGCAGACATCCCCGACGGCAACATCATCCGAATCATGATCTATCCTACATGGCTGACGATCTTCACGGTGCAGGCCGGGCTGCTGCTGGCCTGTTGCTGGGGCAAGGAATACCCGATGAAAATATTCCTGCTGCTCGCCGGAGCTTTCATCCTATTCTTCATCATCTACTACTGGGTACTGATGCCATCAGACGGATTATTCGTCCGCATTCCCTTTTCCGAATTCACTGTCAACATACACTCCGACACCGCAAGGCTCTCTTTTCCGCTCCGGAAGCAACTCCCGGAATACGGCGCCTACACGATGATCTTCGGATACTGGACTCTCGTAAGCTGGGTGACCGGATATTTCAAGCTCCGGGAAAAAACTCTCAAATAATCCGGCCATGCAATTCAACGACAACCAGCCGATCTGGCTCCAGATCTACGACCACGCCTGCCGCGCCATCGTCTCCGGCCGTTGGCCCGAGCGGGAGCGCATCCCCTCGATACGCGAACTCGCCGTGACACTACAAGTCAACCCCAACACGGTGATGCGTGCGTACGATAAACTCGGAAGCGACGGACTGATCCTTATCCGCCGCGGCATGGGATTCTTCGTCGCCGAAGGCTCGCAGGCTCGGACACTCGAAGCCCAGCGACACGAATTCATTCGGGTCGAACTGCACACCATGTTCGCCCGCATGGACGAACTGGGCATTGACATGAACGACCTGCAGACTCTCCACAACAACTATTTAAAACGGAAAAGTCACGAACTATATTAAAAAATGCGGAAAAAGAGTAAACATATCGGAAGATTG
>ERZ824600.5361-NODE-5361-length-10573-cov-4.568644_pt1 | contig 10573 bp, 8 predicted proteins | sample MGYA00519933_ERZ824600 | MGnify/ENA primary metagenome ERZ824600 (study PRJEB31778, sample SAMEA3449178) | human gut metagenome | biome: human gut; feature: human-associated habitat; material: faeces | place: United Kingdom | collected 2010/2012 ... | reverse complement strand
GCATCGTGCCCGTGCCGCACTTGGGGCAGGCGCAGCCCGACGCCTTGTGCCCGAAAATACGGTCACACGCAAGCAAGTCCGTGGTAATCTTTCGGGTATAGCTTTCTATGTTCCTCATGAAAGCCTCATGCGGTGTCTTTCCTTTCTCAATCTCAGCCAGCTCAGCTTCCCACTGCCCGGTCATTTCCACATCGGCGATGTCCATGTCTTTTACAATGGAATACAGGGCGAGCCCTTTCTCCGTCGGTACCAGCGACTTCTTCACGCGCACCATGTACTCCCTTCTGAGCAGCGTTTCGATGATGGCGGCACGGGTGGCGGGTGTACCGATGCCGCAATCCTTCAGGGCTTGGCGCACCTCCTCATCCTCCACATCCTCGCGTCCGGCGGTTTCCATCGCTGCCAGCAGCGAGCTTTCTGTGTGCAGCGGTTTCGGTCGGGTCATGCCCGAACTCATCGAGCATCCCGCCATCACCAGTGTGTCACCTTCCGTCCAGTCCGGTAATGCCGTATTCCCGTTGTCCTCACCATACTCTCCGTACACGCCGCGCCAGCCTGCCTTGCGCACGATGCAGCCTTTCGCCTCAAACGTCAGGCCCTCGCATCTTTCGCCTGCGTCCGGCACCACCTCCGCTACTACGGTAGCCGTATCCTTCACACATTCCTCCGAAAATGCCTCTACCATGCGTCCGGCAATCATGTCGTAGATAATCTGCTCGTTCTTATAGAGGGCAAGCGGTCGGTTCGGCGTTACCAGCAGGGCATGGTGGTCGGTTACTTTCGAGGCGTCCACGCTCCGGCGGTTCAGTCCGTCCAAGTTCACGATTTTATCCGAAAGTGCGGAGTAGCTTGCCAGCCGCTCAAGCAGCAGGGGTACTTCGGCGAACACATCTTCCGGAATATGGCGGCTCGATGTTCTCGGATAGGTGACGAGCTTCGCCTCGTAGAGTTTCTGCACCAGTTCCAGCGTCTGCTCCGCCGTAAAGCCGTGCTTCGTGTTCGCTTCCTTTTGCAGTGTGGTCAGGTCGTACAGCAGCGGCGGGTTCTCCACCTTCTGCTTCTTTTCGACCTTGGTCACGGTGGCGCACATCTTCGCCTTTACCTTATTATATAGTATAGCTGCCTCGTTCTTGTCCTGCCATTTCTTCACGGAAGCGAATTTCACCACCGTACCCGCATTTGCCGATGGCACGGAGAAATGCAGCTGGTGTACCGGCTCCGGCGTGAAGCGTCTGTTTTCCCGGTACCGCTTGCAGACCATCGCCAGTGTGGGTGTCTGCACACGCCCCACCGAGTATGTGCCGCGCCCGGCGGCCACGGTCAGCGCCTGCGTGCCGTTGATGCCCACCAGCCAGTCCGCCTCGCTGCGTGCCTTTGCCGCCAGATACAGGTCGTCATATTCATGCCCGTCCTTCAGTTCCTTCAATCCCTTGCGGATGGCAGTGTCCGTAAGCGAGCTTATCCACAGTCGGCGGAAGGGCAGCGTACAGCCCGTATAGGCATACAGGTATCTGAATATCAGTTCCCCTTCGCGTGCGCAGTCCGTTGCCACGATGATGCCCTCGCTTTCCTGCCACAGCTTCGTTATCACCTTTATCTGCTTCACCGCTGCCGCGTCCGCCTTGTAGCCCTTGTCCGTCTTTACCTGTCGGGGAATCAGCATGAACTCTTCCGGTATCACGGGCAGGCTGTCCCTGCGGAAGCCCTTGAAGCCGTACCCGTCAGGCAGGGCGGGTTGCACCAGATGCCCCAATGCCCATGTCACATGGTAGCCGTTTCCCGTATAATATCCTTCCTCTTTTCTTGTCGCTCCGGTGATGCGTGCTATCTCACGCGCCACGCTCGGTTTTTCTGCCAGTATGGTAATCATATATTTCCTGTTTTAGTCGTTGATACTATTGTTTCTTGTGGAATGGAACGGGGTACGCCGGTGTCCGTGGGATATGCAGGGCATGGCGCATGAAGCCCCGTTTCATTCCGTTGTTTATTCTCTTTTAATTTTTTATGGATTCAGTGGCGGCACTCAGGAAACCTTCATGCCTTTGGATTTCTTCGTCTGCTGCTTCTGCTGGGCGTCGTCCTTAGGGGCGGTCTGTCCCTGCGTAAGCGGCTCCTTCAGGTGCTTGGTCGCCTCGTTGGTCTTTCCCTCGTTGTTCACGGCGAGCTGCGTGCGGCTCTCATTCGACGGGGCGATGGTCTGCGCGAGGTCGGGGTTTTCCGAATAGGTCAGCGGTCTGCCTTTCTCGCGGTTGAACTTCAGATATTTCGTGCAGGGCTGTCCTTGGTCATCCTTCGCATTGGCGAGCACCACGGTCTTGCCCGCCACATAGTCTGCCTTCTGCTGTTCGGTAAATATGTCGTCCTTCCATTTCCCTATCGGGCGGATGCTGCCGTCCTCGTTCGTCCACGAGCGGTTGCGCCGTTGTCCGTTCTCCTGACTCCCGGCTTCCTTCTGCTGCTGTCCGGGAGCATCCGGGGCTTCCGGGCTCTGCTGTTTCTTCTCCTGTCCGTTTCCACGTCTCTGCGATTGCCCCTGCCACAGATATTCCGGCACAAACTCCACGTCGCGTTTCTCCGCACTCACTTGCAACACGGCTTCAAACTTGCGCCCGTTCTTCAGCGTTACCTCCTTGGGCAGTGCCAGTCCTGCACACAGGATGTCCTGTTCCGGTTTTAACAGTTCCGTCAGTCCGATTCTGTCCGGGATGCGTACCTTGCTTGCCGGAATGTCCACGATTTCATTCGTCAGGCGGTCGATGCTGATGTACGACGGACGCATCTCCCCGGTTTTCGTATCCGCCACATCCACCAGCCTGCCCAGATTGCCTGTCTGCTTCAGTTTCTTCTTGTCCTCATCTGTGAAGGTATAGCCGTTATGGGGAATGTCAAGCCTCGGCTCGTGACGAACGAAGTGGGGAGTGAGCTTCAATGCCCCGTCTTCCGTCTTCTGGAACGAGAGGCGGGCTTGCAGCTCGTAGCTATCACCGCCGAAGGTCGGGTTCACCGTCACCAGATTCGTCTTGCCGTAATTCATCAGGGCTTTCATGTCCTTTTCAGACAGGTTTTCCCTTTTCACCCCGAACCGTTCCAGTTCCTTCCAGTCCACGTCGCCGTCCGCTATCAGGTTCGGTCTTTGCGTCTTCGCCTGCGGTTTCCCGTCCTGTGCCGGTTCCTGTCCCTGTACCGCCTGCGTTTCCGTTGCCTGCGGTTGCTGTTCCTGATTTTCCTGTTTCATTTCTTCCATTTTCTCATTTGTTTGTTGTTCCACATTGTCTTCTTCCGTATTTTCTCTTTTTGCTTCCTCCGCAGCCTGCTGTTCCACAGCCTCCGTCTCGGCATTTTCCTTTTTCACCTCTTCCTCAGCCTGTTGTTCCTCAGTCTCCGTTTCGGCATTTTCTTTTTTCGCCTCTTCCGCAGCCTGCTGTTCCTCAGCTTGCTGGTACGCCGATGTATCCACCTTGTGCGGAGCGAGCAGTTCTGCGTTTGCCGCAGGGTCTCTCAGCAGGTCCTTGATAACCGGAAGCAGTGCTTCCACCATGTCCGCTGCCACCCTGTAGAAACCGAAGCGCGTCGGTTCCTTGCACTGGCGGTAGAAGTTCCTGAAGAAATTGTCTATCGCATCTCCGTGGCGGTCAAAGCGCAAAAACTCCTGCGAGTGTTCCGCTTTCGGCGGTATCCTCTTGGGATAACCTTTGCCGTCAAGTCCGGCAACCACGCTGATTTCGCCCGTCTTCTCGTCGCGGACAACCAGCACGTCCTCTTCCTTTTTCTTTTTCTGTTCCATTGATTGATTTTTTATAGGTTATTGAACAAGCCTGCCGGCAACCACCCATACAGGCATTTTTTCTTTTCGTCTTGAAAATTCCCTATCATAAGCGACTTGCCGTGCGCCTGCCTCCTTTCTTCTCTTTAGTCTTGCCCGGTGATTTCTTCCCTGTGCCTTCCTTTATCTTCAGCACTTTCCCGCCGTCCAGTACAACTTCTTCCATGTTCCGGCTGATGAACTCCAACACGTCCGACTCCTTGTAATAGCTCTTGCGGCTGATGCGCCGGCTTTTGAGTCCGTATTCGCTGCGGAAACGTTGGAGTGACCGCTTGCTGGTACGCAGCATCTCGCACAGGTCTTGGTTGTCATACATCCGTTCCCCGTCCAAGTACTTCACCCCGGAAGCATCCTTGTTTATCAGTACCGATATGATACCGTCCAACCGGTCAATCCGTCCCATGATGCGTTGCATCCATTCCTCAAACAGGTCCTTACCAACCGCTTCCATCGTCTGCCTCCTTTCTTGTCATCAGGTAGTTATGCTTGAACTCCTCCAGTGTCTTCGGATTGCAGCGGACAATTTTCCGTCTCACGCATTCCTCCAGATCCGTCAGTCTGTACCGGCACTTGCTTCTTGCCATCATGTAGGGAATAGTCTTGTCCTTGCGCATCCGTTGCAGTGTCCTCGTGCTGATTTTCAGCAGGTCCGCCGCCTCCTCGCTTGTCAGCAGGATTTCCGCTTCTTCCTTCGGCACGTTGTCTTTCTTGAAAACATAGTCCGCTATCCGGTCTATCTTCTCCATCATCGTTTTCACGACCTCGTTGTCCATTGTTACTATTTCCATATTATTCCGTATTGGTTACGCTGCAAAGGTGCGCAACTCCGTGCAGGCACAATCCATAGTATTTCCATAGTAGGGAATGATTTTCCCGAAATTTCCTGTAATTCTTTCCACAAGTGCCCTGTTTCTTCACATACGGGCACAAGAAAGGCGGCTCCGCCCGGCATGAAGCACGGATGAAGCCGCCTAATCGGTCAGTCATTAAATATGTAATAGAATCAAGCTATACTGTTTTCCCCAGAAACACTCCGATAACCGACAATGCCCCCAGTTGTTTCATCTTTCGTTGCAGTTGTCTGAAGCTCTCTCCGGTTGTGAACACATCATCCAGCAAGAGCACGTGTCTGCCCTTGATATACCTTCGTGTGAATTGCAGGTTTCCGAGCGTGTCCTTGCCTTTTCCCCTGCCTTTCATCTGTTCGCGGTCTTCCGCTATCCATATAGCCTTGAATCCGTCCGTAATGCCCAGCCATTCCGACAAGTAGTAGCACACCACCGGAAAGCGTTTCCGCTGTCTTTCCCTTGTCGATGCGGGTATAGGTATCAGTACCGTGTCTTCCTTCGTGCCATTGAAGCCCGCATGTTTCAGACACAATGCCAGTATCCGTGCGACCAGCTCGCCGCAGTGTCCACCTTCCTTGAAGCGGAAAATCAGGTTGCTTACCCGTTTCTGGTGTTCGTCCGTCTTTTCAATTTTCGTTGGGTAATAGTCATGCAGGTAGTGACACCTGCATCCGTCTATAAGGACTTCTCCCTTGAACATCGTTTCGTACGGATAGAAGTCCATTTTCTTCTCCCTTTCAAACGTGAAGTTCAGCACATCCCTCATCATGGCATTCCATTCCTTCGACCTGCCCAGCGAATACCATCCCGCATGTTTCCCGGCTTCCATCAGGCACATGCCGATTTCCATCGCCTCGCTGAACCGCTGGTGCGAGACGATGTACCACCCGTGTTTCCGGCACAGGCCGGCAAACTCCTTCATGTCAGTAGCTAGAAAGTACATCATGCCTTCCTCTTTGATGACTACCGTCAGTTCCGACTTCGGTTTCTCCCGGCAAAACAAGCTTTCGCTGTATTCCACTCCGTGCCATACTGTGCCATACCGACTCCGTGCATTCCTCATCGCAGAACTGCACTTCCACCTCTTCAAGCAGGTCAAATTCCTCCACCATACCGTTTCTATCTTTAATTACAGGTTTAAGATGGAGATAAGTTACACATTATTATCGGTTTACAGATAAGTATGTTTTACAGTTTCACATTTTTTAGCTTATATAAACACGCGTCGGGACAGCCTCCTGCAAAAAAGACTGCCCCGACACGCATATCCATCATATCCGGCGGTTTCAGTTCAAACCCTTTCTCTTTTCACCGGTCATACAGAGAATGACCATATTCTTTTTTGCCTCAAATGACTCTGCCAGCCTCCGTGCCGCCCATTTTCTGAATGCCTCGCACTTCAATCCTTTCATGCGGAATCCCAGTGCGACGATGGTTTTCAACCCGTAAAGGTCAGTGCTGCAATTCTTTCCGTTATAGATGAAATGTTCCACTCGTACATCCGTGTATTCGTCAAAATCCCCTGTTTTTGCCAGAGATTTCAGTCCGGCATTCACTGACTGTACGAACACATCGTATGCCCGTGCGATGTCACATTTCGAAAGCCATACTTCTCCGTTCTTGTCCGTTTCTATTTTCACGGCAACCCTTTCCGGAGCATTGCGGTCATATTCGATTTCAAAATTTCCAATCTTTACCATAGTATATCTTTTGTTCTTACCGTTAATCAGGAATGTTTGAAACAAGAACAACCAATAGTCTATATTACATTACTCTTCAATGCAACATCTTCTATACCGGTAAGTTTACTTGCTAAAACCTTCATATCTTCACGTATCTTTTCATTAGTTATACGCGCGTATATTTGGGTAGTCTTTATATTCGTATGCCCTAATAATTTTGATACCGTTTCAATCGGCACACCTTTAGACAATGTGGTTGTTGTCGCAAATGTGTGTCTTGCAAGGTGAAAGGTAATATTTTTTTTAATTCCACACAAATCAGCAATCTCTTTCAGGTAAGAGTTTGCTTTCTGATTGCTCAATACAGGTAACACACGATTGTTTTTTAACTTTCCTTCGTATTTTTCCAATATCGCCAGCGGAATTTTCAGAAGTGGAAGGTTTACCGGAGTGGCAGTTTTCTGACGATGTAGCTTCAACCATTTGCTACCGTCAAATGATGTACAAATATTTTCTTTTTTCAGGTTATAAACATCAATGTAAGCAAGCCCCGTAAAGCACGAGAATATAAATATGTCCCGTACCTGTTCCAGCCTTTGTGACTGAAAATCCTTTTTCAGAATGCGTTCCAATTCTTCTTCCGTCAGATAACCGCGGTCCACAGCTTTCATGTGGATATGATAATTGGCAAACGGGTCAACTGTTATCCATCCGTTATTTTTGGCTATTAAAACAATTTTACGGAATATCTGCATGAACTTTCCTGTCGTGTTTTCATTACATCGGCTCACTGTTCTTAGATAGAACTCAAAATCTGTCACAAACTTATGGTTTATTTCCCGAAGCGCTATATCTGATATTCTATATTTTACTTTCATGAACTCTTCCAACCGCCTGTAAGTTCGGTCATATTTCACAAGAGTAGCAGGAGCCTTACTGATGCCGCAAAGTTTTTCTGCATCCTCATTGTGTTGTTTGAAAAGCTCCAGTAAGGTCTGTTGCTTCACCTCATATCCGAGAAAAGCGTTTCTTACCTTCTCGGCAGTTACAAAGGAATCCCTTGATTCTATATAGCGGTAGTGGTTGTTCAATGCGGTACGTATGTCATCAAGCATGTTGTTCACCTGCCTTGCTTTCGCTCCGTTCCCTGACAAACGTCCCAGTTTGGTGTCCCACAGACGAGGCTCCACATCCAGTTTTGAACTGAATTGTGACATTTCCCCGTTTACGGTGATACGAATCATAATGCTCGCCTTACCTTCTTTGTTTACGTAGTTCTTTCTCAGATAGAAGAGAATTTTGAATGTACTTTTGCTCATAAATGCATCTGTTTTTATATCCTTTGTTACAATCGTTACACAATGCCACAAAGGAAAGGTTATTAATTGAATTATGAGCAGACAAAATTGAGACAACAGCGGACAAATCAGTGAGTTAGCATGAAAATCGTTACAATAATCAGACGGTAATTTTTCTGTAACGATTTGGTAACGGAACTTTGTCCGAAGTGGGCTATTTGATGTCCTTGGATTGGCACTTGCAGAATACAAAAAAAAGTCCACAATTCATTGAAATTGTGGACTTTGTCGCTTTCAGACTCTCAGTTGTCCTTGAGTCTCAGCGGTGCGTACGGGACTCGAACCCGTGACCCCATGCGTGACAGGCATGTATTCTAACCAACTGAACTAACGCACCATCATTTCATTTTATCGTTGCTATCTCTCTCGATTGCGGTTGCAAAGGTAGGTGTTTTTTTTGAATCTGCAATAGCTGTGATAAACTTTTTTTCAAAGCTTCTTGTCTGTGTTTACTTTTTGTTCTCATATTTAGGAAGTTGTAAAAAATGAGAGATGCAATGTTTAACAAATATTTAAAATTGCTCTTTGCAGCTTGTTTATGTTCTGTTTATATGTTATTTAGTATGCGATTAGACGTCTATATATAGAGAAAACGAAACAAATTTCGCTAACTTTTAAACTTCTTGTTTGAAAAGTTCGTTATTTTGCAATAAATCGTTATTTTTGCGAACTCAAGACAAGAATATTGCAATTAGAGAACAATAAAAATAGATTTTAGGATGATGAAAACGGCGAAGCTGTTACTTCACTGTCCCGATAAGCCGGGAATTTTGGCAGAAGTAACAGATTTTATAACGGTAAACAAAGGTAATATTATCTATTTGGATCAATATGTAGACCATGTGGAGAATATTTTTTTCATGCGTATCGAGTGGGAATTGGAAAGCTTTCTGGTTCCTCAAGAGAAGATAGAGGACTATTTTGAAACATTGTATGCGCAGAAGTACGGAATGAGTTTTCGCCTTTATTTTTCGGATGTCAAACCGCGTATGGCTATTTTCGTGTCGAAGATGTCGCACTGCCTGTTCGATCTGCTGGCGCGCTATACGGCAGGTGAATGGAATGTGGAGATACCTCTTATAATAAGCAATCATCCAGATTTGCAGCATGTAGCAGAACGTTTCGGCATACCTTTTCATCTGTTTCCTATTACTAAGGAGACAAAAGAAGAGCAGGAAAAGAAAGAAATGGAACTGCTTGCCAAGCACAAGGTGAACTTCATCGTACTGGCACGTTATATGCAGGTCATTTCCGAGAAGATGATAGACGCTTATCCCAACCGTATCATCAATATTCATCACTCTTTCCTTCCGGCATTTGTAGGGGCGAAGCCCTACCATGCAGCATTCGAGCGTGGTGTGAAGATTATAGGAGCTACCAGCCACTACGTTACTACGGAATTGGATGCAGGGCCTATCATCGAGCAGGATGTGGTGCGTATCACTCATAAAGATACTGTGCAGGACCTGGTGAACAAAGGCAAGGATTTGGAGAAAATCGTCCTCTCTCGTGCCGTTCAGAAGCATATCGAGCGTAAGGTGTTGGCGTATAAGAATAAGACAGTAATATTTAATTAGTAGTTGATGAAGGTTGCAGTTGTCAAATATAATGCAGGTAACATCCGTTCGGTTGATTATGCCTTGAGGCGTTTGGGCGTTGAGGCGGAGATTACGGCAGATGAAAAGGTTCTACGTGCTGCGGATAAAGTCATTTTCCCCGGAGTGGGTGAAGCGGAAACAACCATGAATTTCCTGAATGCCGGCGGAATGGGCAGACTGATAAAAGAACTGCGTCAGCCGGTGTTGGGTATCTGTTTGGGTATGCAGTTGATGTGTCGCCATTCGGAGGAAGGAGATGTGGATTGCCTTGGTATTTTTGATGTTGGCGTGAAACGTTTTGTTTCGCTAAAGCATGAGGATAAAGTTCCCCATATGGGATGGAATACGATTTCACAGACTCACAGCGACCTCTTCAGGGGTTTCACGAAAGAGGAATTTGTCTATTTCGTACACAGCTTTTATGTGCCGGTCAACGATTGTACGGCTGCCGTAACGGATTATATACTTCCGTTCAGTGCTGCTTTGCATAAGGATAATTACTATGCCACCCAGTTTCATCCCGAAAAAAGTGGAAGTGTGGGCGAACGTATCTTGCAGAACTTTTTGGACTTATAGTGAAAGAATCCGATATTTGATAATTCGTAATAAATTGAAATGATAGAGTTAATTCCCGCTATTGACATCATCGACGGAAAGTGCGTACGCCTCTCCCAGGGTGATTATAACAGCAAGAAAGTGTATAATGAGAACCCCGTAGAAGTAGCTAAGGAACTTGAAGCGCATGGTATCCGACGCCTTCATGTGGTAGACCTCGACGGAGCCGCTTCCCACCATGTGGTAAATTACCGCACGCTGGAACAGATAGCTTCCCGTACTTCTTTGGTTATAGATTTCGGTGGCGGGGTAAAGAGCGATGAAGATTTGGTCATTGCATTTGAAAGCGGTGCACAGATGATAACGGGCGGTAGTATTGCCGTACAGAATCCCGAACGTTTCTGTCATTGGTTGCAAACATACGGTTCGGAGAGAATAATTCTCGGAGCTGATGTAAAAGACCATAAGATTGCCGTCAACGGTTGGAAGGATGAGAGTGCTTGCGAATTGTTCCCGTTTTTGGAAGATTATATCGGGAAAGGCATTCGTAAAGTCATCTGTACCGACATCAATTGCGACGGTATGCTGCAAGGTCCTTCCATATCTCTGTATAAAGAGATGCTGGAAGCGCATCCCGACCTTTACCTTATAGCCAGCGGCGGAGTGAGTTGTGCCGAGGATATTCGCCAACTGGAAGCAACGGGTATAC
>ERZ824600.5360-NODE-5360-length-10577-cov-2.504372_pt1 | contig 10577 bp, 5 predicted proteins | sample MGYA00519933_ERZ824600 | MGnify/ENA primary metagenome ERZ824600 (study PRJEB31778, sample SAMEA3449178) | human gut metagenome | biome: human gut; feature: human-associated habitat; material: faeces | place: United Kingdom | collected 2010/2012 ... | reverse complement strand
GCATGAGGAAGTCAGGCACGATGCTTTCGACCGAATCGGTAACGAATACCTGATTGCAGTAGAGCTGTATGCGGTTTTTGTTCACATCGAAGTTGGTCCGTATCTTGGGGAAGTAGAGGATACCGGTCAACTTGAAAGGATAGTCTACATTGAGATGTATCCAGAAGAGGGGTTCGTCCATGGTCGGGTACAACTCATGGTAGAACTTGCGGTAGTCTTCATCGGTAAGGTCGGTCGGTTTCTTGGTCCATGCCGGCGTGGTATCGTTAATGACCTTGTCCTTGTCGGTATCGACATATTTGCCGTCTTTCCATTCCTGTTCTTTTCCGAATACGACCGGTATGGGCAGGAAACGGCAATATTTTTTGAGCAGGGTCTCAATCTCACCCGTTTCGAGGAAATTCTTGTTCTCGTCGTCGATGTAAAGGACAATATCGGTTCCGCGTTCGGGTTTGTCGATGTTTTCCATCGTGTACTCGGGCGAGCCGTCGCAACTCCACATTACGGCCTGAGCTCCTTCCTGATAGGAGCGGGTGCGTATTTCCACCTTTTTCGACACCATGAAAGAGGAGTAGAATCCCAGTCCGAAATGACCGATAATGGCATTGGCATCGTTTTTGTATTTTTCGAGAAATTCTTCGGCTCCCGAGAAGGCTATCTGGTTGATATATTTTTCTATCTCTTCGGCTGTCATGCCGATACCGTGATCCGAGACGGTAAGTGTTCCGGCGTTCTTGTCGACAGATACAGAGACTTTCAGGTCGCCCAACTCACCCTTGAAGTCGCCCACAGAGGTCAGCGTTTTCAGTTTCTGGGTAGCATCTACGGCGTTGGATACCAATTCTCTCAGGAATATCTCATGGTCGCTGTATAAAAATTTCTTGATAACGGGGAAGATGTTGTCGGTCGTTACCCCGATCGTTCCTTTTTGCATGGTCATGGTTTATCTGTTTTTGTAAATTTCTTTTCTGCCCGAAAAAGGACAAAAAAAATGCCAAACCCGAAGGTCTGACATTTTGACTTGTTCAGGCGGCGTATTGTCAGCCGCTGTCGGTTATTTTTCCTGCAATGCAGCAACAATCTTGTTTTGCTCGGGACTAAAATCGAGCGTGATGGTACCACCCTCACGATGCTCGCTGCGGAGTATGATCTCGGCCACCTCGTCTTCGAGATAGTTCTGTATGGCTCTTTTCAGCGGGCGGGCACCGAACTGTACGTCGTATCCTTTTTCGGCGACAAAATTTTTGGCAGCATCGGTGAGCTCTACCTGGTATCCGAGTGCAGCCATGCGCTCAAAGAAGCCTTTGAGCTCGATGTCGATGATGCGGAATATCGACTCTTTGCTGAGCTGGTCGAACATAATGATGTCGTCGATACGATTCAGAAATTCCGGCGAAAAGGCCTTGTTCAGCGATTTCTGAATGACAGACCGCGAAATTTCCTTGTCGCTCACCGTTCCCGTGTCAAATCCGACTCCCCGGCCGAAGTCTTTGAGCTGACGTGTTCCGATGTTGGAAGTCATGATGATAATCGTATTCTTGAAATCGACTTTCCGGCCCAGGCTGTCGGTAATGTGGCCTTCGTCCATGATTTGCAACAGGAGGTTGAACACATCGGGGTGGGCCTTTTCGAGCTCGTCGAGCAGAACGACCGAATAGGGCTTGCGGCGCACCTTCTCGGTGAGTTGGCCGCCCTCTTCGTAGCCGACATATCCCGGAGGTGCGCCCACCAGCCGTGATACGGTAAATTTCTCCATATATTCGCTCATGTCGACCCGTATCAGGGCATCTGACGAGTCAAAGAGGTATTCGGCCAGTTTCTTGGCCAAATGGGTTTTTCCCACACCGGTCGGCCCCAGGAACATGAAAGTACCGATGGGACGATTGGGGTCTTTCAGACCAATACGGTTGCGGCGTATGGCTTTAACGATTTTGTCGACGGCCGTATCTTGTCCGATAATGACATTTTTGAGTTCGTTGCCCATGTCGAGAAGTTTCTTGCCTTCCGACTCAGCTACGCGTTGCACGGGAACACCCGACATCAGGGCCACGGTTTCGGCAATCTCTTCGGCATCGACCGTCTCGCGCTGTTCCTGCGAAGCCTCTTCCCAGCGGCGTTTCTCCTCTTCGAGGTCGCTCATCAGCGACTTCTCGCGGTCTCGGAAATTGGCAGCCAGCTCGAAGTTCTGCGATTTTACGGCTTCGATTTTCTCTTTTCTTGTCTGCTCGATTTCCTCTTCCAGCTCCTCGATGTGCCGCGGTACGACAATGTGGGCGATATGTACCCGCGAGCCGGCTTCATCGAGGGCATCGATGGCCTTATCGGGGAAGTTGCGGTCGCTTATGTATCGCTCGGTCAGTTTCACGCAGGCTTCAAGAGCTTCGGGTGTGTAGACAACATTGTGGTGCTCTTCATACCGTTCCTTGATGTTTTTCAGTATCTGCAACGTCTCGTCGGGCGAGGTGGGAGCCACCATGATTTTCTGGAAGCGGCGTTCGAGGGCGCCGTCTTTCTCGATGCTTTTACGGTATTCATCGAGAGTCGTGGCACCAATGCACTGTATCTCGCCCCGGGCCAGTGCCGGTTTCAGCATGTTGGCGGCATCGAGCGTACCGGTAGCGCCTCCGGCACCGACAATGGTGTGTATCTCGTCGATAAAGAGAATGATTTGCGGGTTCTTTGCCAACTCGTTGAGAATGGCCTTGATACGTTCCTCAAACTGTCCGCGGTATTTGGTGCCGGCCACGATGGAGGCCATATCGAGAGAGATGACCCGTTTGCCAAACAATACCCGGGATACTTTCCGTTGAATGATGCGCAGGGCCAGACCTTCGACGATGGCCGATTTTCCTACGCCGGGTTCACCTATGAGAACGGGGTTGTTCTTTTTGCGCCGGCTGAGTATCTGAGCCAGCCGTTCAATCTCTTTTTCTCGTCCCACGACGGGGTCGAGACGGTTCTCTTCGGCAGCCTTTGTCATGTCAAAGCCGAAATTGTCGAGTACCGGCGTGTTGCTGCCGCTCTCCTTGGCCGACACGGTCGATGTTTTGTTCTCCTTTTTCTTGGAGAAAGGACCACCGTTTTCGGCCTCTTCATCTTCTTCGTCGGCAAAATCGGCACCCATAGCAGGCAAAGAGCCGGCCTGCCGGGTATCGGGCTCTTCGGCGACAGACGAGGCACCGTTACGTATATATTCCGACACATTCTGGTAAGTTACCCGACAGGCGTTCAGCGCCTGACAGGCTATCGACGTGGGATCACGCAGAATAGCGAGCAGCAAATGTTCGGTATCGGTCGTTGCGCTCTTCATCAATCGCGATTCGAGAAGGCTCATTTTCAATATTTTGTCTGTGCTTTTGGCCACAGCGGTTTCGGGGTGCTGCAAATTGTCGGAGGGAGTATCGTAGGGAGTCGAGAGACGCAACTCTTCAACGGCAGTTTTCAGCTGGTCGGGCTGCACTCCCAAATGGAGCAGGGCCTCCACGGCTTTGCCGGTACCGTCTCTCAGAATACCCAACAACAGGTGTTCGGGTCCGATAAAGGGGGTATGCAGGCGTTCGGCCTCTTCCCGGCTATATCCCAAGACGTTACGCACTCGTTGTGAAAAATTCCTTTCCATAAAAATCGGTTTTCTTTGTTAGCCGTTGCAAATATACAACATTCCTATTGTATAAGGCAACTCATGTATAGTGTGCAAATTGTGTGCCGAGATAAAAAAGCCCGGTCGCGACGGCCTGTATCTGCCGTTTTGACAGATATACCGACAGTGGGGGCGGTGCATTTGAAAAATCTTGTTAACACGGCCTGAACAGAGCGACAGAAAAAGTTTTTATGAGTGAAAAATTTTTCTAATCGGGAAGAATGCCGTATCTTAGTGCTGTTTTTTACATCACTCAAAAACGATAAAAATTTCTACTACATGGTGACAGAACAAGATGATAGAATTCTGAAAATCGATATCGAGAAAGAGATGAAACAATCGTACATCGACTACTCGATGTCGGTCATTGTGGCGCGAGCGCTCCCCGACATAAGAGACGGTTTCAAGCCGGTGCATCGACGGGTGCTTTTCGGAATGAATGAATTGGGAAATACCTCTAATAAACCCTATAAGAAATCGGCGAGAATCGTGGGTGAAGTGTTGGGTAAATATCACCCTCACGGCGATTCATCGGTCTATTTTGCCATGGTGCGCATGGGCCAGGACTGGTCGTTGCGCTATCCGCTGGTCGACGGCCAAGGTAACTACGGCTCTATCGACGGCGACAGCCCCGCAGCCATGCGTTATACCGAGGCCCGCCTTTCCCGCATAGCCGAGGAGATGTTGCGCGACATCGACAAAGAGACGGTCGATTTTCAGAAAAACTTTGATGACACGCTCGACGAGCCGGTGGTGTTGCCCACCCGCATACCCAACCTGCTGGTAAACGGTGCATCGGGTATTGCCGTGGGTATGGCTACCAATATGCCCCCGCATAACCTGACGGAGACCATCAATGCCATCATCGCCTTTATCGACAACCGCGACATCACGATAGAGGAGCTGATGCAGCACATCAAAGCCCCCGATTTCCCCACCGGCGGATATATATATGGATATAACGGTGTGAAGGAGGCTTACGAAACCGGCCGTGGACGCATCGTCATTCGGGCCAAAGCCGAAATCGAAACCGAAGGCAACCGGGAGAAAATCATCGTATCGGAAATTCCTTACGGTGTAAACAAGGCCGACCTGATAAAGAATATCGCCGAACTGGTCGAAGAGAAACGCATAGACGGCATATCCAATGTCAATGACGAATCGGACCGTGCAGGTATGCGCATCGTTGTTGATGTAAAGAAAGATGCCAATTCGAATGTCGTACTGAACAAGCTCTATAAGTTGACCGCCATGCAATCATCGTTCAGTGTCAACAATATAGCTCTGCTCAAAGGTCGCCCCGTAACCCTCAATCTGAAACAACTCATCGAAGAGTTTTTCAACCACCGCCACGACGTTGTCATACGGCGCACCCGCTATGACCTGCGCAAAGCCGAGGAGCGGGCCCACATTCTCGAAGGTCTCATCATCGCCTGTGACCACATCGACGAAATCGTACAAATCATCAAGGCCTCGAATACTCCCGACGTGGCCCGTACCCGCTTGATGGAACGTTTCTCGCTCTCGGAAATACAAGCCTCGGCCATCGTCGATATGCGTTTGCGGCAGATTACCGGACTGATGCAGGACAAGCTGCACGAAGAGTACGACGCCCTGATGCGACAAATCGACTTTTTCCATCAGATTCTCTCCGACGAATCGGTATGTGTACAGGTAATCAAAGACGAGCTTATCGAAATCAGAGACAAATACGGCGATGAACGAAAAACACAGATTATCTATTCCTCGGAAGAGTTCAACGCCGAAGATTTCTATGCCGACGACGAAATGATTATCACCATATCGCACCTCGGCTATATCAAACGCACGCCGCTCTCGGAATTCCGCGCCCAAAACCGTGGCGGAGTAGGAGCCAAGGGCAGCAATACCCGCGACGAAGACTTTATCGAATATATCTATCCGGCTTCGATGCACAACTATATGCTCTTCTTCACACAGAAAGGCAAGTGCTTCTGGCTCAAAGTATATGAGATACCCGAAGGTGCGAAAAACTCGAAAGGCAGAGCCATTCAGAACCTGCTCAATATCGATGCCGATGACAAGGTGAACGCCTTTATTCGGGTGAAGAAACTGCAAGACCCGGAATATAACATGACGCACAACCTCATATTCTGTACCAAAAAAGGTGTCATCAAGAAGACCCGTCTCGAAGCCTATTCGCGTCCGCGTGCCAATGGTGTGAACGCCATAACCATACGCGAAGACGACCAGGTGATACAGGTACGTCTCACCACCGGCAACAGCGAAATCATCATGGCCAACCGCGAAGGTCGGGCTATCCGCTTCCACGAAACTACCGTACGGGAGATGGGCCGCACCGCCACCGGTGTAAAAGGTATGACCCTCGACGAGAACGTCGGCGACGAAGTGGTAGGCATGATATGCGTAAACAACCCCGAGACCGAAACTATCATGGTCGTTTCGGAGCAAGGCTACGGAAAACGTTCCGAAATCGAAGACTACCGCATCACCAACCGTGGCGGCAAAGGCGTTAAAACGCTTAATATCACACCCAAAACCGGAAAACTTGTTGCCATAAAGAATGTTACCGACGAAAACGACCTTGTAATCATCAATAAGTCGGGTATTACTCTGCGACTCAAAGTGGCCGATATCCGAGTGATGGGACGCGCAACCCAAGGTGTCCGTCTGATCAATCTCGAAAAGCGAAACGACGAAATTGCCTCGGTATGCAAAGTGGCCTCGGAGACAACTGAAATATCGGAACAATCAGATAATCAAGATGATACAACCGGTATAAATCGAGAATTTGAAAATGAAATGCAATAAATTCGAACCTAAAAAATCAGAAAGATGAAAAAGATTTTTTTATTAGCTGTGCTTTGCTTAGCAGGCGGTATGGCTTTTGCTCAGAAGAAAAACGTTTCTCGGGCAAATAACGAACTGAAACAAGAAAAGCCCAACTACGAAGAGGCTCGTCAACTGGTCAAAGAGGCCCGGGAAAATCCCGAAAACGATGCCCGTACATGGTGGGTATCGGCTGAGGTAGAAGATGCCATCTTCCTCCAAAACGATCAAAAACGCGTTACCAATCAATCGTATGACGATGCAGCCATGTACAAGGCTCTGGAAGACGAATACAAATTCCTGCAACAAGCTCTTTACCTGGATTCGCTGCCCAACGCCAAAGGTAAGGTTTCGCCCAAATACTCCAAGAAAATCATACAACGCATACACGACCGTCATATGAGCTTCTGGGATGCAGCCGTTATTTCATACAAAAATCAGGACTACAAGAAAGCCTATGAAATGTGGAATACCTACCTGATTATCCCCGAAAAATACGGTATCAGCGAGGAGAAGAAAAAACAACTCGAAGAGTCGGGCAAAGTGGACAGCACATATATTTTTGGCCGTTACTACGCTGCCTTGGCCGCCTACATCTCCAAAGATTATGAATTGGCCATTCCGGCATTGAATCGTGCCAAAGAGAACGATTATGATGTGCTTACCATCTATCAATGCTTGAATGAGCTCTATACCAACCAGAAAGACAGCGCCAACATGTTTGCCATCTCTCAGGAAGCCGTAGAGCGTATGGGTATTAATAAAGATACCGAGAACTTCCTGCTGCAAATGATCAACATCTACATTGCGCATGACCAAATAAATGATGCCATTGCATACCTTGACAAAGCTATCGCTGCCAATCCTCGCCCCGAATACTACAAGGTAAAAGGTCGTCTGTACGAAGAGGTAGCCAACGAAGCCGAGGCAATGGCCTGCTTCGAAAAAGCCTTGGAACTCAACCCCAATATGGCTGATGTATGGAGCGAAATGGGTCGTATCTACTACAACAAAGCCTATGAGGAGAGTCAGGAGATAAACAAAATCAAGGACGACAAAGAATATCTGAAAGCTCGAGAAGAGCGTATTTTCCCGCTTTATCGCAAAGCATTGCCTTATTACGAAAAGGCTTACTCAATCGACCCGACAAATGCCGATTGCGTATTTGCCTTGAAAGGTATATACTATACACTTGGAATGGAGGATAAACTGAAATCTCTTGAAGGTAAATGATCTGAAACCCTAAACTTGAATAATTGAAATAAAGGCACATGGCGAAATGTCTAATAAGCTGTGTGTCTTTATTTATTGCTATTAAAGAAATTGAAATGGAATTTATATTAGACTTTGTCCTGCACATCGACAGATATATGGTGGAAATCGTGAGAGATTACCACACATGGACGTATGCCATACTGTTTTTGATTATTTTCTGTGAAACAGGTTTGGTTGTAACCCCATTTTTGCCGGGCGATTCTTTGCTGTTTGAGCGGTCGGAAAGTTTTCATCGGGGGGCGTTTAAAAACTATACTTTCTATGATGTCGTCCCGTTAGGCGACGGTTATTTGGGGAACGGCTGTTTTGAGCATGGCGAGCAGTTTATCTGGTTCCGGGGAGGAGAAAAAGAGCCGTTGATCTTTGGTGAATACCCTGGCGATAAAACGGGGATAGAGCAAAATGCGGCTTTTTTCATGAAGACGCAGACGCTGTTGGCCGTGAACCCCAATCAACAATATTTTGCAGCGGCCGGTTGCTATCACGACCAGTTGGTGTTTTATCGGCGTGAGGGAGACCGTGTCAGAAAACTGAAAGAGTATTTCAGTATCGAAGCCCGGTTGAAGACCCGATACAAGCGGACGGAGAAAGGCGAAATGGCTGGAACATCGCTATTGCCCGAGACGATGCTTATGTATGAAATTCTTTATCCAACCGAGTCGCATCTGTATGCGGTGTATTATGGCAAGAGTAATGAAGAACGGAAAGAAGAGACACAATCTCATTGCTATATATTGAAATTTTCCTGGACGGGAGAGTGCCAAAAGAGTTATAAATTGGATTATCTGACCACGAGATTGGCTGTTGATGAAGCCAACCAATGCATATATACCATAAGATTGCAGGACGAGGATTATGTACTGATGAAGTATGCAATGTAACGCAAATGTGAGACGATGTGAAAAATTTTCTTTTTCAGAGCCGAAACCGATAATCCTTATTACAATTATTGGCTTCGGCTTGTTGGGATACCTTAATAGCGAGGTTTCGATTTATTATTGAATCGAACGTATGTATTTGGGTATTTGTTTTTTTGCTTGTAAATTTTAAAAATAAATAGTATCATTGCAAGAGCGGGGAATTGAGATAGCTTCTTGTAATAAAGTCATTATGATGCATAAATTTATTTCGTTTGTCTGTTTGTTTACGCTGTTGGCCTGCTCTTCACAAGAGAAAGGGTCGGAGAGTATTGTCTTTGAGAAAAGAGACGATGTAAAGATGTCGGAACTGATAACCGATTATTCCCTCGTGAAACTTGAAACAACCGAAGATAATCTCATTGTCGATATTAACCAAGTGGAGTGGTGGAAAGACCGCATTTATATATTGGACTCATATTCACCAACCAAAGGTATCTATGTGTTTGAGAAAGATGGCCGTTATGTAGGGCAGATAGGCCGGGTGGGACAAGGACCCGGAGAATACATTCTCCCCTCCGATATGGTCATAGACGAAAATGACGATAAATTAGTCGTTAAAGATTTGGCACGAAATATATTGATGGTCTACAACCTGGATTCACAAGAATTTGAGGGTGAATATGAGATGCCGTTTTATGCCGATTGTATGGAATATTTGGCTCCCGACCGATTGATTTGGTATGTCGGTACCGGGTTGACAAATCGAGGCGACTATTGCCGGCACATACAGGTTACCGATATGTCGGGAAGCTCCATAACCAGTTGCATGGACAGAGAAGAGTTGCCTACTCGCGGACTGTACAACATACGGACACTCTTCCATACAGATGAGAAACAGCAGGTATATTTCCATCACCCCTTTGTCCCGGATATATACCGCTACGATGTGCAGAAAAATTCAGCCGAGTATGCCTATACGTTGTCATGGGAGGGATTGAAATCGCCCACTCAGGAATATGTCATGACCCACCGGGAACAAATCGTACAAGTGTTGAAAGACGAAAAATACATCATGTACCATACGTTGATGGAGAATAGTGAAAAAATACTTTGTTATTTCGGTACGGACGATACCCGATACATCGGGGTGTATGATAAAGCAACCCACAAGGGATATTATACCCCAATAACATCTATTATCGACGACATGGGTGTGTTGGGGTTTTATTACCCCAAATCGGTCTACAATGATAAATTTGTCGGCGTTATCTATATGGAGAATCTGGACAGTATCGATGAGAACTCCATATTATACCCATATAGCGACGGTGGAAAAACCGATGACGCCGGAAATCCTGTTATCGTATTGTTTCGATAGCCTGTGAAAATATGAGTGATGAGATTTTATAAATATATAATTGGTATCGTATGTGCGGCGGGTTTATTTTTATTGTCAGCATGTAATACGACAGTTTCCCGGGAAGAGTGGGTATATGCCGAGTCACCTCTTCCCATAGATACAATACGGGCTGAGGTGAAGGCGGTCTCAGGGGGTATATTGTATCCGTTGAGTATCATGGTGAGTGAAGACCGTTTGGTTGTGTGTCAGCCCGATATGGAGCAGATGTTTTCGGTATATCGATTACCCGATATCGATTATTTGTATTCATTCGGTAGAAAAGGGCAAGGCCCTAATGAATTTGCGACAATCTATTTTAAACGTATTGTCCCGATTGACGAAGGCTTTAAACTGTGTTGTAATGACCGTCGCATATATCATGTTTCACTGGACGACGGTTCTGTTTTGAACAAAGAGAAAATCGTGTCGGATTATGATTTGTTCAACGGTTTTGCCGTGATAAATGATTCGCTCTGTTGTTTTACCGATATGAGAGGAAAAGATACTCCCTTTCTGATGTATAATTCGATGAGTAAGACGACCAAAGCAATAGGTGAATATCCCCGGTGGATTT
>ERZ824600.5355-NODE-5355-length-10585-cov-3.203894_pt1 | contig 10585 bp, 9 predicted proteins | sample MGYA00519933_ERZ824600 | MGnify/ENA primary metagenome ERZ824600 (study PRJEB31778, sample SAMEA3449178) | human gut metagenome | biome: human gut; feature: human-associated habitat; material: faeces | place: United Kingdom | collected 2010/2012 ... | reverse complement strand
TTTGCGACATTTTCCCCGTTTCATCGGGGACATTTACCCGTTTCATCGGGAGAGCCTGCCCCATAGGGGAAAGCAAGTTTTTAAGAAGCGAAAACAATCGAAGAAATCGGAAATAAAACGCGCAAAAAAAGGAACTGCCCGAGCAGAGCAGTTCTCTTTTTCATATTTAGATTTTTATTTTTATATCTACTACTTCGTCGGGTAAAATAAACCATGTCGCTTTGCCGTGAGACGACGGAGTGCCGAGAGATTCTCCTTCTCCGTTCCAACGTATTCCGTAACGCGGTCTCCCGTCGTAATTAAAACGTGCGATTGAATACAATTCGGTTTCTTTCAGAATAACTAAATCTGTTATCCCCTCATAAATAACGTTTTGTGGTTTCATTTTGTTTTACTCCTTAATTTTTATTTATATCTCCGTCGGTACAATGTACGACGTAGTTACCTATATTATAACCTAAATCATAATTCATAATAATAGAATTCCACTGTGTTATAGTTCCGTTATAATAAATAGAAGTTAATTTGCTACAATTTGTAAAAATATGATTTCCAATGTTTGTCAAGCCGCTACCTATCGATATATTTGTTAAGTTGTAACAATTCTCGAATGCTGCCATCCCTATATTGACCACGCTATTTGGAATTACCATATTTGTAATATTATTGCAGTTATAAAATGCGTGCTCTCCTATTTTCTCTAAACCGCACTCTAAGATTACGTCTATTAACTGAGTACATCCATGAAAAGCATAATCTTCTATGTTGGTTACATTACTTGGGATTTTTATGCTTAAAAGTTGACTGCAATTTTCAAATGCTGATATTCCGATATTTTCTACTGAGTTACCGATTGTTACTTTTGACAGTTTGCTACAATTTCTGAATGCTTCGTAGGGTATGCTAGTTATTCCGTTACCTATTGTTATACTTATAAGTTCGTTGAGGTTTGAAAATCTTATACTAATCATATCTGTTACACCGTCTTCTAAAATAATATTTTTCACATGGGGACAATTCGATAAACGGTGTAGTGTGTCGCCATTTCCAACTGTAAAGGTGACGTTTTTTAATGATTCACAGAGAAGTGAGGTCGCTGACGTAGGCAGTTCCATATTTGTAAGATTTGAGCAACCCTCAAATGCTCCTCTATCACCTGTTTTTGTTACGCTATTGGGTATCGTTACGTTTGTAAGTTTGACGCAATTATAAAATGCGTCGTTCCCTATATATTCTACGCCTGTACCTATTTTTAAATTGATAAGTTCAGAGCAATACTCAAATGCGTGATCTCCGATGCTTGTTACGCTATCGGGAATAGTGACGGTTGTGAGTTTTTTGCAGTTTTCAAATGCCCATTCCCCGATACTTGTCACTCCGTTCGGTATTGTAATTGTTGCTATGTTGCATGAAGAAAACGCAGAATCTCCTATTGTTGTCACGCTGTCGGGAATAGAGATTTCAGACAGGCGGGTTTGACTGAATGCAAGTTTTCCTATTTTTATCAAGCCGTCGGGCAGAGTAACTCTTTCAAGGTCAAAACATATAACAAAAGCATTTTCTTCTATTTCGACTACTCCGTCGGGTATTACTATGCTTGTTAAGCCTAAGCACCCGTTAAAGGCGTTGTTGCCGATTTTAATAACGCTTCCGTCGTTCGGAATAACGCTGTTTTTACAACCTAAAACAAGAGTTTTTTCTTCTGTTTCTATTATGCAATTACCGTCGCCGCGATATTTCTTGTTTTCTTCGGTAACCGTAATAGTCGTCAGGTCTTTACACAGACTGAACGCTGCCTCTCCGAGATTTGTCACGCCTTTCGGTATAAATATTTTCGTCAGTCCCGTTCCTGCGAAAGCCCCGATGCCTATGTCTGTAACGTTGTCGTGTATTTTTACTTCGGTTAATTCGTTGCACCAAGCGAACGCAAAAGTTGCGATTGTCGTTACTTCCTGCGGAATTACCAAACTTCCTTTTAATTCTTTACCTTTAAAGTACATTTTTCTTGAAGAAAAACACGTTAAATTGTTTATTCCGTTGACTCTGCACCATGAAGTTATATTTCCTTCGTAATATATGCTTGTTATTTCTACAGAGTAGTTGAACGATCCTTCTTCGATAGTTGTTATCGTGTCGGGGATACATATACTCGTAATACCCGTGCTGTTCGCAAACGCAAAACTTAATATGCTCGTTACAGGCTTTCCGTCGTGTTCGCTCGGAATGTTCAGTTCGCTGCCCGTGAAAGTTCCCGCTCCCTTTACCGCGTAGGCGTCCCCGTCGGAAGTTAATTCGTATTCAAGCCCTTCGGTATATATGATTTCCCTTTCTTCCTCGCTTTCTTCTTTGCTTTCGCTCTCCGAAACGCTTTCATTTTCTTCCGCGCTTTCTCCGTTACTTTCGCTCTCGGAATCGTCGGCATTGCTTTCCGGGGTTACTGCGGTTTCCGATTCGCTTTTACCCTCGGACTGCTTTTCGCTGTTTTCTTTCGATTGTTCTACGCTTTCTTGTCCCGCCGTTTCGCTTTCGCTCGTATTCTTCTTTTTACAAGCGGAAAGACTTGCGGCTACGCTGAGACAGACTACAATCGTCAGAATGATTAAAATTACCTTTTTCATTGTGTTTTTACTCTCCTTTTTATTATTCTCGGCATATTATAAAGGAATATTTGTCTCTGTAATATTCATTTATATAATATTATATGGCACACTGTGCCTTTTGTCAAGTATAAAAGGCAAAATGTGCTACTATTCTCGTATGATAAAGTTAAAAGATATACAGAAACGATTAAGAGACGAAATAAAACAAAGTAGTATGTCGCAAAAGGAAATTGCCGAAAAGTTAGGAATAAATCCGTCTACAATCAGTAAATATTTAAGACTCGACAAGTTCCCGTCGATAGAGACTTTCGCAAATCTATGCGAGATTTTAGACGTCTCGTCCGACGATATTCTGGGTTTGACAAAATAGCGTTTGCATGTTACAATTAGTTGCATATCGGCTAAACAAACGTAAAAAGAGAGGTGGTATGATGAAATTAAAGAAAACCTCATTAAAGAAAACCTCGGCATGTATGGCGGTTGTCGCTATTCTCGCGGCGGGCGTTTTGTTGCCGCAAAGCGCGTCGACCGCTTCGGCTAATTCCGCCCAGAGGTATTTCCGCGGCGCGGACGCTTACGGCGCGGCGTATAAAGGCGACAGTTGCCCGTTTGTCGTCGAAAAGGAAAACCTTACCTTTAATTTAAACGAGTTTCCGTCGAATTATTATAGCGATAAAGCCTCCTTTCTCGCCTATTCGGGGAGCGTGACCGCAGAATATACTTTTTACAATCCGTCGGAATACACGGTGACGGCGAACCTCGCGTTTCCGTTCGGGGAAACGCCCGATTACGGTTATTATTACGACGAGAACGACAAACGGATTTACGGAGTGGACGCCGAGAAATACGACGTTTTGGTCGGCGACGAAAAAGTCGATAAAAAAGTACGATATACTTACTTTAACGACAGCAATTTCAGCGTCGAAAAGGATCTTCCGAAAATTTCCGACGAGTACGTCAAGGACAATTTTTTCTCGCCCGAGACGGTAGTTACGGAGTATACCTATGTAGTAGGCGGCAAGAATAAAGACGGACTTATAGACGAGTCGAAATATAATTCGGCGTGCATAGCGTTCGACTACGCGGGGGACAAAGAGAAAACGAAAATAATATTCCCGAAACAAAGCGGGTATCAATGGCTTAAAAACAAAAAAGCGAGAGTAGACGCGTGGGCGAAAAACGGCGACGAAGTAAAGTTGTACGCTTTCGGTAAACCGCTCGATACTCCTATAAGTTTCAAGTGTTACAAAGACGGCAGTACAAAAGACGGCGATGAAATAAGCGGTAAAGTTGAACTTACGGACACGGTTACGACTAACCTTAAAGATTTGATAAATTCCGTTTGCGGAAAAAAATCGGGAATACCGTTTATTTCGGAAATAGATTTATATAACGCAAGCGTGTATTCCTTAAACAGGGAGAGTTACGATTACGGAATAATATCGAATTACGGGAGTATTTTTTCAAACGATTTCGAGACCTGCCTTATGCGGTGGTACGAATACGAAATCACGTTAGGACCTAACGATAGAAAGACGAACAGCGTGACCGCGCCGATATATCCGACGATACATACAGAGTTTTCGCCCGCGAAGAACGTCTATACATACTATCTGTCGCCCGCTAAAACCTGGACGAGTTTCGGCTCGATTGATATAACGATAAACACGCCTTATTATATTATGCACCCGAGTTTAAGCGGATTTGAAAAGACGGACGGGGGATATAAGTTATCGCTAAGCGGACTTCCCGACGAGGAATTGGAGTTTACGCTTTCGAGTTCGGAAAACCCGAAGATAGCAAAAAGAAAGGCGTCCGGAATTGCCATACTGTTAACGACTGCGTGCGTGTTGTTGGGGGTTGTACCCGTAGTGTTGTTGGCGGTGATAATAATCATAGTTATATGGCAAAACAGGAAAAACGCGAAGGGCGAGTAGAGATAGTTGAGGTAGATTGCTAAAAAAAAGACTAATACTTGCTCTCCACACGGAGCGTGCCTCTTTTGTCGCTTTGCGACATTTTCCCCGTTTCATCGGGGAAATCTGCCCCAAAGGGGAAAGCAAGAAGGATGCTGTCGCAATAAACGGGTGGAAAAAGAGACAAATAAAAACCTCGTCCGAAAATCGGACGAGATTTTAGATTACGGTTACACCGTTAGAAATCGTTATTATACTCTTTCTACTTTATTACCTTTAAGGCAACGAGTACAAACGTATTCAGAAGTAACGACGCCGTCGTTTACAACTCTTACTTTCTGAACGTTTGCATTGTAAGAACGCGGTGTCTTACGATTACTGTGGCTTACCTTATTGCCGGATAACTTAGCCTTTCCGCAAACGCTGCAAACTCTCGACATATTACACCTCCAAATTACTGATTCAAATTGAAAAGCATAGATACTATATCACAATCGAAAAAAAAATGCAACGATTTAAAGCCGATTATCGAAAAAAAAGCCAAAAAAAAGACCAAAATTTAAAAATCGTCGAAAAATCCTTGTAAAAAAATCGGCAATATAGTATAATAAAATAAAAGGAGTATGCTATGCCTGTAACGACGTCAAACATTTACGGTAAAATTTCTATCTCGGACGAAGCAATAGCCAAAGTAGCCTCGCACGCCGCTTTGGAATGTTACGGTATCGTTGAAATGGTTTCCAGAAGATTTATGGACAGCGTTTCCCAACTCCTTAAAAGAGAGTCGGGAGGCAAAGGCGTAAAAGTGACGACTTCCGGCGACAGAATTTACATCGACATTTTTGTGATTATAAAATTCGGCGTTTCGATATCCGCAGTTGCGGACTCTTTGAAAAAAGCCGTTAAATACAAAGTGGAACAATTCACGGGTATGATCGTGGATACGGTCAACGTGAACATTATCGGCGTTAAACTTTAAAACTTCGGTTTTGAAGGGCTTTTTTGCACCGTAAATTCCCTGCGTGGGGTGAGGTTCCGCTTTTTTTGCTTTCGGAGGAATATTATAAATGCAAAAAACACTGAAGGGCGCGTCGTTTGCCAAAATGGTAATCGCGGCGTCTAAACTTCTCGACGTTTCGAGAGAATATATAGATACTTTGAACGTTTTCCCCGTTCCCGACGGAGATACGGGAACGAATATGAGTCTTACCATGCAATCGGCGGTAAAGGAACTCAAAGCGTGTAAATCGAATAGTTTACAGGACATTGCGGACAGCGTTTCGAGAGGCGCTTTAAGAGGCGCGAGAGGTAACTCGGGCGTTATCACTTCTCAGATTTTCAGAGGTATCTGTGCGGTACTTAAAGATTGCAACGAAGCCGACGTAAAAACTTTTGCAAAGGCTCTTAAAAACGCAACGGACGTAGCGTACAGCGCGGTATCGAAGCCGAAGGAAGGCACGATTTTAACCGTTTGCCGTATGATTTCCGAACACGTTTCGTCGATTTGCGGAAAAATCAAAGACTTCGAAACCTTATTTCAGGAGATTATCGCGAAGGGCGAGGAAGCGGTGCAACTCACGCCGACTCTTTTACCCGTTCTTAAAAAAGCGGGGGTCGTAGACTCGGGCGGAACGGGACTTCTCACTATATATAAAGGAATGTACAAGGGCTTAATCGGCGAGGAAATCGAAGGCGCGCCGGTGGAAGAACCTGAGATAAAAACCGAAGGTTCGATGGAACACGCGGACATTTTGAACCTCGGAACAATCGAATTCGGCTATTGTACGGAATTTTTCATTATAAATTTAAAGAAAAAGACCACGCTTGCCGATATAGACAGGCTTAAAGAATATCTTATGACGATAGGCGATTGCGTACTCGTCATAGGCGACCTCGAATTCGTAAAAGTACACGTTCACACGAACAATCCGGGGCAGGCTTTATCGAAGGCGTTGCAACTCGGCGAGTTGGACAAAGTCAAAATCGAGAATATGCTCGAAGAGAACAGGGAACTTATCAAGAAGTACGAGGCGGAAAAGAAAGAACTCGGAATGCTTTCCATCTGTTCGGGCGACGGAATAGCCGCAATTTTCAAGGATATAAACGTAGACAGGGTAATCGAAGGCGGTCAGACGATGAATCCTTCCGCTCAGGATATTGCCGACGCGATTATTAAGATAAACGCCGAAAATATTTTCGTATTTCCTAATAACAAGAATATCATACTTGCCGCCGAGCAGTCGAAATCGCTCGTCGAGGGCAAGAAGGTATACGTCGTGCCGACGAAGAGCATACCGCAGGGTATATCCGCCGCGCTCGCTATGAACCCCGAGGCGACTGCAGACGAAAACTTTATCGAAATGATACACGCAATCGATAACGTATCGTCGGGAATGGTAACTTACGCGGTGAGAAACGCGAAAGTAGACGGATTCTCTCTTACGAAAGGAGATATAATCGCGCTCGACAACAAGAAAGTACTTGCAAAAGGTAAAGATTTAGCGAAAGTAACGGGGGATTTGATAGAAAAACTGCGTTACAACGCGCACAGTTTAATAAATTTATATTACGGAAGCGACGTAACCGAAGAGGACGCGACGGCGTTGCAGGCTTCATTGGCGGAACGCTATCCCGACCTTGACGTAGAACTTTTCTACGGCGGTCAACCGATATATTACTATATAGTATCGCTCGAATAACCGTTCAGGCGACCAACAAAAAGAGTAAAACGCTTGCTTTCGCTATTAAAAGTGAAAGCAAGTTTTAATTTTGGCGGCGTAGCCGTCGATAGAGGTTGAAATCGGTGGTATTTTGCTTCTTAAAGTTGTATTGTTATTAAAAGAGGTTAAGTATGGAAATAACGAAAATAAAGGGAATAAGCGATAAAAGAGCCGCCGATTTTTCTAAAATGGGCATTTTGACCGCCGACGACCTCGTAAAACATTTTCCGAAAAATTACCTCGATTTGCGGAAAATCACTCATTTGGAAAAGTGCTACCACAACGACGTGGTTTTAACCGTCGGCAGGGTCGCGACCGTTCCGAAAATGTTTACAACCGCAAGAAAACTTAAGTGCGTGAGGATTCTTTGCGAACAGGGTATAAGGGGTTTTACGGTCATCTGGTTCAATCAACCTTACGTCATAAGTCACCTTAAAGTCGGCGAAGAATACCTCTTTTACGGCAGAATTAAAAGCGATTTCGGCGGCGTTTCTATGGTAAATCCGTCGTTTGAGCCGCTCGACAACAACGTTCGCCTTAAAGGCATTATTCCCGTCTATACTTTAAAGGGTAATCTCAATCAGAAAACGGTCAGAGACTGTATTAAAAACGCCGTTTTCGCCCTCGACTTGAAGAGCGTTATTCCCGATAAAATCTCGAAAAAATACGGTCTTTCAAGCCTTAAAGCCGCTTATGCCGAGGTTCATTCGCCGTCCGATTCGGTGCAGACGAAACTTGCCGCCGAGCGAATCGCCACCGAGGAGTATTTCACGCTCATTTCGGCGTTCAAGTTTATAAAAGGCGACAGACAGCAGGTCAGGATAAATCAATATTCCTGCGGAGCGACCGAGATGCGCGAGTTCACTAAGAGGTTCGGGTTCGAATTTACGGACGGGCAAAAACACGCCGTGAACGAGATTTTCGGCGATCTTACAAGCCCCCGTTCAATGAACAGACTTTTGCAAGGCGACGTCGGCAGCGGTAAGACGGCGGTCGCGCTTTGCGCTATATATTCGGCGGTAAAAAGCGGTTATCAGGCTGCTATGCTCGCGCCTACGGAAATACTCGCAGAACAGAATTTTAGGATAATAAAGTCAATGTTTCCCGATTATGAGGTGGTTTTTTTAAGCGGTTCGCTTAAAGCGACGGAAAAACGACTTGTAAAGCAGGATATAAAATCGGGTAAGGCGAGAATAGTAGTAGGCACGCACGCCGTAATTCAGGGCGACGTCGAGTTCTATAATCTTTCAATGTGCGTGTGTGACGAACAGCACAGATTCGGCGTTCAACAAAGGAGCGCGCTCGTCGCGAAAGGGGTTATTCCCGACGTGCTTGTAATGAGCGCGACGCCCATTCCGAGAACGGTTTCGCTCATTTTCTACGGCGACCTCGATATTACGGAGATAAAGGACAAACCGAAAGCAAGACAGGAGATAGCGACTTTTTTAGTACCCGAACGCAAGTACGAGGGAATGCTCGGATTTATCGAAAACACCGTGAAAAGCGGCAGGCAGGTTTTTTGCGTTTGTCCGAAAATCGACGAGGACGAAGAGGGTACGCTTATGAGCGTTACGGAACTCTTCGAGGAACTTAAAACAAAACTTTCGGAAGTTAAAGTCGGACTTTTGCACGGCAAGATGAAAGACGCCGAAAAATCGCAGGTTATGTCGGATTTCAAGGCAAAAAACTTCGATTTGCTCGTATCTACGACGGTGGTCGAAGTCGGCATCGACGTTCCGAACGCAACGGTAATGGTAATATACAACGCCGAGAGATTCGGCTTGTCGCAACTTCACCAACTGCGAGGCAGAGTAGGCAGAGGCGGCGATAAGAGTTATTGTTTTTTATACACGAAAAGCGACGACGAAAAGGCTTTGGAAAGGCTTAAAACGGTCTGTGAAAATACGGACGGATTTAAAATTGCCGAAAAGGACTTCGAGATGCGGGGAAGCGGCGACTTTATGGGAACGAGACAGAGCGGAAAATTCCTCGGAGATTTGGGGAATCTCGTGTATTCGCCGTCGGTAATATTCACGGCAAAAAAACTCTGCGACGAAGCGTTTGCCGACCCGTCGGGGTTAGGGGAACTAAGAAAAGCGGCGATTGAAAAATACGAAAAATTAAAAGACGTAACTATGAACTAACGATTGACAAATATAGCCTAAGGGGCTAAAATAAAAGCGAAAGGAGAGATAAAATTATGAAGATAGAAGATTTCAAGAAGGTAAAGATCGAGGCTATGAAGGCTCGCGACAAGGACGCCGTGGCGGCTTTGAACGTAGTGATCAACAAACTTATGCTTGCGGGAATCGAGAAGAAAGCGGCGGGCGAGGAAATGACCGACGCGGACGTCACGAAAGTTTTGCAAAAGACGGTGAACGAACTCGCGGAAGAGAGAGAGGGTTTTGTAAAAGCGGGCAGAGCGGAGACGGTCGCAAGTCTTGATCGCCAACTCGAGACGGTTAAGCAGTATCTTCCGAAATTGCTTTCCGCGGAAGAGATAAAGGGAATAATCGAAAAACTCGACGACAAGACCGTGCCGTCGGTAATGAAACACTTCAAGACGAATTACGCGGGCAAAGTGGATATGAAACTTGTCGGCGAAGTATTGAAAACTCTTTAATTTATAAAAAAGAGAAAATAGATTTACAAAAGCCCCCGAGATTTTATCCGACGGATAAAATCTCGGGGGCTTTTAAATTATTGAACTATAAAAATAACGATGCTTCGATTATATGATTATCGAAATCAGATATAATACTCCCAAATGGATAGGGTAGAACAGGTAAAACGCATACTTCAAATTCAACTTGCCGCGTTTCCCGTTGTACAGCCATATTATCGGCAACGACAATAACGCATAGTACGCGTACGAATAATTCATGGCGCACATCGCCGTGAAAAATATTACGCCGACGGTAAATATCGCCTTTTGCTTTATTCCGTCGTCTTTTATCATTACCGCGAAAAGCGGCAATAACGTTCCCTGAATTTTATAGTCGAGCGTTACCCTGTACCCGAATATCTTTACCGAATTTTCAAACAGAACGTTAAGTCCTAACGCCGCTATGACAGAAATGGCGAAAATAAGGAAATAAATCGCTTGCCTTTTCGCGTCGTCGCCCCTTTCTACGCTTTCCGAAAAATTGACGTACGCCGAACATATCGCGATTGACAGCGAAAAAGTGAGCAGTATATTTAGGTAAAAAGAGTTGGAAAATTCGTTTATTTCGTGATTTGTAACAAGTTCGTCGCCTATATAAAAGAGTTGGCATATAACGACGAGAATAAATACTCTCAGAAAATATTTGAGTTTATTCCTCGTTTTAAGTACGCCGCCTCCTATGCA
>ERZ824600.5351-NODE-5351-length-10590-cov-2.384907_pt1 | contig 10590 bp, 8 predicted proteins | sample MGYA00519933_ERZ824600 | MGnify/ENA primary metagenome ERZ824600 (study PRJEB31778, sample SAMEA3449178) | human gut metagenome | biome: human gut; feature: human-associated habitat; material: faeces | place: United Kingdom | collected 2010/2012 ... | reverse complement strand
ATTATTTTCGACGAGCCGACCTCGGCGCTCGATCCGATCGCGGAATACAATATGTATAAGAGCTTCCACGAAATTTCCGAGGGACGTACCGCGATCTATATTTCGCACCGTCTTTCCTCGACCCGCTTTACGGATAAGATCGCCGTTTTTGCAAACGGGACGATCTCCGAATACGGGACGCATGAGGAATTGATGCGGATCGACGACGGCGTCTATCGGAACATGTTCTCGATGCAGGCGCAGTATTACGAATGACCGACGACCCGCGGGCAACTGCGACCGTTGGTTTTCGGTAGGCGGGTCGGACGATTAAGAGTGGAGTGTTACTTGTGGGAAAGAGGTAGCGAAATAATGTAGTGGCAAAGCTATTTTTTCCAAGTTTTTTGTTGAGCACAATAATTTATATAAATATGATTGAGGTGAGCGTTTATGAATGAAAAATTAATTTTTTCTAGGTTTAATACATATGTTGAAAACGGCAAAAACGAAATGATAATTTATAACTCTTTAAATAAGAACAATGGTTTTTGCAAATTTAAATCTAGTGATACAGAGACTTTAAAACGAGCCATAGAGAGTAAAAATGTAGATCATCTTCCAAATTATTTAATTGAACCATTGAAAATGAGAACAATGATCATCGACGAATCCTACAATGAAATCCGGATACTTGAGTATATGAGAATGAAGGTCATTACCGGGACTTTGGATCGCAATGTATTACATGTTGTAATATTACCCACCGGAAAATGCAACTTTAAATGTGAATATTGTTATGAGAACTTTGAAAATGAGAAGATGACGATAGAAATTCAAAATGCAGTTGTTAATTTTATCAGAAGGAGAATAACAAGTTACTCTGGTGTAACTGTATCATGGTTTGGGGGAGAACCATTGATTGAGTTAGATATTATTAAATATATATCGAAAAAAATAATGGCGATTTGTAATAACTTGAAAAAATCATACTCTGCAAATATAACTACTAATGGATATTTATTGACTCCACATGTGGTGGAAGAATTGCTTAAATGTTGTGTATATCAGTATCAAATTACCTTGGATGGGACTCAAGAAATTCATGATAAATTTCGTCATTTAGCCAATGGCGATCCAACTTTTAGAAGAATAGAGTCAAATTTAATTGGAATTAAAAATGAAATTGAGACTAGGGTGTTTAATATATCAATTCGATGTAATTTTACTAAAGATAGTTTGGAAAAATTTGATGAATTTGTCGAATGGTTTGATTCAAACTTTGGTGGGGATAATAGATTTTCGATTTTTGTTCGAACTGTTGGGGTATATGGTAATGCAAGCAATGCAATAAAGCGAGACTCTATGTTGGACAACGGCGTGGGTTTTATATGTGAAAAAATGTATGATATAGGTTGCAAGTTGGGCAAAGATAGTAATTTCCAAATATCAAATGTTAGTTTTTTGTCTCCAGGCGGGTGTGTTTGTTATGCTGGAAAGGATAATAGCTTCGTATTTGATTCAATTGGAAAAATACGTAAGTGTACAGTGGCACTATCGGAAGATTACAATATTGTTGGTGAAATCAAAAACGGACAAGCGTTAATTGATGAGACTTCTTTAAACAAATGGTTAATTCCAAATAGGTTGCACGAAGAATGTCTCGAATGTAGTTTTGCTGGAGCGTGTATGGATAGCGTTTGCCATACCAACAAAGCAATGGGTATAGAAAACGAGCATGGAAATTGTCCGCACGAGAAAGGTGCCGTTGCAAGTCTTGTTGCCATATATGATAAAATGGGTAAGATTGACTATGCATATTGATAATGAGATATATAAATGGGGGTAAGGAAGATGATTAAGCCGATCCAAGGAACTAAAGATATTGTGAAAGATTCGCTAGTTCAAGTCGGAGCTTATTTGGAAGGAATTGATGATGATATAGACGATGATACAGATATTCAAGATTATATACAAGATTCTGTACAATTCATTAGTTTTATTGTTTTACTAGAAGAGAACTTGAATATTACTATACCAGATGAACTGTTAACACATAATGGTCTTGCTTCGCTCAATTCGTTTTGTTTTGAGCTCGAGAATATAATTAGTATAAAAGGTGCACAATAAAATATTAGGAGGTAACATTGTGAAAAAATTAATTAAAAAGAACGTAGTCCATAATAAGAATTATTATATGGTTCGTTTATACGCTTTTGAGGGCGTTGGCGGAGGCAATAATAATTGCATAGGAAATGGAAATTGCTGTGGTAATGGTCAATGTTGCGGCAATACGGGAGGACACTAAGTTTTGCAATAATTATGATAAGTTGGAAAACACGTATAAATCCCAAACGGCGAATATCTGATTAAATCCTATATTGGGAGTTTCATAAAGGTTGTTTTGTGCACTACAACCTTTATGGATTGATATTGTTTGAGTGTATTGTTGCTCCATAAACATTAATTAATATATGTAATGATTTTTGAGTGATTTTAAAAAGCGGTATTTTTCAAGCCATATATTGACATGGGTGAGATGAATGAAGAAAATAGAAGTTGTTGTAATCGATTGCGGTATAGATTTAAGTCATCCAACATTTAATGATAGAAAAATTGAGAGCTATTATTTTGATAAGATGCTCGTTCGGGATATCTCCAAACCAATTTATGGACATGGAACAGCAATTTGTGGAATAATATTACGGGAATGTTCCTGTGTTCATATTACGTCTATTCGTCTCCCAGAAACTGATGGATACTATGATGAAATGCACCTTATAGGTTTACTTAAATATATTCATAACAATATGAAGGTTGATATAATCAACATTAGTATGGGTTTGAATATTTGCCAACATCTTTCTGAATTGTATGACCAATGTTCTATTATTGATAAAAATGGAACTATAATTATATCTGCTTTTGATAATAATGGTTGTATATCTTATCCCGCAGCCTTTGATAATGTGTTGGGAGTAACGGCGGGGTATTATTGTACTGGTAATAGTGTATTTGAATATGTTGAGGATAGTGTAGTAAATATTGCTGCGAAAGGGAGCATTCAAAGAGTACCATGGACGATTCCTGAATATATATTAGTAGGCGGTAATAGTTTTGCTTGTGCACATGTTACGGCACAGGTTGCTAATTTTTTGTCATATGGCATAACTGGAAAAAATCAGATTTTACAACAATTTAAAAATATATCAATAAAGCAACATATTAGTGATTACAGAAAAAAGGAGGAGGTAGGGATACCTTTTCCGATTAAAAAAGTTGCGTTATTTCCTTTCAATAAAGAAATGCACAGCATAGTTAGGTTCCATAGAATGTTGGGCTTTGAAATCGTATCAATTTATGATAGCAAGTATTCAGGAACAGTAGGATCAACTACAACTCACCTTATGAAAGATAATACAATACTAGATATGGTTATAAAAAACATAGAGAAAATCAACTGGGACGAATTTGACACTTTGGTTTTGGGTCATGTTGACGAGTTGTCTTTGTTAATTAACAAAAAAAGTTTGAAAAACAATCTGATATCAGATGCAAAAAAGTACCATAAAAACATTTTTGCTTTTGATGATTTAAGCAAAGAGGGTACAGATATTTCCAAGAGTGTTTATTATCCTAAAGTCGATAATAATGATTTACCATTGTTCAGATTTGGTATGTTATATCGCATTTCAAAACCTGTGGTTGGTGTGTTTGGTACGAGTTCACGTCAGGGAAAGTTTACTTTGCAATTGATAATGCGAGAGATATTATTTAAACAAGGGTATGATGTTGGTCAAATCGGGTCGGAGCCTAGCTCTCTACTGTTTGGTATGGATTATTGCTTCCCGATGGGGTATAATTCTTCGGTATATATAAAAGAATTTGATACAGTGAGGTACTTGAATTATATTATCAATGAATTGTGCAAAAAAACAAAGATATAATTATTGTGGGATCGCAATCAGGCACACTTCCATATGACACGGGAAATATTTGTCATATTACAGTCCCACAGTTTGGCTTCCTGATGGGCACCCAACCTGATTGTGTTGTTTTATGTGTTAATCCATATGATGATATAGAACTAATTAACAGGACTATCAATTTTATAGAATCAACTGTCAATTGCAAAGTTGTGGCTATAGTTGTTTTTCCAATGGTTATTCAAAACGACTGGAGGGGGATGTATGGAGCAAAAGAACAATTAAGTGAAATCCATTATTTAGAAATAAAAGATAAATATTTAAAAACCTTTAGGTTGCCAGTATATATGCTCGGAAACCAAATCGACATGGTTAACTTGATTAATGTTGTTACTGACTATTTTGTCGATGATTAAAAACCCACTTGCTCGCATCCAGCTGTTTTAGCCTCTTGTTAAAACACACAGAGGGTGAGTTTAATATCTGGAATAATGCAAGGCGAGGAAACAGCGAAAATTGAATTATTAATGTTTGTGACTTTATTTTTAACTTTTGTTTAAATCTGCAGAAAAATCGTGAATAATTGACTGATTTGGACATGCATTTGTAGGTATAATTCCGAACTGCTACTAGTCAAATTGGTTTCGATTGTGTTGCAGTATCTATGATTTCAATATATTTTCCTATATGAGGTCAAAACACGCGGTGCGAATACCAAGCGGTCTACCGTTTGAAATAATATTTACAAGCAATACCGTCTCATTTAATGTGCAATCAAGAGGAAATCTTGTGATGTTGAATTGTTGAAAGTCGTCAGTTTAAGAGTTAGAATTGAGAATCAGGATGGGGCTAGCAATGAAAAAAAGTGTCGAATTACCCATTGTCCAACCGATTTATTCCGTATATCACAGTCAAGGCTCTGCCAGTGCAGTGATTTCAAGCAATCCCAGTGTTAAAAACTGGTATCTCAACCATGCTATCATTTTGAGTTGTGACAACCGTTTCTTGTATTCATCTCATTCGCCGGATGTCAGTGTGTGCCATTCCAATTTGGATTCGGCACCCTATTTGGATCAGCGTTCCGTGAACACGCTGTATCTGAACGGGTATGTGCATCCGGTGATTCGGGCAATGTTAGACGACGGCTATTATGTCTATTACACTGTAATTGATGACTATTATATCAAGGGAAAGTCTGGGTATGGAAAACGGCATTTCTTTCACGATGGTTTGATTTGCGGTTATGATCAGAATGAAAAGACATACAGCATCTTCGCCTATGACGAAAACGACCGCTACACCGTGTTCAAGACGCCGCAAAGCGGGTTTGAGGCGGGACGCAAGTACGTCAAAAAATACGGCGGAGGCGTAGTCGGTGCCCTGTGCGCAATTCGTCCGTGGGATATTCAATACGAGTTGGAGCCGGAGACGGTTTGTCGTAATTTGAAAGAGTACTTACATTTTAAAGTTGACCATTTCAATTTTGATTACGGCGCACCGGTCTACGGCTCCGCAGTTCATGATTATCTTGCGCTCTATCTGGGGTGTATCATTGACGAAAAGGCAGAAGCTTCCCATCTCGATATACGTGCCTTCAAAATGATTTATGAACACAAGGCGGTCATGCTGGAGCGCTTGCAGGTAATTGAGAGTTGTCTGCATTGGGAACCGGAATACAGCAAAGCGTATTCCGAAGTTGTAAGGGATGCAGAGAAGCTATGGTATCGGTGTCTGTATTATTTGCAGACAAATCGGTGGTCGGTTCTCTTTCAAATGCGGGATCTGATTCTGGAAATCGGACATAGGGAAGCTGATGTATTAAAAGGGGCGGTATCCAAATTAGAAGATGAGCTATGTCGTGTGGGCGATGGACATTGCTCAATTTTATGATAAAACTGATTGTCCATATTATTCAGGAATTACAAGAGGAGAAATAAAATGAAGTTAAGAAATGTGTTGATGTTCAAAATAGAAATAAGAGATACTGCTAACAATACTAATATGCCGGTAGATTCTTTTAAAAGATTGTTCGATGAAGTGTTTAATGAAAAGTGCCGTAACAATTCTATGACACTGACCGAACGTGACCAGGATCCAATGGTGTTAGACATTATTGAAAATACGGAAGAGTATTTATTTGGACGTCTAAATAAAAAACGACCGAATTTCAGTATCCAGAAAAGAAATTATGATACTTTGGCAATCACAGATATTCTATCGCCGGATGAAGTCAATAGCAACGGCGTAGAATTGTTTACGTATTTCATATTGGGCTATCACCACGGTATTCTATCAATTGTTGATTCGAAAGGCGCACCAAATGAAAAAGCGCTGGACCGCATTTTTGCAATACATAATAGCCAATTCCAATATGAGGCTTATCCAATTCCCAATAGACACTTGCTCAGCAACTTAATTGATGGGAAAGCTCCTGTGATTAATAAAATTCGAGTAGATATAGCTAGACCAAGTGCACAAATATTACAACAATTATTTGGCTTTGGGGAAGAGGAAGTGATTCAGACAGTTCAGCAAAATACCGCAAGCATGGTATTCGAAGTCAAACCTCAACTACGCGGGGCGTTGACAAACAATACAAAATTTATTGGACGGTTGGTTCAGGCTTTTCAAGACAACCATGATAAATATGAGTCGGTTATTTTAACCGGGAAAAAAGATGATGGTGATCGGCAAAGAAGGTACGATCTTTATGAAGAATATTTCAAGTATCCGATTACAGTTGAGGAGTACAAAAAAGAAGGTGGGCGTGAAGTTGAGCGTGATAGAATTCATATTCAAAATCAATACAGAGATAAAATGAAATTGGCTTATGATGAATATAAGAAAATGATACTTGCTGTAAGCGATCGATAACTGACGCAGTTCTTTACTCAGTTTTGTATGGAGAGTAATTACTATGAAAACGGTTAAGAGTTTTTTTATCGAGTTTCTTCCGGTGTTATTAGCGACGATATGCAGCGTATATGTTTTATGCAGTAATAATTTATTGCTTGAAATGCCCGTTGATTCTGGTTTTCACTTTAATGTTATAACCGTAAACGCATTATTTGGCGGATTTTTGTACACTAACTATTCGCTTCTGATAGGGTTATCTGATAATCATATTGTACAAGAGTTGAGATGTACGAATATTATCGATAAAAGAAACAAGCACATTCTCAAAGGAATTATGTACGCTATTGTGTCTGTAATTGCCGGGCTATACTTTGTGCTAATACCGAGGGGGGACTCGGAAGTGCAAAATGTGATTTCGTGTTTTATGGCAAATATTGAAATCATTTTTTTATTATTTTCAATTTTTTTCTTTATCCTGTCTCTTTTTGAAATGAAGAGATTGGTTCGCGGTATTTATCATTCCGACAAAACAAAGAAAAACGAAGAGATCGATGATATTAGGAATTTCATACGAAATCATGATTCGAAAAAGAACAAACAGGAGGAACAATTATGAAGCCTTTGCGACTTTTGTCATTTGTACTCAGTATTTTGATGGTATTTTACGCGATACCGATGTCGGCATTTGCACTTCTGATTCCGAGTGACCTTGAAGTCGCAGAGAAAGACGATTTCGAGAAAAGCGAAACGGCTTCTGCCTCGGACAACTCCGAGTGGCTCGGGGAAATGATATCCAAGCGAACCGAAACTGCCAAGGTGTACCGCATGGCGGACGGTTCGTATCGCTATTTGGAATACGGCACGAAAATTCACTATTACAACAAAAACGGCGTGCTTACCGATTACGACAACACGTTGCAGTCCGTCGAAGGCAGAGACGGTGCGGTGTATTATGCACCCGTTTCCTCCAATATTGACGTCAGATTTGCGGAAACGCTCGAAAAAGACGCACTGTTCTCCGTCGGAGAGGGGAATGTCGGTCTCGCCGTCATTCCGTTGGACAATAATCCTGCGGAAGCAACGGTGCTTCAAAAGGCAAAAATAAGCGACGAAAAAGACTCCACCATTTTGACAAAGCACACGTCCGGCTTGCAGTATGACGGGATCTGGGATAACACTGCCGTGCAGTATGTTATCTGCGGCGACACGGTTAAGGAATCGATCATTGTCGGACGACAGTCGGACCGTTACATGTACCGCTTCCTTCTGCGCACGGAAGGTCTGAGAGCAGAGCTGGAAGAAAACGCCGTCTTGTTATCCGACCAACAGGGAGAGGTGCGTTTTTCGATCCCTGCGGGATATATGGTGGACGAAAGAGGCGCATACAGTGATGCGGTGACATATGAGCTGGAGGAATGTGAGGAAGGCTACATTTTAACGGTCACCGCTGACGAAACGTGGATCAATGATGAAAACCGTGCATTCCCTGTCAAAATCGACCCGACCGTACAGCGCGGTGTCTTTTCGCCCACGAGCATTGACGATGCATCGGCATACGAAGGACAACCGTCTACGCGCACCACGAGCAGCGAGTATATGCTCAGCGGCTATTCGCCGGACACAAATCTGCTGCATACACGGGCATACATTCGTTTGAACGCTCTTCCGGAATTTCCGGAGGCATCGATCATTACGCAGGCAGTGCTGACCCTGCAACAGACCTCCTCCGCGAACGGCTGGAAAAGCTATGGCGGTACGGCGGAATCGCTGACCTTCGGTGCATACAGAGTCACCTCGTCGTGGAGTGAATCCACTCTGACATGGAACAACCGCCCGTCAACCGATTCTATTGTTCTGGACTATGACACGGTAACTGCCAATGGGCAGAAATACTGTTATTTCGATATCACCGAGGTTGTAAGAAAATGGTACGAAGGCACGGCAAATAACTACGGGATCGCCATTGTGCCGCTCGAGGAGTACGTCACAGGGGACAGCTATGCCCATGCGGGTTTCTATTCCAGTGAAAATACCAACCATGCATATGAAGCGAAGCCGATGTTCAGCATTACCTTCCGTGATGCCAAGGGACTGGACAGCCGCTGGAACTATAACGTCCATAGCGCGGACGGCGCGGGCAACGGCTACGTCAACCTGTTCAACGGCAATTTGGTGCTTTCGGCTACCGACATAAGCACCGCCGGCTCGGTTTTGCCGATCACGGTGTCGCATGTTTATAACGGCTTCCAAAAAAAGAAGCAGTTTACCGCACCGTCGTCAAACGCGTCAATCACTAACTTCGAAAATATGAAGATGGGATACGGCTTCAAGCTGAATGTGTGCGAAAGCATTGCGTCGGTTTCCATTGGGGGATACCCTTCCGGTTATTGGATGGTGTACAACGATGCGGACGGCACGGAATTGTATTTCTTCCGCAACGGAACCACCGGCACTCCGACCTACATCAGCGAAGACGGCTATGCCTTGAAGATTATGAATTTCGGCGCCGGATACATCATGTCGGACGATTACGGCAACCAGAAATATTTTGACGCTGAGGGTCGCCTTTGCGCCGTGACCGATAACTTCGGTAACCGCAAGAATTTCGTCTACGAGAACGGAAAACTGGTGAGAATCACCCGTAATCTGGGGGAAGAAACCGAAACGTTGCTTGTGTTTCAATACAACACTGCAAATTCGCTGAGTCGAATTTACAATGCCAAAGACGACACCCAATCAGTGTACTTCTATTATTCCGATTTGCCGCAGTCAACGATGATCAATAGTGAAGTTGGTTATCTGCGTCAAATCTATTGTACATGGAATGGTGACTCCTTTGAATACACCTATTACGAGAGCGGCGAGCTGAAGAGTGCGCTTAATATGCGCTCCGGGTTGGGCGTGCAGTATCAATATAACCGTGCGGGTAAAGTCATCGGTGTGAGCGAACTGTATGAAGAAACGAAGATCGGGAATACGGTATCGTTCGCATACAAAAACAAAACCACCGAGGTGCGGTTAGGTTCCGCAAACGATCTTGTTACGGTCTATACCTTTGACAATGCGGGCAGAACGATTTGCGCCTACACGAAAAATGAGTCGGACGGTACTGTTTACGGCGCGGCAAATGCCACCTACAACGAAAACCAGAGCAACGAAGATCTGCGCAAGAAGAATACCGTTTCTTCGGAATCGCAAACAGGCGGCTATGTCAACAACCTGTTGACCAACGGTGATATGGAAACCACGACGGGCTGGCTCGGAGAAACCGCAAAAACCTCCGGAATCGCCATGTCAAGGTCTGCCGACGTGCTGTATAACGGCTTGCGCTCCATGAAGATCGCCGCAACCGCGTCGCAGGGTTACAAGAAATATTCCGTTGCGGTGGACATTCCCGCTGCCGGCACCTATACATTTTCCGCTATGATTAAAGCGGACCCGATAACCATGGTCGGAAGCGGCGATAATCGCGGCATTCTGATGGCGCTCGGAGATCAGACGGTGTACTGCGAAGCCCTGCCGAACGCGAATGTGCAGGACGGCTGGCAGAGATACAGTGTGACGGCGAGCTTTGACGTGCCCACAACGACCACCGTTTCCATCGGTCTGGCCGACGCGCTGCGGCTGGAGGGCTATAACGCCTGCCTCGCGCTGCGCGAGCCGTCCCTCGGGCCGGTGTTCGGCATCAAGGGCGGCGCGGCCGGCGGCGGCTACGCCCAGGTCGTGCCCATGGAGGACATCAACCTCCACTTTACCGGGGACCTGCACGCCATTGGGACCGCCAACAACCTGCTGGCGGCCATGATCGACAACAGCATCCAGCAGGGCAACC
>ERZ824600.5348-NODE-5348-length-10593-cov-3.022965_pt1 | contig 10593 bp, 10 predicted proteins | sample MGYA00519933_ERZ824600 | MGnify/ENA primary metagenome ERZ824600 (study PRJEB31778, sample SAMEA3449178) | human gut metagenome | biome: human gut; feature: human-associated habitat; material: faeces | place: United Kingdom | collected 2010/2012 ... | reverse complement strand
GTCGTCCTCGGGCAGACACATAATCGAATGGGAGATATGCAGGCGGGCTTCTCCTACGATTTGCGTGTCGCTCTCGCGTAGCAGTTCGTGGTTTTGCAGCAGGCTGCCGGCGATGGTGTTTTCGATGGCCATCAGCCCTATAACGGAGTCGTCTTTTTTTATGGCCGAGAATATGTCTTCAAACGTGGCGCAATAGATAACCTCGATTTCTTCCCCTCCGAAGTAGCGGTGAGCAGCGATGTCGTGGAACGAGCCTTTGGCTCCTTGTATGGCTATATGTTTCATTGTTGTAGGGTTGTTTATAAAAAAATTCCCACTCTTCCTGGCGAGAAGGTGGGATTAATATATCATTGAATTTTTGAGGCATATGCGATTGCCTCCCACCTTGACGCTTTGTTGCATAAAGTAGAAAAAGTAGTATCCGTAAAATCGAAAAAATCGTTGTATCATATCGGTCTATATTAAAAAATCCCGTCTTGTGAACGGGATTTCTATATTTTCTAAAATTGTCAGCCACACAAAATCCCGTTTTTACCTTTCGTTAAAGTAAAAATAGAAAAAATAGGTGTAGCCGAAGCAACGTTTCATATCAGGTCTCTGTTTTTCTTATACGGCAACAAAGATAGGTGAATTTGAGAAAATAAAAAAGAGTTTGGCGATTTTTTTTGTCAAAAAGAAAAATAAATCTTGGCTCTTTGTCTAATTTGTAAAAACCGGGGGCTCTTTATCCTTGTCGAGATAAGCCGGGTGGCCAGGCGAAGCCGCTATTTTTTTCCTATCTTTGTGTCTGTGAAGTTAGGCGGCGGCTCGGCATAGTCAATCTGAAAATTGTGTTTTCTTTTTGCCTCTGTTTTCGCCTTTCACTATCTTTATATATAATGTAACGAGTGGTACTTATGAAAAAGATTTTTCAGGATTTTAAGGCGTTTGCCATGCGTGGGAATGTTATCGACATGGCAGTGGGAGTCATCATTGGCGGGGCATTTGGCAAGATTGTCTCTTCGCTGGTGTCGGATATAATCATGCCGCTGATTGGCGTGCTGGTAGGGGGTGTCGATTTCAAGACTCTGAAATGGACCTTTCATTCGCCCGCTATCGCTGGTGCGATGCCGGCTCGGGAGGTGTCGGTCAATTATGGAAATTTCATACAGGTAACATTTGATTTCCTGGTGATTGCTCTTTCCATATTTTTCATCGTTCGGCTTATCTCTCGTTTTACCCGTAAAAAAGCTGTCGGTGATGCCGCCAAACCGGCTCCCGCTCCGGTTGTGTCGGAAGAGGTGAAACTGTTGCAGGAGATACGCGATTTGCTCAAAGAAAACAGGTCCAGCCAAGAGAAATAGCGAAATTTTTGACGGTTATATATTCTTATACCAAGAATTTCGTATCTTTGGAGAAAAATAGAGCAGGTATGAATGCGGCAAGAGAATCGATGTTGAAATTGATTGCAGAAACTTTCTGCGAGGCCATAGAAAAGGCCAAGGGTGATAGTACATATTCGTTGACAGACATGTATGTGGGTTTCCAGCCCGAGGAGCTCTCTTTGTCGCTTTATGACGATAAGGATACCCTGTTGCAGCAAATTACGCTTGATGAGTGTGAAGAGTTGAAAGAGGTATCCGATGGTACTGTTACTGAGGAGTTGACACTTCTCTTGCGGGAGGCATTGAACCGTCCCGAAGTCGATACTGCATTTGCTTCGCTCGATACAGTCGCTCCGGTCTCTGTCGTTCTTGTCAATGAGGAGAAGGATCCTTTGTGTGAGTTGAAAACCTTCGACAATGAGATGCTATTTCTTGAAGATGATTTGTTGAAAAAAATGGGAGAGGAGTTGGACGATTTCTTCGAGAAGTTGATGTCTGACGTGAAATAACTTCACTTGTTGTCGGGGTACTCCCGGCAGAAGAAAAAAGGAAAGGGCCTACCACAGGCAGGCCCTTTCGTCTGAAATTTTCTCCCGAGCTTCTACCTTTCAGAAGCTGAAAAAGCCCAATGGCTGTTTATTGCTGACATACCATTCGCCGTCTTTTTCATCACAGAAGATGTGATGTTCGCAGGCAAGCCAGCCGATGGCTGCAAAGAAGTCTTTGTCCGACAATGAAAGCAGCCCCTTTACGCGATTGACCGTGATGGAGTAGCACCCTTCGAGGATATTCCATATACGGCTTGCATTTACTGCAATATCCAACGTTTTCATACGTTTGGGATTAAAATTTCGTTCTAAATATAGTGCCTTTGAATTTTAAATCAAAATTTATTTGGCCTAAATATGAGTCAAATAGGCTCTTTTTTATTTTTTTTGTCAATCTTAAATCTCCTGAATATAACTTTCCGGCTCACTGACAGAGGCCGGTGAGTAGGAGGTAAAGAGAGTTTCGGCAAAAAGCCAGTACAGAAGAAGAATGACGGCCAGCAGTACGGCCATGAAAGTCCCTATTTTCTTTGATGTCGACAACATGGTATTTCTGTAAAGTTATTTTTGACTATAACAATACAGGCGGCACAAAGGTTTTCAGGATTCGAGAGGAAAACTACTTGTTCCAGATGTCCCAGCTGGCATAGGCTTGTAGCAGAAGCATCTCCAACCCGTTTTTTGTTGCGGCACCCTGCTGGGCACATTTTTCCAGGAAGAGAGTCGTTTCGGGATTGTATACCAAATCGTAGGCCAAGTGTTGGGAGGTGATGTAGTCGTAGGGAATATTGGGGCAGGTGTCGGTCTGTGGATACATACCCAGCGGGGTTGTGTTGACGATAATCTGGAACTCTTCCATGTGGCGGGGCGTCAGTTCATCGTAGCTGAGTACCCCCTCACGGGCGGTGCGCGATACCAGTTGTGGGTCGATGCCCAAGGAGAGAAGGCCGTACCATACGGCTTTTGATGCGCCTCCGGTTCCTAATATCAACGCTTTCCGGTGATGATCCTTGATATAGGGTCGTATGGAATCGGTAAACCCGATGATGTCGGAGTTATATCCTTTTAATATCACTTTATCTTTTCTGGGGATAAACTTTACCACGTTTACAGCACCAATCATCTGGGCTGTTCCGTCCATTTCATCAAGAAGGGGAATGATACTCTCCTTGTAGGGAATCGTTACGTTTAGTCCGCACAATTCGGGAGTCTCTTCGACCACCAGTCGCAGGTCGTCGATGTGATCTATCTCAAAGTTTCTGTATTCGGCCGGAATCTTCTCGTTGGCGAATTTCTCGTTGAAAAAATTGCGGGAAAATGAGTGGGTAAGGCGATACCCTACAAGTCCGTATACGCGATGGGGCTTTTCCATAATTATCCTTTGTATTTAGCTGTTTTCAATATATTCAGTTCGTCGTTGTTCTTCCATAAGTCGGTCAAGGTAGCGCCGCTCTGTTTCATGTATTCCGAAACGATGCGCCAGCCGATATATCGGGCTGCCTGCCCGGGCGATTGTTGTGTGAACGGAGCTGTGAAAGGGGCGGGGGAGATGTATTTCCCGATGAGAAAACGGTCGGTCGTGTAGAGGTCCCGGCTCTGTAAAAGCCGCTCCCACATATTCGATTCATTATTGCGGCACCATTGCCATTCTTTCTCGGAGTATCCCAGAAGTTTCTCGACAGGGGTATCGGGTAGCAGGCGTTGCTGGCTGTAAATGATTTTTCCCTCGTATATCATCTCTTGCAGGAGTGAGACTTGGGTATCGGTTGGCGGGTATAGAGAATGACTCTCAGAATGTCGGGCACGATATATTCCCTGCTTTTGTGTTGCAGCTGGTAAGGATTAAATATCGAGCGGTAAAGCGGAAATTGTGCGCCTAGGTAGTGGTCGAGTGATACCGAAAGAAGCGTATCGAGGTTGATGATTTGTTGTTGCAGTCCCGATACATGGGTATATATCTGTCGGGGAAGCGTGTCGCCGGGCAAGAAGCGACGGTAAAGAGAAAAAGCCTTTCCAAGTTGTTGCTCAATATCTTCGGTGTGGGCAAAACTGCTGTCAACGCCTTGTAGCAATCGTTGCATGTCGGGCCGGGAAAATCTTTGTGCTATCGCATTCCTTGTCGTGGTGTCTACCGGTCGGATCTGTAAAATCCCCGATACATACAGGGGGTGGAATGTGTGGTGTCGAGTGAGAAACGCCTGCTCGTCAATCGTGTCGGCAGTCTGTAAGAAAGCCTGTAAATCGCGGTCGTATCGGGTCAAGGTTACCGGCTCCGTGTTGGCTCCTTGCGGGGTGCAGGCGGTCAAGAATGCGATAGTGAGGTACAGAAAGACGGCGAAACGGGTCATGCCAACATTTTTTTATTGATAATCAACAAAGATAATGCATGTATTGTCGAAAAACAAATGTTTGGAGCCTTTCCCGTCATATGCCGGTAAAATATGGTGCTGCTATTTGGAGGTGACAACCCCTGCATCTGACCTTCTGTCAAGGAGAAAATGAGATTTCGGTTGCAAAAGAACGAATAAGGGCCTATTTATGTTCTATTATCCTTTATTTGTATAAGAAAAAAAGCAACCATTCTATTTTTTTGTATCTTTGTCGGGAGTATTATTAATTTTTTTTGATTGACTGGAATTTCGTAGATTGAGGCAACAGCAATGAGGTATACATTATTTATATATCTGGCGGTTTTGGTTATGTCCCTCTTTTTTGTAGCAGAAGGCGAGGCCAAAGACCGTTTTGTCGTTGTTATCGATGCCGGTCACGGTGGCCATGACCCCGGTGCGGTGGCCAATCGCCTCAAAGAAAAAAATATCAATCTCGACATTGCCTTGAAGCTGGGAAAGAAGATACAGCAGAATTGCTCCGATACAAAGGTGATTTATACCCGCAGCAAAGATGTGTTTGTAACCTTGAAGGGGCGTACCGAGATAGCCAACAAGGCTAAGGCCGACCTGTTTATTTCCATACACACAAACTCGGCCGGCAATACCTCGGCCAAGGGTACCGAGACGTATATTTACGGTTTGGAGCAGGCCGGTATAAATATGGAGGTGGCCAAGCGGGAAAACTCGGTTATTCTGCTCGAAGAAGATTATACCACCACCTATCAGGGGTATGACCCCAATTCGGTTGAGTCGTTTATCATGTTTGATTTCCAGCAGAACAAGTATTTTGAGCAAAGTATCCATTTTGCCTCGATGGTACAGGACCAGTTCCGCATCTTGGCCAAGCGTCCCGACCGTAGTGTGCGTCAGCAGAACCTGCTGGTGTTGCGACTGTCGGCCATGCCGAGTATCCTGGTCGAGGTGGGATATATCAGCAACTCCTCCGATGCGGCTTTTTTGGCCAAAGATGCCAACCGGTCGAAATTGGCCGAGTCGATATATCGGGCATTTATTGCCTATAAAGATGAATGGAATCGAAAAAAGGTATCTGAACATGTCGATCGGGAGTCTACCGTTCCGACGTCAGGAACCATATATAAGATACAACTGATGGCTTCGAAAAAGAAGCTGTCGCTGCAAGACCCCTGTTTTAAAGGACTCTCGCCCATCTCCTATTACGAGGAGAACGGCTGGTACAAATATACCTATGGCGAATCACCCAGCCGCGAAGCCTTGTCGGGCAAACTTGCCCAGGCCAAGCGCTATTTTAAAGATGCTTACATCGTTTCCTTTAAAGGCGGAAAGAAACAGAAATAATCCTTTTATACAAGTATAGAGAGATGAAAAAATATTTTTCAAAAGAAGTAAAAATAGCTATCTCGGTTATCATAAGTGCTGTTATTCTCTATTTCGGAATTGAGTTTCTGAAAGGGGTCAATCTGATGCAGCCGTCGAACTATTACTATGTAAAATACGCCAATGTTACAGGACTTACCGTGTCGACGCCTGTTACGGTAGATGGCTTTAAGGTGGGACTGGTGCGGAGTATCGAGTATGACTATGACTCGTATCAGGGTGCTGTGGTAGAGGTAATGCTCGATAAGAAATTGAAGGTTCCCGAGGGTAGCAAGATGTTGCTTCAAGCCGATTTGTTGGGGACGGTATCCCTCGACTTGCAGTTGAACAAGTATGTCTCGACCTATTGTTCTCCCGGCGATTATCTCGAAGGTGAAGTGGCCGAAGGTCTCATGGAGAGTGTCGAAGACGATTTGTTGCCGACGATTGCGGCCATGATACCCAAGATCGACAGTGTACTTGATGGTCTGAATACCATTGTGCGCTCGCCGGAGCTGAATACCACCCTCTCTAATGCCGCCCGCATATCCGATGAATTGAGGGTGGCTTCACACCAGTTGTCGCTCCTGATGGCCGATACGGTTCCTGCCATACTCTCCGACGTGAAACGTATTACGCATCATCTTGACGGTTTCACAGCCGAACTTTCGCAAGCTCATATAGATCAGACCATCAGACATATCGACGAAGTAGTGCTTTCGGTAGACACGCTTGTGGCCAAGTTGAACCGGCCTGACAATACTGTCGGGGCGCTGTTTTCCGATCGTCGTCTGTATGATGCTCTCCATCATACGGTGTCGAGTGCCGATTCGTTGCTGATAGATCTGCGTCTGCACCCCAAACGCTATGTTCATTTCTCCCTCTTCGGTGGAAAGAAATAAATATTGTTATTTAGATTTTGTATAAATAACAATACTCTTGGACGTTTTCCATAATCTCTTTAAAAAAACACCTTTCTATAAGGTGTTTTTGGGCTTGAATGGATTGGCTTTGGGGGCTGTCGGAAAATGGTGGTGCTTTATATTGTACTTATAATCAGTGTGGTAACAAAATTTAATGCGATCGATTTTCGGGAAAATTCGGAGCATCTATAATTGTCTTACCTACAAGCTGTTGAAACGTTTTTGATATATCCAATAAAAAAGCGATTTTATTTTTCAAAAAAAATTTCCAAACTTTGTAATCGACTTCTACGATAGAATTTTGTCCAACATGAGTATAGATTACGTCTCTTTGTGGGACCGCTGTCTGTCCATTATCAAAGATAACGTATCGGTTGAACACTATAAAACATGGTTTGAGCCGATACGTGCGGTGAAATATTCCGATAATGAACTGACAGTACAAGTCCCGACACAGTTTTTCTACGAGTATCTTGAAGAGCATTTTGCCGATATTCTTCAACGTACTTTGTTGCGTGTTTTTGGCCCTGGCATACAACTGATGTATAGCATATCGGTTGTCAAGGAGCCCGAAGAGACAACGCAGCTCCCGTTGCATGGAACACGTTCGCAGAAGTCAACCAAAGGTATAAGTGAGCCGGTTCAGATTGCCGACCCGTTCAAGCAGCCCGAGTACAAGGAGCTTGACTCGCAGTTGAATCCCTATTACAGTTTTGAGAACTATTTTTCGGGTTCAAGCAATGTCTTGGCCCGTTCGGCCGGTGAAGCTGTGGCACAAAATCCGGGAAAGACGGCTTTCAATCCGCTTTTCCTGTACGGAGAGTCGGGCGTGGGTAAGACCCACCTGGTGCAGGCTATTGGTGCCAAGGCCAAGGCGTTGAATCCCAAAGCCCGCGTATTGTATCTCTCTTCTCACCTGTTCCAGGTGCAGTATACCAATGCTGTGCGTAACAATGCCGTGAACGACTTCATCAATTTCTATCAGAGTATTGATGTGTTGCTCATCGACGATATTCAGGATTTGGTGGGAAAAACAGCCACGCAGAACACATTCTTCCATATTTTCAATCATCTGCATCAGACCGGAAAGCAACTGGTGTTGACGTCGGACCGTCCGCCCGTTTCGCTCGAAGGTATGGAAGAGCGCCTTCTTACCCGTTTCAAGTGGGGACTTTCGGCCGAGGTTGAACGCCCCGACTACGATTTGCGGAAAAATATTCTGGTAAACAAGTTGCGGAAAGATGGAATTGTAATAGCCCCTGAGGTAATCGATTATATTGCCCGCAACGTCTCAAACAGCGTGAGAGAGCTCGAAGGTATTATAGTCTCGCTGATGGCGCGCTCAATAATTCTGAAAAAAGAAATCTCGGTAGAGATGGCCGAGTGCGTATTGGCATCCAGTATACAGTTGAAGAAGAAGCAGGTAACCATGGAGTTGATACAACAGAAGGTGTGCGACTACTTCAATATGGATGTGAAACTGTTGCAGACTAAGACCCGTAAGCGCGAGATAGCATTGGCTCGCCAGATTTCTATGTATTTGGCCAAGAAGTATACCGAATATCCCCTTTCGCAAATAGGCAGTTGCCTTGGCGGGAAAGATCATGCCACGGTACACTATGCCTGCAAGACAATAGCCCAGCAGGTCGAAATAGACAAGACCCTGCGTCAGCAGGTCGATGAGATAGAGCAGTCGTTGCGCTCTTAACGGGTGTAATGTAAAGATAAAGAAGCGGGGCGTGAATTTTTCACGCCCCGCTTCTTTTATAGGAGATTTTTTAGAAATTGTAACCCTGTTCCTTGATGACCTTCAAGAAAAGGTCGGAAAAGTATTCGTTGTTTTTTCTGGTGTATCTTATGTCGGTAAATACTTGTGCCAAAGTTTCCTTCTTGTTTTCGGCCACAAATCCTTTGTTGGCCGGCAAAGCTTCTTTCTCCCGGTAGAGGCGGTCGATGTCGTCGTCGGAGTAATCGTGGTATGTTTCGTGGTGTATCATGGCCTCAATGGGCAGACGTTCAACTTGTTCGGGAATCGACTCGGGATAGCCTACCGTGATGGTGGTTATCGGTACGACAAACCGCGGCAGATTCAGTGCCTTTATGATGGCATCGGCATTATAGGTCGTGGTGCCGAGGTAGCATATGCCCAAGCCTTTGGCCTCGGCTGCCGTACAAAATTGTTGGGCGGTCAGCAGAGCGTCGATGGCTGCGGTAAAGAACGATTGGAAATTGTCGTAACCCGGATCGGCGTGACGCAGTTTGCACCACTTGATGAAGCGGTTGAAGTCGGCACAGAAAGTCAGTACGACAGGAGCGCTGGTAACAGTTGGCTGGTTGAAGTGGGCCGGAGCCAGTCTCTTTTTGTTCTCGGCATCGCGGGTAACCACGACGCTATACACTTGCATGTTTCCGGTAGTCGATACACGGAATGCTGCTTCCAGAAGTTCGTTCAGCAACTCGTCGGGAATATCTGTTGTCTGGTATCGCCGGATTGTGCGGCGATTTTTCAAGAAATCTAAGTCCATACTTATATATGTTTATACAATATAATCGGTAGCCAAGACAGGAGAGAGAGGGAGAACCCTTCGGGGTGTGTCTTTGGAGTGTGGTTTCTACTCTGCACAAAGATATATTTTATTCGATAATAAAAAGCCTGGAATGGCTACTTTTTTTTGATTCTCATACGATAAACACTTTTGTTTTGATAAATGTTTTTATAAAACAGACCATTATAAACCTGTTTTATAAAAAAGAAAACGTTGTTTTTCTTTCCGTTTTATAAAGTGGTTGATATATAGGTGTATAGGCTGTTTTTAATTGTTAAAATCGAAAACTTTGGAAAATTGTTGATAAATATATGTTGGAAATATTTGTGCGCTCAAATGTTTTTCATAAACTTGCAGACACAAAATTCAATCGCAAAGTCACACCTAATACTATTGAAAAAACACCAGTAACAACACGTCAAAAAATTTTTATTGTGGAATCAAAAAGTTATACTTACGATGAAGCCTTCCAATCATCGTTGGAATACTTCAAAGGCGATGAATTGGCCGCTCGTGTGTGGGTCAACAAGTATGCATTGAAAGATTCGTTCGGCAATATCTACGAAAAGAATCCTGACGATATGCACATGCGTTTGGCTACCGAAATTGCTCGGATAGAACGGAACTATCCGAATCCGCTGTCGGTGGAAAAACTGATGGAGCTGTTCCGGAATTTCAAGTATGTTGTCCCCCAGGGAAGTCCCATGAGCGGTATTGGCAACAATTACCAGATAGGTTCGTTGTCTAACTGCTTTGTGATAGGAATGGAAGGAAACGCCGACTCCTATGGCGGCGTGATGAAAATAGACGAAGAGCAGGTGCAACTCATGAAGCGTCGCGGTGGAGTGGGGCATGACCTGTCGCACATACGTCCCAAAGGTTCTCCCGTGAAGAATTCGGCGTTGACCTCAACGGGTCTGGTACCCTTTATGGAGCGCTATTCCAATTCTACACGCGAAGTGGCACAAGACGGTCGCCGGGGAGCCCTGATGCTCAGTGTGTCGATAAAACACCCCGATTCGGAGTCGTTTATCGATGCCAAAATGACCGAAGGAAAGGTAACGGGTGCCAACGTTTCGGTGAGAATTACCGATGATTTCATGCAGGCTGCCATCGATGGACGGCCCTATATACAGCAATATCCTATCGATGGTGATAATCCCATGGTTACCAAGGAGGTCGACGCGCAAGCCATCTGGAAGAAGATTGTGCATAACGCATGGAAATCGGCCGAACCCGGAGTCCTTTTCTGGGATACCATCGAGCGGGAATCGATACCCGATTGCTATGCCGACCTGGGCTTCCGCACCATTTCGACCAATCCCTGTGGAGAAATCCCCTTGTGTCCTTACGATAGTTGCCGTCTGTTGGCCATCAATCTTTATTCCTATGTAGTCAATCCGTTTACGCCGAATGCCTATTTCGACTACGATCTCTTCCGCGAACACGTGATACTGGCCCAACGTATCATGGACGATATCATCGAT
>ERZ824600.5345-NODE-5345-length-10596-cov-7.744142_pt1 | contig 10596 bp, 7 predicted proteins | sample MGYA00519933_ERZ824600 | MGnify/ENA primary metagenome ERZ824600 (study PRJEB31778, sample SAMEA3449178) | human gut metagenome | biome: human gut; feature: human-associated habitat; material: faeces | place: United Kingdom | collected 2010/2012 ... | reverse complement strand
ACAGCTGCACTGGTCCAGCAACATCTACAACATGATGCCGTTCGTGGCGTCCATGGTCATCCTGGCCTTCACGTCCAAGAACAGCATGGCCCCCAAGGCAGAGGGCATCCCCTACGACAAGGGTTCCCGCTGATCCGGGGCGTTTCTCCGCAAACCTCACAGGCGCAGCTGCTTTTTCGGGCAGCTGCGCCCTTTTGTTTAAAAAATGGGCAAAAGTTACAGAAAAAACCTTGCTTTTGACTGGAATTTTGCTATACTGAGACTACAATGTCATACTATTTCGACAGGAGCGTGAAGTTATGCGCATTTATGATCTGATCGCCAAAAAACGCGACGGCGGCACCCACAGCCGTGAAGAGCTGGAGAGCATCGTCAACGGTTATGTGTCCGGTGAGGTGGCCGATTATCAGATGGCTGCCTGGATGATGGCTGTGTACCTGCGTGGCATGACCGACGAAGAGACGGCAGAGCTTACCGATGTGATGGCCCACAGCGGCGTCATGGTGGATCTTTCGCCCATTCCGGGCATCAAGGTGGACAAGCACTCCACCGGCGGCGTGGGCGACAAGACCACGCTGGTGATCGCCCCCATCGTGGCAGCCTGTGGAGTCAAGATCGCCAAGATGAGCGGCCGCGGTCTGGGCCACACCGGCGGCACCATCGACAAGATGGAGAGCGTGCCTGGCACCAGGACGGCCCTGACGCAGGAAGAGTTCTTTGCACAGGTCAACCGCATCGGTCTGTCGGTCATCGGCCAGAGCGAGGGCATCGCCGTGGCAGACAAAAAGATGTACGCCCTGCGGGATGTGACCGCCACCGTGAGCTGCATCCCGCTCATTGCGTCCAGCATCATGTCCAAAAAGCTGGCCTCCGGTTCGGATGCCATTCTGCTGGACGTGACCACCGGCACCGGTGCCTTTATGAAAACCGTGGACCAGAGCATCGAGCTGGCAAAGCTCATGGTGTCCATCGGCACCCACCATGGCCGCCGGGTGGCCGCCATGATCACCGACATGGACACCCCGCTGGGCCACAACATCGGCAACAGCCTGGAGGTCATGGAGAGCATGGATGTGCTGAAGGGCCGTGGCCCGGCGGACCTGACGGAGGTGTGCCTGCAGCTGGCCGCCAATATGCTGGTGCTGGCAGGGAAGGGCACCCCCGCCGAATGCCGTGCCATGGCACAGGCGGTGATCGCGGACGGCTCTGCCTTTGCCAAGTGCAAGGAGATGTTTGCCGCCCAGGGCGGTGATACCCGCGTGCTGGATGACTACAGCCTGTTTGAGCAGCCTGCTGCTCGCTATGAGCTGCTGGCCAAGCAGGATGGGTACATCGTGGCCAATGATGCCGAAAAGATCGGCTCGGCCAGTGTGCTGCTGGGTGCCGGCCGCCAGAAAAAGGGCGACCCGCTGGACTTTGCCGCTGGCATCACCCTGCACAAAAAGCGCGGCGACTACGTCCACAAGGGCGAGAGCCTGGCAACCTTCTACGGTGCAGCGGATAAGTTTGAAGCCGCTGCCGCCGAGTACCGCAGCGGCCTTGTGTACGGCGCGGAAAAGCCGGAGGAAGCCCCGCTGGTATACGCCCTTGTCACCAAGGACGGCGTAGAGCGGTACTGAGACCTGACAGCAGGGGAGATCTTGCTCTTATAACGATACTTTTTCGCTGATGACGCCCAGAGCGCACGCGGAGGGCATTCTGAATCATTACGACCCAAGGAGGCTGCTGCACAAAAGCTGTGCGGCAGCCCCTTTTTTGCGCTTTCACGCTGAAAACAGGTGATCCTGCACAAAAGAACCGTCGATTTTTAAGCAATTCGATGTATTTGTGGGGCAAACAGTGGAACTTTGCGACGGGATATGATATATTAAACTATATTTGTATGCCCCGGGAAAGGGGCTGCCAAAGGAGAAAGGACTTGTTATGAAGATCATTCTGGTGGGCAGCGGCAAGGTCGGTACCGCCCTTGCGCGGCAGCTCAGCGAGGAGGGCCACAACGTGACCGTTGTGGACACGAACAAGGCGCGGGTGGAGCACCTGATCGAGACGTACGACGTGCTGGGCATCGTGGGCAACGGCTCCTCCATCACCACCCTGTCCGAAGCCGGCATTGAGGATGCGGACGTGTTCATTGCCGTGACCGGTTCGGACGAGCTGAACCTGCTGTGCTGTATGTTTGCCAAAAAGGCGGGCCACTGCCACGCCATTGCCCGCGTGCGCAACCCGTCCTACAGCCACGAGCTGGACTTTATCAAAAAACAGATCGGCATTTCGGCCATCATCAACCCGGAAATGGCGGCAGCCAAGGAGATCTCCCATCTGCTGCGGTTCCCGGGGGCCAGCAAGATCGACACCTTTGCGGGCGGCCGCGTGCGGCTGATCAAGTTTGCGCTCACCGAGGCACAGGGGCTGGACGGCGTAGCCATCCGCGAGATCCCCAGTCGGCTCAAGAGCGACATTCTGGTGTGTGCCGTGGAGCGTGACGGCGGGGTGATCATCCCCAACGGCAACTTTGTGCTGCAGAACGGCGATCAGGTCACCTTCCTGGCCACCCAGGAAAACGCGCATGCCTTCTTCCGGCAGATCCACATGCCGGTGCGGCCGGTGCGCAACGCCCTGATCGTGGGCGGCGGCGCCATCGCGTTCTACCTGAGCCAGGAGCTGCTGGAGAACCATGTCCGGGTCCGCATCGTGGAACGGGATGCCGCCCGTGCCCAGGAGCTGGCCGAGCAGCTGCCCGGTGCCCAGATCCTCAATGAGGACGGCTCCAACCGGGACTTCCTGCTGTCGGAGGGGCTGGAGTCCGCAGAGTCCTTTGTGGCCCTGACCAACATCGACGAAGAAAACGTGCTGCTGACCCTGTTTGCCAAAAAGCATTCCCACGGCAAGCTGGTGACCAAGGTGAACCGCCTGGAGTTTGACGACATCCTGGCAGGGCTGGACCTGGGCAGCGTGGTGTACCCCAAGTACATGACCTGCGATTACATTGTGCAGTATGTGCGTGCCCTGCAGAATGAGGCGGGCAGCAACATCAAGACCCTGTACCGCATCCTGGACGACCGCGTGGAAGCGTTGGAATTCACGGTACACGAGGAGAGCCGGGCCACCGGTGTGCCCCTGAGCCAGCTGCATCTGAAAAAGAACCTGCTGCTGTGCTGCATCACCCGCGGCGACCGCATCCTGATCCCCCGCGGCGGCGACCAGATCCAGGTGGGCGACAACGTGATCGTGGTCACGCTGGAGCATGGCCTGCATGACCTGCGGGACATCGTGGAGAGCTGACGGAGGCGGGCTATGAATTATGCGATCGTTTTCCGTCTGCTGGGCTATATCCTGATGATCGAGGGCGCCCTGCTGCTTCTGCCCGCCGCTGCCAGCCTGATCTACGGCGAGTGGATGGTACTGGCAGTGTTCCTGCTCACGGCTGCCGTGAGCGCAGGCATCGGCTTTGCGCTGCGGGCCATCAAGCCCCGCAGCAAGGTATTCTATATGCGGGAGGGCTTTACTGCCACCGCACTGAGCTGGATCGTTATCTCGGTGGTGGGTGCCGCGCCTTTCGTGCTCACCGGCTGCATCCCCAACCCCGTGGATGCGCTGTTTGAGACGGTGTCCGGCTTTACCACCACCGGTGCCAGCATCCTGCCCGCCGTGGAGGACCTGCCCAGGGGCATCCTGTTCTGGCGCAGCTTCACCCACTGGATCGGCGGCATGGGCGTTCTGGTGTTCCTGCTGTCCCTGCTGCCCCTGACCGGCGGCTCTCATGTGAACCTGATGAAGGCCGAGAGCCCCGGCCCCCAGGTGGACAAACTGGTGCCCAAGGTGCAGTCCACCGCCAAGATCCTTTACGGCATCTACCTGGCCTTGACCCTGCTGGAGCTGGTGTTCCTGCTGGCAGGTGGGATGCCCCTGTTCGAGGCCCTGCTTACGTCCTTTGGCACCGCAGGCACCGGCGGCTTCGGCTTCCGCAACGACAGCTTTGGCAGCTTTTCCCCCTACATCCAGTGGGTGGTCACCATCTTTATGATCCTGTTCGGTGTCAACTTCAACGCCTACTTCCTGCTGCTGATGCGCCGGTTCCGCCGTGCTGCAGCCAGCGAAGAGGTGCGCGGCTACTTTGTGGTCATTGCAGCCGCCATTGCCATCATCACCGCCAACATCTACAGCCTCTACAACAGCTTTGGCGAGGCGCTGCGGCAAGCGGCGTTCCAGGTGGGTTCCATCATCACCACCACGGGCTTTTCCAGCTGCGATTTTGACCTGTGGCCCACCCTGTCCAAGGAAGTGCTGGTGGTGCTGATGTTCATTGGTGCCTGTGCCGGAAGCACCGGCGGCGGTATCAAGGTGAGCCGCATCCTCATTTTGGGCAAGACGCTGGGCAAGGAGCTCAAGCAGGCTCTGCACCCGCAGGTGGTGGCTCCGGCGCGTATGGACGGTAAGCTGCTGAACCATGAGACCATCCGCACCACCAACGTGTTCATAGGTGCTTACATCTTTATCTTTATCACCTCCTTTTTGCTCATCAGCCTCAACGGCTTTGACATGGTGACAAACTTTACCGCTGTGGCGGCTACCATGAACAACATCGGCCCGGGCCTGGAGCTGGTGGGCCCCATGCAGAACTTTGGTGGTTTTGCAGACCCGGCCAAGCTGGTGCTGATCTTTGATATGCTGGCAGGCCGCCTGGAGATCTTCCCCATGCTGGTGCTGTTCCTGCCCGACACCTGGCGCAAATTCTGATCGTACAACGAAATCTAAAAGGGACCACCCGCTGCGGGCGGCCCCTTTGCCATGCTTGCGTTCTGCAGGCAAAAAGGGTACAATATAACTGCTAGAAAACCAACGCTTTTGACAGAAAGGACTGCTATGGAATACGATTTTTATACGCTGGGCGTCCTTTACCTGGTCTACTCGTTTGCGGGCTGGGTAGGGGAGACGGTAGTAGCTACGGTGCGGGGCAAGCATTTTGCCAACCGCGGCGCAGCAGCCGGGCCCTTCTGCTTTGTGTACGGCTCCACGGCGGTACTGCTGGCCGTGGGCTTCACGGACCTGCGCAGCGACCCGGTGTACCTCTTCTTTGCCTGTACGCTGGCCTCCACGGTCATGGAGTGGCTGACGGCTAAGCTGCTGGAACGGCTGCACCGCCGCAAATGGTGGGACTACTCCGGTAAGCGCTTCAACCTGAACGGCTATGTCTGCCTGCAGTATTCGCTGCTGTGGGGCGTGCTGGGCACTGCCAGCGTGCTGTGGCTCAATGGCCTGCTGCTGCGGCTGTGCCAGGCCATCCCGAGCTGGCTGCTGCACCCGCTGGTGTGGGCGGCGGTCATCGTGGCAGCGCTGGACCAGATCGGTTCGGCCGTGCTGGTGGGGCACTATGCGGCCAAACACCCGGTGCTGGAACAGCTGAACCAGCGGCTGGGTGAAAGCTCCGACGGCCTGCGCCGCCGCATTGCCCTGTATGTGGAAAAGCGCATCCAGCGGGCCTACCCGGCGGCGGCCCGGCAGGAACCGACCATTGCCCAGAACGGCGAAACGCCCCTGAGCGCCGCCGACCTGCTGTGGCTGTTCGTGGTGGGCGCGTTTCTGGGGGACCTGGTGGAAACAGTGTTCTGCCGCCTGACGGCAGGCGTCTGGATGAGCCGTTCCAGTCTGGTGTGGGGGCCGTTCAGCGTGGTGTGGGGCCTGGCTCTGGCCCTGACCACCGTGCTGCTGCGCCAGAATCAGGACAAGAGCGACCGCTACCTGTTTGTGTTCGGCACGGTGATGGGCGGCGTGTACGAGTATGTGTGCAGCGCCGTGACCGAGCTGCTGTTCGGCACGGTGTTCTGGGATTACAGCAAGTTCAAATTCAATCTGGGCGGGCGCATCAACCTGCTGTACTGCTTCTTCTGGGGCATGGCGGCCGTGGTGTGGATGCGCTACGGCTACCCGGTGGTCATGAAGTGCATGACCCGTCTGCGCAGCCGGGTGCGGCCGTGGATGACCGTGCTGCTGGCGGTGTTCATGGCGGTGAACATGGTCACCAGCTCGCTGGCGCTGGCCCGTTACGACGCCCGCACCAGCGGGGTGCCAGCTGCCAATGCCGTGGAGAACTATCTGGACGCCCATTTCGACAATGCCCGCATGGAACGCATCTATCCCAACGCGAAAAAAGTGGAAAAGGCAGGGTGAAATTTGCAGGTTTCCCCTTGCGCTTTGCCGTTGAAACAGGTATAATATGCAAAGATAAAAGGGAGTAAAGGGCGTATATCCCGCAAGAGATGATACGCTGTGCTGCAGCGACAACCCGGCAGAAATGCCCGATGCAGTGCCGGATGCTTGAGACTTTTATTACAAGGACGTAGTATGCGTACCCTGTAATAGGAGTCTTTTCTTTTTTGCCCGGCCGAGAGACTCCCGTTCCTGGAGCCGGGCCAAGGAACGATCAAAAAGGAGAAAAAACATGCTTATACCTGTTTTGCTGTTCATCGTGGGCCTGTTGTGCCTGATCAAGGGCGGTGACTGGTTTGTGGACGGTGCCACCGGCATTGCCCGCCGCTTCCATGTGCCGGAGCTGCTCATCGGTGCCACGGTGGTGTCCATCGGCACCACCCTGCCGGAGGTGATGGTGTCTACCACCTCGGCTCTCACCGGTCACGGCGAGATCGCCTACGGCAACGCCATTGGTTCGGTCATCTGCAATTCCGCCCTCATTGCGGCCATTCCCATTGTGGCCAAGCCGGGCAAGGTGGACCCCAAGAGCCTGCGCACCCCGGTGCTGTTCTTCTTTGTGGCGGCAGCCTTCTACGCCGGTGTGGCCTACACCACCGGCTCCTTCACCCGGCCGGTGGGCATCATCCTGCTGGCTATGTTCGTGGCCTACATCGTCTGCAACGTGATGGCCATGAAGAATGCCCCCGCCCCGGAAGAAGAGGAAGAGCCGGAAGAAAACGCTTCCTTTGCCAAGGAGCTGGGCCTGCTGGCGGTGGGCGCGGTGCTCATCGCGGTGGGCGCGGACCTGCTGGTGGACAACGGCACCCTCATTGCACAGGCACTGGGCGTGCCGGAGTCGGTCATTGCTCTGACCTTTGTGGCACTGGGTACCTCGCTGCCGGAGCTGGTCACGGCCATCACCTCGCTGGCCAAGGGCCACGGGGCGCTGTCGCTGGGCAACGTCATCGGTGCCAACGTGTTCAATCTGGTGCTGGTGAGCGGCGTCAGCGTGACGCTGGCCCCCTTTACCATCCCGCAGAACTCCACCATTGCTGGCATGAACGCCTCGTTGGTGATGGATATTCCGGTGATGTTTGCGGTCATGCTGCTGCTGACGGTGCCCGCCCTGCTCAAGGGCAAGCTCAGCCGCCCGCAGGGCATTGCGCTGCTGTGCATCTACGCTGCTTTCTGCGTGGTGCAGTTCACCATTTGATGACGAAGTAAAAAAACAGGCCCCCGCACAGTTTTGTGCGGGGGCCTGTCTGCATTTTGTGGTTACTGCTGTGCAAAAATTTTGACTTCGTCCTTGTCCATGAAGGCGGCACCGGCAAACCCGGCGGCCTCCAGCTGGCCCAGCTGCTTGCCCAGCTTCTTGGCCTGCTGCAGCACGGTGACGTTGTAGGTGTCACGCAGGGCGGCGGCCTTGCTCAGTACGGCGGGGAAGTCGGCGTCCTTGCCGTACAGCAGGGCGATCTTCTGCTTGGCACCGGGGATCTGATACCCCTGCTCCAGCAGGATGCCGCACACGCGCTCGAAACCGATGGAGAAGCCCACGGCAGGCACCTGGGTGCCCAGGAACTTGCCCACCATGTTGTCGTAGCGGCCGCCGCCGGCCACGGCACCGCTGAACTGCGGGCAGGTGATCTCGAACACCATGCCGGTGTAGTAGCCCTGACCGCGCACCAGGCTGGGGCAGTAGGCCACCTGATAGCGGCCGGCAGCCAGCGCATTGGCGGTGGCCAGAACGTACTTCAGGTCATCGGCGATGGCGGGGTCGGCGCAGCGGGCAGCCACGGCGTCCAGCGTCACCTCACCGGCGGCGATGAAATCGGCCAGTGCGTTGATGGCGGCTTCCGGCAGCTGCTTTTCGGTCAGCTCGGCCTTCACGCCGTCAGCACCAATCTTGTCCATTTTGTCAAAGGTGATGCAGACGGAATCCAGCGTATCGGCGGCAAAGCCCATGCTCTCCAGCATGCCGCGCAGGATGCGGCGGTCGTTGATGTTCACCGTGAAGCCGGTGAAGCCGATGTTCAGCAAAGCGCGGGTGGTCACGTCGATCAGTTCCACCTCGGCGTTGGGGGAGCTGTCGCCCAGAATGTCGATGTCGCACTGCACGAACTCGCGCAGACGGCCCTTCTGGGGGCGCTCGGCACGGAACACACGGTCGGTCTGAATCACCTTGAAGGGGCTGGGCAGCTTGTCCTTGTTGGCGGCATAGTAGCGGCTCAGGGGCAGGGTCAGGTCGTAGCGCAGGCCCATGTCGGAGAGCTGCTTGGGGTCGCCGGTGTTCAGGGCGGCGGTGAGCTTGTCGCCGCGCTTGAGCACCTTGAAGATCAGGTTCAGGTTGTCGCCGCCGTCGGACTTGTCCAGATTTTCCATGTCCTCCAGCATAGGGGTGGAGATGCGCTCAAAGCCGGACGCACGGTAGGTCTCCAGGATCTTGCCCTGGATGTAGTCGCGCAGGGTCTGCTCGGCGGGCAGCAGGTCGCGCATGCCCTTCAATGCCTGTGTTTTCATGGTTGCAATACCTCTCTATATGTCAATTGAATTGTTTCCAGTACATCATATTATAAAGGAAACTGCCGGATTGTCAATCCGAATGGGCACACTATCGCAAATTGCACGGATTTTGAGGTGAAACGATGAAACAGCAGTTTGCAGCAAAACACCCGTGGACGATCCTTGCCGCCGGGGCCGCCATTCAGGTGCTCACGGGGCTTCCGGCGGCGTGGGGCGTGTTCCAGCAGCCGGTCATGGAGGAATACGGCCTGTCGGAGCAGGGGGCAGGGTATGCGTTTGGCATCCTCATCGCGGCCTTCGGTGTGGGGTGCGTGCTGGGCGGCTTCCTGCAGGACAGGCACGGCCCCCGCTGCGCGGGCCTGTGGGGCACCGCCCTGCTCTGCGGCGGCTTTTTTGCGGCGGGCCTGCTGCCGCCGGGCAGCGCTTGGGCGTTCTTTCTGGCATTCAGCATCCCGGCGGGGCTGGGCACGGCGTTTTTGTATCCGTCCATCCAGTCCTGCGCCCAGAAGTGGTACGCCGACCGCAAGGGGCTGGCCACCGGCGTCATCGGCGGGGCGGTGGGCCTGAGCGGTGCCTTCCTCACCGTATTCGTGCGCACGGCAGTGCGGGGATTTTGGATCGTGCAGGGCATCCGGGGGGCCTTCTGGGCACTGGGGGCGGTCACCCTGCCGGTATGCCTTGTGGGCAGTCTGCTTTTGCAGGACCCGCCGCAGACCGGGCAGACCCAAAAACCGCAGGAGAACGGCAAAAACACCATTGACCTTGCCCCGCAGCAGATGCTGCGCACAAAGCAGTACTGGCTGTGCGCCGGAGCGGTGTGCTTTTCTACCCCCGCAGTGCTGCTGTTCAGCCCCATTATTTTAAAGCTGGGCATGGAGCGCGGGTTGGAGGAGCAGGCGGCGCTATGGAGCGTGGTACTGGGCAGCGTGGGCAGTGCGGCAGGCCGCCTGCTGATGCCTCTGCTCAGTGACCGAATCGGCCGCCGCCCCACCGACATGCTGCTGTTTGCAGTGTCTGCCGGGCTGTCGGCGGGGTTTGCCTTTGCACAGGGCTGGGGCGTGGTGGCCTGCTATGCGGGCCTCACCTTCTGCTACTCGGCGTTGGCGGCGGTTCTGCCGACCCTTTCCACCGACCTGTTCGGCTTCCCCCATGCGGGGGTCAACTATGGCTTTCTGGCTCTGGGGCAGAGCGTGGGCAGCCTTGCCTTTCCGTTTGCAGCCAATTTCTTCGGGCTGGAAGTCGGTCGGCACTGGATGGCTGTGGCAGCCGCCGGGGCCGGCTTTGCCTGCATCCGGGCCTTGCGGCCGGTAGAACCGTCTGCTGGGCGCGGACAGCAGGGCATGGACCGGACCTGCTGACAGAATTGACAGAAAAATGACAAATGCCCGGCAGAAAGCGGACGAATTGACGGTTAGATGTAAATGACCAGAAAGAGAATTGCGGATTTTTGGCGGAAATGTCTTGCAAAATGCGCGCGCATTCTCTATAATAAAATCATGCGTGGTAGTGCTGTGCGGCCGAAAGAGAGAGCGGCCTGCGCAGCCGATGCAAAACGGGAGGACGAGCTGTGCCGGCAGGGCGCAGCCGTGTTCCCGCCAAGCGACATTTGTCAAAAGGAGAGTATGATTATGACCTATTCGCAGCAAGTACAGAATATGTGCCCGATCACCAAAGGTCCTAAGCATGGTCCGGCTCCCATCCCCGAAGAGGGCGCATGGGTCAAGGCCTATGAGATCAAGGACATCAGCGGCTACACCCATGGTGTGGGCTGGTGCGCACCTCAGCAGGGTACCTGCAAGCTGTCTCTGAACATCAAGAACGGCGTCATCGAGGAGGCTCTGGTGGAGACCATCGGCTGCTCCGGCATGACCCACTCTGCTGCTATGG
>ERZ824600.5342-NODE-5342-length-10600-cov-3.473495_pt1 | contig 10600 bp, 11 predicted proteins | sample MGYA00519933_ERZ824600 | MGnify/ENA primary metagenome ERZ824600 (study PRJEB31778, sample SAMEA3449178) | human gut metagenome | biome: human gut; feature: human-associated habitat; material: faeces | place: United Kingdom | collected 2010/2012 ... | reverse complement strand
AGAACAGTAATAAAAGATTCTTCGGCCACCTGCTTCCTCAGAATGACTACACCTCTGCACTCGCATTAAACGGGACTCCATTATGTTCTTGCTCTTTGCTCGCGCAGGCTCAGAATGACAAACAAATATGTCACCCTGAACTTGTTTCAGGGCCTCAGTATAATAGATTCCGATTTGGTTCGGAATGATGGTGCTCGTCACACGGGGTATTTTACTCACACGCCTGTTTTGGGAGAGGATTTAAGTGAAGTGATGGGGAAGAGGGTTTAAATTATAAAATTTAGTCTTCTGTATTTGCAGGCTGTGGTTCTTCGCGCTTAATTAATAATTTTGTGATTCTTGCGCCATCGACTTCTTTTACAGTAAATGTAAATTCTCCGTACTGAACCATATCATCAATTTTTGCGATTCTTCCAAGTTCTTTAACAACAAGACCTGCAATTGTATCAACATCTTCAACTTCTAATTTTGCTTCATCTATATCAAAATAATTAGCTAATTCATCAAGTCTCATCATACCATTTGCAAGATAATGATTAGGTTTTACTTCTTTAATATCAATTTCTGATTCTTCATCAAATTCATCCTGAACATCCCCAAAGATTTCTTCAAAAACATCTTCCAATGTGATAATTCCGGAAGTTCCACCAAATTCATCAATAACAACAGCCATCTGTCCTTTGTTTTTCTTAAATTCTCTTACCAGATTATCCATTGTAATTGTTTCAGGAATCAGCATTATTTTTCTTTGAAGTTTTGCAATAGGACGAACTTCATCTTTTAAAGAAAGAGAATACAAATCTTTTACATGGATCAAGCCTGTAATATGGTCAATATCCCCATCGTAAACGGGGTATCTAGTGTATTGATTTTCCGTTGCAATTTTATTCAACTCATCCCAGGTCATATCTATTGGTACGCAAACCATGTCAGTACGTGGAATCATAACTTCCCTGGCTGTTAAATCTGAAAAATTAAACATATTATGAAGCATGTCTTTTTCAGTTTCATTTAAGACCCCTTCATCATAGCTTGTATCAACAAGCAAGTCCAAATCTTCGATTGTATGTACAACCCTGGCATTACTCAAAGGAATCCTAAAAAGGGCTAAAATTGCATTGCAGGCTTTATTCAAACACCAAACAAACGGTTTTGAAATAGTCATAAAAATATCCATAGGTTTGGCAACATAAAGTGAAATTTTTTCAGGATATTGAAGAGCGATGCATTTTGGAACCTGTTCACCTATAACTACGTGTAAAAATGTAATAACAAGAAATGCAACAACCGCTGTAATAGTATTTGCCCAGTATGTATTTGCTGCTGGAATATGGCTAAAAGCTATTCCCATCATTTTTTCAATAGTAGGAGACCCAAACCAACCTATACCGATACTTGCAATTGTAACACCAACCTGCACTGCAGCAATAAAGAAATTCATATCTTCTAAAGCTTTTAATGCTAATTTAGCATCAACATTACCATCTTTAGTAAGTTGTTCTATTTTTGTCTTTCTAGCCCTGACAATTGCAAACTCCGCCGATACAAAAAAACCATTAACCAACAACAATAAAAAAACTATTATCCAATTAAAAACAATTGTACCCAAACTCGACTCGTCCATTACTCTTTCTTTTCCTTATATTTACAGTTATTATTATAATATCATAGATAAAAAAAAGCAACTGATGAGCTTATTTCGCTACTTTTGAATAAAAATATATTTTTATGTTGTATTCCTACAACATTTGCAGCTATTGTAGGAATAGTCATAGCTGCGACCACGCCTATTATACCAAGGGTAATGAGGACTTCAGAGAGGGTAAATGCTGCTTTTTGATGCGTCTCAAACTCGTTTCGGAATTTCTTCGTTGGGCGTTTTGATTGAGACATTGAAATAAATTCAGGGTGACATATTCGTTCGTCATTCTGAGCGTATGCGAAGAATCTCTGTTTTAGCGCACTTGTCATTCCGAACTTGTTTCGGAATCTATTATGCTGAGATGCTGATGTGGGGTTTAAACAACTGGTGGCAAATCTACGTGCGTAGTATCTCTCACCCCTGCCCTCTCCCTTAAATGGGCGAGGGGGTAAAATATTAGTCATTCCGAACTTGGTTCGGAATCCATTTTGTTTTTTTGAATTTTCCATTGAACTCCTCTTATTATTATATTCGTATTTGAATACTATAGTTTGTATTCAAATATAATTATAAATTATTTTATATTAGAAGTCAATAAAAGCTATAATTAGCCTATTATGAATAAAATTAAGGCAAAAATAAAAATGTTAGTAATTTCACGCGGGATGACATTGAAAAATCTTGCTGTAAAACTCAGTGATTACACTGGTGAAGATTACTCATATAATAGTCTTATGGGAAAATTAAACAGAGAAACTTTATCTTTAAAAGAAGCAGAATATATTGGTGAAATACTAGATTATAAATTAGAATTTTTAGATTTGTCTAATAGTAAAATGTAAATAAATTTTAATATATAAAAATCTCTAAATATTAGTTTATTGATTTTTATTTTATCAAATAAACCAAAGATTCAGATTTATTTTTTTTCTATTTTTTTAAATGGAAAGCCTTGCAGCATCTAACTTAGACCCTATTTTGAATTGTAAAGTTTTGTTAAAATTATTACACGTGTAGTGAAGAAACATGGCATTTTGGTCGTTACATGTAGTATAATATATATATAAGATATACCCTATAATAACTCGCAAAATAATAGCCATTAAATATTTTGTTATAATCAAAATAGAAAGGCAGCGAATATATGAGCAACTTACAATTTCAAAATGACTTAGAGAAAATAGTGGAGATTTTACCCGATAGAATCAAGCATCACATTATCTATGAAAAAATGGAAGATGTTATAGAGATTGTGCTCGATATTGGTCGTCCTCCGGAAATAAGGCACTCAGACGGAAAAATAGAGTATATTGATACTTCAAATATTGACTATGATGATATTTCATATATAACCTCAAGGGTTCAAGAATTTACATCAGATAATCGTTCCGGTATTCCTGGAACTCTTCATCGAATTAGCGCAATAAGAAACAGGCAGGGAAAAATTGTAGGTCTTACATGTAGAATTGGTCGAGTTGTAACCGGAACAATTTCTTGTATAAAAGATATTTGCTTGCAGAATAAAAGTATCCTGTTTTTAGGTAGGCCTGGTGTCGGAAAAACAACAAAATTAAGAGAAATTTCTCGACTGGTTGCTGATGAACTTGGCAAACGTGTTGTAATTGTAGATACCTCAAATGAAATAGCAGGAGATGGTGATACTCCGCATCCTGCAGTCGGTCACGCCAGAAGAATGCAGGTTAGACAACCTGAATATCAAAAAGACATAATGATTGAAGCGGTTGAAAATCATACGCCTGAAGTTATTGTCGTTGATGAGATAGGTACAGAAGCTGAAGCTCAAGCTGCAAGAACAATTGCTGAACGCGGAGTTATGCTTATTGCAACCGCGCATGGCAACAGTTTAGAAAGTTTAATAAAGAATCCAACATTATCAGATTTGGTCGGCGGTATTCAATCCGTTACGTTAGGTGATGATGAGGCTAAACGCCGTTCTTCACAAAAAACAGTTTTGGAACGTGAGAAACAGCCGACCTTTGATATTGTTATCGAAATTCTTGATAGAAATACGCTTGCAGTTTACAAAAATACATCAGAAGCGGTTGATTATATCTTAAGAGGATGGCCTATCAGACCGGAAATTCGTAAGGTTGATAAGGTTTATGATTTTACTAATCCGCAATGTCCGGTTCCTGCAAGAGTGCCTAATGTGATTGATAAAATAAACGCGTTGGATGATAAAATTGAACATCCGGAAAGTCTGAAGTTCAGTTTTTCAAGGCAAAAGTATGTTGAAGATGTTAAAAAATTCAAAAAAATCTATTTGTATGCTGTATCAAGGAGTATTGCAGAAAAGGTTATAGAACGACTTGATTTGAATGCTGAAATAACGAGAAATTTAGATGACGCTGATATTGTGATTGCGCATAAGAATTTTGTCAAAGGCGGGGCTAAAGTTTTGAGTAGTGCTGAAGAAAGCCGTATTCAAATATTTTATGTCAAAACAAATTCAATGGCACAGATTCAAAAAGTAATCAAGGAAGCTTTGGATATTGCAGAATTGAATGAAAAACAAACATTTTACGATATAACAGAAAAAGCTCTGGATGAAGCTAAAATTGCAATAGAAAAAGTTCTTGCAGGTGCAAAAGATATAGAATTGCAACCGCAAAATCAACAAATTAGAAAGCTCCAACATGAACTTGTCGAACAACATAATCTGGAAAGTAAATCAGTTGGTGAGGGCGACAACAGACATTTAAGAATTGTTGGCGGTTCTGATTATGAAGAAAAAATAGGATAATTTCGGATTATCTAATAACAGGTTTGGGCCTTTCTCCTAAAGTGCGAGGAAAACACGTCATTCTGTCAATCTTTGGAGGAAGGTTCCTGTGTTTTGGGAATTTTATTATTATATTGAACATATTATTACGTTATTTTGAACTTGGCTAGGAATTTATTTCTTTGACGCTTGAATCCTGAAACGAGTTTAAAATTACAAAAATGTAATTTCTAGTCAGTTCAGGGTGACATTTACTCCGTTACGCCTGGCATTGAAATAGTTTTACTTGGACTTTTGATATTTTTTATTTAAGTCCTTGGAGCCAGTTAGATAGTGATGTTTTAACTTTTGTTAGTACGATTTGTTGTACAACTCCTTTTGTTATGCACTTGAAATGAGCGGGAAAAAGTAGTATAATTTTAAATATACGTATTTATAAAGCAGGATGTTATGTTATGAGGAAAGCCCTTACTGTTGGTGAATTACTGGTTGCGATGACAATCATCGGGGTTATTGCAATGCTTGTTCTACCGGGATTTTTGAAAGATTATCATAAAAAGATATATACAACCAGATTAAAAAGAGTATACGAAATGTTGTCAGAAGCTGTTGAGCGGTCTTGCGTTGACAGTAATGTTTCATATTTTCAGCAGACCAGGTATAGCATGTCTGACAAAAATGCTCAGCAGGAATTTTTAGATAAATATTTCAAAAAAGCATCTCTTGATAAATCATTTCCTTTTGCTGATCAATACGGTAAGATAAACAATTCAGAGACTGGTAGTCTTGATCAAATTAAGAATTACGCTTATGTAAAACTTGCCAGCGGTGAAGTTCTTGCACTATCTTGCGCTCATGATATTGCAGAATGTATTGTTGCTGTTGACATAAATGCTCTTGATGGACCAAATATCGGTGGGCGTGATATGTTCTGGTTTAGGATAGATGCTAAAAACAATACTATAATGAGTCATTCGGCTGCTTCAGATTGCGGGAATGACCAGTATGGAAACGGATGTCTAAACCGTCTTATTCAGGATAACTGGGTTATGAATTACTAAACGAAAGGTTTGAAATGAAAAAAGCTTTTACATTATCAGAAGTTTTGGTTACTCTTGGAATTGTCGGGATTGTTGCAGTGTTGACAATTCCAACAATAATGAAAAACTATCGTCGTAAAGTGTATGTTTCCCAGTTGCAAAAGGTCTATTCTCAGCTGTCAAACGCGACAAAAACAATGATGAGCGATGAGCAGGCTGGTTCTTTTTATGAGTCAACAGGTGGAGTTATGTTATCCTGCTCTGATCCTAACGCTGGTAAGTGTGAAAAAGGTATAGGATATTTTTTAACAAATTATTTAAAAACTATAAAAAACAATTGTGGTGATACGAATAACACAAATGCTTGTGTTGCTACAGCTTATAAAACAATGGATGGTACTGCAATTCAAAGTACATCCTATGGAGATTACTGTGTTCAAACGGCTAATGGTGCCGCTGTTTGTGGTACTTTTAATTCTGCAATTACATGTACAACATTAGTTGTGGATGTTAATGGTAAAGATGAACCTAATGTTGCAGGTTTAGATGTATTTACAATGGATATTCACAAAGACGGTTCAATTTCAGATTATGGTAGTGGCTGCGCGGATGGAGCGAATGGAGTTGAGGCATCAGAATGTGGAAAAGGTGCTTCTGATCATATATTTAAGGCTCCGGGTGGATGTTTAAATGCGTTAATTGAAAGCGGATGGAAGATGAATTATTAAGTTTGAAAGGTAAATGATGAAAAAAGCTTTTACATTATCAGAAGTTTTAATTACACTTGGTATTATTGGAATTATTGCGGTTCTAACAGTTCCGGCTGTAATGAAAAATTATAGAAACAGAATGTATGTTGCTCAATTAAGAAAAGTCTATTCTCAGCTTTCTGATGCTGCTCAGGCTATTATGAATGATCAAAATACTGCGCATTTTACAGAAACAACCGCTGCTGCTGCAACTTCTTGTACTAACGCTGCAAAAGGTGAATGTCAGGCTGGTGCCGGGTATTTTTTGAATACTTATTTAAAGCCAATTAAAAGAGATTGCGGCTTTGGCAAGCCAAACCCTTGTGCAGTTGCAAGCTACCAATCTATTGAAGGCGCAAATGCAGGTACTTTGGCTGGTGATTATTGCGTCCAAACAACTAATGGAGCCGCCATGTGCATGAATTATAATGCCACAAACCGTGTAGCAGAGATTAATATTGACGTAAATGGCCCTGTTGAACCTAATACAACTGGCAGAGATGTTTTCTGGGTGATAATTTCAGATGAGGGCAATGTTATGGATCATGATAATAATCCGGATAATTGTAGTAACCCTGGTTCTGGAGGCTGTTTGACTAGAATTATGAAAGCCGGATGGAAGATGGATTATTAAATTTGAAAGGTAAAGAATGAAAAAAGCTTTTACATTATCAGAAGTTTTAATATGTTTGGGAATTGTTGGGGTTGTTGCAGCGTTGTCAATCCCTGCAACAATGAAAAATTACCAAAAAAGACTGCTTACTGCTCAGCTGCAAAAAACGTATTCAAAAATCTCATCTGCAGCGCAAACCATTATGGAAGTTGAGCATGTTGACAATTTTTATGATACAACAGCGATTTCCTGTACTAAGGATGGTGGTGGTAATTGTAACACGGGAGTAAAAGACTGGTTTGATAAATATTTTCTTCCTGTGCAAACAAATTGCGGAGCGGGTGGAACGGGAGAATGTATTGCCGGGACTGCCGCTGATTCTTACAAAACTGTTGATGGTAATAATGCTGGTACAATAAGTCAATATTGCGTACAAACAGCAGATGGTGCTGCCATTTGTGGTTTTCATAACCCTAATAATGTATGTTTAAGTATGATAGTTGATGTAAACAGTTCTGCAGGGCCAAATATTCTGGGAAGAGACGTTTTTTCAATGGATATGCATAAAGATGGTTCCATTTCAGATTATCAGAGTGGTTGTGCGGATAATAATTATGGAGCTGCTGCTTCATTATGTACTCAAGGTTCCGGTACTAATGGGATATATGAATTGGCAGCAGGCTGTTTGACTGCAATTATTGAAGCCGGCTGGAAAATGGAATACTAAAATTTAGGCTTTATTTTTTCCCTCTATATGAGGAAGTATTAGTGTGGAAAAATTTCTTTGCTGTGCCGTTATTTTGCCTGTATTTACCCTTTACATTTCTTCATGTTTATTAAAATTTATTTGCCTGATTTTTATGAATGTAATAGAATGATATTGGGAATGTTTTTTAAGGGATAGATAAGAATGATAAAAGACAGATTGAATGAGAGAACTTTAACTCCGCAGGAAGTTAGAACTATTTTAAAAGCTGACAATAAAGAAATTGTTGATTTATGCAAAAAAGCAGCTATAAGACCTCGTAAAAATGCTAAAGGTCATACATATTTTTCTTACGATGAAGTAAAAAATCTTAGAAAAATTCAAGCGCAGGTTAATGGTACTGTGTCAAGCCCTATTGCTGTAAGAACTCCTGTTTCTGCAGGTGTTTCTTCGTCTCAAAGCAATAGCGCTGCTGTTAAAAGTATTTTAAATACTCTTCAAGAATTAGAAGTCAAATTAAGTAACAAAATCGCTAAAGTTATTGACGAAAAGCTTGAAGGTATGGACGATGTTGTTGTTGAGTTGATTCGCTGCAAAACTGATAATGAAACTTTGAAACAAAAAATCGTTGATTTGAATAAAGAAGTTTACCAATTGAAAAATGAGTTAAATAGCTATAAGCCTGTTGCATTAGGTTTTTATAAGAAAAAAGAAGTTTACGTTTGGGAATAGGGGAAAGTCATTATGGCAGCTAAAGAAGCACCGGCAGTTAATGTTAGCGAAGAAAGAAGTAAAGCTTTAAAATTAGCAATCGAAAAAATTGAAAAAGATTTTGGTAAAGGTTCAATAATGAAGCTTGGTGATAAGGCTACAGTTAACGTAGATGCTATCCCTACAGGTGCTTTATCTCTTGATGTTGCCCTTGGTATTGGCGGTATCCCTAGAGGTCGTATTATTGAGATTTATGGCCCTGAATCTTCCGGTAAAACAACTCTTGCACAGCATATTGTTGCTGAATGTCAGAAAAAAGGCGGTATTGCAGCTTTCGTTGACGCAGAACACGCTCTTGATCCTGAATATGCAAGAAATTTAGGTGTTCAAGTAGATGATTTGCTTATTTCCCAGCCTGATACAGGGGAGCAAGCTCTTGATATTACAGAAGAATTGGTTCGCTCAGGTGCTGTTGATATTGTTGTTGTTGACTCTGTTGCGGCTCTTGTCCCTAAAGCTGAAATCGAAGGTTCTATGGAAGACCAGCAAATGGGGCTTCAAGCTCGTTTGATGTCAAAAGCTTTGAGAAAGTTAACAGGTATTATCGGAAAAACTAACACAACAGTTATTTTTATTAACCAGTTAAGAATGAAAATTGGTGTAATGTATGGTAATCCAGAAACTACTACCGGTGGTAATGCTTTAAAATATTATGCTTCAGTTCGTATGGAAATTAAACGTACAGAAGGCTTAAAAGGTGAAGATGGTGAAATTGGTAACCATGTAAGAGTTAAAGTTTTGAAAAATAAAGTTGCTCCTCCTTTTAGAACTGCAGAATTTGATATTATTTTTGGTAAAGGTATTTCTAAAATCGGTAATATTTTAGATGTTGCTGTTAACCTTGGTATTGTAAAAAAAGCAGGTGCCTGGTTCAGTTATAATGAAGAAAAATTAGGTCAGGGCAGAGAAAAGGCTAAAGAATTTTTAGAACAGAATCCTGATATTTTAGCAGAAGTTGAAAATTTAGTTAGAGAAAAACTTGCTGAGCAATAATTGTTACTGTTTGTAAAGTTGGTAATGCTGCTGGAAATATGCTTGCTATTTGGTTTTTGCTGTTAGAATGAATCTTTATATTATATTTAATAGCAAGATAATTTTTGTTTGGCTTTATAATGAACAGTTTTATAAATAGGAGGCAGTTATGCAAGTTAATTCAATTGGATGTAATACACCAAAAAGAACATTTTATGACAATCAACACGGCGTTGAAGTTCGTTCTGATAATCAACAAGTAAATTTTACAAGTAATAAAGATAAACAAAATAGTAATGTAATGAGAAATGCTATTATGGCATTATGTTTTCTTCCTGTTGCAGGTTCTGTTGTAACAAGTTGTGATAAGGAAGTTTTTGCTTATGCTCATGCAGATGCTGAGGCTAATGCCGAAGCTAATGCAGATGCAAATGCTTCAATTATTGATACTACAGGTTATTGTCATCCGGGTGATACTATTATCAAATGGTATTACAAGTTCCAGAGACCAATTCCGTTAGATAGCTTATTTAATAATATGCAAAACTGGGATATAGATAGTACTGATGTAAATAAGAATGATACAACTGCAAAAAGAAATATTATTCACTATGAGGGTACTCGAGATTGGGAGTATGCTAAAAGAGAAATTGGTGATATAAATCTTCTTGAGTCTTCCAAAAATATTCTTGTATATGATACAGAAATTTTAGACTATAAAGGTAATCATGAATCATATGGCAAGCGTGTATTAAGAATACCATCAGGTAACTTTACAATTACAACAAAAGATGGACGAACTCTGCATAATCCTGGCGGTTTATTTGAAGAAACCTACATAAATGAAACTGATGATAAAAACGGTTCAATCCTTGATTGTCAACTTGAATCAAGAGCTTTTGTTCAAACAAATGGAGACACTTTGAGAGTTGCAAAAAGAGCTGGAACTGCTCAGTATAAAGAAGTTGGTACTGCATCTAAGGGATATTTAGGTAAAAATACTATTTTATTGAAAAATTTAATAGGTGAATATCCTACTGATGATCATTATGTTGATTTTGAAATAAGCGCAGTTAATGATAAGGATTTGCGTTTAATGTATGTTAAAAAGATGGATGAAACAGAAGAATAAATTTTAGGCAATAATTAATTAAACCGGGTATATTATGAAAAAGACCTCTTTTATAGAGGTCTTTAAAAATATTTTTGTGTACTTCGTGGCAAATATGTTAAAACCTATTTATAATGCAATTCAGAATTTATTTTTAATTTAAGGGTGACATATTCGTTTGTCATTCTGAACGAATGTGAAGAATCTGATTATAAGATACTTCGGCAAAAGTTTCAGTATGACAATTCTCCAT
>ERZ824600.5339-NODE-5339-length-10605-cov-3.334028_pt1 | contig 10605 bp, 11 predicted proteins | sample MGYA00519933_ERZ824600 | MGnify/ENA primary metagenome ERZ824600 (study PRJEB31778, sample SAMEA3449178) | human gut metagenome | biome: human gut; feature: human-associated habitat; material: faeces | place: United Kingdom | collected 2010/2012 ... | reverse complement strand
CTTTCCCTTTTTCCTATTGATTTTCCAACGACTTGTAAAGACAGTCGTTTTTTTTTGCTTAGTTTAACAATTTTTAAACATATAGGAATTTCCGAACGTAATACCCCTCACCCCAGCCCCTCTCCCAAAATCGGGCGAGGGGGCAACATATCTGTCATTCTGAGTGGATGCTATGTGCGTAGCACAGTCATTCCGAATTTAGTTCGGAATCTATTATACTTAGACCCTGAAACAAGTTCAGGGTGACAAATTGTGTGTTTAGAATGATGTTCTGTTAACTCAGAATAACATGGATGCTTATTACAGAATTTGCTTTTTGTGTCATGCTGAATTTATTTCAGCATCTGTATTGTTAATTAGATTCTATGAAAATTTAGTTATTTAGTATTAATGACCTTTCAAATGTTTTATTATATAATTTTTATATAGTGAAAGAGGATTTATATGTCAATAGATAATGCAATTGTTATGATTTTGGCGGGTGGAGAAGGTAAAAGATTATATCCTTTGACGAAAGATAGAGCTAAACCTGCCGTTCCGTTTGGTGGAAGATATAGAATTATTGATTTTGTTATTAATAATTTTATTAATTCGGGGTTTTATAAAATAAAAGTTTTAACTCAGTACAAATCAGATTCTTTAAATAAACATATTACCAGAGGATGGGCACTGTCTCCGTTTTTAAATCAGTATGTCGATTTAGCTCCGGCTCAGATGAGGACAGGTAATGACTGGTATAGAGGAACTGCTGATGCGATTTATCAAAATATTTTTCATATAACAGATGAAGATCCAAGGTATGTTTGTATTTTTGGCGGTGACCATATTTATAAGATGAAAGTTTCTCAAATGCTTGATTTTCATAAAGAAAAGCAGGCGGATTTATCTATTTCAGGAATTCCAATTCCTATCGAAGAAGCTTCTGAATTTGGAATTATGGAAGTTGATGATGATTGGAGGCTTATAAATTTTGTTGAAAAGCCTCAATATAAACCAAAATCAATTCCGGGGCATCCTGACTTATGCTTAGCCTCTATGGGAAATTATATTTTTGATAAAGAAATTTTGCTTGATGCGTTAAATCGAGATTTTGATAATCCGAATTCTAGTCATGATTTTGGTAAAAATGTTATTCCAATGCTTCTTAACGAGGGAAAAAATATTTATGTCTATAATTTTGCTGAAAATACATTCCCGGGAATGGCTCCAGCAGAGCGCGGCTACTGGAGGGATGTTGGAAGTATTGATGCTTACTGGCAGGCAAATATGGATTTACTTGCTTATTCTCCTGAACTGAATTTATATTCTAAAGAATGGCCGTTAAGAACTTTTAATTACAATTATCCGCCTGCTAAATTTGTTTGGGAAGAGGGTGATAGAGTCGGTATGGCTACTAATTCGATGGTTTCAGAGGGCTGTATTATTTCAGGCGGCGGATTATCTCATTGCGTTCTATCTCCAAAGGTAAGAATTAACAGTTATTCCAGCGTCACAGATAGTATCTTGATGGAGAATGTTGAAGTTGGAAGATATTCTCAAATTAAGAAAGCTATTATTGATAAGAATGTCGTGATACCTCCTCATACTAAAATCGGATTTGATAGAGAAGAAGATATCAAACGAGGTTTTCATGTTTCAGAGGGCGGAGTTACTGTAGTGCCAAAAGGTGCAATTTTATAGTTTTAAATAAACTATGTATAATTTTTATTGTTTGAGGTACAATTTATTTTGTGCCTCATTTTTTGTAAATTTTTATTAATGTTATGAAAAATTTTGGCAATTAATTGGCTTTATAATATTTATTGATGTGGGTAGGAATGTGTGAATGTCAATAGGCTCAATTTCAAATTCAATATCTAGATTGCCGTCTGCGATTACTCAGAGGATTGTGAATGCTGCTCCAAATATGACAGTTTCAAATGAAAAATCCTTGAGGGCATTAAAATGGATTGGTGAAAAGGTTTCTTCTCCGCAAAATCGTTTGATTTTAGGTGTTTCAGCGTTAATGAGCCAGCCATTTATAGATTTATCTAATAAAAAAGTTGATGAGGAAACCCGTAAAGTTTCTGCAGCTCGTACTGTTGCAAAAATTATAGCCGGGACTTTAACCGGTGTTGCAATACGTTCTGGCTGTATCCATGCCATTGATGCTTTTACCAAGCATCCGGAGGAAATTACTCCGGATATGAAATTTAAAAAACTAAGGACTTTATTTACTCCGAGTGAAGGTATTTTGAAAGATTTGAATCAGTATAAAAAATCCTTTGGAACGATTTTTTCTTTATTTGTTATGGTAATAACTAATTTTTTAATTGATGCTCCATTAACAAAATTTTTAACAAATAAATTTGTAGATAAAATAAATGCTCAAAAATCTCAGCCTGTATCTGAAAGCGGGGTAAACAATGCTTAAGTCCTCACTATTCAGCAAATGTAAAGATTTTATAGCAAAGCATTATGGTGAAAATCCCGGCAGGATGCTTATACATACCGGTGTTGTCGGGTGGATTTTGTCTTCTGCAGCTCAAGTTGCTGCAATTGTAATTAATGATAAAATTCCTAAAGAGCAAAAAATGTTTCTAATTCCGCAAGAAATGGCGGATGCAGGTGTAAATATTGCTTCTTTTTATTTGATTACGCAGTCTTTCAAATCAGTTGCCGCAAAACTTGTAAAAACCGGTAAATTGCTTCCTGGCAGTGTTAGAAAATTTGTTAATGAGAATAAATTAACTGATAAAATTGGTAAAAATAATTTCAATATTGCTAAGGATGCACACTTGCCAAAAGATTTGGCACAAAATTATAAATCCTTTGAGGATGGTGTAGATGTTGTTGCAACAACTATAGGTTCTATATTGTCTTGCAATATAGTTACTCCTATTGTTCGTAATGAGATTGCCGCAAAACGTCAAAAATCAGGTATTGCAAAAATGAATTCAAATTTGGCTCCAATTAAAGAAACTTCATTTACCCATAAGACTACAATGGGAGAGTTTCAGACATTATCAAGCATGAAGTATTCCACAGGAACCTCTTTAAAAATATAAATAGATAAATCCGCCTATGATTGTAGAGACAATTATGAAGAAAATTGCTGCTAATTTATAAAAGTAGGTTGTTGTATAATCCGGTGTATCTTGTAGTTGTGCAATAATGTCTCTTGAATAGTCAAATTTAGAATCGTTTTTTGTTTTTTCATAAGCTGAATGTACAACCTTTTTAAATTTATACATTGTTTCAAGTTCTTTTCTTGCGCTTGGATTTGAGATTGTCATTTTTTTTATCTTTATATTATCGCTTGAACTTAATTCGTTATCCATATATGCTGATAAATTATTTATAAATTCAAAGTTTAATGGTTCTTCCTGGTTTTCTTTAGTGTTTTTTTGTTGCTTATAATTATTTAGTATTTTTGTTAATTCTTGAATTTTTTTTCTACAGACAGGACATTTTTGTATATGCAAGTTTATGTATTCACGTAATCTTGGGTTTAGTTTTCCTTCGATATAAAAGTTTATTAGTGCTGATACCTGATTACAAGTAAGATCTTTCTTCATAATTAACTCCTCCCTTTAGATATAATTTTTTAAAACTTCTTGTAACTTCAATCTGGCTCTTGAGATTCTGGATTTTACGGTTCCAATACTTGAATTGGTTGTCTGCGCTATTTCTTCATAGCTTAGACCTTGAAATTCTCTAAGAATAATTGGAATTCTGAATGGTTCAGGAAGTTCTCTGATTGCCGATTTGATAAATTTTTCGCATTCTGATGTTATGCATTTTTCTATAGGTTTACTTCTTTTATCCGGGATTTCAATTTTTATACCTAAGTTTAGAGGTTCGCAAGTGTAATCTATTGAGATAGTATCCGGAACTTTTTTTGTTTTTCTTAAATCGTCATAATATGTACGTGTTATAATCTGGTTCAACCAGCTGTTAAAACATTTCGGATTTTTTAAATTTTGTATATTTTTTGCGACTTTTAGCAATACTTCTTGAGTTAGATCTGAAATTGTATCATTATTGTTTTTCATGTATGCAAGAGTGGCAAATACATCTTTTTGAATTCGCTTTATTAATGTTTCAAGCGCTTTATAATCCTCTTGTTGTGAGAGAACAACAAGTTCCTCTATTGGCATTTTTTTATAGAGTAACTTACTTTCGGGCATAATAAAAACTTTCTCCTTAACTAAATGGTAATGAGAAAGTTTTTATTTTTATATCAGCTTATTATTAAGTCAGGTAGATAATTTTTTTTTATCAGGAATAATAATTGATATTATTTGTCTAATTTGTATCTAATAACGGAATTGCTGCCTTGTGATGAAATGAACAATAAATTACCGGTTACATACATGCAATATGGCTTTTGTACATTTGAAATGAGTTCTGTTATAGCTCCGTTTTTATCTACTTTTAATACATTATCTTTATTGTAGTTTGCTATATAAATATTTCCGGGGCTATCTATTGCCAAACCAATAGGACCATCTATTTTTTGACTTTTTATGTAAACAATTTTTTTATTATCAGGACCTATTTTATAAATTGTATTATCGGAAAACCCTGCAACAAATAAATTTCCGGAATTATCTGCAATTACTCCCGTCGGACTTGCTATATCGCTGTACATACCGTCAGAATTGTTTTTCGGATTAGCCTCAGCGTAATTTTTAGGAGCTGTTTGCTCAGCTTTAGCTGTTGGTAAATCTGTATTCATTGTAGATGCCAGCTGTTTAGCTCTTTGTCCTATAAGTGTGTCTGTAGGAATTAATGTAAGGTACATTTTAGCCTTTTCATATTCTCCTAGTTTTTTGCTTAGAACTGCTGCTTTGTATACTGATTCATAATCATCAGGTTTACGCAGGATGATTTGTTTAAACACAGCTAAAGCCGCTTCATCCTGTTTTAAGTATTCTAGTATTGAACCAAGGTTATAATAGGCATCAATGTAATTCGGATCCAGCTCTACAGCTTTTTTAAAACATGATGCAGATTCTTCAAACTGTCCGAGTTGATAATAATCAATCCCCTTGTTGTATTGAAGTTTTGCATCTGTAGCTATTGAACCCAAACTTATTTGATTTGAGCACAATAATATACTTAGCACTAATATTGATTTTAAAATTTTACTGTATTTCATCAAGTTCCTCTATTATTTTTTTATTTGCAGCGGCAAATTCTTCTCCTCTTGATATTATAGCTTTTTTTAGAATTAGAGGCAAATTAATTGTCTGCATTTTCTCAAAATTATCAGGAAGTCTGAGACTCCAGTTTTTATCGCCGGAAGTGCCAGGTGTATTGTATGTTTTATTCATGTTGAAAAAGTCTGTGAAAAACATTTGAATATTTTCAGCTTTGCAGGCAAATAATTCTACAAGTTTTGTTTCTTTTAAAAACTCTGCATCATTTGTCAGTTTAACAATAAGAGCATCTTTATCCTGTTCTTCTTTAAATAAATCTTCGACAAGATTTTTTACATGCAAATAACCCTCATGGGTGTGAACCATATTTTTAGCCCAGAGTGTTACCGGCTGGTTATCATGTGTTCCAACCATTGCCCAGCATTTTTCTGTAATATTTTTGCAGCGGTATGGATCTTCCGGTTCTGTTGGAACAGTAAATTGTGTAAGTCTCATCCCAAGCAGTTCATATTCTTTCATAACAGCAGCAACAGGATTTGTTAAAGTTCCAAGGTCTTCGCAGACAATAGAGTCTTTAGTTAAACCTTCTTCTTTTGCTGCAGCAATAACTATTTTTTCAATAAGTCTGCCATAGAGTTTAATTTGTTCTTTTGAGAGTGTTTTTACACGTTTTTCATTATCAGAGCTTAGTGTACTGTCTAAATCTTCTAATTTTGCTATTGCATATTTGTTCAATTCCGGATGTTCAGGAGATGAATAAAGTCTGCCAGCACCTTGTTCCGGCATAGGTTTTTTGCCTGCTTTGTAAACCCATGGATCTATTAAACCTACAATGTGGTCAATTCTAACACCACCCGGGTTTTCTTTAAACATTTTTTTGAATAGGTTTTTCATTAAGATTCCTGCTTCTCCTAAAGAACCATCTTCGTTATAAAGTTTTTCAGGATTGATAACAGGGAAGCCCCATGCTTGTCCGTCTTTTGAAAAATAATCAGGAGGGCAGCCAAGACTCCACCCTTCCAGAAATAATGATTGATAAGCCCAGGTGTCTCTGTCTGAGAATGCTACCTGTCTATCGGCAATCATTTTTATACCTTTGGAATCTGCAAGTTTTTTGGTTTCTAAATTTTGTTTGTTTAATACAAATTGTATAAATTTATACTCATCAATTTCTTTAGTATATTGTTTTGAAACTTCTTCAATTCTTTTTTGATAAGCTGTTTTTTCTTCTTCTGTTTTAGGATTAAATAAATTTTTATCCATTGCGCTTTTCCATTTTGGCCAGAAATCTGTGCCATGTTCAATTGATAGCGCTTCATATAAGCTGTCTTTTGACAACCATGTATCATTTTCTTTCTTGTATTTTTCAAACTCTTTATTTAATTCTTTATCATTTAATTTTAAGAAGTTTTCATAGGCTTCAGATAAAGCTTCAGCTTGTCTTTTTATTATATAAGAATAACTTGTTCTATTAGTATCTTTGTTTGGATTGTTAGATACGATATCCTCAAATGTTTTTTCTGATAAAATATTGTGCCACTTATCTGTTGTAAGCGATTTTAAATCAATAAATAAAGGATTATTTGAAAAAATAGTTCCTGTATATGGTGAAGAATCGGATGTTTTTGTTTTCCCTGCAGGTCCCATTTGGATGGCATCAAATAAGCCTGAGGCGTAGTTCAAGAAGTTTTTACCGCCGTTAGAATTTATTGTGCCAAATCCGGTATTTTCGCCCTCAACAGAAGGAAAACTTCCATTATGCATAATGAAAACAAAATTCTTTTTACCTAAAGCTTGTAAAGCTTTTCTGATAGTATTCACCCTATTTTTATCTAGTGTACAAACCATTTTTACCCCTTCTCTTATTTAAACTAAAACACTTACACAAACTATAAAATTGGTTCAGATGGATATTTTATAACCTATTTGTAAAGAACCGTTTTTTTATAAACTTGGGCCCGGTGGGACTCGAACCCACGACCAATTGATTAAGAGTCAACTGCTCTACCGACTGAGCTACAAGCCCGTGTTTTTCACAATGTTATTTTAACACAAAAAAAAATTATAAGTAAAGTTCTTATATATAAAAAGACCTCTAAAAAGAGGTCTTTCAAATTTTTTTAGTATCTTTCTAGGTATTTATCAAGTTCCCATTGTGAAACGTAGGTTCTGAAAGAATCCCATTCTTTTTTCTTAGAGGTCCTGAATTCTTTAAAAATATGTTCGCCAAGAGCAGCCTGAACAACTAGAGATTTATCCATTTGTTCTAATGCGTCAGATAGACTTCCGGGTAAAGAATCTATTCTCTGTTTTTTGCGTTCTTTTGATGTTAATTTGTAAATATTGCTTTCTACAGGTGCTGGCGGGTCAATTTTGTTTCTAATTCCGTCCAGGCAAGCTTCTAATATTGAGGCAAAGGCTAAATATGGGTTACAAGCAGGATCCGGAGATCTCAATTCTACACGAGTAGACACTCCTCGCTTTGCAGGAACTCTTAACAATGCACTTCTGTTGGCAAGTGACCAAGCTAAGTATACAGGAGCTTCGTATCCAGGAACAAGTCTTTTATAGCTGTTAACCAGCGGATTTGTAATTGCGGTAATACTTTTTACGTGTTTTAGCATTCCGCCTACAGAATATTTTGCTACATCTGAAAGTTGATATTCTGCATTTTCATCATAAAACGCATTTTTGCCATCTTTAAATAAAGAGATATTACAGTGCATGCCAGAACCATTAATTCCAAATATTGGCTTTGGCATAAATGTCGCATGCAGATTATGTTTTGCCGCAATTGCTTTGACTGCGATTTTGAAAGTTGTAACATTATCTGCGGCGGTTAAAATATCTGCATATCTAAAATCTATTTCGTGCTGTCCATCTGCGACTTCATGGTGGGAAGCTTCGATATCAAATCCCATTTCTTGTAGTGTTAATACGATATCAGAGCGGACATCTTCTCCAAGGTCTTCTGGGCCTACATCATAATAACCTGCTCTATCTTGAGTTTCAGTTGTGACATCTCCGTTTTTATCTTTTGCAAATAAGAAAAATTCAGCTTCCGGACCTATATTCATTGAGAATCCCATTTTTTCTGCGGCTTCCATAACTCTTTTTAGATTACATCTAGGGCATCCTTCAAATGGAGTTCCGTCAGCATTATAAATATCACAGATTAATCTTGCTGAATTTATTCCGTTATGTTCTCTCCAAGGTAAAATTTGAAAACTATTGATATCCGGATGGAAGAACATATCTGAAGTTTCAATACTTCTAAAACCTTTTATTGAAGAACCATCAAGCATTATTTCATTATCAAGAGCTTTATCAATTTGTTCAGACGGTATTGAAATATTTTTCACCTGTCCATTAATATCAACAAATTGTAGTTTTATGAATTTTATATTGTATTCAATAATAAGTTGTTTAACTTCTTCTCTGGTGAAACCTTTACCATCAAGTCTGGCATATTTAAACTCTGTCATAAATAACCTCTTTCTCAGTCTTTGTCCTCTATTCTTATACAGATTACTTTACTAGAATAAGAAGTTTCAATCAAAAGGTCAAGTTTTTGAGTGTAAAGATTATATAAAGAGTGTTTTGTGAATTTATTTTTAATGATTATTTGTTAAATTGTTTTTCTAAGTATTTAAATATTTTGTTATATTTTACTAAAAAAAGCTTATATTATTTTTAATAATAAAAAATTTATAAGCTTTTTAGAATAATTTAAATTTTTAAGAAACTTAACATTTCTATTTTTGTTCAATGATTTTGTTGTTGTCATCAACAATAACGATTGTTGGTTTAAAGTCTTTAATTTCTTCTTCCTTGAACCGTCCGTAGGTTACAATAATAACTTTATCTCCAGGTTGAACTTTTCTTGCTGCGGCACCGTTAAGGCAAATTTGACCTGAATCGGCTTTTCCTTTTATGACATAAGTTTGGAATCTTTCACCATTGTTAACATCAAGAATTTCAACTTTTTGCCACTCTTTTATATTTGCAGCTTTTAATAGCGTTTCATCAATCGTAATAGAGCCTACATAGTTTAAATTTGCATCAGTTACTGTGGCTCTGTGTATTTTTGAATGTAAAAATTCTAATAGCATAATAATTACCTCGTAAATTTATTATATAACAAATATATTTTTAAAACTTTTCGCAAAAAATAATTTTACGGGGTTTATAATTTTAAAAAGGAGAATTTATATGTCAGATATTAATTTCGGGTCAACTTACAGAATTTCTATTACACAGGCTGGAGTAAACTCAGCAAAGAAAGCAAAGTTAAAAGAACTTATTGAATCATATCCAAATGGTCTTATTGGAAAAAGCAAAACCGGACATGCCAGAATTTCAGTGCCGGATAGTGAAGATGCGAAATTCGTCGGTAAATTAAAAGCGCTCGGTTATAAGGTTTTTCAAAAATTTGAAGGTGATAATATTTCAAAAGAAAATTTAGATGCTTTTATTAAAGAGAAACTTGATGCTAGAGATTTTAGCCAAAAAGGTAAGCAATACAAAAGAATGTCTACAGAAATGAAATCTCAAAGACGTTACGAACGTAAATTAGTTCCTCAAAATCCTAAAAACGCAGCAGATGAAATTGATACTAATGTTGCTAATGAGTCAATATCTGTTTCTGAACGCTTAGATTCTCATAAACAAAACGATAGTCTGTCTTTGAAAAATTCTAAATTAAATACTGCTAAAAATTCTGTTGAGAATGCTGATAGTGTTAAAAATAATTCTAAAGTTTCAATTGAAAATGATAAAATACGTCAATCTGCAAAATATATGGAATTAAAAGAAAAATACGGTGAAGAGTTTGCAGAAGCTGTATATTTTGGCAGAAAATAGTTTGAATTATTAGCATTGCTTGTACAGCAAGGAATAAATATAAATATTAAGATTAATATATAGAAGCCCCCGAACTAAATCGAGGGCTTCTATATATTGTTTCCCAAATCTGTTTCGCCTTTTTCCTTGCCTTTTGATTAACTCAACAACGACTCTAATAGATTAGCATTTTGGAGTGCACCTGTTGATTCTTTAATTTTTTGTTTGTAAATATAAGTTCTTAGTGCTTCTCTGATAAGTTCGCTTCTGGAACGATTTTCACCATCTGCAACCTGGTCAATTCTGTTTAAAAATTCTTCAGGCATTGAAATCAAAACTCTCGCCATATATTCTCCTTTTTTACTAAATCTATTCTCAAATCGCTTACATTTATATAAACAATTTCTGATTTAAAAAAGTGCTATTTTGTATTGAAAAAATATATATTAATTTTTAAAATCCTTTGTTTATAAGCTTTTTGGGGGCTCTTGCTTCTTAATAATTCTTAATATATTAAATTTTTACCCGAGTATTATTGCAATACATGTTAAAATCATGAAAAAATTTGTTATATTTCTAGCCATATAAAATCTTAAATAAAAGGATGCATTATATGTGT
>ERZ824600.5338-NODE-5338-length-10606-cov-10.268411_pt1 | contig 10606 bp, 8 predicted proteins | sample MGYA00519933_ERZ824600 | MGnify/ENA primary metagenome ERZ824600 (study PRJEB31778, sample SAMEA3449178) | human gut metagenome | biome: human gut; feature: human-associated habitat; material: faeces | place: United Kingdom | collected 2010/2012 ... | reverse complement strand
CGGGTGGGCTGGTTCGACGCGGTGGCTACCCGTTACGGCTGCATGGCGCAGGGCGCTACCGAGTGCGCCATGACTAATCTGGACGTGCTGGGCTATCTGGATGAGATCCCGGTCTGCACGGCTTACGAAATCGACGGCAAGCTGGTGCGGGATTTCCCCTCTACGCCTTCCCTGATGCGGGCTAAGCCGGTTTATACCGTGCTGCCCGGCTGGAAGAGCGACGTGCGCGGCATCACCGAATGGGATCAGCTGCCCGAGAACTGCCGCAAGTATGTGGAATTCATCGAGAAGGAAATCGAAACGCCGGTGCGCATGCTGTCCACCGGCCCCAAGCGCAGCGAAGTGCTGTACCGTAAGTAAGAAAAAGCTGTTCCATAGGGACGGCCTCCATACCAAAGAGAACGACCGCAGCAGCAAAACCTGCCGCGGCCGTTCTTTCTTTGGCAGCGAAAAGGGTGGTTCCCTTGCCGAAGCGCCGCTTTCATGCTACAATAGCTGCGAAAAGCGGGGGCGGCGGAGCGGTCTCCGCCGAACGTGTTTGTCCGTAGAGGGGGAACGATAAGGATGTATCTGATCGTCGGGTTGGGCAATCCCGGCCAGCAGTATGCCCATACCCGCCATAACGTGGGCTTTGACGTGATGGCGGTGCTGGAAAAAAAGCTGGGGGTCTCCATCAGCCGGGAAAAAGGCTATTCCCAGACCGCCGACTGCTTTGTGGACGGGCAGAAGGTGATTCTGGCCCTGCCGCAGACCTTCATGAACCTGAGCGGAGAGAGCATCCGGGAGATCGTAGACTATTATAAGGTGGACGATACGACAGAACTGATCGTGATCTCTGACGACATCAGTCTGGATGTGGGACAGCTCCGCATCCGCAAAAAAGGCAGCGCCGGCGGGCATAATGGACTCAAGAATATCATCAAGATGTTAGGGCATGATACTTTTACCCGCGTGCGCATGGGTGTGGGTGAGAAACCGAAGAATTATGACCTGGCAGATTATGTATTGGGACATTTCCCTTCGGAAGAACGCATCGTCATGGATGAAGCGACGAAGACTGCCGCAGAAGCGATCCGTATGATCATCACCGAGAGCGCGGATGCAGCCATGAACCATTTTAACAGTAAGAAAGCGTAACGGCCATTAAATTTAAGAGGAAAAAGAAATGCAGGCACTACTTGCGCCATTGAAAGAACTGGCGGAATATGATGAGATCCGTAAAATCGTCAGACAGGGAAAGGGAACCATCGCTCTGTCCGGCTGCGTGGACTCACAGAAACTTCACATGATCTACGGACTCAGCGATGGCTTGAAATACAAGGTCATCGTTACTTATAATGACTTAAAAGCCAAGGAAATCTACGAGGAATACCGCTTTTATGACAGAAATGTCATGCTGTATCCGGCGAAGGACCTGATCTTTTTCCAGGCAGATATCCACGGAAATCAGCTGGTGCAGGAGCGGATCAAGACCTTGCGCAGAGTCGTGGAGGGCAAGCCTGTCACCATCGTCACCACTTACGCGGCACTGATGACACCCCAGGTATTGTGGCAGGAGCAGGATATTATCCGCACCGAACGGGGCGGAAGCCTGGATGAGAGCAAATTGGCATCCAGACTGGTGGCAATGGGATATGAGAAGGCATACCAGGTGGAGAGCCCGGGACAGTTCTCCATTCGCGGCGGTATCGTGGACATTTTTGATCTGACGGAGGAGAATCCATACCGCATCGAATTGTGGGGGGATGAAGTGGAATCCATCCGCAGCTTCGATATTTTAAGCCAGCGTTCCATTGAGAAGCTGGAGAGCATCACGGTCTACCCGGCGACAGAGTTTGTATTGTCAGAGGAACAAATCCATAAGGGTATCGCGAAGCTGGAAAAAGAAGCAGTAAAACAGGAAAAAGTCTTCCGGGATGCCCACCAGCCGGAGGAAGCCCACAGGATCGCCACTCAGGTAAGCGAGCTGAAGGAACAGCTGCTGGAGTTCCAGAGCAAGATCAATCTGGAGGGTTACATCCGTTATTTTTATGAAGATACCGTAACCATGCCGGAATTGCTGGCAGATATGGCAGGACGATCTCTGGCTTTTTTCGTTGATGAGCCGGCGCGAGTGAAAGAGCAGGCGGATGCCATCGAGCTGGAATTCCGGGAGAGCATGGAGCAGCGTGCGAGAAAAGGTTACGTGTTGCCGGGACAGATGAATATTCTATACAGCGGGGAGCAGGTAGCGGCAACATTAGAGAAAAATGCTGTGGTGACACTTGCTACTATGGAGACAAAGTACGGGTATTTCCGGACGGAAAAACATATGGATATTGCAGCCCGCAACATTGCCCCCTATAACAACAGCTTTGAATCCCTGGTCAAGGATCTGAAGAAATATAAAAAGAACGGCTACCGGGTGCTGTTACTGTCCGGTTCCCGTACCAGAGCAAAGCGTCTGGCGGAGGATCTGCGTAATTCCGAGGATGCAGGACTGACGGCGGTATACACGGAAGACCCCATGCGGGAGGTACAGCCCGGAGAGATCCTGACCTACTACGGTCATGTGAATAAGGGATTCGAATACCCGTGGCTGAAATTCGTGGTGCTGTCCGAGAGTGATATTTTCGGGGCGGAGAAGCGCAAGAAAAAAAAGAAAAAACTCTACCAGGGGCAGAAGATCAATGATTTTAACGACCTGAAGATCGGTGACTATGTGGTGCATGAGACCCACGGACTGGGGATATACAAAGGCATCGAGAAGGTAGAGGTAGACAAAGTTGTTAAGGATTACCTGAAGATCGAGTACCGGGATGGCGGCAATCTGTACATTCTCGCTACCGGACTGGATGTAATCCAGAAGTATGCCTCCGCCGATGCGGCGAAGAAGCCGAAGCTGAATAAATTAGGCGGCAAGGAATGGGAGCACACCAAGACCAAGGTGCGCAGTGCGGTCAGCGCCGTGGCAAAGGATCTGGTGGAGCTGTATGCGGTCCGCCAACAGAGCGAGGGCTATGCCTTCGGAAAAGATACCGTATGGCAGCGGGAGTTCGAAGAGATGTTTCCTTTCGAGGAGACGGAGGATCAGCTGAATGCCATAGCGGATACCAAGGCGGACATGGAGAGCCACCGGATCATGGACCGTCTGATCTGCGGAGATGTGGGATATGGCAAGACAGAGATCGCCATCCGTGCCGCCTTCAAGGCAGTGCAGGAGGGCAAACAGGTGGTATACCTGGTGCCCACCACCATTTTAGCGCAGCAGCACTACAACACTTTTGTGCAGAGAATGAAGGATTTCCCGGTCAATATTGCCTTGATGAGCCGTTTCCGCACGCCTTCGGAGATCAAAAAGACGGTAAAGGATCTGGAAAAGGGAATGGTCGATATTGTCATCGGCACCCACAGAGTATTGTCGGCGGATGTGAAATTCAAGGATCTTGGACTTTTGATCATTGATGAGGAGCAGCGTTTCGGCGTCGCTCATAAGGAGAAGATCAAAAAATTAAAAGAGAACGTGGATGTGCTGACATTAACGGCAACCCCTATTCCCCGTACGCTGCACATGAGCCTGATCGGCATCCGGGATATGAGCGTGTTAGAAGAGGCACCCAACGACAGACTGCCGATCCAGACCTTCGTCTGCGAATACAATGACGAGCTGGTCAGAGAGGCAATCGTCCGGGAGATGGCGCGGGGCGGACAGGTCTACTATGTCTATAATCGTGTGAACAATATCGCGGATATTGCAGCACAGATCGCGAAGCTGGTGCCGGAGGCTAACGTGGCTTATGCCCACGGGCAGATGAAGGAGCATGAGCTGGAGCGGATCATGTTTGATTTCATCAACGGGGAGATTGATGTTTTGGTGTCCACCACCATCATCGAGACCGGACTGGATATCTCCAATGTAAACACCATGATCATCCATGACTCGGATAACCTGGGGCTGTCCCAGCTCTACCAGCTCAGGGGACGCGTGGGCCGGTCCAACCGAAATGCGTATGCGTTTCTGATGTACAAGCGGGATAAAATGTTAAAAGAAGTAGCGGAGAAACGGCTGGCGGCGATCAAGGAATTCACGGATCTGGGCAGTGGTTTCAAGATCGCCATGCGTGACCTGGAGATCCGCGGTGCCGGTAATCTGCTGGGGATGAGCCAGCATGGACATATGGAAGCTGTGGGATATGATCTGTACTGCAAGATGTTGAATGAAGCGGTGCAGAACCTGAAAGGAGTTCACACGACGGTGGATTTCACCACGGTGATCGACTTGGATGTGGATGCTTATATTCCCGCGGAATACATTGTGAACGAGACGCAGAAGCTGGACATCTACAAGCGTATCGCCGGTATCGAGACCATAAAAGAACGGGATGAGATGAAGGATGAGCTGTTAGATCGTTTTGGCAATATTCCCAAGGCAGTGGATAATCTGCTTCGGATCGCCCTGATCCGTATGGCAGCCCATGGTCTGGATATGACGGAGATCAAGGGCAAGAACGGCCGGATCACATTCAACTTCCGACCGGATGCAGGGATAGATCCGCTGAAAATCCCCGCATTTTTGAAAAAACATGGAGAGAATCTTAGCTTTACCGCCTATGGCAATCCGTTTTTTACTTATAAATATAAGAAAACGGAGCTGGTGGAGACCGATGCGGAACTTCTGATGGGCAAAACAGAGGAACTGCTGGAAGAGATGAAAGCCCTGGCGCTGGAACCGGAATCGGTGCAGAAAAATTAAGAGATTTTTATAGGACTGTAAAAATGATACCTTCTTATCAGAACAGTGAACAAAGGGATTCTGATAAGGAGGTATTTTTATGAAAGGTTATGTAACAGCCAGCGGATATATGGGATATGTGGAGAACGAATATATCTTATTTGCCAGTGAAGATGATTATTTTGAATACGTGGATTCGTTAAATTTTTAATTAATGTCCAGCGTCTTTACCGCCACAGCCTATCTGTGATATAGTACAAATGTAAAGGAAAAATGTAAGGGGTTTCAGCACGCTCTGCGAGGAGCAATGGTGATACTCTGATAAAGCATTAGGCAAAATAAACAGATGGGAGTTTATATTATGGAACTGACTGAGAAGAAGGAATTTGATCTGCTCTCCCTGGGAGAGATTATGCTGAGATTATCACCGCCCGATAACGAGCGTATCACCAGAGGCGACAGCTTCAGCAAGCAGGCGGGAGGTGCAGAACTGAATGCCATCACCGGTGCGGCAATGCTGGGATTGCGTTGTGGTATCATTTCCAAGCTTCCGGCCAATGACCTGGGTGTATATATTAAGAACCGTGTACGTCTCTGCGGCGTCAGCGATGACTATCTGGTATACGATGATGACAAGGACGCCAGACTGGGTGTGTACTATTATGAGAATGGTGCTTATCCGAGAAAGCCCCGTATTGTATATGACCGTAAGAATACCTCTATCAACAAGCTGAGCGTTGCGGACTATGATGACAGCCTGTACAGCTCCACCAGATGTTTCCATACCAGCGGCATTACACTGGCGCTGAGCCCCGAACTGAGAGCAACTTCAATCGAGATGATCAAGCGTTTTAAGGAACAGGGAGCCATCATCTCCTTCGATGTGAACTTCCGTGGAAATCTGTGGACCGGTGCCGAGGCGAAGGAATGCATCGAATCCATTCTGCCTTATGTGGACATTTTCTTCTGCTCCGAAGACACCGCACGCCTGACCTTTCTGAAGGAAGGTGATGCCAAGAGCATTATGAAGAGCTTCACGGAAGAATATCCGATCTCTATTGTGGCATCTACACAGCGTATCGTACATAGCCCGAAGCGCCATACTTTCGGTTCTATCATTTACAGTGCCAAGGACGATACTTATTATGAAGAAGCACCTTACACCGATATCGAAGTCGTAGACCGTATCGGAAGCGGTGATGCTTATATCTCCGGTGTCCTCTACGGACTGCTGGCACATCCCGGCGAGTACCAGCGGGCACTGGAATACGGTAATGCCATCAGTGCACTTAAGAACACCATCCCCGGTGACCTGCTGTGCACCGACCTGAAGGAGATTCAGGGAATCATCAAGGAGCATAAGTCCACCGGACGTATTGCGGAGATGGACCGCTAAAGCATTTACCCTTCTGATCTGATCGAAGAAATAGAAAACACAAAGCTCTGCCATGTTAATTTAAGTGCATGGCGGGGCTTTTTTGTCTGTTTTTAACAATTTCAAACCTAAAATATATTAAGAAAATAATATATACAAGACTAAATTAACCTGCTATAATAAGGGAAAATTATCGCTAAATGAAATTAATAGGAAATAATAGGGGGACATAATGGAGAACTATGAAAAGCATTATCGTGAAATAGAAAAGCTGACGGACAATCCGTTTTTAAACCTGTATCATATCGATGCACTGGGGCGGGACGGAACGCCGTTTCACTACTATTTTGCTTCCCGCAATGATGAAGATAATATCAAGCACAAGACTCACAGCATGAGCCCCGAGGGCATGGCAGTCTATGCGGTAACGGAGGATGGACAACATCTGGTACTGGTGCGGCAGTACCGTTACCCCATGGACGATTACCTCTATGAACTGCCAGCAGGATTGATCGAGCCGGGAGAGACGGCTTCGGAGGCTGCCTGCCGGGAGATGATCGAGGAGACCGGATGGAAACTGGAGGTTTATGAAGGCGGGGAACCGGCATTCCGCAGAGGCTTTTTCCTGGCGCAGGGACTGACGGACGAGAGCGGCAGTATGATTTTCGGCACGGTGACGGAGCAGGTAGGACAGCAGATGGAGAACACTGAGGATATTCAGGTGATCCTGGCGGACAGACAGGAGGCACTCCGGATCCTGAGACAAGAGCGGGTTTCCATGCGTTGCGGACTGATGCTGATGCAGTTTTTGAAGGCAGAAAAGGAAGCACCATTTGCTTTTTTATATCTGTGACAGAACCCCTGGGGGATTTGCTATTCGGAAATGCCCGGAAGAACTAATATTGTGAAAACGGCTATCGGTTATTAATTTTTATAAAGGAAGAGGTAAATTATGGCAATCAGATACATCGAACAGGACAGAACCTTCTGGCTGGACACAGAACATACCAGCTATCTTCTGGCAATTGTAGATCAGGAGAATTTTGTGGGACACATATATTACGGTCAGAAATTGCAGTATACCGAAAATGCACCGGCTCCGTTATATTTAATGCGTACGGGGGAGGCACCCTTCGTCCCGTCACAGAACAACAGAGAGCGTGTGGCATTCCTGGATTCCTTCCCCATGGAGTATCCGGGGAACGGGCTGGGAGACTACAGAGAGAGTGCTGTCTCCATCCGGACCGCGGGAGGACATGTGGGAGTGCAGCTAAATTATGTCTCCCATGAGATCGTAAAGGAGAAGCCCACGCTTCCCGGGCTGCCTTCTACTTTTCCGGGAGAGGAGGATTGCGACACCCTGATCCTGCACCTGGAGGATCAGACGACCGGATTGACGGCAGAACTGATCTATACTACATTTGAAAAAGCAGATGTGATCACCCGCAGTGTGATCCTCAAAAATACAGCAGAACAGCCGATTTATCTGACGAAAGTTATGTCTGCCTGCCTGGATCTGGATTGCACGGATGAAAAGTATGACATCCTTACCTTGCATGGTGCTTGGGGGAGAGAACGTCAGATGGAGAGGAGAAGTCTGATGCATGGTAAGCAGAGCGTTGGGTCTGTCAGAGGAGAATCCTCCCACCAGGAGCATCCGTTTATTGCATTGCTGTCGGAAAATGCGACACAGGATACGGGTGAAGTCTATGGCATGCATTTTGTATATTCCGGTAATTTCCTGGCACAGGCAGAGCTGTCACAGTTCGACTCCATCCGTATGACAATGGGGATCCATCCGGAGAATTTTGTATGGAAGCTGGAGCAGGGAGAAAGCTTTGCTGCGCCCGAAGTAGTAATGACTTATTCTTCAGAGGGACTTAGCGGTATGACACATCATTATCATGATATGTACCGCGAGCATCTGATCCGTGGAGAATACCGGGATAAAAAGCGTCCGATTCTGATCAATAACTGGGAAGCTACGTACTTTGATTTTAATACCGATAGATTATTAAAGATTGCAAAGCAGGCATCAAAGCTTGGGATTGAAATGTTGGTCATGGACGACGGGTGGTTTGGACACCGTAATGATGACAGCACGAGCCTGGGTGACTGGAAGGTCAATGAGCAGAAGCTGCCGGGAGGTCTGAAACTTCTGGTGGATCAGGTAAATGCCATGGGACTGAAGTTCGGTATCTGGTTCGAACCGGAGATGATCTCGCCGGATTCGGAGCTGTACAGAGAACATCCTGACTGGGCAATCGCCATTCCGGGACGTGCGGGAAGCCTGTGCCGGAATCAATATGTGCTGGATCTGTCCCGTAAGGAAGTCAGAGATCATGCCTTTGAAAGCGTGGCGGCAGTTTTGCACAGTGCCAATATTGAATATGTAAAATGGGATATGAACAGGCAGCTGTCGGATCTGGGCAGCGTGGAACTGCCTGCGGATCGTCAGGGAGAGTTGTACCACAGATATGTGTTGGGGGTATATGAACTGCAGGAGAGACTGCTTGCGGAATTTCCTCATCTGCTCTTAGAGAATTGTTCCGGTGGTGGAGCGAGATTCGATCCGGGCATGCTGTATTATAGTCCGCAGATCTGGTGCTCCGATGATACGGATGCAATTGAGAGACTGAAGATTCAGGAAGGAACGATGCTACTGTATCCATTATCCACTATTGGAGCACATGTGTCGGATTGTCCGAATCACGCGTTGGGCAGAAGCACACCCTTCGAGACGAGAGGTCATGTGGCATTGGCGGGTACCTTCGGCTACGAGCTTGATATCACGAAGATTCCTGAGGAGGACAGGCAGCAGATCCCCGCACAGACCGCTATGTATCACAAGTACAACGATCTGATCCGCAGAGGGGATTACTGGCGGATCGCATCATATTTAGAAAACGGCAGCTACGACTGCTACATGGTAGCTTCCAAGGATAAAAAGGAAGCGCTGGTAACTTATGTACAGGTATTATCAAGACCGAATTTTCACAGCAGAAGAGTGCGTCTGAAAGGATTGTCACCGGAAAACCGCTACCGCATAGAGGAGACCGGAGAAGTATTAGGCGGTGATGTGCTGATGCAGGCCGGCATGTTAATAGCACCTTTGTGGGGTGACTACCGCAGCAGGCTGATCCATTTGACTGAGGCGTAAAACTGGACAGGAGCATGCCTCGACAAAAGATTTTTGGATTACTAAGATTTAAGTAGGGTTGATGATTTAACGGAGATGATAGTGAAAATAGCGATAAGGAGTACACGAATATGGCAAAAGCGGTAAAATTATCAGACATCGCAGAACGGGTAGGAGTCAGCACGGTAACAGTGTCAAAAGCACTGTCCGGACAAAAAGGCGTCAGCGAAGAAGTAAGGGAAAAAATCCGTAGTATTGCTGAAGAACTGGGTTATCAGCAGCCGTCAGCGGCAAGAAAAAGCCAGAATCACAAGAACTTCAATATCGGCATTCTGATCTCTGAGAGATTCCTCGTTAAATATGAATCCTTTTACTGGCAGATGTACCAGGCGGTAGCCACCAGAGCCACGGCAGAGGAATGCTTTACCATGCTGGAGGTCATCGGAAAGGCGGAGGAAGAGAGCAGCAGAATGCCGAAGCTGGTGCAGGAACGCAAGGTGGACGGTATTATCGTCATCGGTAAAATGATGGATGCTTACCTGCAGCACCTGAATACGGAAGCCGGGATACCTGTGATCTATCTGGATTACTATAACGGTAGAGAAGCCAGTGATTCCGTGATCTCCAACAGCTACTACGGAACCTATGAGCTGACCTATTATCTGTACCGTATGGGACACCGCAAGATCGCTTATGTGGGAACCCTGCTGGCCATGGAGAGCATTACGGACCGGTATTTCGGTTACCAGAAGGCTCTTTTAGAGTTGGGACTGGAACAGAAGAAGGACTGGGTGCTGGATGACCGTCACATTGAGACCGGCGAGATCGATACCGTGAACATGCTGCAGATTCCCAAGGACATGCCTACGGCGTTCGTATGTAACTGTGATCTGACCGCAAGCTTTCTGATCAAGAAACTGAAAGATAATGGATATCGTGTACCGGAGGACATCTCTGTGGTCGGTTTTGATAATTACCTGTATCCCGGATTAAGCGATATCCAGATAACAACTTATGAGGTAGATTTGAAGGAGATGGCAAAAAAGGCGGTTTACAATATGATCAGTAAAATAAGTAATGAAAACTATAAACCGGGTATTCATATTGTGGAAGGTCATATGGTCTTAAAAGAAAGTGTTGCACAGATACCTTCTGGAAAGGCATGAGAGATGACGAATTCGGTGGCTATTACGGCTACCTGGATTATGTATTCCACACCCCTTCCGATCCCGGAAGAAGTGTGGAATGTGTGGCACAGAGATGTGAACTCATTCACAAAAATGAAGAGTTTTTAAAACAAGAAAAATGATTTATTTCCCAAGTACGACGGATAGCTTGATTTCTTTTTCTGTTTCGCTCAGGTCGAAATCACCGCCGTCGG
>ERZ824600.5337-NODE-5337-length-10608-cov-3.926751_pt1 | contig 10608 bp, 15 predicted proteins | sample MGYA00519933_ERZ824600 | MGnify/ENA primary metagenome ERZ824600 (study PRJEB31778, sample SAMEA3449178) | human gut metagenome | biome: human gut; feature: human-associated habitat; material: faeces | place: United Kingdom | collected 2010/2012 ... | reverse complement strand
TGGAATCGATTATTTGATTCAGAAAATCGGACAGCACATCGTTTCGATAATAGTCCCATACCCGCGCGGAAACATATGTGATCCTGCCGCTGTCCTCGACGACTGCAATTTCAAGGCTATAGTACATGCCGTCATATATCCTGTCGTCCAGATATTCGGAGATCCAGGAATCAAAGACCTCTTTTCTTGCAAAGAGATAGGTTTTGTTCCCTTGGAGGACGGAAAACTCTGCCGCCTCTTGCAAACGATCCGTTTCCTCCCCAAGGACGTCCTCATCAGACAGTTGCGCGGTGACGGTGATCACAAAATTCGGATCGCCGAGCATGGCTTGCTCATATCGATAATAATATGTTTCTCCGTATGCGTCAACGATGCCTTTGATAGGCAGAAACCCTCGAAAAGACTTTGACGCAAGCGTTTCCAAGGTGATTTCATTCCACTTTCCGTATTGATTCGGCTGATTTTCCGTGATATCGGAACATCCGCACAGGAATATGCACAGTACGAAAAGCAGGCAACACCATTTATGTTTCATTTTTCCTCCGTTTTGTTTTCTCTGTTGCGGATTCCGGCGGGGTTTGTTACCGCCGTGTATGATCGATCTTCTGTAGCAAAGCATTCATATCCGCGTCTGCATCATCTGTATTCGTATAAAGCTCGACATTTAGTTTCAGGCATTTTTGGAATATGGACGATATCATCCATGCGGCTGATAAAGGGTAATACTTCGCTTCGCCGTCCGTCCCGTTTACGCGAACCTCGCTCCCGTCTTTTTGAATCGCGCAGTACACATAGCACGTATAACCGTTTCGGAAGTCTCCTCTTTGGAATGTCACGGTGTCTTTCGGGAAATATTGCCACATAAGTCCCGTTTTCAGAGAATAACCGCGTTCCCGACAGGGAGCCGCATATTTCTTGAGCTTTTCGAGGTACAGGGCAAGCATATCGGTTTCGTGGGAAATAATGACATCATCTGTTTTGTTTGTGTATTTCATCTTCTTCATGGCGGCAAACAAGACGCCTTTTGTGTCTTGCTCAGTTTGTAAATGTCTTGGGGACGTGTAATCAAACTTTTTCACTCAATTATGCCTTGGTTGCTTCCGCTCAGCTTGCCTTACGCATTTTTGATGGAAGCGATCTCCTCTTTAAGCCAAAGACGATTCCTATTCAGCAAATATTCCGCCGACGCTTCGGTAAAATACTCCTGAATCGCCGTTTTGTCCCCTTCATCCGGAAACGGTTGCGGACAATCATCCGGTATTCCCATAGACACCCAAAACTCCATAAGCTCTATGATTGCTTGCAGGGGGTCTGTGCTGATATTGTCGATCAGGGTTTTAAGCATGTAAGCTCTCCATTTACGCTTCTGAATCATCGGATCCGAGGGATCACGGTTTGCAAGCTGATCCAAAAGGGCATTGAATTTGGTCTCGTCGTCAGTCTCGCAAAGGAGAGAAATGATATCATCGGTTTGCTCGTTGACTTCGGTCAGTGAACCGTCAAGATAATCCGTCACCTCATCGCGGGTCAACGCAACGGGGATTTCGTCGGCACCGTGCAGTCAGATGTTGATTAATTTCCATGGGGTGGTAAATCCCATATTTTTGATTGCAGTTAGTTTGTTCATCATTTTTTTGTTGCCGATGCCCGCCGACGGTCGGTCGTCCGTGCCGCATTGCAAGGACTTTTCGGGCGGTTTTCCAATCAAATCACAATTGCATTATTTCGGTCGTTTGGGCTTCTGTCCGCGTCTTTTTACGATCCATCGTTCGTAGGGTGTATGCATCCGTTTCGGACTCCAAAACAGAATTTCAATGATTATGAAACACGCCAAATCCCAAATGATGACTCCCCACGCTATGACACTGCCCACCTGATATTCCAAGCGCAGTAGATAAAAGAGAGAGCACATGAGAAGACCGACACCATGTATGACAAATATGGCGAAGTGATTGATAAATCAGGAAAATTTTCGGAATTTCATTTTTCCATCTGTCGTAGAACAGCCATTCCTTAAATGTCTCGCCCTTCTTTCTTTTTTTATAGGCATTTCGGTTTAGCTGATAACACTTGATCCCGTTCAAAAATCCTCGTGCATATAGAAATTCGAGAAGAAATCCGATTAAAATTCCAAGTATTTGGTATGGAAAGCTGATTGGTTTCATCATGAAAGCGTCTGTACTGCCCTTTCGTAAAATCGGCGGATGTCACAGCAGTTGACGCAGTGCTGTCCATGCGAATCGCTGTTTCGGACATGCGCTCATTTGTCACGCCATACGGCAACGACCTCTCCGCTTTTTTGTATGATGGCGTGCGAAACACCGCCGAAGGCATTCGTCGGTGCGATATCGTTCACATGCCAGCATTCTTCGCTTGCATCATAGGAAACTTCAATTTTTCCGCGTGCGGCAGGCTGATAGGGCTTTTCGCCGACGGCACTGAATGCGTCGATCCACAATTCCTTTGCCTTTTCCACGGCTGTGTCTGCGTCATCGATTTGACCGACGTTTTTATCGGACGGAAATGCTTCGATCTCCTGCTGATAGCTCAATAGGGCAAACGTTTTGACCTTATACGGCTGATTGGAACGATATAGCATAAACACCGTGCTTCCCACGGCAATGATCGCGGCAATAACTGCCATACAAACAACGGTTTTCTTTTTCATAGTTGCTCTCTACTCCTCAAGCCATGCTTGAATGAATTTCCCTTTGTTCCCGTCAACGGCAACATATAGGCAACTGCCGTCAATTAAGTGATCGATATCCGTATTTCGTTGATCGAGTGCGTATTCAAAGTACCACACGTTATCTTCCGTCGAATGGGTGGCGGAAAGCAAGGTGTATTCGGATAATCTCCCGTCACGGTGAAGCCCTTCTATGATGCTTGTGCCGACATCTATCGCGGCTTGATTCGTATTGATCGGCTTAATTACCTCCAAGGCGCTATCGTTCAAATCGATATGAAATTGAATTTGATTTTCATGGATACGGTATTGCTCCGTTTCCGTAATGCGGATATTTCCCGCGAGGTCAGTCTGTTGGGGATCGTTGCCGTCGGAAGCACTGCCGCATCCGACAAGTAAAAGCGCCAATAGGAGCATAGGCAATAGCTTTCTCATGATTTTTACTCCTTTTTTGCAGGAACGTTGGGTCAGAAACCCACTTCAATGGCGCCCAAGATCAATTCTTTTCCGTATAATTTGACCCATATTTTTCCTCCGGTATCACTTGCATATTCGCACAACGCGCCGTAGGAAGCCGCGTACATGGTAAAATCGGGAGCGACATTATAAACGTCGTCAAAGGTGGACTCCCCGATTTTTAAGGATTGAAAATCATTTATGTTATAGCACACCGTCTCTGTTTGCGAATCGGTCACGGTCGGGGAAGCGTTGCACGCGGCGAGACTTGCGGCAAGCACGGTACAAATGATGATCACGAACGGTAGATGTTTGATTTTCTTCATCGCCATTCTCCTATTCTGTTGTGTAATGATTGATGAGACGCTCAAATTGTTCCTGATCAAATACGCTGTAGCCGGCATAGTATCGGAATCCGCCGTCGGCTGTGTATTTTGCCTGTCCCTGCCAGTTGATCAGCTCATATTCTCCGCTTTCGTATGCGATTTTGATTACCTTGGCTTCGACGCCCGTCGGCGTTACACCCAACGGATCGCCGAAAAACACATAGCAGTCGATCTTTCGGAAGCTGTTGATGAATTCCTGACGGTCATCGATGACACTCAGCTCGTTTTCGATCAACCTTGAGTTTTCATCAAAGCTCAATTGTACCACGGAGATCTCGGAAATTGCTTCGGTTGACTCCAAAAGCTCATAGGTTTTCGGGTATCTGCACGAAGTCAGCGAAAGGTTCAAGACCGCAAAGAAAAGAAACGTGAATGCTTTTTTCATCAAAACCTGTCCTACGCATGGAAACGGCTGTCATTCGGATCGTGATTTTGCGCACAGCAAGGCGATTGAAGCGGCGGCAAGTAACCAACTGATCAACATAAATTGGCTTAAATTTAGGGGAACTCCGATTTTCACAAACAGAAGCTCCAACTTGTTATAACCGCACAGCTCTGCATACGCGTACAAAAGGAGACATGTTCCCATGCAAAGCCATACAACGATGCGGATAATCAGGAGGATTCTTTTCGGTAAAGCTCTCATTTTCAAGATACCCTCTTATCATCAAAAATGCCTGCTACGTTTAATGATACGACTCGGCAGAGGCTTTGGCTCTCACGACCTTGGTTTTTGCCCAATTATCGCCGATTCGCTCTTTCGAAAATATGAGCAGCTGTAATTCAATCGGCAGTAGAAGAATCGGCGGCACATTCCTTTTTAGGAGATCCGTTGCCTTTAATTCCGTGTCGTCCGTTTTTACTATCTTTAGCCCGAAGATTCGCTTTCCGATACTGGCGTTTTTGAACGGCAAATCCTTTACCAACATTAGTGCTTCGCATATGAACATGTGTATAAACAGTGTAATAGCCTTCGTTTCTCCCGACGTGATGATGTAGGTCATAAGGGTGCCCACGGCGCAGATGATATAAAAATCGACAGCCGCTGCCAATAATCTTTGAAACTTATAATCCATTTCATGCCTCGCTGTTATTATTGTCTGTTCGGTTAAAATATACCGAAATCACATGTCCCGTTCAAGATGTTGAACAAAACGTTCGATTTCTTTTCGTATACTTCCTAACATATCATTTTGGAAAACCTTATATTTTCGCAGAATCGGATGATATGAGATGAATGTTATGTTTTCAAAAAACGAACATACATTTTCGTCAACTTCGATCGGTTTACCTTCGGAATCCGTAAAATCGACTTGTAATGTTGCAGTATATCCGTCGAATTGTTTGCTTTTCCACTTATTCGTTGCGTCAATCCAACGCTGTACACCGACAGTATAATTCCAACCGTATAAATCGGATATGCTTAAGCATAAACGATCAAATTCACCTTGGAATTTTGACAATTGCCGATTCTCATATTCTTGAATACCCGCAAATACGGATCCGTCAATTTCGTGATAATAACGATACATGAATTACCTCCACAGTGTTTTCCTGAAAAACACACCTGAGCGAGTGCCGGTTTTGGGATTCCATTTGTTTCAATGCGTCTGTAATGGCGTTGAACAGCAGTGTGTACATCTTCTGATAGTTCATGTTTCTCTCCTCCTGTACGCTAAAAAGTATGCTGATTTAGAACCTATATTTAGAATACATCACAGCATACTATATTGCAAGAGGTGATTACCATGCCTGATTTCATCCCGAAGCAATATACCAAGGAACCGATCACGATCCGCATTGCGCCTGACAAACTGGCGCAAATCGACGCATCTGCTGCAAAATTCAACATGAGCCGAAGCGAGTTTATCAACCAGTGCATCGATTATGCACTGAAAAATCTTCCGCAATCGTAAAAACGACCGTGTCAGCGGTCGTTTTTTCATCAAGAGTAGCCCCCCAACAGGGCGGCGAGCGAAGCGCCGCCTTTCTGCCGGGATAGCAAAAATGCGGATTGCACTGTGCCCCCTCTTCGTGCTATGATAAATCCATTATAGAGAAAGTGAGGACACTACCGATGATTCTTTCTGAAGCGATCCAGTCCCTGATGACTTTGCAGGCAAAGCTTGCCGCCTACGGTCACGCCATGGGACTGCTCTTTTACGATGGGGCAACCACCGCGCCCAAGGGCACGGCGGCGAACCGCGGCCAGACCATGAGCATTTTAAGCGAGGAGCACTATAAGCTCACCACCGGCAGCGAGACCGTCGCGCTGCTTGAATTCCTCGACGCGCACAAGGCTGAACTCGACGAAAAGCAGCAGCGCATGGTGTTCCTGCTCATCAAGGATATCCGCAACATGCAGAAGATCCCGATGGACGAATACGTCGCCTACCAGCAGCTTCTGGTCGAGGCGGACGACGTATGGCACCGGGCGAAGGAGACGAGCGATTTTGCGCTTTTCGAGCCGGTGCTTGAGAAGATCTTCGAAACGAATATCCGCTTCGCGCACTACTGCGCGCCGGAAAAGGACCCTTACGATTACTGGCTCAGCGAGTATGAGGACGGGCTGACGATGGCGCAGTGCGACGAATTTTTCGCGACGCTGCGCGAGCACATTGTGCCGCTCCTGAAGAAGATCAAGGCGCAGCCGCAGCTTGACGACGCGATGCTGCACGGCAGCTTCCCTGAAACGGCGCAGGACGCGCTCTCCCGCTATCTCATGCGCACGATGGGGCTGGATCTCGACCATGTCGGCCTTGCGACGACCGAGCATCCCTTCACCACGTCCCTCGGCTCTCATTTCGACGAGCGCATTACGACGCACTATCTTGAGGATAACTTTGCGTCCTCCATGTTCTCCGTCATCCACGAGGGCGGACACGCGCTCTACGATACCGGCAGCGCGGACGAGCTTGCCTACACGGTGCTCGACGGCGGCGTTTCCATGGGCATCCACGAGAGCCAGAGCCGTTTCTATGAGAATCTGCTCGGCCGCTCCCGCGCCTTCACGGGTTTTGTTTTCCCGAAGCTCTGCGAGCTCTTCCCCTCGCTCGCGGGCCACACGGCGGAGGAATTCTACCGTGCTATCAACAAGGCCGAGCCCTCGCTCATCCGCACCGAGGCCGACGAGGTCACCTACAGCCTGCACGTCATGGTGCGCTATGAGCTGGAAAAGCGCGTGATGCACGGCGAACTCAAGGTACACGACCTGCCGGGCGAATGGAACCGCCTTTACAAGGAATATCTCGGCGTCGACGTGCCGGACGACAAGCACGGCGTTTTGCAGGACAGCCACTGGTCGGGCGGCAGCGTGGGCTACTTCCCGTCCTACGCGCTCGGCAGCGCCTACGGCGCGCAGCTGCTGGGCAAGATGAAGGAAACGGTCGACGTGGAGGACTGTCTGAAGCGCGGTGACTTCGCGCCCATCAACGCGTGGAACCGCGAGCACATCTGGCAGTACGGCTGCCTCAAGAAGCCGGGCGCACTGCTGGAGCAGGCGCTGGGCGAGAAGTTCGACCCTACGGCCTACACGAGCTACCTTGAAGAAAAGTACGGTGAGCTCTACGGCCTGTAAGTCCATGAGCATTCCGAAAGGAGATGTCCGACAGGACATCTCCTTTTTTGCGCGCAAAATACAGAAAGTGCATTGCAATTCGGATAAATTTTCGGTACAATGGAGGGCAAAAGTGCCGCCGCATTGAAGCTGCGGTGGAAAGAGAGATTGGAGAAATGACCATGGATGCAGCGCTTTATCAAACGTATGTCCGGATCCTGCACGAAGAGCTTGTGCCCGCGATGGGCTGCACGGAGCCCATTGCCATCGCTTACGCGGGCGCGCTCGCACGGAAAACATTGGAAAGACTGCCGGAGCGGATCGAACTGACCGTCAGCGGCAATATCATTAAAAATGTCAAAAGCGTCATCGTCCCGCACACGGGCGGGCGCAAGGGAATCCCTGTTGCCGTCGCAGCGGGTGTGCGCGTCGGCGACGCGGACGCGCAGCTTGAGGTGCTGGCCAATGTTACGCAGGAGCAGCTGCCGCTGCTCGACGATTACCTTTCCGCGGTGGAGATCACGGTGACAAAGTCGCCGCTGCGCTGCCCGTTCGATATTCAGGTGCGCGCCCACGCAGGGGACGAGACGGCCTTTGTCCAGATCGTCGACAGCCACACGAATGTCGTGCGCATCGAGCACAACGGTGAGATTTTGTTCAGCAAACCTTTTTCTGAGGAGGCCGCCCAGCCGGACGAAAGCCGCAAGCTGCTGACGGTCGAAGACATCATTGCATTTGCAGATGAAGTCGATCTTGATGACGTGCGCGCACCCATCGCGCGCCAGATCGAGTACAATACCGCCATTGCTGAGGCGGGACTGACGGGCGAGTACGGCGCGGCCGTCGGCAAGATCCTGCTTGACTCCTACGGCGACAGCGTGCAGAACCGCGCTAAGGCGTGGGCCGCTGCCGGCTCGGACGCGCGCATGAACGGCTGCGAAAAGCCTGTTATCATCAACTCCGGCAGCGGCAATCAGGGCATGACGGCGTCGCTTCCCGTTATCGTCTACGCGCATGAGCTGCATGCGAGTGAGGAGCAGCTCTATCGCGCACTCGTCGTGTCGAACCTTGTTACAATCCACCTGAAAACGGGCATCGGCAGCCTCTCCGCCTACTGCGGCGCGACCAGCGCGGGCGCGGGTGCCGGTGCGGGCGTGTGCTACCTTTATGGCGGACGCTACGATGAGATCGCCCACACCGTGGTCAACGCGCTCGCCATCAACTCGGGCATGCTCTGCGACGGGGCGAAGGCCTCCTGCGCGGCGAAGATCGCCTCGGCGGTCGAGGCGGGACTGCTCGGCCTTCAGATGTACCGCCACGACAGCCAGTTCTACGGCGGCGACGGCATCATCGTCAAGGGTGTGGAGAATACCATCCGTGCCGTCAGCAGCATCGCGCGCGACGGTATGCGCGAAACGGACAATGAGATCATCCGCCTGATGATCGGAGAGGACGCGAAGAAGTGAAAATTCTGGTCACGGGCTTTACGCCCTTTGGCGGCGAGCAGATCAACCCCTCGTGGGAGGCGGTGGAGCGCCTTCCCGACCGCATTGGAGAAGCGGTGCTTTTAAAGCGCGAGATCCCGACGGAGTTTGACGCCGCCTGTGCCGCGCTGCGGGCGCAGCTTGACGAGCTGAGGCCCGATGCAGTGCTGTCTGTCGGGCAGTACGGCGGGGCAAATTGCATTCGCGTTGAGCGCGTGGCGGTCAACCTGCGCGACGCCCGCATTGCCGACAATGCGGGGGCAAAGCCCGTGGACGAGCCGGTCGTCCCCGGCGCGCCGGACGCTTATTTTGCGACCCTTCCCACGCGCCGGATCGTCGAAAAACTGCGCGGAGAGGACATTCCCGCCCAGCTTTCGTACTCGGCGGGGACGTTCGTGTGCAACAATCTCCTTTACTGCGCCCTGCACGAGAGCGCGCAGAAATTCCCCGCCACGCGCTGCGGCTTTGTCCACGTGCCATATCTTCCCGAGCAGGCGAAGGACGGCAACGCCCCCAGCATGAGCCTTGCGCTGATGACCAAAGCACTGGAGATCGCAGCGGAAGTGATCGTCGAAGCATAGAATTCAAAAAAAGAGCCGTCTGACTCCGCGGTAGTTCAGATGGCTCTTTTGCATAGTTCATTCGATGTGGGAGCCTGTAACCGTACTTCGGCCCCCAGAAAGTTTTCTCGCCCCACCGATGCCTTGATCAATTGTCCCCCGAACCTTGAACACGGGGCGGCATAACAAATAACCATCAAAATAACCGATGCTCGCACCGAACCATAAACATTTACGGAGATCGTAACTCTGTTATCAAAATAGTCCGGCATTCGTATGGAAACGACGGAAAAATCTCATTCACCAAATTCGAAGGTCTCTCGCCCGTTGACCGCGTCGAGCGCGAGCTGCGCGCGGGAGAGCTCGTCGGCGGTCTTTTCATAGTCCGCCTCCACAGCGGCAATGTCGTAGTTTGCGTAGCGGTAGTCGATGATGTTCGACGGCCGGCTGTACTGCTCCTCAACGCGCTCCTTGGGAAGGCGGCTCTTCATCTCAAGAAGTTTATTTTTACGCCGTGTGAGCTGCGGGATATAGACCAGCATCTCGTCGATGGTCATGTCAAAGCCATCAACAAAATGCGTCGTGTTGAAGCAGTTGATCGCGTGCTTAAGACGGCGGATCTTTTCTTCGAGCGCTGCAAGGCGCGCCTGCGCCTCGGCGTAATCATAGACCGGGCGCACGGACGCTATGTCCTCGCCCATCGCGGCGCGGAAGTCACGGCTGCGCGTTTCCTTGTCGAGCAGCGCGGTATATTCGTCGTTGAGCTTCTTCAAGAGCTTATTTGCCTCGGCGGAAGTGTAATTCATATTGTTCTGACCTTCTTTCTTATGCTTCAAAAAATGACGGGGAATGGCAGCGTGGATCAGACTTGCGGTGGGAGATCAGAAAGCGGACAATGCTCAAGCATATCCTCTGGCATAAAGGCCGATTCTTGCAGTAGAAAGCTGATCTCTGCTTAAAAACCGGAGAGGGATTCACCGCCCCTCCTAAAAACATTGACCTCAGGCTGTACGTTGCTGCAAAGGGCTGATTTTCTTAGAACATGATAAGGCAAGCGGGCGGAAAATGTCAAGATGCGGAGAGTTTCCCGGGGTAGTGTCAAGGTTTATGCGCAAATTTGATTCTGGTATCTGGCAGAAGTCTATTACAGGGGGGGCTTCGGTGCCCCCTTGGTTACGTTTGGACGGCCGGGGCGCAAAGGGTCAAGGGCGGCAGCCGCTTGTCTTGCCTTTGACGCTTCGCGAGCCGACTGCCACTCACCCGACCATCAGGTCCTGCTCGATGGCCTCAAGGTGCTTCATGTTCATGTATTTCTTGTTGCCCCATTGGGTGCCCGCCACGTGGCGCAGCCTCGCGCAGACCAGCATCAGGGCGGAGTTGCCATCAGGGAACGTTCCCACCACGCGGGTTCTGCGGCGGATCTCCCGGTTCAGCCGCTCGATCACGTTGTTGGTGCGGATACGGGTCCAGTGCTCGCTGG
>ERZ824600.5327-NODE-5327-length-10615-cov-4.322538_pt1 | contig 10615 bp, 12 predicted proteins | sample MGYA00519933_ERZ824600 | MGnify/ENA primary metagenome ERZ824600 (study PRJEB31778, sample SAMEA3449178) | human gut metagenome | biome: human gut; feature: human-associated habitat; material: faeces | place: United Kingdom | collected 2010/2012 ... | reverse complement strand
TATTCTTGGTTAAAACTTCAAATGCTAGTTGAGGTGCTCTATGAGCTATTATTCCTACTTTTTTATCTTTATAATTTTCCTTTAAATATTCTATAAATTCACTAACTCTTTTTTCTACATCTTTTAAAGACTCTCCATTTGGAAATGGTTCATAAATATGTTCTTCATATATAACTAAAGATTTATCTGCTCCATCCAAATCACCATAATTACATTCTCTTAACCTTTCATCTTGAATATGTTTTATGTTAGGAAATGCAAGATTAGCTGAATCAATTGCTCTCATCAAATCAGATGTAAATATTACATCAAAATTGATATCCTTTTGTGTCTCACCTAGTTTTATTGCCCTTTCTTTTCCTAAATCAGTTAATTCCGCTTGTTTCCAGCCACTACATTTTCCAGAAACATTATCAACTGTTGTTCCATGTACATAGTATATAACTTTTAATTCCATTATTATTACCTTCTTTCCTTATCTTTCTTCGCCATATTCCTTGTAAAAATCATGTTGAAATTCCATTCTTTTATCAAATTCTCTTTGATCAATATTCCCCTCTCCTCTGTCTATTTTTACTAAAGAACGTTCAGGAAAATTCATAATACTAGCTCCTCCAATTTTTGTAAATAATCTTGGTGTAACATTCATATATACATCATTCTCCTTATAATTTGTATTTTGATTTATATACTCATTAGAAAATATTCCCACAGAATATGCTAGCCACCTCAAACTAATAAATGTGTCTCTTAACTCTGGCTTTTGACTAAGTTTTTTAAATTGCTCTGGCGTTATGTTTTCTAATCTTTTTGATAATGAAATTAATGATTGCTTTACATCATCTCTCATTTTACTTTTATCTATGTTACCTTCAATAATATCTTGAGGTAATAAAACATGTCTTGTCCCTTCAAGAGGTACATAATTTTTTCCTGTAAATGCCTTTAATATTTCAATATATTTCATTTCTAATTTTGAATGTATTGTTTTTAAAACTTTAGGCAGATTTGGATCATTTAGGAAATCCCATCCTTTTTTTATTCTATTTGCTTTTTAGTTATATCAATTTTCTCTGATACAGAATATACTGGGGTAAGAATACAATAGCCTTCTAATGCCATTTTTTCTGCAACTGTCATCATCTCTTTTTGAAATTTTAGACTTCCACATAATGTTACTATTTTCATTTTATAATCCTCCCTACAAATTACTATTTGCATTTATCTTTACTTTGTCAATTGATAACTTTGTTCTATCAATTCTTTTACTAAATCCTCGTCCACCTTTTCATCTATAGTAATTGTATTTCAATGTTCCTTTTATTATTTAATTATCTGTAAACTATGTCATCTACTTTGTGTCAATTAACAATTCCTTTGGGTTCTTTTTTAAACTACTTATAGATGATAACACTAAAGATATTATAAGTACCAAAGACATAAATAAAATTACATATATTATTGATTTTGGTAATATATTAATATCTAAGCTTGTTAGAGTTTTATTAAAGCCGTCTACTTCTGCTCCTCCACCAAGTCCACTAGATGCCGATTGCTTTGCTATTTGTTTTGTTATATTTCCAGTAACTTTATTTAATATATTATTTCCTATCATGTTTCCTGCATAAACAGCTAAAAAATATGATCCTATATATGCAGGAATAGATATAAATACTAGCTCAATAACAAATTGTCCAAAAATTTTCAATTTTGATATTCCTAATGATAGAAAAATTGCTATTTCTTTTTTTCTAGCATTCATCCATAACAGTAATAATAATGAAACTGTAATACCTGCAAATATTAATGAACCAGCAAATAATTTGTTTGCTATTGAATATATACCAGATATTGATTGTTGTAGTGCTGGATAATTTGTTGAACTTTTAATTAAATTGTATTGTTTCCAATTTATATCAAGTTTTTTAATATTTTTAATGACTTGATCCAAATTTTTATCACCTTTTACAAAAAATGTTGCATCTTGATATACTGCAGTATCTTCTGTGTTTCCATAAACTTTTGCAGCTGTATCTAAATCTGTTATTAATGTATTTTCGTAAAGTTCTTGTGCAGAAGTTACACTACTTTTATTGTGTCCATCGAAAATTCCTTTTATTTCTACTTCTAGTGTTTCATTTGCTCCTTTTTCATTATCTGCATCAAATAAATTGGACTTAATTTTTATTTTATCTCCAATTTTCAAATTGTTTTTTTCAGCTAAGTCTTTATGTATTAAAATCTTACTTTTGTCATTTTCTTCCAAATGTTCTCCTTCTATTAATTTGTAAGCTCCTGACACAAATTTATTTTCTTTTGATGAATCATTAACTCCTGTTAGCATAACTGTTCTTTTAAAATTTTCTGCTCTTTCTGGTGATTGATTTGCAATTGTTTTTTTAGTTTCTATAATATCATTATCTACCAAATCGGCTACACTATTTATTCTCTTTACAAAAGAGGAAATATCTTCAGATTCAGCTATTTTTTTTATGTCTTTTCCTTTTATATTCCCTCCACCTCTAGGTGTTCCAAGATTAACTCTTCTATTTATTTCCATAGAAAAACTATTTGTTATATTTTTAAAAGTTTCTTCTGAAGCTCTATTAGTAGCATCTTTAATTGCCAAGCTAATCAGACTAAGTGTTGACATAGCCATAATAACTAATAATATTATTATTGATTTTAAACTTTTTCTTGTTACATATGCAAAAGCATTTTTTATCATCAATATACCCCCTAATTAATTTTACTTATCTTTCTTAATTTTTTGTCACTTAATTCTAAAATAATATCAGCAGAATTTGCAACTTCCTTACTATGTGTTACAACTATTACACATTTATTTCTCTCTTTAGCCAATTTTTTTAATATTTCTATTATTTCTCCTGCAGTGTCACTATCAAGATTTCCTGTAGGTTCGTCAGCTAGAATTATTGGTGCTTCTGATGCTAATGCTCTTGCTATGGCTACTCTTTGCTGTTGACCACCAGATAGTTTCATTACATTTCTATTTATCTGACTTTTATCAAGTCCCAATTTTAACAAAATATCTTCTGATGCCTTTTTATTTACTAATCTAACATTTTCTATTGGTGTTAAATAATCAATTAAATTATAATTTTGAAAAACTAATGTTATATTGTTTTTTCTATGATTACTATACCCTTTGTTCTCTATATCCTCATTCTTGAATAGAATTTGACCTTTTTGTGGTTTGTCTAGTCCTGCTAATAATGAAAGTAATGTTGACTTCCCTGCTCCTGATTTTCCTATTATTGCATAAAATTGTCCAAGTTCAAACTTTTGATTTACTGATGACAAAATCTTCTCTTTTGAATTTGAATAATTATATGTTACATTTTTTATTTCTAATATATCCATTGCAATCTCCTAACTTATCTTTGATAATATTTCTTTTGGTTTTTTTACTAATATCATTGCACTTGCAATAATAACTGATAAAACAATAATTACTATTAATATTCCATAACTTTGTAAAAATATTGTAATATTTGATATTAAATTATCATTTTTTAGTAGATTATTAATAATTATTGTCGAATTATCAGAATTGATAAATCCACCTATTATTTGATTTAATATCACATTTCCTAAAAATAAAGATGCTAATATAGATGGTAGTGATATAAATATTAACTCAAATATAAATTGAGCTATAATTTTTGCTTTACTTATTCCTATTGATAATAATATTCCTATTTCATAAATTCTTTCCCTTAGCCATAAAATTAATATTAAAGATAAAACTATTATTCCTCCTGTCATAATTAAATATGTCATAACCTTTATTATATGTTTTATCCCTTCTACAGATTCTAAAGTTTCTTCATATACATCATCATTTTTTTCAATATTGAATTTTGACCAATCAATTTTTATTTCTTTAATTTTATTTAATACTATGTTTGTATCTTTTGAACTATCTGAAAATATTTCAAGTTTATTTACAACTTTATTGTTTTCTGCTTTGTTTAATGCTACTTGGCTTGATTCATAATCAATAAATACCATATTTTCGCTAAAGTCTGATGTCATTCCTGTGTATTTTTCTTGTTTTTTTCCAGAAAAAATCCCAATAATCTCATATTCATATTCTGTTTTTATTTCATTATTGTTTAAATCAAATAGTTCAAGACGAATTTTATCATTTAATTCTAAATTATTTTTTTGTGCCAGTTCTTCATGTATAATAATTTTTTCTCTGTCATCTTTTTCAATATGTCTACCTTTTATAAGAATAAAAACTCCACTATTAAATAAATTGTCCTTTCCAGTATTATTTGTGGCTTCTATTGAAAATATATTTCTAAATTCTTCTGGCATATCGTCTCTTTCGATCATTTGCATTCCTTCTACTGCTTTAATATTTGTAGATTTTGCTAGTCCATCATATTGGGGAATTGTTTCTTTTATCTCTTTTATATTTTCTATTTCTTTAAATTGATTTGTTTTAAAGTTCTCATTGTTATTTTGTGTTATTGATAAAGATGTATTTGATAACTTATATAAATTATTTTCTAAGCTGATTGTTGATTTCATTATGTTTAAACATGAGTATAAGCATGAAAGAACTATTGTTAAAATAATAAATATAATAACTGTTCTACTCCTCTTTCTCAAGATATATACTATAGCATTTTTTAACATTTTTGTCACTCTCCTTTATACATATTTAATAGATTCCATTCTTTTTACTACTTTACATCCAAAATAGTACTTATGCTATCGTATTACAATAAGAAATATAATTTAGAAATTATAATTTGTCGTTCTACTTGTTTTCAATTAAATCGGTATAATATATAATTTTCTTACCTAATTTTTTTGCATAATCTATCTCCAAATTCGTACTATCTCCAATATAATTATTTATATTTACTACTAATATGGCGTCGGATAATTCTATCTTCTTAAAGTGACTTTTCTTTAATTTAATTATTTCTTCTTCAGTTCTTTCAGCACTACTTATTGTAGGATAAATAGGTGTAAGAATGCAATAACCTTCTAAGGTCATCATTTCTGCTAATTTCATCATCTCTTTTTGATATTTAAGACTTCCACATAATGTTACTATTTTCATGAGTTCTCCTTCTATTACATCTTACGGTTTATCTTAGTATAATTTATTTGTTTTTTCTAATTTCTGACATAAAATAATAGTTTATATCTTTACCTTCATAATCAGCATTTATTTTAAAAATATACATTCCATTTACTTTAGGGGTAATAATATAATCATTTGTATATTTTATGGTCATATCTATGTATTTTTTTGTTTGATAATCAAATAATTCAACTGATTTAATCATGCCATCTAAATTTTCTATAGATAGTTTGTTTTCATAATACGAAGAAATGATATCATAATTAAAATCTTGAAAATCTATTTTATCTACACACTCACCGCTTTTATAACAAAAACTTCCTGTTTCTGCTTTAATTATTTTATCATTACTTCTAATATTAATAACGTGTTCTGCTGTAAGATATGTATTTATGTTGTCATAGATTGTTATTCCTAAGATTTTTATTTTAAAACCATCGTCATAGCCTTTTATAGAGTCTTGATTTATAATATGATATTTTGTAATACTATAAAGTAATGCCTTATATTCAGTTGAAGTACCATCTTTTAATTTTGTTGGAATCGGTATTAACATTAGTATTATTATAATTAGAATTAGAATTATTTTTTTCTTTTTCATTTTTACCTTATAATAAAACGATCACGAATTACTTCTTGTATGGTAATTATATCATGATTTTTACTGATTTTAAAGTTTATCTTACCGATTATTTTAACGGTTATTCCATAAAAAAAGAAGCATTAAGCTCCTACTAGTATTTTATTTAAGTTTCTTTTGTATAGGTCCCAGATATTTGCTTTCTTAATGCTTTCCATAACAGTTATTGGTAGGCTTTCTTTTTCTATTCCACCTTCTAATATTTGCATTTGGCCAATTATATCTCCCACTTTAACTGGGGCTTTTATTGGTTTTACTAATATGTTAAAACTGTATTTTTTATCGTCATTAATTTCTTCTAAGCTAGTAGCATCACTAATTAGTTTTAAATTAACATATTCTTTTTTACCATTTAATACTTTAACCTCACCTAGATTTTTGTCTTTTTCCATGATTACTTTTATTTTATAATTAGCAAAGCCATGATTCATAAGTTTAATAGTATCATTACTTCTATCTTCGGTTGTTGCTTCATTCATAACTACGCTTATTAAGCGCATACCATTTCTTTTTGCAGTTGCGGTAAGACAGTAACCGGCCTTCTTAGTAAAGCCTGTTTTTAGACCATCTAGACCATTATAGTATTTAATTAGTTTGTTGGTGTTTACCATCCAGGTTCTAGTTCCGTCTGGCTTATTTAGAAATTCTTCATAGATGCTTGTGTAGTTAAGAATTTCTTCATGTTTTAAGAGTTCTCTAGCCATAATGCTCATATCTCTTGCAGTTGTAAGATGGTTGTCATCATCTAGGCCGTGGACGTTTACAAAGTTAGTGTTTTTGCATCCCAGTTCTTTGGATTTTTCATTCATCATTTTAATAAAACCTTCGGTGCTTCCACCAATATGCTCAGCCATAGCAACAGCAGCATCATTTGCGCTGGCAATTGCAATACTTTTTAAAAGTTCTTTTACACTTGACTGACTACCTGCTTCTAAGAATACTTGACTACCACCCATTGATGCAGCATTATTACTAATATTTACTTTCTCTTCTAAATTAATCTTTCCTGATTCTAGGGCTTCCATAATTAGTAACATTGTCATAACTTTTGTCATAGATGCTGGATGTAATTTTTCATCAGCATTTGTTTCATTTAATACTTTGCCGGTTGATGCCTCGATTAAGATGCTTGACTTAGCACTTAGTTCTAAATCTTCCGCACTTACCATAAGTGGCATCATTATTAGACAAATAAATAGAAATAACTTCTTCACATAATCACCTATTAAAAAGTATTCCAAAAAATAAAAAAAAGACTTAAAGTCTTAATTATTATTATAGTTATCTAAAAATGAGTGATATTCTCCATCTTTGGTGGAACCTAAAATACAGTTTAAGTTAACATTATCCATTGCTTTAAAGATATTATAATCAATATCTGGATTTAACTTTTTTAAGTCTTTAATTAGTCTTTTGATTTCGGCTCTTTTGCTTACGCTCTCTTTAGAATCTTTTTCAGTGAATGAACATGCACAGTTTAGAAATGTCAAATCATTACTACGTTTCCAGGCAAGAACTGCGTCTTCTCGTACTAGGAATAATGGTCTAATAAGTTCAAGGCCTTCATAGTTGTCACTTTTAAGTTTAGGCATCATTGTTTTGATTTCTGAACCATAAAACATAGATAGAAGTGTAGTTTCAATAACATCATCAAAATGATGACCTAAGGCGATTTTATTACAGCCAAGTTCCTTAGCTTTACTATAAAGGTGTCCTCTTCTCATTCTAGCACAAAAGTAGCATGGGCTTTTTTTAAAGACTCCACTATCTACAACTTCAAAGATGTTACTATCAAATATTTGTAAGTCAATATTTAGTGTTTTAGCATTTTCTTTAATCATTTCTAAGTTTTTAGGACTATAACCTGGATTCATACAAACATATTCAGCATCAAATTTAGTCTCGCCATGTTTTTTTAGTTCTTCAATACATTTAGCAAGTAGGAATGAATCTTTACCACCACTAATACAAACCATTACTTTGTCCCCATCTTTAATAAGTTCATACTCTTTTACAGCTTTTACAAATCTGCTCCATATTTCTTTACGATATTTTTTTATTATTGAGCGCTCTATTTCTTTATATTTTTCCATATTATACCTCGTAGTGGTAGTCTTCAATTTCTTCTATTGTATAGTCGTTTGGGGTAAAGTCTAGTGTATCTAAATCAAAGTAACCTAAAACGAAGTCACTTGGAACAAATGATGCATCTTTGTCATCTTCGAAAATGTCGGTAGATCCTTTACTTAGTGGGGTTATAAAGTCATATCCCATACTTTTAGGTACTCTGATTAAGACCATTTCATCTCTTTCCATTGCACCAAAACCTTTTTCATCAGTTAAAAACTTTTCAGGCTCTGTTATCATGTCAGGTGTAATTTCAACCATTGTTGTATAGTATTCTTTTTCAGCCATAAGTAGACCATTTTCTATTATACTTTCACCTACTCCGTGGCCTGTAATATGATAAAAATATTTATAATCATTAAAATCAAATAATTTATTAAATAAATCTTGCATAAAATCACCAATAAAATAATATCATAGTTTGAACTTAAAAAAAAGAACTTAGTGTACGTAAGTTCCATGTAATTTAGCTAGTTCATCATCTGTTAAAGGATCGATTGTCCATTTGTTATCTGTCTTTGTTAAAGTAAAGTCAATTGTGTAAGTTACTCTATCTTTAGTGTTGTTATACGCTTTTATTTTGTACTCTAAACCTTTGGAAACACTATAGACTCCATTATCGTTAAATTCTTTAGGATTGCTTGCTATATAACTTGTAGCATCTGCTTCTGTTTTATAATAATCGTATACTTCTATTTCTGCGGTAACTGTTGCTTTATCTCCATCTATTTTTTCGTCTTTAATTTTATATTTTAAATCTTTATATTGTCTTTCATAAACTTTGCGATATTCATCTTTATAGTCATCTGCTGCATTAATACTATCTAGAAAATCATCTAATTCAGTTTTTAAATCAGTGCTGTTTGTTTGATACTTCATAAGAAGTGCTTCTACTTTACTTTTAGGACTATTTCCTAAACTACAACCTGTTATGACAAATAAAATTAATAAAACTAGTAAACCTTTAAATTTTTTCATACCTTCCTCTTTCTAGTGTTATTATGTAAAATAATCTTGAAATTATACACGTTTGTGATAAAATTATTTCAAGGTGACGAAAAATGAAAAAATTATTATCAGGTATTAAACCTACTGGAGAACTTACTCTAGGAAATTATATTGGAGCAATTAAGCAATTTGTTAAGATGCAAGAAGATTATGAAAGTTATATTTTTGTAGCAGATCTTCATGCTTTAACTGTTTATAATGATCCAGAAACATTAAGAAGAAGAACAAGAGATATTATTGCAGTATATCTTGCTTGCGGGCTAAACCCAGAACATACTACTTTATTTATGCAATCAGAAAATCTATATCATCCCCTTTTAGGATGGATTATGGCATGTAATAGTTACATGGGTGAAATGAGCAGAATGACTCAGTATAAGGAGAAAAGTAAAAATAAAAATGAAAGTGCTATTTCATGCGGACTATTTACCTATCCAGATTTAATGGCTGCGGATATTTTAATGTATGATGCTGATGTAGTTCCAGTTGGAATTGATCAAAAACAGCATGTAGAACTTGCTCGTAATATTGCTGAAAGATTTAATAATAAGTATGGTGATACTTTTGTAGTACCAGAAGCCATCATTACTAAGGAAGGTGCTAAGATATATGATTTACAAGTACCTACTAAGAAAATGAGTAAAACAGCAGATAATGATAAAGGATGCATCCTACTATTAGATGATGTAGATAAAGCGAGAAAAAAAATAATGAGTGCAGTAACTGATTCAGAAAGTATTGTTAAGTATGATCCAGAAAATAAACCAGGTATTTCAAACTTAATGACTATATATGGTAGTTTAACTAATAAGAGTTACGAGGAAATTGAAAAAGAATTTACTGAAGCAAATTATGGTACGTTTAAGAAAGCAGTTGCAGATGAGGTATGTAACTTACTTACTACTATTCAAACTAAATATAATGAAATAATTAATAGTAATTTAATTAATGAAGTCTTAGATAAGGGACTTGATAAAACAAATGAAGTTGCATCTAAAAAATTAAAACAAGTTTTAGATAAGATTGGTATTGGAAGAATGTAATGTTCTTCTTTTTTTATGACAAGAAAAAACTACGTTAAAACGTAGATTCTTCTTCATAAGCGCTACCAATAATTGGTTCTAATAATGGATATAACTTAGAATAAATTTTTTCAAGTTCACTATCACTTATCTCATCGAAGCTCTTAGTTCCACTTAAATCAACACTTGGAATGTTCGCATTCTTATCATATTTAATATTAGTATTTATCAAAATATTTATAACACTACCACCACTAGTTAACTTAACTGCAGTCTTATAATCGCCACTTATTTTATCTTCTTTAATATTTTGACGTTCTATGCTAAGTTCGGCATTAATCATATCAGTGCTTATTTTTAAGTTTAAATTATCTTTACTATATGTTCCACTAATAATAGTAGTTCCAGCACTAATTAAAGTAATATCACCAGAATCTTCACCTGTAATAGTAAGTACCATATCTTCAATAGTAAGTTCTTGTTTTACTAACTTATTTTTATTTAGATAGATATCATAAGAGATAACTACTTCATCACTATAACTATCCATTTCTTCTTTAAGATTATCAATATCTTCTTTTAAACCAGATTTAACTTCATCTAGACTAGTATCATCATCAGTAAATAAACCTAAAATTTTATCATTATTTTTAATCTCTTCATAGAACTTTAACACTAGAGTAGCACCAT
>ERZ824600.5325-NODE-5325-length-10619-cov-3.542692_pt1 | contig 10619 bp, 6 predicted proteins | sample MGYA00519933_ERZ824600 | MGnify/ENA primary metagenome ERZ824600 (study PRJEB31778, sample SAMEA3449178) | human gut metagenome | biome: human gut; feature: human-associated habitat; material: faeces | place: United Kingdom | collected 2010/2012 ... | reverse complement strand
TGCTATTAATATGATAAAATTTTAACAAATAAATGATACAAATTTAACAAAGGTGTTCAATACTGACATATGTCAGTTACTATATATCATTAGTGATATGCAACATATCATATTTTATATTACTATTATTATTCTATTTGTGTTAAAATTCATAGCGGAAAAGAAAAAATCCATTAATTAATAAATTATTCTATTTAAGGAGGAATAATCACATGGTAGATTTCGAACAATGGGAAGGCTTTGAAGGCTCTCTCTGGAAAGAAGAAGTAAATGTACGTGACTTTATCCAGAAGAACTATACAGTCTATGACGGTGACGAATCTTTCCTTGCAGGCCCAACAGATGCAACAAATAAACTTTGGGGTATTCTTCAAGGTCTTCAAAAGGAAGAGCGTGCTAAGGGCGGCGTACTTGATATGGAAACTAAAGTTGTTTCAGGTATCACTTCTTACGGCCCCGGCTACATCAGCGAAGCTGACAAGGACCTTGAAAAGGTTGTAGGTTTACAGACAGACAAGCCTCTTAAGAGAGCATTTATGCCTTTCGGCGGTATCAAAATGGCTGAGCAGGCTTGCTCAACATACGGTTACGAGCCGGATCCTGAGCTTCATAAAATTTTCACAGAATATTGCAAGACACATAACCAGGGTGTATTTGATGCTTACACTCCTGAAATGCTTAAGGCTCGTCACAACAAGATTATTACAGGTCTTCCTGATACTTACGGACGTGGCCGTATCGTAGGCGACTACAGAAGAGTTGCTCTTTACGGTATTGACTTCCTTATGGAAGAAAAGAAGCATGACTTTGCTAACTGCGGCGACGGTACAATGACAGACGACGTTATTCGTCTCAGAGAAGAAATCACAATGCAGTACAAGGCACTCGGTCAGATGAAGAAAATGGCTGAAAGCTACGGCTATGATATTTCTAAGCCTGCTAAAGACGCTAAAGAAGCTGTTCAGTGGTTATACTTCGGCTACCTTGCTGCTATTAAGACTCAGAACGGTGCTGCAATGAGTGTCGGCAGAATTTCAACATTCCTTGACATTTATATTGAAAGAGACCTCAAGGCAGGCAAACTTACCGAATCAGAGGCTCAGGAACTTATTGACCATCTTGTAATGAAATTCAGAATGGTTAAGTTCGCAAGAATCCCATCATACAATCAGCTTTTCTCAGGCGACCCTGTTTGGGCTACACTTGAGGTTGCAGGTATCGGCGTTGACGGTCGCTCAATGGTAACAAAAAATGACTTCCGTTTCCTCCATACTCTTGAAAATATGGGCCCTTCACCTGAACCAAACCTTACAGTTCTTTATTCATCAGCACTTCCTGACACATTTAAGAAGTATGCTGCTGATATTTCTATCAGAACAAGTTCAATTCAGTATGAAAACGATGACGTTATGAAGCCGGTATGGGGCGATGACTACTCAATTTGCTGCTGCGTATCAGCTACACAGACAGGTAAAGAAATGCAGTTCTTCGGCGCAAGAGCTAACCTTGCTAAGTGTCTTCTTTACGCTATCAACGGCGGTGTTGACGCTAAGACATTTGACCAGGTTGGTCCTAAGTACAGACCTATTACATCAGAATACCTCGATTATGATGAAGTAATCGAAGCTTATGACAGAATGATGGATTGGCTCGCAGGTCTTTATGTTAATGTACTTAACCTCATTCAGTTTATGCATGATAAATACTATTATGAAGCTGCTGAAATGGCACTTATTGATACAGATGTAAGAAGAACATTTGCAACAGGTATTGCAGGTTTCTCTCACGTTGTTGACTCTCTCAGTGCTATTAAATATGCTAAGGTTAAGACAATAAGAAACGAAGACGGTGTTGTTGTTGATTACGAAACTGAGGGCGACTTCCCACGTTACGGTAACGATGATGACAGAGCTGACGAAATCGCTGTATGGCTTCTCAAGACCTTCCTTGACAAGATTAAGAAGCATCACACATACCGTGATTCAGAGCCGACAACCTCTATCCTTACTATCACATCAAACGTTGTATACGGTAAGGCAACAGGTACAATGCCGGATGGCCGTAAGGCAGGCGCTCCTCTTTCACCTGGTGCTAACCCATCATACGGTGCAGAACAGAGCGGTCTTCTTGCTTCTCTTAACTCTGTAGCTAAGCTTCCATACGAATGGGCTCTTGACGGTATTTCAAATACTCAGACAATCAACCCGGGTGCTCTCGGTCATTCAGAAGAAGAAAAGATTAACAATCTTGTTCAGGTTATGGACGGTTATTTTGACCAGGGTGCTCATCACCTTAACGTAAACGTATTCGGTACTGAAAAGCTTATCGATGCTATGGAACATCCTGAAAAAGAAGAATATCAGAACTTCACAATTCGTGTATCTGGTTATGCTGTTAAGTTCATTGACCTTACTAAGGAACAGCAGATGGACGTTATTTCAAGAACCTGCCACGACAGAATGTAATTATTAATTATAAAGGATTTGTTGAAATTGGACGGTAAAATTCACAGCATTGAAACTTTTGGTCTTGTTGACGGACCGGGCGTAAGATACGTACTCTTTTTGCAAGGTTGCAATATGCGTTGCAAATATTGCCATAATCCCGAAACCTGGAGCTTTGATGATGCGAAATTTACCGTTTCGGCAAAGGATGCATTCAACAAGGCATATAAGTATAAGAATTATTGGAGAAAAAACGGAAAGCCAAACGGCGGTATTACAGTAAGTGGCGGTGAACCGCTCCTTCAAATTGATTTTGTAACTGAATTTTTCAAGCTTGCAAAGGAAAAAGGAGTACACACCACGCTTGACTCCTCAGGCTCTGCTTTTACAAGAGAAGAGCCTTTCTTCTCCAAATTCAATGAGCTTATGAAGTATACTGACCTTGTTATGCTTGATTTAAAGCAAACAGATACTGAAAAGCATAAAGAACTTACGGGCAGAACAAATGAAAATATACTTGATATGGCAAAATATTTGTCAGATATCGGCAAGGATATGTGGATAAGAAGAGTTCTCGTTCCTGATTTAACCAATAATGATAACGAGCTTAATAATCTTTATAGCTTTATTTCGTCACTTAAAACGGTTAAGAAGGTTGAAATACTCCCCTACCACACCTTAGGTATTTTTAAATGGGAAAACCTCGGTATCAAATATCCTCTCGAAGGCTATAAGCCGCCTACAAAAGAAGAGGTTGAAAAGGCAGAAAAAATACTTCATATTGAAAAATAAAACTAACCCTCCTGATTGATTCAGGAGGGTTTTGTTATGCCTATTTTTAATTTGAAATTTTATTAAGTAATGCATAGTCCTTTGCATTTATATATCCATCATTATTCAAATCAAGATACATATTGTCATTACCTCTCACTACCTTAGTATTTACATAATCAATAAATATAGGTAATTCGCTCTTGGATTTTGTAATATTATTAACACAATAAGGGCATTCATAGTTTAACAAGCCGTTCTTTGCATCAACAAATTTATACTTGTGACCTACAGGTTCAATATAATCAACTATATAACTTTTTCCGCAACCGTTACATTCATACATTGTATAGCCCTTTGTTGCACAAAATGGACCGATATTTTTCTTAACGTAGCTGTGAATATGGTCATATTTAATATCGTTGTCGGCTTCGCTGTTATCGCCATAATTTGACACACTCGAAAGGCTGTATGTTACAACAGGTGAATAGAAATACATTCCGTCAATACAAAAGTATGAACGAACAGATATACCGTCAGCAGCACTTTCCGCAGGGATATCGGTAAATACTGCATTATATGTTGAAACAGTTCCTTCAACATTTCTTTTATTTGCAGATTTTGTATAGACAGTACTATCATTTGCTCTCAAGGAATAATTTTTTTGGAAATCATTTAATCCGTTTAGAGATTTGTATGTGTAGACAAAACCATATTCAATATTTTCAGCATATTTTTTGAAATCAAAGCCTATACTGTTTTCATCAAATGCAAAACCAAAACGCAAGCCATTATCTTTTGTTCTGATTTGAGCACCTTTGCTTTGAGCAATATCATCGCTGATTATATGTGTTATTGAGCTTTGATATTTTTCAGGTATATTATTCATCCAAGGTTCATATTCAGGGCTTATAATGGTATATTTATATTCTAAATATTCTTGTGGCAAACTTGCACTTGTAAGCCTATAAGCATATATAGTCACGTTGCTCGGAATGGAAAGTCTTAAAGATTTTATTTTAGGTGCAAAAATTAACTTTATATTAGTACAACCATTAAAATTATCATTGGCAAGTCCTGTTGCGTTCGGAATATACAGCGTTTTCAAATTACTGCAGTTATAAAATGCCTGAGCACCAATAGATGTTGCTTTATTCATAATAATTTCTTCAGCTTTGCAACTGTCAAATGCATTTTCACCTGTTTTAGTGCAATTAGGAAGATTTACTATATTAAAATATGTTCCTGCTAATCCTTTTTCAGCAACCCAATCTACTGAAGATAAATCAATGTTATCTGTAAGCGACGGACAATTTGTAAAAGCTTCAGTTCCAATAAATTTAACATTAGAAAGGTTTATGCTTTTTAAATTATTACAACCATAAAATGCTTGTTGTTCAATTGAAGTAACACTGCTTGGTAATGTTACACTTTCAATATTAGAATCTTTAAAGCACCTTTCATTAATTGAGGCTACTTCAATACCGTTGATTTTATCAGGAATAGTAATATTTGTATCATTTCCGAGATATGCTTTTATACCACACCGGTAAGTTCCGTCATCTACAACAAATTCACTCTCGCCGTTTTTTAATATGTAATAATCAAGGGTTGTGAATTTGCTGTGAAACGGAGTTCCTCCTCTTGCAAAAGCTACTGCATTTATTCTTGTTGTTTCAGTCAATTTGATAGGCTCGGTATACTTTGTGCCGTTTGTTTTGCTCGGCAATGTTCCGTCTGTTGTGTAATAAATGTCAGCAAGAGTATTTTCGCTTTTAAGTTCAACATTTATGTCATCACGATAGACACCACTTTGCAAATTAGCAGTAATATCCTTGCATCTTGTACCGTTTATGATGTTAGAAAAATTAACGATTCCTGCACCATAACGGTAATTATAGCAATCGCTCTTTTTAAATGGGATTGCAGTTTTCTTTATTTCTTGCTTAACTTGTTCAGGTGTATATTTGCTGTGTTCCATAAGGACATATGCACATGCAGCAGCAGTGATCGGAGTTGAAAAAGAAGTTCCGTTTACACATTCATAGGTTGTGTTACTGCTCATATCAGCAGTATAAACATATTCACCCGGAGCAGAAATATCAACACAAGCACCATAGTTTGAAAAAGAACAAGGTTTGCCATAATAGTTTGTTGCTCCCACAGTGATAAGGCCATTATAAAAATCTTGATTTGTTATTTCTTTGTTGTCATTACCAGCGGCCATAACAGCAGTAACTCCCTCATTTGTAAGGTCGTAAATTCCGGTATTCATAGGATCAGTAAATGAACAGTTAATAATATCCGGCTTTTTATTTGACTGTTTAATATATTCTACAACAGAACATATTTGAGAAGATGTACCGTAACCGTTTTTATTATAAAATTTGTATGCATATATCTTTACATTACTCGGTGTACTTTTGGCTATAGTACCTGCTACATTTGTACCGTGACCCAAGGTATCCATTTCGTCACCTCTGTTTTCGGTACTGAAATCAACCTTAGTACGCACCACCCTGTATTTTAATAATTCGTGGTTATAATTTACGCCACTGTCAATCACAGCTATATTTATTGTCGGCTTGATTCTTGCAGTATAATAATCAACGGCAGAAACGGCGTCGGTTTCCTCATAAGCCCACTGTTCAGGCCACTTACTGTATTGAGGCGGCGTTGTTAATTTTGTATCACATAATTTTACAACCGAATCATTATTAACAGTGTAATTTAATGCTTTGTATTTTTTCTTGGCAAAGTCTGCTTTTTCTTTAGTTTCATATTGTAAAAAATAGTAGCCAATGCCTTTTACATAATCAATAGCACCGTATTTATCAATGCTGTCATTTGTTTTTACAATCAAGCGATTATCAATTTTATCGCCGTCATTTGAATTGCTGTAATTGTCATATTCACTGCATAATGCGGCAATTTCTTTGCCTGTTTTTAATACATTTTGCTTTCTTGCTTCTTCTGCCATAACGCTTGTAAGCGGCGCACATATAGATAAAACAATTATAATCGACAGTAAAAAACTCAGCCTCTTTTTCATACAAACTTCCCCTAATATATTTATTAAGTTAATATTAACATAATATTAAGATATTAGCAATACATATTGCGATATTGAAAATATAAAGTTTTTTTGAATTTAACAATAATCAATTCACTGCATAAAAAGTTTGACTACCTTACCCTCTAATACATCAGGCACGCTGATTGACTGCGGGCAATGATTTTTGCATTTATTGCACCAAGCGCAGGCTGTCGGATTAACCTTATAAGAGTTATATTTATCTCTGCCTAAATTAATATCAACTTCACCTGAAACGACGCTGTTATAAAGAGAGAAAAACGAACTGATTTTAATACCCTTTGGGCAAGGTTGGCAATAGTCACAGCTCGTGCAGGAAATAACCTCGCTTTTGTTAAGTATTGCAGCAGCCTTTTCGCAAAGGGAATATTCAATATCAGTAAATGGCTTAAAATCAGTTAAAGTAGAAAGATTATCAAGCATTTGCTCTGCACTGTTCATTCCGCTTAAAATTGTGATTATATTTTTATGGCTTGCAACAAAGCTCATAGCCCACGAGGCAGGGCTGTTATCAGGCTTTAACGATTTAAACATATCCGATATCTCGTCATTAACCAAAGCAAGCTTTCCGCCTCTTACAGGCTCCATAACGATTGTAGGAATACCTGCATTTTCAAGTATTTGGTATTGCATCTTCGCATTTTGATTTTCCCAATCAAGATAATTCATTTGAATTTGAGCAAAATCCCATTTATGAGCAGATACTATATTTCTTAAATCGTCAACCGTTCCGTGAAACGAAAAGCCGATATATTTAATCTTACCCTCTTTTTGCATTTGCTTTAAAAAATCATAAGCGTCGAATTTTTCGCATTTTTCAAAATTTTCATAATCAAGAGAATGAAGAAGATAAAAATCAAAATAATCCATACCGGTTCGCTCAAGCTGTTCGTCAAACACACGCTTCATATCCTCTTTAGTATCACACAACCAAATAGGTAGCTTATCGGCAAGGTAATATGTATCTCTCGGATATTTCTTTAACGCATAACCTATAAAGGCTTCGCTTTTACCACAATGATACATATATGCGGTATCAAAATAGTTCACTCCGTTTTTATATGCCAAATCGACAAGACTTTGCGCCTTATCATAATCAATATTAGGGTTTGATTCTCTTTTTTGTTCGGTTTCGCACGGCAGTCGCATTGTGCCCAAACCTAAAAGAGATACATTAATATTCTTAAATTTTCTTTTATCAACCATCATATATCCCTCACTAAAAAAGGCAGGAAAACCAATGTCCCCTGCCCGATTAATTATTATTGCTTAGTCCAAGTAACACCCTGCGGTGTATCCTTTAAAATGATGCCCTTAGCTTTAAGCTCGTCACGAATACGGTCAGCCGTTGCCCAATCTTTATTAGCTCTTGCTGTCTGACGTTGCTCAATAAGCGCTTCAATATCAGCATCAACATCGTTGTTCTTTCTGTTATAAAGAATACCGAGCACGTCGCAAAGTTCGTCAAACACATCATCGGCTGTTTGACAAACATTTTTAGAAACTTCCTTATCAAGAATAGATATATTAATATCCTTAACAAGGTCAAAGATTGCCGCAACACCGTCGGCAGTATTAAGGTCGTCGTCCATAGCCTTAATAAATTGCTCTCTACGGCTGTTTATGCGGTCGATAAGTTCAGTATCGTCAGCTATGTCTTTAGCGTTTTTAATAGCAAAATCAAGGCTTTCACGGCAAGTATAAAGTCTTTCAAGAGCGCTTTTGCACTGTTCAATTATTTCAAGGCTGTAATTAATAGGTGAACGATAATGAGATGAAACAAGAAAGTATCTGATAACCTCATAACCGTAAACATTGGCAATTTCACGAACTGTTTTGAAATTGCCGAGTGATTTACTCATTTTAACGTTATCAACATTGATATAGCCGTTGTGCATCCAATATTTTGAAAAAGTGCAACCGTTTGCGCATTCGCTTTGCGCAATTTCATTTTCGTGGTGAGGGAAAATAAGGTCCTGACCGCCGCAATGAATATCAATTGTATCGCCTAAATATCTTTTATTCATAGCAGAACATTCAATATGCCAGCCCGGTCTGCCCTTACCCCAAGGCGACTGCCAATAAGGCTCACCCTCTTTTGCAGCTTTCCAAAGAGCGAAATCAAGAGGATTTTCCTTTTTCTCTCCGATAGCAATTCTTGCGCCCGACTGTAAATCCTCAATAGGCTGATGGCTTAATTTGCCATAATCCTTAAACTTAAGAGTTCTGAAATAAACGTCGCCGTCAACTGAATAAGCGTAACCCTTTTCTTCGAGAGTTTTGATTATATTAATAATCTCATCAATATTCTCCGTTGCCTTTGGGTGAACTGTTGCTTTTTTGAAATTCAATCCGTTAGCGTCAATCCAAAATTCTTCAATGTACTTTTTAGAAATTTCCTCAAAGGTACTGCCCTCTTCATTTGCACGTTTAATAATCTTGTCGTCAACATCGGTAAAGTTTTGAACAAATTTTACATTGTATCCTCTGTATTCAAGGTATCTTCTCAAAACGTCAAATACGCACAGTGGACGAGCGTTACCGATATGAATATAATTATATACCGTCGGTCCGCAAGCATAAATTTTAACTTCCTTAGGGTCATTTGGAACAAACTCTTCCTTTTGACGAGTCATTGTATTATAAATCTTCATTATTTTTGCTCCTTTAATTTTTCAATTTCTTCTTTAAGCTTTTTAATTTCATCCTGATTTTCTCTAATCAAGTTCATTAGTGGATCAGGAATATTGATTTGGTCAAGGTCATCTACCCTTTCGCCGTCAATTCTAACTACCTCACCCGGAACGCCGACAACAGTACAATTAGGTTCAACATCCTTAACGACGACTGCACCTGCGGCAACTTTAGCATTCCTGCCGATAGTAATAGGCCCTAAAACTTTAGCGCCGGAGCCTATCATAACGCCGCTTTCAATAGTTGGGTGACGTTTGCCGACATCCTTGCCGGTACCGCCAAGTGTTACACCCTGATAAATCATAACGTCATCGCCGATTTCAGTTGTTTCGCCGATAACAATACCGTTACCGTGGTCAATACAAACTCTTCTGCCAATTGTAGCACCGGGGTGAATTTCAATACCTGTTTTATGCGCTGAACGCTGACTGATATATCTTGCTATAAAAGGCATATTATGATTTAAAAACCACTTTGCTCTTTTATGGCTTTGAAGCGCCTTAAATCCGGGGTAAAGAAGCACTATTTCAATAGGACTTCTCGCCGCCGGATCGTGCTCCATAAAGCTTTTAATATCCTCTTTAAATGAGTCAAACATATAATATAATCTCCCTTACAGATTTCAATATAATAAAAACAAAAGCCCCTGTCAAATTGACAGAGGCAATAAAATACTGCGGTTCCACTCTTGTTTATACTCAGGCTGCAAAATATACAGCTTATGCCTATAACGTGGCAAAACGGCTTAAAATACTAAATTCCTTTAAGCAACTCCGCAGTGCATTTTAGCAGATTATTTATAAAGCCTCACAGCAAAACGGCTCATTCTCTGAATAAATAATTACCTGCCTACTTCTCTGCATCACAGCTTTTAATATTAAACAATTATTTCTACTATTATTATATATATTTTTTTGAAATTTGCAACAATTATTTTGTTTTTATTAAATGCCAACCGTCTTTAGCGTAAATAAGACCGCTTAAAACCGCAACAACGCTTACAATCCAAAATGCAATAGCACAATAAATATTGAGCCAAGGAGTCGTAGTTGTGATATCAGCCGCACCCTCACCGATTGCAAGAAGAAGGAAAGTCATACCTGTTGTTGACATTTGAAGAAACGTTTTGCACTTACCAAAACCGTTTGCGGCAATAACCTCACCGTTTGCGGCGGCAAGCATTCTTATTCCTGCAACGAGAAATTCCCTTGCAAGCATAAGAAGGATACAAAGCTCTGTATGCCAACCCATTTTGATAAATACAAGATAAGCGGCAAAAACGAGAGTTTTATCTGAAAGCGGGTCCATAACCTTACCAAAATCAGTTACAAGACCTTTTTTTCTTGCAATAATTCCGTCAGCCTTGTCACTCATACATGCAACGAAATATACAAGAAGTGCCGCAACCCAATGGTATTTAAATTCTATAAGTGAAAATGCCATTAAAAAAGGAATACAGCAAAAACGAAACACTGTTATTTTGTTTGGTAAATTCATACTACATCAACTCTCCTATCAAATCATAATCTAATGCTCCGGTCACTTTAACCTTTGCAAAATCTCCGGAAATCAATTCTACGTCAGTATTGATAAAGATCAGTCCGTCTACATTCGGT
>ERZ824600.5324-NODE-5324-length-10620-cov-3.746238_pt1 | contig 10620 bp, 9 predicted proteins | sample MGYA00519933_ERZ824600 | MGnify/ENA primary metagenome ERZ824600 (study PRJEB31778, sample SAMEA3449178) | human gut metagenome | biome: human gut; feature: human-associated habitat; material: faeces | place: United Kingdom | collected 2010/2012 ... | reverse complement strand
TTGTAAAATAAAATACAACTATTGTTTAGGCTGACGTTTTGTGTTAGGCTAAATTCTGTATGACAGACATTAAAATGTGGGAGAAAAATATGGAAATATTGAATAAGGCAACAATTGGTGTATTTGGTGGTTCAGGCTTTTATAGTTTTTTAGAAAATATTGAAGAAGTAAAAGTTGATACACCTTATGGTGAAACTAGTGATAGTGTATTCTTAGGAAAAATTGGAGAGCACAATGTAGCATTTATGCCGCGTCATGGCAGAAATCATTCAATTCCGCCTCATCTTGTAAACTTTAGAGCTAATGTATGGGCTATGAAACATCTTGGTTGTAAAAGGGTAATTTCACCTTGTGCAGCAGGCAGCCTTCAAAAAGAAGTAAAGCCAGGTGATTTTGTTATATGCGATCAATTTGTAGATTGGACAGATGGAAGAAAAACAACATTTTTCGAAGGTCCTGTAGTTCAACACCCGTCACCGGCAGATACTTATTGTCCTGAATTGAGGGCTCTGGCAATTGAAACAGGTAAAAAACTTGGTATTCCTATTCATGAATCTGGTACTGTTGTTGTCATCAATGGCCCAAGATTTTCTACAAAAGCGGAATCAGCTTTCTTTACAAAACAGGGATGGCAGGTTATCAATATGACAGCATACCCTGAGGCTTATCTTGTTAAAGAAATGAATATGTGTCCTTTAAATATTTCATTAATTACAGATTATGATGCCGGATTGGTTGGGGATGTTCCTCCGGTTTCTCACGATGCTGTTATTGAGGTATTTAATAATAATGTGGCTAATTTAAAATCTTTATTATTTACTATGATAGAAAATATTCCTATGGAGCAGGTGCACTGCGACTGTATGAATTCTACAAAATTAGATTTATAAAGAGGAGCTATGGCAAATTTAATTGTATTTCTCGATAGATTGGTTAATTTGTACTTGTATTTTGTTCTGGGGGCATGTCTTTTATCCTGGGTGCCGAATATAAATCCGGATTATCCGCTGTTTGATTTTATTTTTAAATTTGCCGGTTTTTATATAATTCCGCCAGTTGCAGGTTTTTCTTTTTCTCCGACACTGGTAATGGTTGTTGCAGTTCTAGTTTCTATGGGGTTAAGAAAAATTTATGCTAAATATTATGCAGATAAAAATCCAAAGATAATTGTAGTAACTCCGGAAGAGTTAATGCAAAAATTAAATGAGGAAAAGGGAAAGGATAAGAAAGATGATAGCAATTAAAATTGTTCAGGCAATTGCAAATTGTTTTTATATATACTTATTGATGATTGTGGTCAGATGCTTTTTGACATGGATTCCGGGTTTAAATTGGGATAATCCAATATTGAAAGCCCTAAGGACATCTGTTGACTTATATCTTGATTTATTTAGAAAGTTTATTCCACCTTTGGGATTTATTGATTTGTCGCCGATTGTGGCTACTTTCGTGTTAATAATTTTGAGGAATGCTATTGTTTATGGCGCAGTTTTTATATTTTCATTGTTTGGCTGGATAGGATAATTATATATGAAGATTGTAATTTATGGAGCAACAGAGGTTGGATGCCTTTTAGCGACTGAGTTTTTTGAAGATCATGATATTACTGTAATAGATAAAGAAGAAAACAGAACTGATGAATTTGATAAGCTAGATATTAGTTTTGTGCATGGTAATGCTACAGATATTAATGTACTAAAAGCTGCGGATATAATCAATTCAGATGTGTTTATAGCATGTACAGCTTTAGATGAAGCTAATATTGTTGCATGTTTATCTGCAAAAAAAATAAGCGGAATCAGAACTATTTGTTTTGTTTCAAAAGAAGAATACCGTAATACAATGGAGCTTGATAAAACCGGTGATTATCTCGGTGATTTTTTTATTGATTATGTTATTTGGCCGGAAGCTCTTCTTACTCAAGAATTATTCAGAATTGTAACAGTCGCACATGCCCTTGATGTTGAAAATTTTGCAGATGGTAAGGCAAGACTGCTTGAGTATAAAGTAAAGCCGGGCTCTTCTATTGTTGGTAAAATGGTTAAAGATTGCGGATTTACAAAGGATACTATTATTGTGGGTGTAAAACGTGATAATCTTTTATTTATTCCTAACGGGTTAACCGAAATTAATGAAGAGGATAAGCTTATATTCATGGGGACTTCCCGCTCATTGGATATTTTAGCCGGAACATTTTTCCACGAAAAAGAACAGGTAAAATCGGTTTCTATAATTGGCGGCGGTAATGTTGGTTATATGCTTGCTAAAAATTTGGAAGAAATGAAAATTAAGACCAAAATTATTGAAAAAAATTATGAACGTTGTGAATTTTTAGCTCAAGAATTGCAAAGAACGCTCGTAATTAACGGAGACGGAACTAATTTGAAGATTTTGGATGAAGAAGAAATTGGTTCAAGTGATGTGGTAATTTCAGTTACAAATAATGATGAAAGAAATTTACTTTGTTCTTTGCTGGTAAAGCAACTCGGAGTAAAACGGGTTATTTCAAGAGTTTCTAAGGTTTTAAATATTCCTTTGTTTGAAAAAGTCGGGATTGATATTGCGGTTTCTCCAAAAACTTCGGCAATAAATGAAGTCAGAAATGATTTAGATGAAACAAATGTTGATATATTAGCTACTGTAGAGCAGGGTGCGGCAGAAGTTTTAGAAATCGCAGTACTACATGATTTTAACGATAAAAAAATTATGGAATTACGTTTCCCTGCCCCGGCTATTGTAGGTATTATTCAACGTAGAAATCATGTTATTATTCCAAAAGGTGATACACAGATAAAAGAACATGATATTTTGATTATATTTACGAAAGCAGATACTGCACAGAAAATAAAAGATTATTTCAAGGTAGCGTAGGATATGAGAATAGGTTATATAGTAAATGCTTTGAGTTTGATATTAAAGGATATTGGTCTTGTGACTTTTATTCCTATATTCGTTGCTCTATATTACCAAGAATTTGGTTCTATTCTGCCATTTTTTGCTGCCGGAATTTTTGCATTATTTCTAGGCGTTATTTTCAAAAGATGCGTAAAAAATGTTACTGTAGAATCTTTGAATGATATAAAAAAATCTGAAGCTCTTGCTATTGTTTCAACCTCATGGCTTATGTTTGGAGTGATTGCAGCTATTCCATATTTATATTACGGTTTAACTCCTATTGATGCATTGTTTGAAGCTGTTTCCGGAATCACAACAACCGGGGCTACTATATTACAACGATTTGATTATCCAAGGGCGGTTATATTTTGGCGCTCCTTTACTCAGTGGCTTGGCGGTATGGGAATAATAGTTTTGTTCGTTGCTATTTTGCCCCAGTTTGCGGTTGCCGGACGTCAGATGTTTTTTGCAGAGGCTCCGGGACCGACGGAGGATAAGTTTACTCCAAGAATAAAAAATACAGCATCTGCTTTATGGCTTGTTTATGCAGGGCTAACTGTTCTTTGTGCATTATGTTTGTGGCTGGCCGGCATGAATCCTTATGATTGTATCTGTAATGCGATGTCAACTTTAGCTGCCGGTGGCTTTTCTCCAAATTCCAGAAGTATCGAGGGATATGGGTCGAATATTATTACCTGGATTATTACTTGTTTCATGTTTTTTGCCGGTACAAGTTTTGTTCTTCAATCCAAGGTTATTGCAAAAAGAAAATTGTCATTGTTCTGGAAAAGTGAAGAATTTAGATGGTACTTTTTCACAATTGTAATTTTTTCGCTTGCTTTAGCCGGTGTATTATATTTTCAGCAGAATTTTACTGCATTTCATTCTTTAACGGCATCATTTTATCAAATATTGACTCTTGCTACTTCAACAGGTAGTGCCAGTGAAGATTTTCAATTATGGTCATTTGATGCAAAAATAATTTTGTTTGTGGCAATGTTTATATCATCTTGTTCTGGTTCTGCAGGCGGCGGGTTAAAAATTACACGCTGGATTTTAATTTTTAAGTATATTAAAAATGAGTTGTATAAAATTTTGCACCCAAATGCTGTACGAACAATAAAGATTGATAATAAAGTTGTTTCGACTGATGTAATTCGGCAGACTTTGTTTTTTTCGTTTTGTTTTTTGGGAATGTTTGCAGTGAGTGCAATTGTGTTGACTATGATAGAAGAAGATATAACTATTGGTTTGACATCAGCTATAGCAAGTTTGGGAGACATTGGGCCTGGTTTGGGTGTTGTTGGTCCGATGGGTAGTTTTGCATCTCTAACTGTAGCATCTAAGGTTATTTTTATTTTTAATATGCTTGTTGGACGTTTAGAAATAATTCCATTTTTAGTATTTTTGAATAAAGATTTTTGGAAAGTTAAGTAATAATATTACTATTTAGCGTTCGAAACAAAAAGAAAGCTAACTTATAACAATAAGTTAGCTTTCTTTTTGTTTATCCTGTACATTTATTTATTGTTTTGCAAATGATTCATTTGCTCTTGTCTTAATTTCATCTTCAACTTTGTTGATAAATTCATCAATCTTAAATGTGCCGATTTGACCGATACCTCTTGCACGAACGGCAACAGAATTTGCTTCAATTTCTTTATCACCTATTACGCAAACATAAGGGATTTTCTTATCTTGAAGTGATTCTCTTATTTTGTAATTCATACTTTCTGAACGGTCATCAAGATTTACTCTGATTCCGGCTTCACGCATTTTATTGTACACTTGTTCTGCGAAATCAACGTGTTTTTCATTTGATATAGGAACGATGTTTACTTGAGTTGGAGCAAGCCATGTTGGGAAAGCTCCTGCGTAGTGTTCGATTAAGATACCGTGGAATCTTTCCATTGAGCCAAAGATTACTCTGTGAAGCATTAATGGAGTTTTTAATTGACCGTCTTTATCTTGATATTTGATATCAAATCTTGCAGGAAGATTGAAGTCTAACTGAATTGTAGCACATTGCCAGGTTCTGCCGATAGCATCTTTAATTTTGAAGTCAATTTTTGGTCCGTAGAATGCACCGTCGCCTTCGTTGATTTCATATTGCATACCGCGTCTTTCCATGGCTTCTTTCAAGCCGGCTTCTGCTTTATCCCAGTTTTCAATTTCACCTACAAAGCTTTCAGGTCTTGTAGATAGTTCAACTTCAAATTTCATGTTAAATATAGCCATTGTGTCAGCTACAAAGTCAATAATTCTATTGATTTCATCAACAAGCTGTTCAGGTGTGCAGAAGATGTGAGCATCGTCTTGAGTAAAGCCTTGTACACGTGTTAGACCAGAAAGTGCTCCTGATTTTTCTTTACGGTAAACAGTACCAAGTTCAGCCATTCTTAATGGTAATGAGCGGTAAGAATGTCTGTTTGCTTGATAAATCAAGATGTGGAATGGGCAGTTCATTGGTTTTACAACAAATTGTTCATCGGAATCTTCATCTTTTTGAACAAAGAACATATTTTCTTTGTAGTGATCCATGTGACCTGAGATTTCCCATAATTTTGATTTTGCAATTTGAGGAGTTTGAACGATTACATAACCTCTTTTTCTATGTTCTTCTCTCCAATAGTTTTCAATCTGTTCTCTTACAGTATAAAGATTTGGGTGCCAGAGAACAAGCCCGCCGCCGATTTCTTCTCTTACTGAGAACAAATCAAGTTTTGTACCAAGTTTTCTGTGGTCACGTTTTTCAGCTTCTTCAATAAATGTTAAATAAGCTTGTAAATCTTCTTTGTTCCAATATGCTGTAGCATAAATACGCTGAAGCATTTTATTTTTTTCGTTACCGCGCCAGTAAGCTCCTGCAACTTTCAAAAGTTTAATGGCATTAGCTTTAATATATGATGTGTTTGGCAGGTGAGGGCCGGCACAAAGATCATTAAATAGTGCATTTCCGTCTTTGTCTTTTGTAATATACAAAGTCGGATTATCGTTTTTGTGTTCTTCCAATAATTCTGCTTTGTAAATTTCACCTTCTTTTTTGAATTCTTCGATTTGAGCATCAACATCAGGAATTACATATTTTTCAAAAGTAAGATTTTGTTTTACTATTTCTTTCATTTTTTCTTCGATTTTAGCAAGATCTTCTTCTGTAAAAGCATGACCGTCTGTCAAATCAAAGTCATAGTAAAAACCATCAGCTGTAGCCGGCCCTATTGCTAACTTTGCAGATGGGAACAGGCTTTGAACAGCTTGCGCCATGATGTGTGAAGTTGAGTGTCTTAAAATACTCAAAGTTTCATTGTTTTTTTCCATTTTTCTTCTTTCTGCCCTTTTAAGGATTAGTAAATCTTTTCGGAGAATTTCCGTATCAGTCAAAAACCCTTGAAAGAATAATTTACCCCCGAGGTGGGCCCCTCTAACTGTACATAACAAATTAATTATAGTACAAAAAGTTTTTATGGAATAATTTTATAAACAGCTTTTAATACTTTCTGCTGCGACATATCCTGTTGACCAGCAGTTTTGGAGATTGAATCCGCCACAAAACCCGTCAATATCAAGAACTTCTCCGCAAAAATATAATCCGGAATATTTTTTTGATTCCAGAGTTTTTGGGTTTACTTCTTTTAAATCTACACCTCCGCATGTGACGACTTCTCCATCCGGAACTTTTCCTGTAACTGTAATTTCAAAGTTTTCTAATTTTTGTATGATTTTATCACGAGTTTTACCGTCAATTTTGTGGCACGGGGTGTCTTGAGAAATGTTTAACTCGTTTAATACCCACACAGCTAATGCTTTTGGGATAATTTGCCCGAGCAAATTTTTAATTTCTTTGTGTGGATTCGAATTTAATTCATTTTGCAAATTATCACATTTTGCTAATTGAATTGTAAGCTTATATGGAAATTCTTTTCTTGCATTTATAGATGATAATTTATATATATACGGACCAGAAACTCCTTTATGTGTAAACAATATATCACATATTGAAACTCCAGCTATGCTTGAAAAATCTTCTTTTGTAATAAGTCCGACAAGAGCTTGAGTAGGCGATTGAATATTTATATCCAGTTCTTTTAACATTTCATAGCCAGCATGTCCGCCAGTTGCTACAACTATATTATCAAAGGCGTAAGTGCTTTTATTTGTTGTAATTTTAAATCCATTAGATATTTGTTTTAAATTTAAAACTTTTTCATTAACAAAAATGGCTTTTGATATAGATTTTAAGAGTTTTGCTTGAACTTCTTTTGCCGAATTAGAAATAGGGAATATTCTGTTATCGTCTTGAGTGTAGGTTTCTATATCAATAGTTTTGAAAAATTCTAAAGTCTCACATACTCCAAATTTTGAAAATATTGAATACAAAAACTTTTCTCCCCGTGGATAATTTTTGACAAGTTCCCTAAAGTCAAATTCTGCATGTGTAAGGTTACATCTTCCTCCGCCGGTTGGAAGTATTGTGCGTAAAAATTTTCCCTTGTCAAAAATTGTCACATCTAATCCTGCATCAAGTAAAAATTTTGCGCAGATGCACCCTGCCGGTCCTGCTCCAACAATAGCAATTGTTTTATTAGAAATCGACTCTTGTACCATATAAAAATACCATTTCAGGGTTTTCTAAGTCATTATGCATTTCAACTATGCTCTTGTGTAGAATCGGGTGGATAAAGTCGGCATTTAACTCTAACATAGGAACTAGAGTAAAAGCTCTCAAGTGAACATATTTATGAGGGATTGTTAAATTTTCTTCATTAATAATGTCTTTGTTGTAAAAAAGTATATCAATATCTATGGTTCTGTCCAGATATTCCTTAGTTTCTTTATCAGTTCTGCCTAGTTGTTTTTCTATTTTTTGACAAATATTTAAAAGTTCATTTGGTGTATATTTAGTTTTGATTTCTACAACAGCATTTACAAACCATGTTTGAGTATTCATATTCCAAGGTTCTGTTTCATAGAATGCAGAAGTTCTCACAATAGAAATGTTTTCATCTGCGCCAAGTAAACTTGCAGCCTGTTGAACATATCCTATTCTGTCACCCTTATTTGAGCCTAAACTTAAATATACAATTGCCATAACTAAATTTTATAAATTTTTGTATATATTGTCAACATGTTTTACTATTTGTTGTATAATTTTTGTTATGGTTACATATTCAATTATTTTAATATTATTAGTATTAATTATAGTTTCAATGTTCAGTGAATTATTTCTGTATGGACTTATTTCAACTATTGTATTTATTATTCTTTTGCCGTTTTATTATATTGTTCGTGTATTTAACGGTAAGTTTTTATATGGATGGAAAGAAAAACTTGGATTTTTTAAAAATCCAGAGCTTGGTAATAAGGTTATAATGTATCATGGCGTTTCTGTAGGTGAAGTTATAGCTCTTGAAAATTTGATAAAAAAAACTAAAGAAGAATTCCCTGATTATAAAATTGTAGTTACAACCGGAACGAAAACAGGACAGGAAATTGCAATTAAAAAGTTTTCGGAAGTGGCAGATTTTATTACTTATTTCCCTTTTGATATTCCTTACTGTGTGGATTCATTTTTGAAAAAAGTTAATCCAACGGTTGTGTTAATTGCAGAAACTGAATTATGGCCTGTCTTTTCTTTCTTTTGTAAAAATAATTGTATTAAATTGTACTGTATAAATGGCAGAATGTCTGATTCTACATATTCGTTATACAGAATGTTTAAACACTTTTTTAAAATGGTTTTGTCTAAGTACACTAAAATTCTTACTCAAAGTGATATTGATAGAAATAAACTTGTGTCTATAGGTGCTCCCGAAGATAAAACTTTTGTTATGAAGAATTTAAAATTCGATGTAAAAAAATCTGATGAAACCTTTGATATTGGACAGGCTGGTTACAGGGTAATCATTGCAGGAAGCACACATAAAGGTGAAGATGAAATTGTTCTTTCTATGTTTAAGGATAAGCTGTCAAAGTATCCTGATATAAAGCTTCTTCTTGCACCCCGTCATACAAGTCGTCTTCCTAAAATTATTGAGCTTTTAGATTCAATGAATTTGAATTATGGTTTTCGTTCAAAAAATGATTCATTTAAATCTAAGGATATTATTCTTTTAGATACAATGGGTGAATTAAGTAAAATGTATTCTTTATGTGAGTTTGCATTTATTGGCGGAAGTTTTAATAAAACTGGCGGACACAATCCTTTAGAAGCTACTGTATATGGAAAACCTGCAATAACAGGTCCATCAATTCATAATTTTAGAGATATTTACTGGCTGTTATCGCGGACTAATGCAGGTAAAATAGTTAAGACTCCTAAGGAATTGTCCGAATATGTTGAGCGTCTTTTAGCCGACAAAGAGTTTTATAAGAGGGCATGCGCAGATTGTGAATTTATTTTTAAAGACCAGCAGGGTGCATTAGATGTTGTTATAAAAGAGTTAAAAAACGTTTTATAAATTTGAAAAATTTTTAATTGTTTAAAAGGTGATGACATTTCGAACCGGGTTTGGAATCCGTTTTTATTGCCATACTGAATTTATTTAAGTTTCTATCTTGTTAATTGGAGTCTAATATAGCTTCAGGATGGTGGTTTTTCCACTGTTACTGATTGGCTTGATTTTTATTTAATTTGAAATGTTAACTTATGTTAACATAATCCTTTTAATTGTTAAAGATTTATAGAAGGCTTGCCGATAACAAAATTAAGGAAAACAACGAGAAAGGAAAGAACGTCATGAGTATGGCAGCATCTCAAGCAAGATTCTTAAGCTTGACAGCAAGAAAATCAAATGTAGAGTTTGAAGGTCAACAAATCAACCAACAAAGAACTACACTGTCAAATCAAACAGCTAATTACTATAACAGTTTGACAAACATGACAGTTCCAACACCTCCTTCAACTCAGGATTATACAAAAACAACTTATTCATTTACAGATGGTTCTGATAAAAATGTGATAAATTCTCTAATCGCTCAAAAAAATGGCTATTATATTTTGAATTATACGCAATCAACTGAAACAGAATCTGTAGTATCTAACGGTACTGTAATTGTAACAAAGCAGGATAATGATTATTATATTGGTGCAACAAAATTAAGAGATTTAGGTACAGATGTTGCAAATGACCCGTATTTATCTTCATTGACTGCTAAAGAAAAAGAAGCTGCGTTAGCTCTTGAAAAACAATACCTAACTATGCTTCAAGATAAATACAATGAATCAGATTGGTTAGTTCGTTATCAGTTGAATACAAAAACAAATACTTATGAACCAGTATTCTATAATAAACGTCAGATAGAAGATGCTGAATATAGTGATAAAACAGGTGCATCTTTAACAAATATTAAATCATATGTATATGGACAAACTACTGAAACTCGCGAAGTGAAAAATGCTTTAGCTCGTGTTGAGCAAGATAGCAGTGGTCGTTATATGAGTTTATTCATATATGAAACAGATACTGATGGTAATATTAAATATGATGACAATGGTAATCCTATTGGCACAGAATATAATCTTACAACAACTACAACAACTGACGATAATGCGTATAATGATGCAATGAATCAGTATAACTACAATAAGGCACAGTATGAACAGGCAATACAGGAGATAAATTCAAAAATAGAAGTAGTTCAAGTTCAGGATAAAGACTTAGAACTTAAACTAAAACAATTAGACACAGAAGAAAACGCGATATCTACCGAGATGGATGCAGTAAA
>ERZ824600.5320-NODE-5320-length-10625-cov-3.769820_pt1 | contig 10625 bp, 7 predicted proteins | sample MGYA00519933_ERZ824600 | MGnify/ENA primary metagenome ERZ824600 (study PRJEB31778, sample SAMEA3449178) | human gut metagenome | biome: human gut; feature: human-associated habitat; material: faeces | place: United Kingdom | collected 2010/2012 ... | reverse complement strand
TACGAGAAGAAGGGGGAGGACATCCTGAAGGATTTGTCCCTCACCGTCCGGGCGGGCACCCTCCACGCCATCGTGGGGGGCAACGGGGCCGGCAAAACCACCGCCCTCTCCCTCGTCAGCCGGCTGAACCGCCCCTACCGGGGCAGCGTTTCCCTGGCCGGCCGGCGGGTGGAGACCTACACCGACGCCGAGCTGTTCCGCGGCTGCGCCAACGGGTGCAGATTTTGTCAGGCGGGCTTTATTTACCGCCCGGTCAGGGAGCGTTCTCCGGATACGGTTGTCGCTATTTGCCGTTCTTTGCTTTTGAGCACGGGCTACGACGAGCTTTCGCTCAACAGTCTTTCGACGGGTGATTACAGCGGATTGAAGGAGATTGTGACCCGACTCAAACCCTTTGTCAAAGAGCGCGGAGTAAAGCTCAGCCTGCCGAGTCTGAGAATGGACAGCTTCGACGGCGAGACGGCGGATACGGAGCGAAAAAGCTCTCTTACCTTCGCGCCCGAAGCGGGAACGCAGCGCCTGCGAGACGTTATAAACAAAAACATAACGGAGGAGAATATCTTTAACACTCTCGCTCAGGCGTTTGAAAGAGGGTATTCGTCGGTAAAATTTTATTTCATGCTCGGTCTGCCCACCGAAACGGACGAGGATGTGGATGGCATAGTAAATCTGGCGGCTGCGGTGAAAAAGCTGTACAGGGAGCGCAGAACGTCGGGAAAGGAGCTGCGACTGAGCATTTCCGCGGCGACCTTCATACCCAAGCCCTTTACGCCTTTCCAATGGGAGGGATTTGCCCAAAGGGAGGACATAGAGCGCAAGCAAAGCTATCTCAAATTCCGTCTTAAAAAGCTGGGGGTGGGCTTTTCCTACCACGATTACGACACGTCTTTTATGGAAGCGCTGCTTGCGCGCGGAGGACGCGAAATGAGCGCGGTGCTTTTGGAGGCTTATAGCGGAGGAGCCCGCTTCGATTCTTGGGACGAGCATTTTGATTTCAAAATATACGACGCCGCGCTGAAAAAATGCGGTACAGACGTCGGCGCCGTCGTCGGCAAAAAATCCTTCGACGAAGTTCTGCCTTGGGATTTCGTAGACGTTGGCGTGGAAAAAAGTTATTTGAAAAGAGAAGCGGAAAGGGCTTACGCCGCAAAGACCACTCCGTCATGCCTTAAACAATGCAACGGCTGCGGACTGCAAAAGGAGGGATTGTGCAAATGATAGCAATCAAATACGCCAAGCGTTATCCTTTGTCTATGATTTCACAGTCCGATATGCTCAACGTAATAAAAAGAATTTTGACGCGGGCGGGCGTAAAGGTCGAATATTCGGCGGGCTTCAATCCGCATATGCTTCTGTATTTTTCGCCCGCGCTTTCGCTGGGCATAGAGAGCGAGTGCGAATACGTTTGCGCCGCCGCGGGGTACGCGCCCGATTTGAAAGAAAAACTCAATGACGCGGCTCCGTCTGGTTTCGAGTGCCTCAAAGTTTTTTCTTTGCCCTGTGAACCCAACCTTACCGCGAGGTCTTACGCCGCGCATTATGTGTTCAAAGCGCGCGGACTTGGAAAGCAGGAACTTTCTTCCATTGCGGGAAACCCCGATTTTACCGTCTTGTTCAAGGACAAGAACGGTGAAAAAGTCAAATCCGCCGGCGAAAAAATCTATATGCTCAAAGCTGTCGGCGATGACGCCGCGGAACAGCTGGCTCTTTTCCATGGCGGGCAGCAGGAAGCCGATGGCGTTTTCCTGCTTGGCAAAGCTGATGAGGGCGTCGTCGTCGTGGATGTAGTCGATCTCACCCGGATTGGACTTCAGATATTCATCGAGGAAATGCTGCAGGATGCCAACGGCCAGCTCGCCCTTGTTCTTGTCGAGGACGATGGTGCCGGATTCTTCGCCGATGTACCACTTGACCGGGAAGCCTTCGGTGCCGCCGCAGGCGTCTTCGAGGGCCTTGAGGAGCTTCTTCGGCTCGGTCTTGAAGATGACGCGGTGGATGGGCTCGAAGACCTGCGCGGGGTCGTGGATGTTCTCGAGCTCGACGAGGGCATAACGCGCCGGATGGTTCGAGAGGTCGACGCCGGGGTTGTTCTTCTTGAGCTCTTCATAGCAGCTCTTGGCGGTGGCGAGGGAGTGGTTGCCGTCGCCGACGGCGAAGACCATCGGAGTGCCCTTGAGGCCGGTGTACTTCTCGCCGACGGTGGCGGAATACTCGGTCAGGGCCTTGTTGAAGTCTTCGACGTCCTTGCCCTCGACGAGCCAGCCGGTGATGTGGCCGCCGTCTTCCATGAGGTCGAAGTCGTAGATCTTCTTGAGAGAGTCCTTCTTGGCGGCGATCGGCTCGATGAGCTTCTTGTCGTGGTCGTCGCAGAGCATCAGCACGTGCGGCAGCTCGATGGGCGCGTCGCGGCGGACACGCTGGCGGGGCGGGATGCGCTCCGGCACGGTGCGCTCGGTGGCGCGGATGGCGGACGTTGCGCCGGGATTGTAGTCATACGCGTCAAGGTCGACCATGCCGACAAGGCCCTCGCGGATGGAGCCGTTCTCGAGCGTACGCTCAACGTAGACGTAGCTGTTGGGATAGACCGTGAACACGCCGTCTTCCATGTACTTTTTCATGGTGGCGTTGATCTCGGCGGTGTGCTCCGCTTCCTTCTCGGTGCCGAGTTCAGCCTCGGGGAGGATGAGGTTGATGGTGGACACAGCGCCCTCGGCGTTCTTGCGCACGCGGTCCCAGTACGCCTGGTCGGACGTGAACTGGTCGCAGGCGATGACGGCCCATTTCTCCATATGATCGGTCTTGGGCATCAGGATATCAGCGGGTAAAAATGCGTTCATCTTGAATCACCTTTCACATTGTTTTTTTCGTATTATCAAGCCATAGCGGCTTTGATTCCGTTAAGAAGCTCGTCGTAGGTCTCGAAGGCGGGCAGCTGAGGATAGTCGGCCTTGATCTTGTCCGTCGAGCGGAAGAGGAAGCCGGCCTTGCTGGCGAGGATCATCTCCAGATCGTTGTAGCTGTCGCCGGAGGCGATGGTCTCGTAGCCGATGGACTGCAGGGCGCGGACGGTGGTGAGCTTGGAGTGCTCGCAGCGCATCTTGATGCCGGTGAGCATGCCGTCGCGGTCGATCTCGAGCGAGTTGCAGAGGATGGTCGGCCAGCCGAGCTTTTTCATGAGCGGCTGCGCGAATTCCTCAAACGTGTCGCTGACGATGACAGCCTGCGTCGTCGCGCGCAGCTCGTCTAAGAATTCCTTCGCGCCGGGCAGCGGGTCGATCTGTGCGATGACGTCCTGGATCTGCCGCAGGCCCAGGCCGTGCTGCCGCAGGATGTCCATGCGCCAGCGCATGAGCTTTTCATAGTCCGGCTCGTCGCGCGTGGTACGGCGCAGCTCCGGAATGCCGCTGACTTCGGAAAAAGCGATCCAGATCTCGGGCACCAGCACGCCCTCAAGGTCCAGGCAGGTAATATACATAGGGCAGTCCTCGACTAAAAAAATTTGTTGAAGCCTAAAAAAATAACAGGCTTTATGTTCATTATACAAAATCCTGCCGCAAAAGCAACAGGTATTTGAAGATTTTTGCCGCGGACGCATGAAGTGGGAACATGGGGGCCATACTAGCTTTGATTCAAGCTTGATTTTATGCAAGGAGATGGAATTATGGACACACTTTGTCTGATCCTCGCCATCATCGGGGCGATCAACTGGGGCCTGGTCGGCTTCGCGCGGTTCGATCTGGTCGCGTGGATCTTCGGCGGGCAGACCGCCGGGGTCAGCCGCGTGATCTACGCCGTCGTCGGCATCGCCGGACTGTGGTGCATCACGATGCTGTTCCGCAAAAAAGGCCGCCAGGAGGCATAAAAAGAGGCTCCCTTGTCACGAGGGAGCTTCTTTTTTCATACGCAGCCCGCCAAGGCTCCTCTGTGTAAAGGGAGCCTTTTCTTTAGTGGAGGTTGCAGCGGACGATGCATTGGTAGCTGATGCCGTTGTAGGTGGTGGAGACGTAGGCGGTGCCGCTGCCTTCGGCTTTGACGACGCCGGTGCCGTCGACCGAGCAGATGGACAGGTCGCTCGAGACCCACAGAAGCCCCGTGATCTTATTGCCGTTCGCGTCGCGCAGGGAGATCTGGAACGTCTCGCCCTTGACGCCCATGGTGACGTCGCTGTTGCTGATGGTACAATCGCCGGACTCGGCCGCGCCGTCTTCAAAGTTGCAGCGGACAATGCACGTCATCGCGGGGTTATCGTCCACGGTGACGGAGACGGTCGTGGTGCCGCTGCCCTTCGCGGTCAGAACACCGGAAGCAGAGACCGTGGCGATGGACTCGTCACTCGAGACGTAGGTGATCTTCGCGCCCTCCGGCGCGCCGGTGACGGAGAGGGTGTACTGCTCGCCGGCATTGAAGAAGGTCAGATCGTCCTTGCTGAGCGCAAGCGGAACGCTCCCCTCCTCCGATGTTTCCGCGCCGACGTAGGCAAAGTCGCAGGTCACGAGGCACTGGGCCGTCTGCTCGCCGCAGGCGGCGGTGATGACGGCGGAGCCGGCGTTGACGGCGACGATCTTGCCCTGCTCGGAGACCGTGGCGACGTTTTCGTCGCTGGAGGTGAAGGTGACGGGCTCGGTGCACTCGGCGGGCTTGCGGGTGAAGGTGATGTTGAAGAAGCGGCCCGCGTCCTCGAACGTCACGGTCGGGGCCGAGAGCGTCAGGCTGGTGCAGGCGGCGCTTTCGGGCTGCTGGGACGTTTCTTCGGTCCGGACGGGCTTCTGGTCCTCCTCGTTGCGGTAGCGGTTTTCATCCGCGGCGGGGTCAGACGCGGCTTCTGCGGGCTGCGCAGGCTGCACGGGTTCGGGCTGCTGCGTTGTCTCAGGCTGGGTGTCGGCGGTCTGCGCGGGGGCTTCGAGCGTCGTCTCGCGGTAGAGCGGCGACCAGCCGAGGCGGCTGAACGCCAGCAGCGCCCCGCCGAGCACAGCGAGGCCGAGAATGACGCAGATCGTGGCCATCATCCACTTCGGGATGGCGTAGACATTGCCGCCCTTCGGGGCCTCAGGCGTGTCGGAGCCGTCCTGCGCCGGGACAGCCGCGCCGGTACGCAGGCGCTTGCCGGTATAGCCGCGGGCGGCGCGGGCGCCGCCGGGCTCCTGCCGCAGACGCTTGCCGGCGGGGGCCTTTTCGGTCCGCGCGGGGGTGTCTGGCTGCGTGGGCTGGATTTTTTCCGGTTTATTTTCTGCGGCGGGGCGCGCGCGCTTCGGCTCCGGCTGGGCGGGGGCCTTCTGGCCGCCGGCCGTCCGGCCGCAAAGCGGGCACTGGCTCAGACGCGCGTCATAGGCCGTGCCGCAGTATTCACAGTTTCTCAGTTCCATAAGAACCTCCGTTGTCGTTCCGCCCGCCGAACGGCGGGCGGCTTGCTTGCAAATGTTCAGACTTGAAGACAGTATATCACAGATTGTTACAGATTCCAAGTGGATGGGACAAGATATTGTATTGCATTTTTTATGAAAATGACATAGAATAAAGATGTGTTTGTAAAGGAGGCGAATGGTTTGCCAGAACTGAAAATGATATCGCCGCTGCTGACGAACATGGAAGTCGTCAAATGCATCAGCGTGCGCGGCGGTACATCTGTCTATATCGTAAAGAGCACAAAAAGCAATCAGTCCTATTATCTGAAGCATATCTGCATTCCGGAATCGCAGAAGCAGGTCGACGCGCTGATGTTCACCGGCGCGGCCGCCACGGTCGAGGACGCGCAGAATTACTACAAGCAGGTCGCCGCCGACTATCAGGCGGAGCTCGAGACACTCGAAAAGCTCTCGGCCAGCCCGAACATCGGCTGCTACCGCAGCTACCAGATCGAGCCCAAGGAAGACGGCGTCGGCTTTGAGATCTACCTGCTCGCCGAATACCGCCAGACCCTCGCCGAGGTGCTGGCCGGGACGCCCATGACGCAGTCGGGCGCGGTGAATCTGGGCGTGGATCTGTGCAGCGCGCTGTGCAGCCTGCGCGAGGCGGGGCTCATCCACCGCAACGTCAAGCCGTCGAACGTTTACTTAAGCAGCTCGGGCCACTATCTGCTGGGCGATCTGGGCATCGCGAAGATCGACGAGCTCAAATACTGCTCCATGCCGGAAACCATGCTCAGCTCGTTCTCCGCGCCGGAGCTGTTCAGCCTGCTCGGGACGATCGAGCCGACGACCGACATCTATTCCGTCGGCATGATCCTCTACCGCATCTACAACGGCAACCACGGCCCGTTTGAGGATGAAAAGACCTCCGCCCGCGCGGCGGACAAGCTGCGCGTCACCGGCGAGCAGCTGCCGGCCCCGATGTACGCCGATTATGAGATGGCGGACATTGTGCTGAAGGCCTGCGCCTTCAAGCCCGAGGACCGGTATCAGACGCCGCAGGAGCTGCAGGAGGCGCTGCTGGAATACGGCAAGCGCAACGAGGCCTCCGACGCGCTGATCGTCCCGCCCATCCAGGGCGAGCCCGAGCCCATCGACCCGAACGCCGAGGAGGAGGTCGAGCCGGTCCAGTTTGCCGACACCGAGCAGATGGCCGACGACTTCAAGCAGAGCTTCTCCCCCGACACCGGGATGCTCAACGCCATCATCGACGAGGTCCACCGCGGCAGCGCCGGGCAGGACTCCATCGGTCTCGACGAAAATCTGCAGGACGCTTCTGAAGACGACGAGACGCCGGACGCTGCGGGAGCCGCGGAGGACGACGGCGAGCTGAAGATCAACCTGCCCCCGCGGGGCCAGCGCCGGAAAAAGGCGAAGGCCGCGCCCCGGTGGCTGCTGCCGGTGCTCATCAGCGCGGCGGCGCTGGCCGCGATCTGCGCGGCGGTGTGGTTCTTCATCATCGTGCCGTCCGTCACGTTCGTCAGCTCCGTGACCGTGACCGACATCGGCTCGGACTATCTGACCGTGCAGGTCGAGTCCGGCGAGGAAAGCGGCGCATTCGACGTCACCTGCTCCGACGCCTACGGCAACCAGTCGAGTCTGGCCTATGTCGCCGGCGGCGAGCTGACCTTCGATTCGCTCGTGCCCGGCACGCAGTACACCATCGAGGCCGTCGCGCTCGAGGGCAAAAAGATGAGCGGCTCCTACTCCGCCACCGCCTCGACGCTCGCGGAGACGAAGATCCTGAGCTTCACGGCCACGCCCATCTCCATCACGCAGGCTGAGCTCAACTTCATCCTGCAGGATGGCCCGGACTTCGACACCTGGACCGTCACCTACGAGACCGCCGGGACGGAGCCGAAGAGCGTGAGCTTCTCCGGGCACTCCGTCGTCATCAGCGATCTGCTGTCCGACTCGGAATACACGTTTACCCTGCAGGCCCCGGCCGACACCCTGCTCACCGGCGCCGTCAGCACCGCGCTTTCGACGGTCCCGACCGTCGAGCTGCAGGCCGACAGCGTGACCATCGCGCTTTCGAGCTCCTCGGCCATCCTCACCTGGCAGTATGACGGCGACGCGCCGGAAAAGTGGGTCGTCACGATCAAGGACAAGGCCGGCTTTGAGGAGACGAAGGAGGTCACGGTCCCGAACGTCACGTTTGACGATCTGGTCTCCGGGACGGAGTATGAGATCGTTATCTCCGCGCCGACGATGCTCTCGAGCTACGCCATGAGCGTCACGCCGACCATCACGAAGGTCACGGAATTCAAATCCACTTCCGAGACCGACGAGAGCGGCCGCACGATCAACGTCAATCTCGACTGGACGTGCGAGACCGAGCCAGCCGACCCCAACTGGGTCGTCACCTACACACTGCAGGACGTGGAAAACGCGGAGCCGGTCACCATCGAGACCGACACCGAAAGCTGCGTCATCCCGGCCAACAACATGTACCCCGGCGCAACGTACAAGGTCACGCTGGCGCTCAAGAGCGGCGATTCGCTCGACGGCGAGACGGAGCTGACCTTCACGACCGCGAATGTGGACAACCCCTACACGGCCAACGGCGTCAAGAGCCCCTACACGGGCCTGTTCGTCAAGCCGAATAAGGAGACGTTCCGCTACGTCGACCTGGTCTCGCCGCGCACGACGTTCTCGAAGGGTGAGCTTGTCGCCTTTGACGTGGACGCCGGCAGCACGCTGGACGATTCGTCCGACGGGACCGTGATGGTCAACCTCGTCGTCCGTGACGCGGACGGCAAGCTGGTCGATTCCTCCAGCTCGGTCCTTGTGTGGAGCGAGATGTGGGAGAAGAACATGTTCGTCGGCTACTTCCCGCGCACCCCGCAGACCGACGGCGACTATGTGCTCTCCATCTACATCGGCAACCAGCTGCTCGGCTCCGCAAAGTTCAAAATTCAGAGTTGATCCTCCCCCCGCCGCCCGGCTCCGGGCGGCGGGTTTTCCGCGGGTTTTGAGCAATATCTGGAATAAATGGAATATTTGAAACATTTACATTTTCTCTTGATTTTTTGTTCGTCATCCGGTATAATGAACGTAGTGAATACTACTTGTCATGTGGGGGCTCTTATTTCATGGCGCTAAGAGAGGATTACCGGGAGCTTCTGCTGGAGGCGGCCGTGCTTGTCGTTTCGCGCGACGGGCTGGATCATGCAACGACCAAGGCCATCGCAAAGGAAGCCGCATGCAACGAGGTCTATATCTACCGCAATTTCGGCAGCAAGGAAGGTCTGCTGCAGGCCGCGTTTGACCGCGCAGATATCCATTTCATCCAGATGGTGATCAAGCATCTCGACGTGCTGGATGACCGGAGCATGACGCTCGAGCAGCGCTGCCACGCGCTCTGGCAGCCGGTGTGGGCGTTCTGCCTGTCCGGGCCGGACATCATCCGCTTTTATCTGCGGTACTACTATTCCGCGCAGTACCTGACCAGCGCCCGCGCGCTGCACCACCACAACTACCAGCAGCTGCAGGCGCGGCTGAACCGCTATTTTATTTCCGAGCACGACTGCTGGCTGCTGATGGCCCACATCTTCGAGACCATCCTCAGCTTCGTCTCGCACGTGCTGTGCGGCGATCTCGAGGCGACGCCGGAGCTGAGCGAGCAGGCGTTTGGCCTGGTCTTCCGCACGCTGCAGCCGTATATGCTGCCGTAAGCGCGGGAGCCAAATTTGTTACCCCCTTGTTTCATCCCCCTCAAGTTTGAAACATGTGTACTGGGCGGGCAGAGCTTCTGCCCGCCCGGGGATTTTTTTCGGGAAATTTTGCATCGGCCCTTGACTTTTGAAAAAAATCTGCTATAATCATACCTGCATTTGAGATGCGGGTGTAGCTCATCCGGTAGAGCGCCACCTTGCCAAGGTGGAGGTAGCGAGTTCGAGCCTCGTCACCCGCTCCAGAAAAGAGATCTGCGTTTGCAGGTCTCTTTTTTTGCGCAAAAGGAACCGGCCCGGTTGATACCGGGCCGGAAATTCACATCTGGAAGATGTTTCCCAGAACGACGCCGTTCTGGGGCTGTTCCTTGGGCTTCAGCTGTTCGTAGGCCAGTGCATAGGTCACTTCCATCCGGTTACGCAGGAAGTATAGCTGGGCAAAGCTGGCAGCCAGGGAGAGAATATAGAATATGGCGAAAACTGCCTGATCGCTTATGGGCAGGGTGACACCGGCCAGAGCCAGCAGCACATCCCCGTAGGCCAAAACAGCAGCCAGAAACGTCAGGGCGTAGTACCACCAGAAGCTCAGGTCCAGCCGGAACAGACGGAACCGGCTGCCACGCATCATTTTGCGGCTTTCTCGCAGGGCATAAATGGCACCTGCCTCGGGGTGGTCATACAGAACGTAGTCCGCCATGCGGTAGCGGTAGAGGATGGGAACCAGCACCGCCAGGACCACCACCAGAAAGATGACGAGCAGAGGGCCGGATGCGGCGTAGAGCGCATCCAGTGTGCCTTCATCCAGGGTAATGCTGCCACCGCTCAGCAGGCTGCTGCCGGAGATGGCGGGCGAGATGGCATTCATAAAGCTGTCGGAGAAGGGGCTCAGCATAAACAGGAAGGAAGCCAGATAGCTGGCGGCCAGGGTGAAGCCCATCAGGATCGCGGCCAGCAGCAGCTTCAGACGCAGCAGGGGCCAGAAGCGCTCATATCCGGTCTTCAAAGCATTGCGGGAGGCATACTGTCCCCGGGCGATACGGACCATGCCGCCCATGTAGCCGAAGCTCATGCATACGCTCACAATGGCGGACAGAATGGGCAGAAAGCTGGATATGGTGGACAGGAAGCTCCGGCTGCTCATACCGGCGAGTCCTCCCGTCTGGGAGATGCGGCTGGACAGCAGGAACTGGATCAGTGTGCACAGACAGCCGACACCCAGAGTAATGGCAGCGTAGAGTAGGACGATGTCCTTTTGGTTTTTGGCGTTTTGCAGCCGGTCGGCTGCCTTTGTTTTCAATTCACGGCTGGGAAAAGTCATGGCGTAGGATCCTCCTGGTCTGCATAATAATGCATTATGGGTTTAGTTATAAACCATTCCGATAGAAATAGCAAATGAATTTTTTGCAACGGCGGCTTTTTTTAGGAGAAATAAAATTTTTTTGAAAAAGGTCTTTACAAATCGAAAAATATCTGTTATAATCTCACTCGTTCCTGGCCCGGTGGTGCAGTCGGTTAGCACGCCAGCCTGTCACGCTGGAGGTCGACG
>ERZ824600.5316-NODE-5316-length-10630-cov-12.109314_pt1 | contig 10630 bp, 12 predicted proteins | sample MGYA00519933_ERZ824600 | MGnify/ENA primary metagenome ERZ824600 (study PRJEB31778, sample SAMEA3449178) | human gut metagenome | biome: human gut; feature: human-associated habitat; material: faeces | place: United Kingdom | collected 2010/2012 ... | reverse complement strand
AAAGAGGAATGATTGTTGCTCCACCTAAAGTTGGAAAAACAACATTATTGAAAAAAATTGCAAATAGCATATCTTTAAATAACCCTGATGAAAAATTAATAGTACTTTTAATAGACGAAAGACCAGAAGAAGTTACTGATATGAAACGTTCTATAAATGGTGAAGTTATTTATTCAACTTTTGATGAATTACCAGACCACCATGTAAAAGTAGCTGAAATGGTATTAGAAAGAGCAAAAAGATTAGTAGAACAAGGTCAAGATGTCGTAATCCTTTTAGACAGTATTACAAGACTTGCAAGAGCTTATAACTTAACAATTCCATCTTCAGGAAGAACACTATCTGGTGGTATTGATCCAGCAGCATTACATAAACCTAAAAAGTTCTTTGGAGCAGCTAGAAATATTGAAAATGGGGGAAGCTTAACAATTTTAGCTACAGCTTTAATAGAAACAGGAAGTAGAATGGATGATGTTATATTTGAGGAATTCAAAGGAACAGGTAACATGGAAGTTCACTTAGATAGAAAATTATCTGAAAAACGTATATTCCCAGCTATTGATATCAATAAATCTGGAACAAGAAGGGAAGACCTATTACTTACTCCAAAAGAGAAAGAAACAGTTTTTGCATTAAGAAAAGCTATGAACAGTATGCCTGTTGCAGATGTTACTGAACAAGTTATTTCTATGATAGTTAATACAAAAAATAATGAAGAATTTTTGGATAGTATTGATAAATATATAAGAAAATTTAAATAGAAAGAATAAATACTCAAATTTGTGTCATAAAAAAGCATTAGTATGCAATGTATAAAATAGGAACAAAATAATAACTTATTTTTCTTGTTTACGATTTTTTATATAATAGTATAATATTAATAAAAGGAGTAGTTTTAAATGAAAGAAAATGCAAAATTTTTAAAATGTCCAATATGTGACAATATAATAGAAATAATTGATGGAGATGTACAACATATAACTTGTTGTGGTAGAAAAATGGAAGAAATGAAAGCTAATACTACAGATGCAGCAACTGAAAAACATATACCAATATATAAAAAAGTAGAAGATGAAATAGTAGTAAGTGTTGGAGAAGTAGAACACCCAATGGAAAAGGAACATTATATAATGTGGATTACACAATTCAATAAATTACAAACTAATATTTTGTTAGGAAAATATAATTACTCAACTATTATTTGATATAGAAATCCCCACACTCAACCAATGATTTGTAGACTTTTAGATGACAATATTTTATAATTAATTAAAGAAAGGAGGGAAATGAAATGAATCAGATTAAAATTGGAAAATTTATAGCTGAATGTAGAAAAAATAGTAACTTAACTCAAATGCAATTAGCTGAAAAATTAAATATAACAGATAGAGCTATCTCAAAATGGGAAAATGGAAAAGCAATGCCTGATTCATCAATAATGCTAGATTTATGCAAGGAATTAAAAATAAGTGTAAATGAATTGTTAAGTGGGGAGATGATAGATATGAAAAATTATAATAAAATAGCAGAAGAAAATCTATTTAAATTGAACGAAAGTAATGAAAAAAAGAAAAAAATTATATTGAAATCTGCAATAGTGATAGGATTATTAATTTTTATAATTATAGTAATACAATTATATTCATATACAAAGCAAATTTCAAAATCAAATCTTAATAATGTACTAGAACAAGCTCAACAAAATCAAGAAATATATATTAAGATTCAGGAATTAGAAGAGAGAGTAAATGAATTAGAAAAGAATGTGTCACATTAATCAGAAAGATAAATTACAATTTTATAAGGTACACCAAAGGAAATGATAGAATATGGGAAAACAATTACAGCAGAGTATTTGAAAAATGGCAAATAACAAATTACAAGTTATAATTAAAAAATTACCCATTTATTGAGCTACACCAAAAAAGTTGAGTTCATGAATGGGTATTTTTTTATAGAAAAATGTATAAATGTATTGAAAAAAAGCAAAGATAGTTATATGGTGTTATATATAACATTGAGCAAGAGGTGATAATTTGAACTTTATTATAAGTAATAATAGTGATGTACCTATTTATCAACAAATTAAAAATGAAATAATTAATTCAATAAGCAATAATGACTTAAAAGAAAATAATATGTTGCCATCTATTAGAAATTTAGCAAAAGATTTAAGAATTAGTATTTTAACAGTAAAAAAAGCCTATGATGAACTAGAGCAAGAAGCATATATTAAAACAGTTCAAGGAAAGGGAACATTTATAACACCAAGAAACAAAGCATTAATAAGGGAAAAACAAATTAGTATAATAGAAAAGCATATTGAACAAATGGTTGACATAGCAAAAATATCTAACATTAGCAAAGAAGAAGTAATGGGCTTATTTAACTATATTTATGAGGAGGAATAGTTAAAATGGAAAACATTTTGGAAGTTAAAAAATTATCTAAAAAATATGATGGTTTTGAATTTAAAAATATAAATATAGAATTACCCAAAGGAACAGTTATAACAAATATTCCAGAAGAGTTTATTCAACAAATAGAGAATTGGATAAATAACTTGTTAAGACCTATGTTTGGATATAAATCGAGTTTAGAAATGGCAAAAAATGATTCATTATTTAAAAAAGTAAAAAAATTTTTATTAAGCATCTTGAATATAAGATAATACATAAAATAAAAATATTTTATAGAAAAGATTTTATGCAAGTTCTATCATCACTAAAAATACAAGATGTATTATATGGCAGATATAGTCGTGATGAAGTTATTCAATATATAAAAAGTTGCTATGGACAAGATATAGAAATAGATGAAGAATTAATAAAAGATATTGGATTTTGTTATTATTCTGGCGAAGATATATATTTTGAAAGTGAAGAATTATTAAATAAACATTTGAAATATAAAAATAGAGAATCAAATTTAGAAAAATAGTATGTGAGGTTTAAATGAAATTATCAGAATGAAGTATTTAATAAATTAAAAGTATGGCTTTTTAAATTCTATAATAAACAATTATTAGATGGATTAAACTATATTGAAGCAGATTATGAAAGATTTAAAAAAGGCTTGATATATTCACTAATATTAGGAGTAACTAGAAATAAATCAAATACAGATTTATTATATGATGTTTTAAAATCAGCTAATATTATAGAAAAAATGATTGTATATGAAGATGATACTTATGAAATTATTTCAAAAGACTTTGGAAAAATACAATTTATGAAAGCAGAAGATAGTTTTATAAATGATAAAGAAACATTGGATTTTATAAGAAAATTAGGAGATAAAATTCAAGATGGATGCCACGAAATTTCATTTTATTTAATAGAAAAATATGAAATGTTTAAGGCAGTAACATCAATATGTAAAAAAGGTATAGATAATAGTTATTATCACTCATTTATACTTGATGATGAAAATAATGTTATTGATTTTACAGCTAATTTAATTATGCCGAAAGAACAATATTATTTATTGCAAGAAGTTAATGAATTAAATTGCATAAATTATAAAGAATATTTAGAAGAAAAGGATAATTCTATAAAGTTTGATGAAAGTAAAACATTATACAATCTTTTAAGAAATGCCATATATAAACAATATTTAGAGGAGTAATTAAAATCTATATACAAAAATGCTTAAAAATGGTATAATAGAGATAGTCGATGGAAAGGAAAGTGATCGGTTATGGATATGATAGAAAGTTATACTTTAAAATATAATTTTGGAGAATGGAATGATAGAATAAAGAAGTATTTAAATAGATTATTAAGTAAAAGTACAGATTACTTTGCTAATCAATTTAATAATGGCGAATTAGAAGATACAAATAGTGAATATGTTACAATGCTTGAATCAATATTTAATATTGAAGAATATTTATATTATAATAAAAATAACATAAAAAAATTTAATGAATATCATCAAAAAACAGGGATTTCTTTTACAAGATTAATTAACAGTGCAATAAAGGAATTTTTTGAAAATATATAAAATACGGCAATTTAGATACTATCTAGATTGTTGTTTTTTTATTATAGATTTGTAACAAAAATGTAAAGAAAATTTAATATTTTTTAATAATGTGTATTGTTGTATGTTTTTCGGTTTTATGATAAAATTTTAATGGATATTTTAGATATAGTTTAAGGATGGAATGTCTATGGATTTTGAAATACAAAGTATAACATTAAGTAATGCTCTTAATGTTATGGAAAATATAAATGAATTAAGTGATGATGAAATAAGTGCAATTGAAGAATTAAGATTATCTGTAAGAAAAGAATTTTTGGAAAGAAGAGGAGATACAACATTTGAACAAGAAACAAGTGAAGTACTACAATATTTACATGGATTAAAGAAATTATTTATTACAAATGCATCTAAAGATAAAGATGATAGAATTAGTATAAATTTAGACAATGGATTGACTGAACAATTAGAAATTTTACATTTAAAAGGTATTGATTTAAGTGAAATGGATTTAGGCAAATTTTTTAGAGAGCATAAAAATCTTTCTAATGTAAAATTAGCAAATTGTAATATTTCTAATTTGAGATTTTTGGATTTTTTACCTAAAGATCTTCATAGTATTTCATTAGCTAACAATCCTCTTCCAGTAAAGTATGCAGATTATATTTTGAGACTTAGACAAGAACGATTTAGAGGATTAGATATAAGTGGCTGTAGTGAAATTTTAGAAGAGTTTGAAAAAAGAGGATATGAGTTTTCATCATTTTTGACACAAGATAGAGGAAAATTAGATGGAAAACAATTTTATGATGCATTTCAAAAAGCCTTATCTTCAAAAGAATTTACAATAAATGATATGAGTCAATTATATCAATATATTGATTTCTTTTCTGATAAAAGAGCAAAAGAACAAAGAACTGTTTATATAGATGATATAGATGATTTAAGTGAAGAATATATAGAAAATATAAATCTATTTGCAAAAGGAGAAAATACCACTTTAATTTTGACTCCAGAAAAGGCACAAATGTTAAAAGGTATGGTATCAAAAGAAATAAATGTTCAACTTTTAATTAAAAATGCATCAGAATTATCTGTAGAACAATTAGACGAATTAAATGAGGTTTTTTCGTTAAGTAGTATAAAAGTAGATGATCCAGAACAATCTTTAAGTAAGCAACAGACAATTCCTTATGATATTGATACATATAGAAAATGTAGAAGTACGATAGATGAGTTATTACAGGGAATAGATTTAAATATTGATGCACCAGATAGAGATAAAAAAATATTTGGAGAAGTAATTAAAAGACTAGCCGACCACATGAGTTATGATTATGCATCATTAAAAAAAGAAAAATTGGAAGAACAACAAGCTATTGAAGAAATTAATAAACAATTAGATGAAGAAGGAATAAAAGGCTTTCAAAAGCAAATTGCAGCAATGACAAGATTGAATGCAATGAGAGATGAAAGAGATAGTAGAACATCTGTAGTTTGTAGAAACATGGAAGGTGGCTTAATCAATAATACCTGTGTTTGTGCTGGATATGCAGAGATCGTTAGAAATGTATTTGCTTGTTGTGGAATTGACGCTAAATATATTAGTGGACCGAACACAAGAACAATGGAATCTGGACATGCATGGAATCAAATAAATTTAGATGGGCAGTGGTATAATTTAGATTTGACATGGGACAGAGATTCTATTGTTGACGGGAAACAAACGGAGTACACATTAAAAAGTGATAGAGATTTTGGACATACAGTATATGATAGCAGTAAATCAATTAAACATAAATGTGATTTTTCATTAGAAATAGATGAAGTAGAAACATATATTCATGGAGATAAACATATAAAAAAAGATGAAGATAAAAAAACAAGTCAATTACAAGTACTAGAAGATACACCAAAAATTAAATACTATCTTCCAGGAAAGGCAAAAGGAGAAATAAAGGTTGCAGATTTATCAGATGAACAATTAAGAAAAGGTGGATTTTTAAAAGTATTAGAAAGTGATTTGACTGAAACTGATATAAAAAAGAGCCATGCACTACTAGCAAAAACAAAGGCAGAGAGAGAACAAGCAGCTATATCGGTGGAAATGGAGGATACTTATGATAATCGCTAAATTGGAAAATAAAGATGTTGAAGAACTTACTTTAAATTTTAAAAATGCACTAGGAGAAGTAATACAATACAACACAACATATTTTGAAGATTTAGAAAGACTAGAAACGATTACATTAAATGGTTTTGATGTAAATAATGACTTAATTGAAAAATTAAATTGTTTAGAGAAATTGAAAATAATAATTTTTAATCATTGTAAATTTATTTGTGATGACAAATTAAAAAATGATATAGAAAATATAATAATAACATATAGTAATATAGCTAATAGTAATATTTTTGAAGAACAAGAAAAAATAAAAACAATTGAACTGATAGGAATTGATGAAGTAGATATAAATAATCTTACTGAAATGAAAAATTTAGAAGAAATATCAATTTATAATTCTAAAATAAAAAATTCAAAAAAAATTAGTGATTTTGCTAATCTAAAAGTTTTAAGACTTGATGGAAGTTTAGTAGATGAACCTAATTTTAGGGATTTAATAGATAACAATATTGAGTTTAGTTATAATGAAAAATTTTATTTAGAGGGGTAAAAACATGAATTATAATTTATCAGGAAAAAATGATAGTGATAAAAGAAAATATGAAGAATTTATTGCACAAGAAGAAGAAAAATGGACTAAACTTTCTGAAAAAATAAAACAATTAAGAACCAGCAAAGAGGGAACTTTTCAAGAGAGAAGTATGGCAATATTAGAAAAACAAATCCAAATGGAAGAAATTGATAGAGGGATTGTAGCTAGAGAACAAGCAATTGCAGATTTATATGTTAGAGAAATGCAAAATACTTTGATGGAGAAAAAACAAAATAACGAAATATCAGCTCAAGAATTTGCAAATGAAATGAAAAACATAAGAGAATATAGATCAATGATTAGTACAAAAAATTCTATTGAAGATTATGACAGAGAAGATACAATTTTAGATATGAAACTAAAATTGGAATACATGAAAAAATCTTTAGGTAAAGTTCCAAAAGAACAAGCAGACAAAAATATTGCAGCCATGAGAAAAGAAAAAGAAGATAATGCTGAATTTAGACAAGATGAAGAAAATGATTTAATAGATCAAAAATTTAAATATGACAAAAGAAATTTATATTATCAAAGAAATGTTGGAGAGATAACAAATGAAGAATTAAAACAAAAAGAAAGTGAGCTGGAACAGAAAAAAGGTAAAGTTCCATTAGATAAGGATTTTAAACAAATCTTCGGTGAAATGGCTACAAGGTATTTACAAGAAAGAGGAAAAGAACAATCTAATAGACCTTATGAGAGAGAAACAAGTAAAAGACTTGATTTTAGTGTTTCTGCTTTATGGGAAAAAAATGCTAAAGAGGATATGAATGAAGAACATAAATATGCTATAGCACATTATGTACCAGGTCTTGACAATAAAATAACTGATTATATTTTTAAAACACCAGATGGAATGGAGTCATTAGAATATGCTGGTAAACAGCTAGGAGAAGAATATGCAAAAGGACTAGATGATGAAAGAGCAGATTTAGCAAGGCAATTTGCTATGTTAGAGGTACAAGGTCTCAAAGGAGATTTTGAAAATTCTTATGATTGTGGTGTTGAAACAAGTGGATATGATAATCCAAAAATGTTATTGCAATTTGAAAAAGTTAATGGATTAAATATAGAAGAAATAGAGGAAACTATAGGGTTGGATACAACTACTTTACATCAAGATGTTTTTGTTGCGACTTATGAAATAGAGGATTATGATTTAGATTTAAAAGAAAATGTTATGAAACCAATAAAAGAATATTATAGAAAGAATGAAAATGGGGAATTTGAATTAATAGGTGGAACAAGTGAGAGAGGATATACAAAATTAACTATTGATGGATTTGATTTTACAGTAGAAAGTAGTCAGATAATGCAAGGAGATACAATAGAAAGTGTAACACAAAAGGAACTTGGAGATAAATTTTTAAAAAGCGAAATAGAAAGTTCAATGAATAATGGAAAGGTTACAGAAGTATCTCAAATAACAGATTGGGACTTTTTAGAAGATTTTGTTAAACAAACTGGACATGATGATTGGAATTTGAGTGGACGAGCATTTCTTATATCTACATTAGATAAAGATGGTAATGAAGATTTTGATATTATATTTCAAGATAATGCAGATGCATTTCATAGTTTAGATGGAATAAAGCCAACTGAAAAAAGCGGAAGAGAAATGTATACAACTACAGGAAGAAAATTAGTTTCAGAACAAGGTGCATTAGATGAACTTGATAAAAGATCATCATTAAAGGAATTTGTTACAAAAGATGGACATAGATATTCCATAACACGAGATAAAGAGGGAAGATTAGGATTTAATGAAATATTTAGAGAAAATGAAAATGTAATATCTTCCAAACATGTAGATACATATACATATTCAACAGATGATTTAGTGCAGGCTTATGGAGAGGCAGAAATTAATGATGAAGATGTTAAAAGAGCTTATGAAACTATAGAAAGAACAAAAGCAGAAAGAGAACAAGCACAAAATAAAGGAAAAGAAAATAATTTTGAGGGGAGATAATAGAAATGAATGTAGCTACTCAAGAAATGTATTCTGAGGTATATAGTATATTAAATTTATTAGGAAATAGTTATATTGCAAAACTACCTAAAAGCTTATTCAAAATGATAGAAGAAGAAAAGTCTAGTACATATAATCCACAATATAGAGAAGATCAAAGCTTAAATGAGCAAAATATAAAAAGAGAATCACTATCTATGATAGCATTGTTTCACTTAAATTATTGGTGTAACTCTGACGAAGAAAAAGAACAATTAAAACAATTATTCAAAAACAATGAAGAAAAGCATCAAGTAGAGATAAGGGAAAAATATAATCCAGATAATTTATTTAAGAATCGTAAACAAGAAACTATAGTAGAAACACAGCCTATTGCTAATGAGGTTGCTATGGTTGAATATAAGGAATCTATATTTAAAAGATTTATAAATAAAATAAAAAGTATATTTCATTTTGCATAAAAGAATATTATAAAAATTTATAAGACAAGGAGAATTAAAAACAAAAAGTATAGCAATAATCTTCTTGTCTTTGCTAATATATTAAGTATTGATGATAGGAGATAAAATGGATTTAGAAACAAAAAAACTAATAGATAATGGAACTATAATATGTGGAAGAATAATACGAGAAAATGGAATTGTAAGATTTGAAAGAGTAGAATCATCACAAATAGATAGTATTCCAGAAGATGAAAGAGGATTTGCAACAGCATCTATGGGAAGGGCTGTTTTTACAATTGATAAAGATGGTTTAATTCATAATTTCAAAGGTGTTGATTCACACTTATCTACATCAGAGTTAGGTCCAATGGACTTGGTAAATGCAAGATCTATTGAATATGTTCCAAGAACAGATGGATATAAAGTTAGTGCAGTAGTTTTTAATGACAAAAAACCAGAAATTAGAATTAATGGAACATCTCCATTGGAAGATATAGAAATTGAGGGAGATATAAATAAAAGATTAGCAGAAATGGGAGTAAAAGTTCCTACAATTAGCTATATAAGAGAAATTCCACAAGACTTTAGTATAAAATATGGACTTCCAATAAAAGTAGATGGTAGTTTAGATGAGTTTGAATCTGATTATGCTTTAGAAGATGATGAACGAAAAAAAAGATTGGGAGAAATTTATGGTAGTAATTATTCTCAAGAGTTAGGAGAAAATCAAAGACCAGAAAGTATGAGAGAATATTTGCAAAGAATAGGATTTTTATCATCTCCAGAGGTTCAAGCAAATGTTGAATCATTGGGATATTCAATGCAAAATTTTATTAATGCAGTAGATAGTTCTTATTCAAGAGGTCAAAGATATGGTCAAGCAGAAAGAATTATGGGTAGCCCTTTTAGAATTTCAGATTTAGAAACTTGTATAGCAAATGGTAACACAGAACAATTACAAACTATAATGGACTTTTCAGAAAAGCAAAATGGTAATTTTACAGAGCAATTAGCAGAAGTTTTTGGAAAAAATATAGCTGCACTTATGAGCAATGGTTGGGAATGTGAAAACTTAATACATAGACAGGATTTTTCACTTACAGGAGAATTTTGCGATGATTCATATTTTGATATATTTAAAAAACAAGCAGAAATGAAAGAAAAGTATAAAACAGAACCATACAAAGCAGATGCATTAATGGGAGAAATAAGGCGAAAATATACAGGACAAGTTATGCATATTGCATCATGTATTAAAGTTGTTCAAAATGCTATGTCGATGACAGGCAAAAGTCAAGAACAAATTGATAGTATATTAGATACATTTGTAGGAAGTTTTGCTAATAATTTAGATTTAGAAAAAATTGGACAGTTATTTCAAATTGATGAAAAGGCTGTAGAAGAAGTTCTGATGAGAGAATTTAGTGTAGGACAAAATTGGACAGAAAAAATGGCTGGACAAGATCGAAAAGAAGGTTTAGTTATGGATGAGGCAATATATAATTCACATATTG